>Ga0190275_10002419_pt1 | contig 13398 bp, 12 predicted proteins | sample Popmic550T_FD_133745 | JGI IMG/M metagenome (GOLD analysis project Ga0190275, IMG submission 133745) | Populus adjacent soil microbial communities from riparian zone of Yellowstone River, Montana, USA - 550 T | ecosystem: Environmental > Terrestrial > Soil > Riparian zone > Trees stand | place... | reverse complement strand
GAGAAGTCGAAGAAGTCGCTGACCGCCAGGCCCGTGCGACCGTCGTCGCGCACCCGCGCCGGCTGGAGCACGTTGAGACCCTCGATGATCACGATGTCGGGGCGCTTGACGACCACCCGTTCGTCGGGGACGACGTCGTAGACGAGGTGCGAGTAGGTGGGTGCCTCCACCTCGTCGCGGCCGGACTTGATGTCGACGACGAACTTGAGCAGCGCCTTGCGGTCGTAGGACTCCGGGAAGCCCTTGCGGTGCAGCAGGCCGCGCCGCTCCAGCTCGGCGTTGGGCAGCAGGAACCCGTCGGTCGTCACGAGCGCCACGTGGGGGTGCTCGGGCCAGTGCGCGAGCATCTGCTGCAGCACGCGGGCGGTGGTCGACTTGCCGACCGCGACCGAGCCGGCGAGGCCGATCACGAACGGCGTACGCGGCGGGGTGACGCGGTGCAGGAACTCCTCCTGCTCGCGGTGCAGGCGGGAGTTGGCCGCGACGTAGAGGCTGAGCAGGCGCGAGAGCGGGAGGTAGACCTGCTCGATCTCGCGCAGGTCGAGCGCGTCGCCCAGTCCCCGCAGCCGCACCACCTCGTCGGGCGTGAGGACCGTCTCGGCCGTGCCGGCCAGCTCTGCCCACGCGGCCCGCTCGAGCTCGACGTAGGGGGAGGCCTCGCCGGCGGAGGAGCCGCCACCGGCCAGGCCGTTGGTGGTGCCGTGGCTCGGTGCCGGGACCTCGGACATGGGTGCGATTGTGGCACCGCGGTGGCGCACGGGCGTGCAGCGGCCTGCCGATAGACTCCCGGCCCATGTGCGGAATCGTGGGATACGTGGGTAGCAGGCCGGCCGAGCAGGTGGTCATCGACGGGCTCAGGCGGCTGGAGTACCGGGGCTACGACTCCGCAGGGATCGCGCTGGTCGACGGCGGGACCATCGTCAGCGACAAGCGCGCCGGCAAGCTCGCCAACCTCGAGAAGGCGATCGCTGACACCCCCCTCCCGTCCGTCACCACGGGCATCGGGCACACCCGCTGGGCGACCCACGGTCCGCCGACCGACCGCAACGCCCACCCGCACCTGGGGCGTACGCGCCGGGTGGCGCTGGTGCACAACGGCATCATCGAGAACTTCGCCGAGCTCCGCGCCCGCCTCGAGGCCGAGGGCGTGGAGATGGCCTCCGACACCGACACCGAGGTCGCGGCCCACCTGCTCGAGGAGCAGCTCGAGACCGGCGTCGACCTGACCGTCGCCATGCAGAACGTCTGCCGGGGCCTGCGCGGCGCGTTCACCCTCGTCGCCGTCGACGCCCAGGACCCCGACCGCGTGGTCGCGGCCCGCCGCAACAGCCCGCTCGTGGTCGGCATCGGCGAGGGCGAGAACTTCCTCGGCTCCGACGTGGCCGCCTTCATCGAGCACACCCGCGAGGCGATGGAGCTCGACCAGGACCAGGTCGTCACCATCACCCGCGACGGCGTGAGCGTCGCCGGCTTCGACGGCACCCCGGCCGAGGGTCGCCGCTACCACGTCGACTGGGACCTCTCCGCCGCGGAGAAGGACGGCCACGACTGGTTCATGCGCAAGGAGATCTTCGAGCAGCCGCGCGCCGTGGCCGACTCGCTGCTCGGGCGCCGCGGGGCCGACGGGCTGCTGCAGCTCGACGAGATGCGCCTGTCCGACCAGGACCTGCGTGACATCGACAAGATCATCATCATCGCCGCCGGCACCTCCTTCTACGCGGGCATGGTCGCGAAGTACGCCATCGAGCACTGGTGCCGGATCCCGGTCGAGGTCGAGCTCGCCAGCGAGTTCCGCTACCGCGACCCCATCCTCACCGCGACCACGCTGGTGGTGGCGATCAGCCAGTCCGGCGAGACCGCCGACACGCTGCAGGCGATCCGCCACGCGCGCGTGCAGCGCTCGAAGGTGCTGGCGATCTGCAACACCAACGGCTCCACCATCCCGCGCGAGTCCGACGGGGTGATCTACACCCACGCCGGCCCCGAGATCGGCGTCGCCTCGACCAAGGGCTTCCTCACCCAGCTCGTCGCCTGCTACCTCCTGGCGCTCTACCTGGCCCAGGTCAAGGGCACCCGGTTCGGTGACGAGATCACCGAGGTGATGGACCAGCTCGACCGCATGCCCGACCACATCGCGACGGTCCTCGCCAAGTCCGAGGAGGTGTACGCCCTGGCGCGCGACCACGTCGACAGCAGGTCGGTGCTGTTCCTCGGTCGCCACGCGGGCTACCCCGTCGCACTGGAGGGGGCGCTCAAGCTGAAGGAGATCGCCTACCTGCACGCCGAGGGCTTCGCCGCCGGCGAGCTCAAGCACGGTCCCATCGCACTGGTCGAGGACGGCCTGCCGATCCTGTGCGTGGTGCCTCCGCGCGGACGCGACGAGCTCCACGACAAGATGATCAGCGGCATCCAGGAGGTGCGCGCCCGGGGTGCGCGCACCCTGTGCCTGGCCGAGGAGGGCGACACCACCATCGAGCCCTACGCCGACGTGCTGTTCACGCTGCCCCAGGTGCCGGTGCTGCTCCAGCCGCTCGTCGCCGTGGTGCCGCTCCAGCTGTTCGCCTGCGAGCTGGCCACCCAGCTCGGCCACGACGTCGACCAGCCGCGCAACCTCGCCAAGTCCGTCACGGTGGAATAGCGGTGCCGGTCATCGGCGTGGGCATCGACGTGGTCGACATCGACCGCTTCATGCAGTCCCTCGCACGCACCCCAGCGCTGCTCGACCGGTTGTTCACCGAGGCCGAGGCGAGCCGGCCGCCGGCCTCGCTGGCGGCCCGGTTCGCGGCGAAGGAGGCCATGGCCAAGGCCCTCGGTGCACCGGTGGGGATGGCCTGGCACGACGCCGAGATCGTGTCGGAGGAGACCGGACGGCCCCGCTTCGAGATCCGCGGGACCGTCGCGGCCAGGGCGGAGGCCATGGGCGTGGCACACGTCCACGTCTCCCTGTCGCACGACGCCGGCATCGCCTCGGCCGTCGTGGTCCTCGAGGGCTAGGACACCCCGGATGCTGCGCGCCCACACCGTCGAGGACGTGCGCCGTGCGGAGCGGGCCGCGATGGCCGCCCTGCCGGACGGAGCACTGATGCAGCAGGCCGCGGCCGGCCTGGCCGCAGCGGTCGCCGACCTGCTCGGCGGCTGCTACGGACACCGCGTGGTGCTCCTCGTCGGAGCCGGCGACAACGGTGGCGACGCGCTGTGGGCCGGTGCCCGGCTGTCCCGGCGGGGCGTCCGGGTCGAGGCCCTGCTGCTCGCCCAGCAGGTCCATGAGACGGGCCTCGCCGCGCTCCGCGCGTCGGGCGGACGGGCCACCCGCGACCTCGACGACCTGGGCCCCGGTCCGGACCTGGTCGTGGACGGCATCGTCGGCATCGGCGGCCGGCCCGGGCTGCGTCCGGACGCCGTCGCGGCGCTGGAGCGCCTGGCGGGGGTGCCGGTCGTCGCGGTGGACGTGCCGTCGGGCGTCGACGTCGACACCGGCCGCCTCGACGGACCACACGTCGTCGCCGACCTGACCGTCACGTTCGGCACCCACAAGGTCGCCCACCTCGTCGATCCCGCGTCGACCTCCAGCGGTGCGCTCCACCTCGTCGACCTGGGGCTCGACCTCGGGGCACCGGCCGTCGAGGCGCTCCAGCCCGACGACGTGCGCGCGCTGCTGCCGCACCCCGGACCGGTCGCCCACAAGTACACCCGGGGGGTCGTCGGCGTCCGCGCCGGCTCCGGCACCTATCCCGGCGCCGCATTGCTCGCCGTGGCGGGCGCGGGCTGCGGGCTGGCCGGGATGGTGAGGTACGTCGGCCCGGAGGGCATCGCCGACACGGTCCGGACCGTCTACCCCGAGGTCGTCGGCGCCGGGCGTGTGCAGGCGTGGGTCGTCGGCCCGGGGGGTGGCGACGACGCCGCTCGCATGCTGGCCGAGGCCCGCGTGGACGACGTACCGACGGTGGTGGACGCGGACGCCCTGCGTCACCTGGCCGACCCGGCACCCGGCTGCGTCCTGACCCCGCACGCCGGGGAGCTGGCGGCGATGCTGGGCGTGGAGCGCGCCGAGGTGGAGGCCGACCCGCTGTCCTTCGCGCGGGACGCGGCTCGCCGCTGGGAGTGCGTCGTCCTGCTGAAGGGCCACCGCACGCTCGTCGCCGACCCGCTCGGCCAGGTGCGGGTGACGACGACCGGTGTGCCGTGGCTCGCCACCGCAGGTGCCGGCGACGTCCTCGCAGGACTCGTCGGTGCGCTCCTCGCCGCCGGGCTCGAGCCGTACGACGCTGCGTCCGTCGGGTCCTGGGTGCACGGCGCCGCCGCCACCGAGGCCGCAGCGGGCGGCCCCCTGACGGCGAGCCGGGTCGCGGTCCAGATCCCACGGCTGGTGAGCGGCATCCTCACCGCCCCCACATCAGGGCTGGTGGGATGATCGCGCCCATGACCGATCCCGTGCCGCACCGTGCCGAGATCGTGGTGGACGTCGCCGCCATCCGGCACAACGTCCGCATCCTCAAGGACCTGGTGTCGGTGGATGCACCGGTGCTGGTGATGGCGGTGGTGAAGGCCGACGGCTACGGCCACGGCATGGCCGAGGCCGCCGCGGCCGCTCGCGACGGTGGTGCCGACTGGCTGGGAGTGGCCACGATCGAGGAGGCCCTCGACCTGCGGGAGGCCGGGGACCGGGGGCCGCTCCTGTGCTGGCTCAGCGCGCCCGGCGACGACTTCGCAGCCGCCGTGGCCGCGGGCGTGGAGGTGACGGCCTACTCGGTCGCGGAGCTGGACGAGATCGCGGCGGTGGGCGGTGCGCGCGTCCAGCTCAAGCTCGACACCGGCCTCTCGCGCGGCGGGGCCCCGCGCGCCGAGTGGCAGGGGCTCTTCGCCGCCGCCGCGGCCCACGAGTCCACGGGGCGGATGCGGGTCACCGGCATCTGGTCGCACTTCGCGGCCAGCGACGAGCCCGCCCACCCGGCCAACGACGCGCAGGAGTCCCAGTTCCGGGAGGCCCTGCGGCTGGCCGACGCGGCGGGGCTCGACCCCGAGGTCACCCACCTCGCCAACTCGGCGGCCACGATCCTGCGTCCGTCCTCGCACTTCGACCTCGTGCGCTGCGGCATCGCGGCCTACGGGCTCGACCCGGCGCCCGGGGTCAGCCCCCGGCTGGGGCTGCGGCCGGCGATGACGGTCCGCGCGCGCCTGCTGATGAGCAAGGAGATCGCGGCCGGCGAGGGCGTCTCCTACGGCCACACCTGGGTCGCCGACCGCGACACCACCGTGGGCGTCGTGCCGGCGGGCTACGCCGAGGGCATCCCGCGCCGAGCCGGCAACACGGCGTCCGTCTGGGTCGACGACTCGCTGCGCCCGGTCCGCGGCCGGATGTGCATGGACCAGTTCGTCGTCGACCTCCACGGCGAGCTGCCGCCGCCCGGCACCGAGGTGGTCCTCTTCGGGCCCGGCGACCTCGGCGAGCCGACCGCCCAGGACTGGGCGGACGCCGCCGGCACCATCAGCTACGAGATCGTGACCCGGCTGGGGGGCCGGTTGGCACGACGCCACGTCGACTCCGACGACGCGGACACAGACCTGGAAGGGACCTTCCGTTGAGCATCAAGGGCCGGATCTTCGGCACCGTCGTCGGCGCGGCGGGCGTGGCCGCCGCCGCCGGTGCCGTCGGCGTCGCCCGCCAGAACCGGGTCATCGGCAACCGGGCCGCGGGGGAGAAGGTCGCCTTCGGTGAGCTGCACAGCGCGCCGCGGGTCGTGGTGGCCGACGACGCCCTGGACCTGTACGTCGAGATCGACGAGCCCGCCGACTTCGGTGGCGCACCGTCCACCGACGACGACCTCACTGTCGTCTTCGTCCACGGCTACTCGCTCAACCTCGACTGCTGGCACTTCCAGCGCGCCGCCTACCGCGGCCACGTCCGCACCGTGTTCTTCGACCAGCGCAGCCACGGTCGCTCGGCGCGCTCCGACGAGGACCACTGCACGCTCGAGCAGCTCGGCCACGACCTGCGTCGCGTCATCGAGGACGCCGTTCCCGGCCGCTGCGTGGTCGTCGGGCACTCGATGGGCGGCATGAGCATCGTCAGCCTCGCCGAGCACTACCCCGAGATGTTCGGCGACAAGGTCGTCGGCGCGGCCCTCATCTCCACCACGGCGGGCGGTCTGGACCCGGGCCGGATCCTGTTCCCGATGCTGCCGCTGGGCCTCGGCGGCAGGTTCGTCGGCCGAGCGGTGCGCACCCTCGACCGCGGCCACCGGCTGGTCGACCTCGCGCGGGTGTGGGGCCACGCCGTGGCCGACGTGGCGACCGACCGCTACGCCTTCGGTGACGACGTGCCCGCCGACCACGTCGAGTTCGTCTACTCGATGCTCAACGCCACCCCCTTCGCCGTGGTGGCCGACTTCTACCCGGCCTTCGCGACGCTCGACCACTTCGACCACCTCGAGCCGCTGGGACGCGTCCCCACCGCGGTCATCTGCGGCACCGAGGACAAGGTCACCTCCGTGGGACACAGCCGCAAGCTGCACAGCCGCATCCTCGGCTCCAGCCTCCTGGAGTGCGAGGGCGCCGGTCACATGGTGCTGCTCGAGCGGCACAAGGAGGTCACCGCGGAGCTCGACGACCTGCTCTCGCTCGCCGCGGGTCGGGCTCCGCGGTGAGCCTCGTCGTACGCCGCGTCGGACCGGACGCGGCAGCCGACGTGCTGGCCGTGGTGCGGGAGGCCTTCGGTGCCCGCCCCGTGCTCGATCCGCCGGCGGACGCACTCGGGGAGGACGTCGACTCCGTCGCCCGCCTGCTCGCCGTACGCGGCGGCCTGCTGGCGACCCTGGACGGGGTGCCCGTCGGCTGTGCGGTGCTCGACGTGCGGCCCGAGGGGCTCGTGCTGCGGCGCTTCGGCGTGACCCCGGGTGCCCAGGGCAAAGGAGTGGCGACGGCGCTGGTCACGGCGGCACGCGAGGCTGCCGTGGGCCGCGCTGCCGTCGTGGTGTCGGCCCGCGAGGAGCTGCCCGACACCGTCGCGTTCTGGGAGCGGCACGGCTTCCTCGAGACCGCACGCTCCAGCCCCTACGTCGAGCTGTCTCTGGTGCTGGAGGTGACCGCCGAGGTGGCCGACGCCGAGGCCATGCGCGAGCTCGGCGAGCGCGTCGGGCGCAGCCTGCTGGCCGGGGACCTCGTGGTGCTCACCGGCGAGCTCGGTGCCGGCAAGACCACCTTCACCCAGGGACTCGGCCAGGGGCTGCAGGTGCGTGGGGGTGTCACGTCGCCGACGTTCGTCATCGCCCGCGTGCACCCGTCCCTGGTGGACGGCCCCGACCTGGTGCACGTCGACGCCTACCGGCTGGGCGGCCTCGACGAGCTCGACGACCTGGACCTCGACGCCTCCCTCGAGTCGGCCGTCACCGTCGTCGAGTGGGGAGCCGGTCTCGCGGAGGGTCTGGCCGACTCGCGCCTCGAGGTCGTCATCGAGCGCGTCCTGGGCCAGGGCCCGGACGGGGAGCTCGATCCGCGCCGGGTTTCCCTCCGCTGGGTCGTCGGACAGTAGCCTCGTCGCCGTGCTGCTTGCCTTCGACACCGCCACCCCGCTGGTGACCGTCGCCCTCCACGACGGCGAGCGGGTGGTGGTGGAGCACTCCTCCGAGCAGCCCATGAAGCACGGCGAGCACCTCGCACCGCTCATCGCGCGGGCCATGGAGGACGCGGGCGTCGTGCGGCAGGACCTCACTGCGATCGCCGTCGGTGTCGGTCCCGGTCCGTTCACCGGGCTCCGCGTCGGGATCGTCACGGCGCGCACCTTGGGCTTCGTGCTGGAGATCCCGGTCTACGGCGTGTGCTCCCTCGACGCGGTCGCCCTGGAGGTGGTGGGCACCGGCGCGGCGTCGGGCAGCTTCCTGGTGGCCACCGACGCGCGGCGCAAGGAGGTCTACCTCGCCTCCTACGACGCCGACGCCCGGCGTCTGGACGGCCCCGTGGTGACCAGGCCCGCGGAGGTCGCGACCACCGCGCAGGTCGCCGGGGCCGGACCCGCCCTCTATCCCGACGCGTTCCCCCACGCGATCGCCCCGGACCGGCCCAGCGCCGCCTGGATCGCCTCCGGTGTCGTCGGCGAGCTCGTAGACTTGCTGGACCCCGAACCCCTGTACCTGCGGCGTCCCGACGCGGTCGCCGGCGCTCCCAGAAAGCCCGTCTCGTGATCCGACCCGCTGTCCTGGCCGACCTCCCTGCCCTCGCCGCGCTCGAGCAGGAGCTGTTCGGTGTCGACGCATGGAACGAGGCGCTGATCCGGCAGGAGATCGAGGGTCCGGGTCGTCGCTTCGTCGTCGCGGACGACCTCTCCGGCTACGCGGTCACCATGTCGGCCGGTGACATCGTCGACCTGCTGCGGATCGCCGTACGCCCCGACGCGCGCCGCAACGGGCTGGCCTCCCGGCTGCTCGACGAGCTCCTGGTCGACACCGAGGACGCCTCGCGCATGCTGCTCGAGGTGAGCGTCTCCAACTCGGCCGCCCTCGGGTTCTACGTCGCTCGCCAGTTCAGCGTGATCGACGTCCGCCCGCACTACTACCGCGACGGGTCCGAGGCACTCGTGATGTGCCGGTGGCTGCCCGGTGCCGCCCGCACGCAGACCGCGACGGCGCATGACTGACGACCCCCTGGTCCTCGGCATCGAGACCTCCTGCGACGAGACCGGCGTCGGCATCGTCCGCGGCCACACGCTGCTCGCCGACACGGTCGCGAGCAGCGTGGAGGAGCACGCCAGGTTCGGCGGCGTCGTGCCCGAGGTGGCCAGCCGGGCGCACCTGGAGGCGATGGTCCCGACGATCGAACGGGCCGCCGAGACGGCCGGGATCGCGTTGGGCGACATCGACGCGGTCGCGGTCACCAGCGGTCCGGGGCTCGCCGGCGCCCTGCTCGTGGGCGTGGCCAGCGCCAAGGCCCTCGCGCTGGGGCTCGGCAAGCCGATCTACGGCGTCAACCACCTGGCCGCGCACGTCGCGGTCGACCAGCTCGAGCACGGGCCGCTGCCGGAGCCGTGCCTGGCGATGCTGGTCTCCGGCGGGCACTCGAGCCTGCTCGAGGTCACCGACGTCACCGTGGGGGTCGAGCCGATGGGCTCCACGATCGACGACGCGGCGGGGGAGGCCTTCGACAAGGTCGCGCGGCTGCTCGGGCTGCCGTTCCCCGGCGGACCCCACATCGACCGGGCCGCCCGCAGCGGCAACAGCGTGGCCATCGACTTCCCGCGCGGCCTCTCCAGCCGGCGCGACCTCGAGCGGCACCGCTTCGACTTCTCCTTCTCCGGCCTCAAGACCGCGGTGGCGCGGTGGGTGGAGACCCAGCAGCGCGAGGGCAACACCATCGACGTGGCCGACGTGGCCGCCTCCTTCCAGGAGGCCGTGTGCGACGTGCTGACCCGCAAGGCCGTCGACGCCGCGAGGAGCCGCGGCATCGAGGACATCCTGATCGGTGGCGGGGTGGCGGCCAACAGCCGGCTGCGAGCGATGGCCGAGGAGCGCGCTGCGGCGCACGACATCCGGGTGCGGGTGCCGCGCCCGGGCCTGTGCACCGACAACGGCGCCATGGTCGCCGCGCTCGGTGCCGAGCTCGTCGCGCGGGGACGTACGCCCTCGATGCTGGACCTGCCGGCGGACTCGTCGCAGCCGCTCACCACCGTGGTGGCCTGAGGAAGGACCGCTCAGTCGAGGACGCCGGGTGCGACGTCGTCCTCGCCGAGCCAGTCCTGGTCGTAGACCAGGCTGTCGCGATCGGTGGTCCGGTCACGATCGCCCTTCCGGCCGCGAGCGCCGCTGCCGGCGGCGCCGGCACTGCGGGCGCCGGCCGACCCACGACCTCCCGCGCGCTGTCCGGAGCTCGATCCCGCCGCTGCTGCGCCGCGACCACCGGCGCCGCCACGTCCGCCCGAGCTGCCGGTGGCTGCGCTGCGGGACGCCGGGCTGCCGGCCGCACCGGCGCTGCGAGGAGCGGCCGAGGACGCCGACGATCCGGCCGAACGGGACAGCGCGCCGGCGCTTCCGGCACGTCCGGTCGCCCCGATGGCCCGCACGGGCGTCGCACTGCGCGTGCCGGCGGGGGTGGCTCCACGGACCGAGCCGGAGGCGAGCGCGCCGGCACCTCCGGCGGCACCGGCTGCGCCGAGGGCGGCGGCCGAGGGGCCCGACGGTGTGGCCGAGACCGGCGTCGAGACCGTGGGACCGCTCGGCTGGTAGGTGATCCCGTCCTGCGACGTGCCGATCACCGTCGTGGTCGGAGGCGGGGGGATCGGCGTACGGACGTCGTGTTCGGGCGGGCTCAGCGTGCAGACGACGAGGTCGGGGTCGGGCTGCCGGGGCTCGGGGTCCTTGGGCTCGGGGTCCTTGGGGCCGGGGTCGGGGTCCTTCGGGTCCGGCTGGAGGAACACCCGAGGCTCGCCGTCGCTGCCGCCGCCACCGCCGCCGGTGGGCGGCGGTGCCTGCGTGCCGGGAAGGTAGGGACCGCCGGGACCAGAGGGCACCTGGGGCGTGGGCTCCGTGGGGTCCTTCTCGCCGTGGATCTCCTTCATCGGCGGGATGGCACCGAGGAAGGCGGCGTCCATGTCCTTGGTCAGCGCGAGGGCCTTGGCCTCCTGCTTGTCGTACTCGGTCTGCCAGGCGGTGCGCTCGCTCTGCCGCGCCTGCGAGGCGGCCGCCTGGGCCGCGATCTCCTCGTCGGTCGGCTCCACGCCGGGCGTGCCGGCCGGGGCCTGGTAGGCCGGCGGCTTGTCGCCGAGCGCGGTGAGGGCGTCACGCGCGTCGCGAGCGTCGGAGAGCTGGCGGCCGACCTGGGTCAGGGCCTCGCCCGCCGCACGCAGCTGCTCGGCCTTGAGCGCCAGCGACGTCGCGGACTCCTCCATGCCGGCTCGCAGCGCGGGACCGGTGAGCGTCTGCTCGCCGATGCGGAGCTCGGCCTGCTGCGCCGCCGACGTGAGGGCCTCGCTGAGCTTCTCGAGGTCGTTGGCCTTCTGCTTCCAGTTGAAGCCGGCTCCCGTGAGCCGGCCCTCGGCCGCGGTGTCGAGGTACTGGTCGAGCACCTGCCGGTGGGGTCCCTTGGTCACGGTCTCAGGCCCCCTCGGTCGGCAGCGTGCACTGGTCGGACCTGAAGTCGGGCGCGGCCACGCAGTCGGTCGAGGCCTGGATCAGGTTCATCGTGGCCCTGGTCTGGTCGGTCGTGTTCTCCATGTCCTTGCTGAAGGCGGCGACCGAGCTGCCCATCCCGCGCAGGCCGGCGACCATCTTGTTGAGCTCGTCGCCGACGGCCCGGTGGGCCATCTCGACGTTGGTGCCGAGGCGGTAGCCGCCGGTGTAGGACTCGCCGAACGACGTCGTCGGCACGGGCGTGATCGGGTCGGCCTCCAGGCCCTCCGCGGCGCGGTCGAACGAGCTCATCAACGAGGCGATCGTGTCGGGATCGATGTTGAGGCCCACCATCGTCTGGTTGAGCAGTTCCCGGTCTTCGAGCGGCAGCATGGTCTGTCCCTTCCCCCTGAACGCAGACCCAAACCACCTTAGGGGCACGATCTGCGTCCCGCAGCATCAATGGCTGTGGCTAGGCTCGCACCATGATTTCTCGGGTGTCGTGGCGCGGTGGCGCCAACGTCGCGGGCGCGGTCCTCGTCCTGCTCGTGGCCGGGTGCGGGGCCGGCTCGGACGATCCCGACGCCAGCGGATCGGGCGCTCCCGCCGATGGGACGTCGGAGACGCCGTCGCCGTCGCCGTCCGTCGCGGTTCCCAGTCCCACCGCCACCGTCGAGCCCGCGGACGGTCCCGTCATCAGGACCGAGGGGGCCAGGATCCGGGGGCTCAGCACCTACAAGCGCGTCTCGGACTTCGGGGTCCTCCAGGGCTACCGCGACGACCAGAGCACGCTGTCGTTCCTGCCCGGCTACACCGACAAGCCGTCGCTCGACGCCTTCGCGAGGCAGTACATGCGCATCGCGGGCGAGGACGGCGACCAGCTGGAGCGGGTCGACGACGTCGTGGTCGGCGGCGAGTACAACGCCTTCCACGTCCTCGACAGCACGGACCCCACCGAGGAGGCCCATGTCTTCGGCGTGATGTTCCTCGACGGGTCCTGGACCATCCACATCAGCTTCTACGAGAACGGCGAGCCCCAGCCCCTCACTGCCGACGAGCGGCAGCAGGTCATGGACAGCATCCTGGCCACGTTCGAGCCGACGTTCAACTAGCTGGTCGCAGCGGCGAGCTTCAGTGCGATGTCGCCGGGCTGGAGGTCGGGGCTGTCGATGTCGATCCGCTCGACCGATCCGTCGAGGCCCAGGCGGACGACGTACTGCCGGCCACCCGTCACGGCTGTGGTGACCAGCGTCTCGACGTCCTCCCAGAGCATCTCCGGGTTGATCCCGACGACCCCGGTGCGGCTCCCCACGAGCTCGAAGTCGACCACTGGCTCGCCGGTGGCGGCGTCGAGGACGGCGAGGGTGGGCGAGCCGTCGGGCGTGAGGTAGTCCGTGAGGCCCACGACGTGCTCACCGTCCGGGCTGAACGCCAGCAGCGAGTAGTCGCAGGTGTCCCACACCGTCGTTCCCTCGCCGCCGGTCGTGGTGTCGACCACCTTCCAGCACGACCCGTCGCCGCTGAAGCTGGTCTGACCGCTGACCAGGCCCCCCGCCGCATCGGTGGCGCCGGCCCGGATGAATCCGGGCAGCGCGGTGGTCCGCCCGTCGGGGGACAGCACGAGCATCGTCTGGCGGCCGGTCGAGGGGTTGGTGCGAGCCAGGACGATCCCGTCGTCGGGCAGGAAGCCCATCGCGCGCAGTGTCTCCTCCTGCGGCCCCGGAGGCATCGGGATCTGCCTCTCCTCGCGGCTGCCGTCCGCGGCGCGGTCGACGACGATCCATCGGGTGCCGTCGTACCAGGCCCACGCGAGGCGCCCGGCGTCCGGGGACACGGCCAGCTCGGTGGCCTGCGTGACCTCCTCGATGACGCGGAGCTCGGCGTCGAGCACGTGCACGGTGGAGATCCAGCCCTCCGCGGTGTCGGCCTCGGCCAGTCCTGTCCAGCCGTCCAGGTAGGGCGTGAGCTGGCTGTAGTCGTGCGGGAGCGTGGTGGTGTCCGCGCCGACGATGAGGCTGGGCACGTCGACGTTGATCACGGGCAGTGCGAGCTCGTCGCCGACCTCCGCGCTGCGCGGGTCGATGCGCACGGTGCCGGTGAGGACAGGGGTCGAGGGCGGCGCGGCCGGCTCGACGCCGCTGCGCTGGGCCGGTCCCCACACGGTGAGGCCCACGGGGACGGCGATCGCCAGGACGGCCGCAACGGCCGCACCGGCCGCCATGGTGCGGCGGCGCTGGATCCTCCGGGCTCGGGTCCGGACGTCGGTGACGGAGAGGGGCGAGTGCTGGATCGGGTCGACTCGGCG
>Ga0190275_10002418_pt1 | contig 13400 bp, 13 predicted proteins | sample Popmic550T_FD_133745 | JGI IMG/M metagenome (GOLD analysis project Ga0190275, IMG submission 133745) | Populus adjacent soil microbial communities from riparian zone of Yellowstone River, Montana, USA - 550 T | ecosystem: Environmental > Terrestrial > Soil > Riparian zone > Trees stand | place... | reverse complement strand
GCGGCGAAGCGGTGCCTGGCGTCGGCCCCCCGCCGGAATGCGTCGTCGCGGGCGGTGGTGAGCCGTTCGATCTCCGAACCGGCGGCTTCGGTGCGGCTGCGCAGCGTATTGACCTCGCCGGTCAGTCGGGCCAGCCCCTCGCGACGGTCGGCGATCGCGCGTTGCTGCGCGGTGAACCTGCGTTCGGCTTGCTCGTGCGCCGCCTCCGCCTGTTGCCGCGCCGCCGTGGCCTCCGTCAGCCCCTCACCGGCCGAGGACACCTCGACGTTGAGCGCCTGCTCGGCCTCGCCGATCTCGGCCGCCTCCCGCTCGATCAGTTCCGGGTCGCGGCCCGGACGGTCGCCCTCCCCGGCAGCCTCCGCGTTCCGGACCCGTTCGCCGGCGATCGTGACGGTCGAGGCCAGGCGCTCCCTCAGGGCGGCCAGGCCGTACCACGTCTCCTGAGCGGCGTTCAGTCTCGGTAAGGCGTCCCGGCTGGCGGCCTCAGCCTCGGCCTCCTCGGCGCGGGCCCCGTCCAGGGCTGCCTCCAGCGCGGACCGACGGGCCTTGAGGTCCGCCTCGACCGCGAGGTCCGACTCCATGGCGAGCGTGGCCTGGACGTGGTCGTCGGCGATCAGCCTGGCCTTGGCGTCCCGGAGTTCCGCCTGGATAACGGCCGCCTTGCGGGCCACGTCGGCCTGCCGTCCGAGCGGCTTGAGCTGTCGCCGGATCTCGGCCAGCAGGTCGCCCAGTCGGTTCAGGTTGGCTCCGGTGGCCTCCAGTTTGCGCAGCGCCTTCTCCTTGCGCTTGCGATGCTTCAGGACGCCGGCCGCCTCTTCGATGAACCCCCGCCGGATCTCTGGGGTCGCCTGCAGGATCGAATCGAGTTGGCCCTGTCCCACGATGACGTGCATCTCGCGTCCGATGCCGGAGTCCGACAGTAGATCCTGGACGTCCAGCAGCCGTGCGGTGTCGCCGTTGATCGCATACTCCGACCCACCGGAGCGGAACATCGTCCGGCTGATCGTCACCTCGGTGTAGTCGATCGGCAGCGCACCGTCGGTGTTGTCGATGGTCAGGACAACTTCGGCGCGGCCCAGTGGCGCCCGGCCGGACGTCCCGGCGAAGATGACGTCCTCCATCTTGCCGCCGCGTAGCGTCTTGGCGCCCTGCTCCCCCATCACCCAACTGAGCGCGTCGACCACATTTGACTTGCCGGAGCCGTTCGGGCCGACCACGCAGGTGATGCCGGGCTCGAACGCCAGGGTGGTGGTGGACGCGAACGACTTGAATCCGCGCAACAGGATGGACTTCAGATGCATGGGCCTACCTGATGCCGGCCTGGGACTCGGCGTGCTGGTTGCGGACGTGCCGGAACGTCCACAGCTTGTTGGCCAGGAAGTTGATCGGCATGGTGATCAGGATCGTCAGCAGTTGCGCCCAGTACTCCCGCGACTGCAGACCGGCGCTCTCGTGAAAGTACGGCTCCGGCAGGTAGAACGGCGAGGTCGGGTTGGTGAATCCGATCTTGATGAAGATTCCGGCCAGCGCCGCGGCGCTGCCGACGGCCAGGAAGGGCAGGAACTCCTTCAGCCACGGCGCCCGGTTGCCGGCCTTGAAGGTCCAGTGTCGGTTGAGTTGGAAGTTGAACAGGTTCGCGACCAGGAAGCCGACGATCCAGACAAGACTGGTGAAGCGGAAGTTGTACGGCGTCCCCGGGATCGTGAACAGGATTTCCTGGGCGTTCGCCGTGCCGCCATTGAGCTTGTTCATCAGGATGGCGACACCCATGTTGACCGCAACACCCGCGCCGCCGACCAATCCGAACTTCACGAACTGCCTGCCCACGTGTGCGTATCGGCGGTAGAAGTCCCCGGTGGCGGATGTCACGTGGGCACCCTATATCGTCGTTACTCCTCCTCAACTACGGCCGCAGAGCGACCTGCGTATTCGCGCGGCTTCGGGGCCGTCGCTGGCACGACGGGCACCGGTACGACGACCGGTTCATGAACGCCTCGCGCACCATCGGACGCCCGCAACGCAGGCAGGGCAGTCCCTCGCGCCCGTACGCCGCGAGCGAGCGTTCGAAGTAGCCGGAGCTTCCGTTGACGCTGACGTACAGCGAATCGAATGAAGTGCCACCCTGGCCGAGTGCCTCGGTCATCACGTCCCTGGCCGCCTTCAGCAACTGGCGGACCTGGCGTGGCGTAAGGGTGTCGGCCGGACGGTCATAGTGCAGCCGGGCGTGCCAGAGCGCCTCGTCGGCGTAGATGTTGCCGATGCCGGAAACCACGGTCTGGTCGAGCAGCACCCGCTTGATCCCGCTGCGCTTGCGTCGGATTCTGCTGACCGAAGCCGCGGTGTCGAACGCCGGGTCGAACAGGTCGCGCCCGATGTGCCGCAGTTCGGCGGGCAGCTCGGCGCCGCCTGGACTGAGGGAGAGGCCGCCGAACATGCGCTGGTCGATGAAGCGGAGTTGGCCAGGAGATCCCGGCGTCGGCTGGGCCGACGGCTTCCCGTCATCCCGGCGAAGGGCCGGATCCCTCAGGTCGAACAGCACCCGGGTGTTGGGCAGCAGCGGGGCACCCGGATCATCAAGCCGGAACTGTCCGCTCATGCCCAGGTGGGCCAGCAGCGCGTCCCCGTCCGTGAACGGCAGCCACAGGTACTTGCCGCGGCGGCGGGGCTCGGCGAAGGTCCGTCCGGCCAGGGTGGTGGCGAAGTCGTCCGGCCCGCCGGCGTGCTTTCGTACCGGACGCGGGTGCAGCACGGAGACCGTGTCGATCCGGCGTCCGGTGACGATGGCGGCCAGCCCGCGACGGACCGTCTCGACCTCGGGGAGTTCAGGCACGCAGGCGATTGTGCCACCAGTCTGCCCTCGGCTTGCCGGTCGCCGACGCCCGCAGCCGAACCGGACGCCGAAGCGGGAGTCAGCTGGAGAGAACCGCCATTCCCCAGGCAGGCAGGGTTATCCGAGCCGTCCCGGACGTGCTGCGCTGGGACACCAGCCGCCCGGAGGCGTCGTAGACCCGCCAGCGGGTGGTGGTGCCTGCGGTCCCGATCTGAACCCGCTGCAGGCCGGCTGACGTCGAGTGCAGCATGGTTCGCCGGCCGGCGCTGCCAGTCAGCGTGATGCTGCCCAGCAGCGGACGTACCAGCACGGCGTCCAGCCTCAGGGTGCCGCCGATCGCACGAACCTGGACAGGCCCGGCGACCGGCTGCACGGTTTCGGGCAGGGTGAGTGGAAGGAGCGCCCCGGGAACCGCGGTGACGCCCTGAGGCCCGACCCGATGCCGCAGGGTGCCCAGTCCGTCGCCGTCCTGGCTCCACTGCGAGCGAAGTGACCCGCCTTCGGGATTCCAGCTGACCGGCTGGATCCATGCCGAGGCGGAGCTGCTGCCCAGGTCGAACCTCGCGCGCTGTCCGGTGCGCAGTTCGAGGTAGGAACCGCCGCTGTAGGAGGACTCACCCGTCCACGCCGAAGCCGGCGTCACCACGGTCCCATCGGTCACCACCGCCGATTCCGCCTCCAGCACCCGGAGCCCGTCGCGCTGTTCCACAGAGGTCAGTCCCCTGGCGTGGTCACGCACGACCGGATGCGCATCAAGGGCCAGCATGGCCAGCAGCCCGTGGATCGTCGACTCGGCACCGCTGTTGCGGTTGATCCGGCCGTCGGCCTCCAAGCCGTCGAAGGTGATTCCGGTGTCCGGGTCGTAGATCGGCTGCCCGGAGCGGTTCGCACCGAAGAACCAGGCGGCTTGGAACGTGGCAAGCTCGGCGGCGGCTGGACGGCGTCCCACGTCGGCCACGGCCAGCAGGGACTGCACGCGGGAGTCGACACCGTACGCGATCTGCACCCGTTCGATCGGAACCGGCAACCAGCCGTTGTCGGCGCCGCCGGCGGTGAGCAGGGTCGGGTCGAAACTGGTCGCCTCCGCGATCGCGGGCTGCAGCAACCTCCGATCGCCCAGGGCGGCGGAGCTGCGGGCCAGGGCCGCAGACAGTTGCGAACCCCAGGCGTGCCACAGCGACTGAGACTCCGTCCAGGGCAGAACCGCTCGATATGGCCAGTCCCGCCGGGTACCGGCGGACATCGCGGCAATGCCGTGCGCGAATCGGCGCAGCGCCGTCCGGACCAGCTCGTCGCCGGGCCGCACAGTCGAGTAGGCAGCCAGGCCGAGCACGGCTTCGGAGGTGGCGTCGGCGCCGTTGCCGATCAGCCAGGCCGGCACCCTGGCACCGTCGGCCCGGACGTACTGCCCGTAGGCGTCCAGCACGTCCCGGTTGAGGGCACGCACCGACAACCGCAGCCGCTGCCGCAGGAATCGGGCGAACGCGGGGTCGCTGGCCCGGAAGGCGGCGTAGCCCTCACCCAGTGCCCACAGCGTCCTGGCCTGCCAGAAGCTCGGTCCGCTGTCCGACGGATCGGGCAGCTCGACCGGCTCGGCGCTGGGATTGAGCGTGCCGTCCGCCTGGATCCACAACACCGAACGACCCCGATTGGCACCCCTGACGGTCTGCATGTAGGCCACCGAGCGAAGCAACTGGTACGCCTTCTGCCTACTGACGGAGCTGCCGGTCTGCCGCCAGTGCCGCAGGTAGACCACCGCCGCCCTGGTGATGTCATCGGTGTTGTAGGCGCCCTGGGAATACCGCCCGGTGGCCGGATCGAAGCTGCCGCCGCCCACCCGACGGAAGCCTCCGCCGGCAACGGCGTCGGCATAGGTCCAGGGCATCACCAACGTCGGCTCCGCATCGAGCCGATAGGTGGTGTGTCCGTCCGCGGGCTCCGGCGTCACGGTGTCCAGCAGGAAGTTCAGATGGTCCAGGTTCGTCACGGGCCCGGCGGCGGCGGCCCTTTGGGTGGGCGCTCCGGCAATCAGTACGGTGACCAGCGCCAGGAGGAATGCGGTCAGGAATGCCAGCGGTCGGCGGGTGGGGATGGACATGTCACGTTCTCCGAATCAGTCGAGCGACTCCGATGGCCGAGTCGGCCATGCCGTAGAAGATGAAGTGGCTGCCGTCGATCTCCACCGATGCGGTGGGAAAGACGACATTGGGAACGGTGCCGACACGCTCGGCTGTCGTTTCGGGACCCATCAGCGGCTCGGTGGCCCTGTTGAGCACCTGCCAGGGCTGTTCGGCGTCCACGAGCAATCCGCCGACCGCGTAGTGGACGTGCTGTTGCCTGACGACGGTGGGGTCGAAGATTCCGGACACACCGTGGTGCAGCACCAACCAGCCCTCGGCGACCCGCAACGGTGGGGGCCCGCCGCCGATCTTCAGCGCCTCCCAGCTGTACTTCGGCCCGGCCAGAAAACGGTGCTGCGCCCACAGCGTCAGCTGTCTCGGGTCGGCCCGGACGTCGGCCAGCGGCAGAAAGCTGATCCAGATCGACTGACGGTCGGTGTGCGGACCCGGCGGGATCGCGGTCGGCGGGTCGTCGGCGTGGAAGGGCCGCAGCAGCCCCATCGGTCGATGCAGCACGGCCAGGCTCCGGACGCCGTCCGGCGCGGTCACCGGCTCACCGAAGAACACGGCGTCCCTATTGTGATAGAGGTTCAGGTCCACCTCGGACTCCTCGTCCCAGCGGTACAACACCGGGCCCAGACGTTCCCACTGCAACAGGTCGGACGACACCGCGATCGCGGTCCGCGGACCGAGCGGCCCGAAGGCGACATAGGTCATCACGTGCAGTCCCAGGGCGCGAATCCAGGTGACCCGCGGATCCTCTACCCCGGCGTTCCCGCTCGCCCGCTCCCAGGAGTGCGTGGGGTGGAGGACGACGCGGAGCCGCTCGACCGACGTCGGCGTCCCTTCCACGACGTTGACCCGGACCAGCCCCACCCGGGACACATTGCCCTCGGCCACCATCCGAGGCAGCAGGTACAGCTGACCGTCCGTGCCCCAGCCGGAGGCGGGATTGAGCACTCCCTCCTGCTCGAACTCCCTTGCCGGGTCCGCAGTCATCACCACGCCCTCGCGCTGGAGTCGGTACGGAAACGTGGCCGTGGTCATTCGCCTATCCAGGCCCTCAGGTCACAGGTGACGAAGTACTGCTGAAGGACGACGAGCAGCCCCACGACCGGCGCCTGCTGAGGCATCGTTGCCCGCTGCACCACTGCACCTCCCCAGACCGGGAAGTCTGAAACCGGATCAGCCCTCGACGCTAGAAGTCCTACCCAGTTGAGTCCAGGGCGAAACGTGCCTACCCGTTGGTTGCGTACGACCCGCGCGGACTCGGATCAAGGATTGGGATCCGCAGGAGCCGTTGACCGCCATGGCGCTCGCCACTCCGGAGCCTCCCAGCCCTCCGTGACGTAGATCCGCTCGCGGGCCATCTTGTCGCCACGCCAATCCACCAGTTGCACCCCGAGTATCCAGTTGGCGCCGGCGTCGTAGCTGGCGGACAACTCGACCACGGAGAAGTCCCCGCGAATGACCATCCGACGGATGCGGTAACGCATGCTGTCCCGATCAACCGGGTACTGCGCGCGCCACTCGGTGAAGGCCGCGCGACCCTCGAACCGCTCGCCGCTCTGCGGGAACTCCAGCACCGCGTCCTCGTGGTACAGCTCCTCGGCGCGATCGATATCCGCACCCGCGTACTCGAACAGCCGTTCGAGCTTCTCGCGCACGCCGGACTCGTCCATGCCGCCACCTCCGTTCCGAGCGATCCAACCAATCTGATCCAACGAGTCTGCCAACCGGCTCCGGGATACGTCAGCGCAGGTCGGTCAATTCGGCCGGGTTGACGCTGGTGCCGATCAGGGCGCGGAGGGTGTCGTTGACGTCCCAGATGCCCACGTTCATCCCCGCGGTCACGGTGCGGCCGTCCTCGCCACCGAGCCAGTAGGCGATGAACTCGTTGCCCGCCACGTCGCCGCGCATCTCGACGGCGTCGGACGGCGCCGAGTGCCCCACGTACTCCATCGAGAACTCGAACTGATCGGTGAAGAAGTACGGCTGCCAGTCATATGAGACGTCCTGCCCGAGCATCGAGCGGGCGGCCAGCTTGCCCTGCCTGATGGCGTTGTCCCAGTGCTCGACCCGCAGCGGGCCGAGGACGGTGTTCAGGGCCAGGGCGGCATCGCCGGCTGCCCAGACGTGCGGGTCGGCCGTGCGCAGCGCATTGTCGGTGATGACCCCGTCGCTGACCGCAAGGCCGGCAGCGTCGGCCAGGGCGGTGTCCGGGGTCACGCCGATGGCGGCCAAGACCACATCGGCCGGCAGTTCGCCCGCGTCGGTTACCACCCCCGTTTCAGTGATCCCCGACACGGTTGTACCGGTGCGGACGTCCACGCCATGGGAACGATGCAGAGTCACCAGATGGTCGGCGAGTTCCGCGCCCAGCACCCCGGACAGGGGTGCGCCGCCACGCACCAGAACCGTCACGTCAACGCCTGCCTGCCGCGCCGAGGCCGCCACCTCCAGTCCGATCCAACCGCCGCCGATGATCACCAGCCGGACTCCGTCGGCGAACGTGGAGCGGAGCAGTTGCTCGTCCGCACGGGTGCGCAGGAGCAGGGCACGGTCGGCACCGGCAATCTCCGGGCGCCGGGGTTGCGCGCCGGTGGCGAGCAGCAGACGATCGTAATGCAGGGCCTCGCCGGTGTTCACGGTAACGGTCCGACCAGCCAGGTCGAGCGCAGTCGCCGCTGCGCCGGTGATGACCCGGACGTCCCGCTCGTCGTACCAGTGGGCGCCGTGCAGAACCTCGAACTCCTGCGCGCCCTGGAGGACCTCCTTGGATAACGGCGGCCGCTCGTACGGCAGAAGGGGCTCCGCCGCGATCACGGTGAGCGGCCCGGTGAAGCCCTCGTCACGCAACGTCTCAACTGCGTTCGCAGCGGCCAACCCGCCGCCGATGACCACGATGCTGTCCATCACCCCATCCTGTACCGCGGCCCAGCGGCACAACAGGGGGCACGCACGGTGGACGTTCGGTCCGGGGTCACGGCTGCTGCAACCTGCGAAGACGAGGCGTTGCGGTCAGCCGGTAGCCGGATCGTGGCGCAGGATGCCGGCGAGCCGCCTTTGAGGTGCTGCTGGGTCCGTCGGGTCGGCCCCCGGAATCTTCAGGGATCTCCTGTGCGTGACGACCAGGCCTAGCTGAGCTGCTCGAACGCTTCGTGCGCGGCGCCCTGCTCGGCCTGCTTCTTGGATCGTCCACCAGCGGCGGGGAAGATCAACTCCCCGACCATCGCCACCGCCTGGAACCGCTTGTCATGATCGGGTCCGGACTCGGTGACGGTGTAGGTGGGTGCACCCAGTTCGAGCATGGCGCAGAGTTCCTGCAGGCTGGTCTTCCAGTCCAAGCCGGCGCCGAGGCCGTCAGCCGTCTCGACCATCGGATCGAACAGGGTGTGCACGAAGGCGTCGGCGGCTTCGCGTCCGGCGGCGAGGAACAGAGCACCCAGGACGGCCTCAAAGGCGTCTGCCAGGATGGAGGACTTGTCGAAGCCGCCGGTCGACAACTCACCCTTGCCGAGCTTCACCAGGGCGCCGAGTTCGAGCTGCCGGGCAACGTCGGCCAGGGCGCTGGCGTTGACCACCGCGGCCCGCAGCTTGGCCAGCCTGCCCTCGGGATAGTCGGGGAAGCGCAGGAAGAGGTGTTCGGTGATCACCACCCCGAGCACGGCGTCGCCGAGGAACTCCAGCCGCTCGTTGTGGGGGATAGCGCCGTTCTCGTAGGAGAAGCTGCGATGGACCAGCGCAAGCTCAAAGAGCCGGGGATCGATGGTGATCCCCAGCTCGTCGAGAAGTTCGTGGATGCGGCTCATGGCCGCCCGGTCAGGGCTCGAGGATCTGACGCCGGGCGGCGCGCGGACCGTACTGCCCGCACGACGGGCACGCCGTGTGCGGCAGGTGCTTCTCGCGGCAGGCCGCGTTGGCGCAGGTCACCAGGGTGGGCACGGACGCCTTCCACTGGGAACGGCGGTGCCTCGTGTTGCTTCGGGACATCTTCCGCTTGGGAACGGCCACGGCTCACTCCTTACTTCCGGCCTGCAGCGAGGCCTGTTCGTCGTCTGAGGCTGACGTCCACCCCGACAGGACGGCCCAGCGCGGGTCGACCCCGTCGTCGTGCCGGTGGTCCGGATCGGCGTTCAGATTGGCCCCGCACCCGGGACACAAGCCTGCACAGTCCGGCCGGCACAGTGGCGTGAACGGCAGGTCGAGCACCACCGTGTCCCTGAGCAGGGGCTCGAGGTCGATCAGATCGCCGTCGAGCCGGCTGGCCTCGTCGTCGTCGGGTTCCTTGCCGGGATAGAGAAACAGCTCCTGGAGGTCGACCTCCTCCTCGGAGGCGATCCGCTCCAGGCAGCGTGCACACTGCCCCTGCAACGAAACCACGGCGGTTCCGGTGACCAGCACCCCCTCCACCACCGACTCGAGCCGCAGCTCCAGGTCGACGGGGGATCCGGGTGGTACCCCGATCACGTCCATGCCGATCCCGTCCGGTGCCTCGGCGACCCGCTGGATCTCCTTCATGGCACCGACCCTTCGGCCCAGCTCATGGGTGTCGAGGACGAGCCCGGAGCGGGGATCTGGGTGGCGAGTGAACATAGTCATGACCGAAGGGGTACTTTACCCGGCAGCCAGCGGAGGCGCCAATCGGGGCACCGCCGACGCACATCGCTGCCCCTGCGGCAGCGCCGGTCGCTGCCGACCGCGTTTCGGGACGTGGCGCCGACCCGTGCATGACGTCGCACCGCGTCGGGCTCATCGCACCGCGAACTGTTGCGAAGTGGCGGCCCGTGGTCCCGGAGGAGGCCGGTCAGCCGGTCAGCGGGCCACTGCGGGCAGGACGTCGGTCTCGCCCGCGTCCAGCCCCGAACGGGACGCCAACCTGGACCGCAGCACCTGGATCTGGTTCAAGGTCTTCTGCAGTCCCGCCTCCATCGCCGCGATCCGGCCGTCCACATAGAGGTCGGCCTCCTTGCGCAGCGCGTCGGCCTCGGAGATCGCCTGCTCCTCGAGCTCGCTCGCCCGACGCCTGGCCGTCTCCAGCACGTGGCTCGACTCCACCAGGTCGCTCGCCTTCTGCTCCGCCACACGGACGATCTGGTCGGCCTCCTGCTTCGCCCGCTCCAGCGCCGGTGGACTGCTTTCGGCGGCATCCCTAGCCGCGGCCAGTTCGTCGGACACAGCCGCTCGGGCGCTCTCGATCAGGGCAAGCGCCTCTGCCCGGTTGAGCATGCAGGACGCCGACATCGGCACCGCCTTTGCCTGCTCGACAACGGTCTGCAAGGCAGCCAGGCGATCGGCAGCGGATTCAGCCATCAGTTTTCCTCTTCTGTTCGATGCGATCGGCGACCAGGGTCGGGACGAACGCCCTCACGTCGCCGCCCAGAGTGGCGACTTCGCGGATCATGGTCGATGACAACGTCCCCCACTTCGCCGAGGCGGGCAGCAGGACGGTTTCCAATCCGGTCAGCGAATGGTTGATGTGCGCCATCTGCAGCTCGAAGTCGAAGTCGGACGCGAACCGCAGCCCCTTGACCACCGCTTCGGCGCCACGAGCACGGCAGAAGTCCACCAGCAGCCCAGACAGCACTTCGACACGAATGCCGGGCAGGTCGGACGTGGCCGCCCGGGCCAGTTCGACCCGTTCGCCGGTCTCGAACAGGTACTTCTTCGCCGAGTTGCGTCCGACCGCGACGATCACCTCATCGAACAGGGCACTCGCGCGCCTGATCACGTCCACGTGGCCGTGGGTGATCGGGTCGAACGACCCTGGACAGACGGCCTTCATCCGCCACCTTCCGTAGCAAAGTGGAGCGTCGTCTCACCGTAGCGACGTTCCCAACGATCCCCCAACCGGGTGGGCCACTCGAACGTGTCCCCGCGGCTGGACCGTTCGACGACCACGACGGCGCGGGGCGTCAGCCAGGCATCTGCCAGCCGCTGCAGGATCCTGCTGACGGCCTCGTTGGACAGCTTGTAGGGCGGATCCAGCCAGCAGATGTCGAAGTCGGTGCCCACGCCGGCCAGGTACTTCTCCACCCCCGCGGCGACCACCTTCACCGGCAGCGCGGTCGTACTCGCGTTGCGCCGGATCACGTCTGCGACACGGCGATCGTGCTCGACGGCGACCACCGGCGCCGCCCCGCGACTGGCCGCCTCGAGAGCCACCGCGCCGGATCCGGCGAACAGGTCCAGGAAGGCAAGGCCCACCAGCATGGACGCGGGGTCGCCGGCTCGCTCCAGCTCCGAGGCCAGCACACCGAAGGCCGCCTCGCGCACCCGATCCGAGGTCGGCCGGGTCGCGTCCCCGGTCGGGGTGACCAGCCGATGACCCTTGCGGCTACCGGCGATGATCCGGGACATGGCTTGACCGTAGCTCATGTGGTAATCGGCGCCGAGTGCGACAATGGGGCCATGGCTACGCCCACCACCCCGGTTACCCATCTGAGCGAAGCCCAGGCCCTGGAGTTGATGGCGGGTGCCAAGGTCGGACGGCTCGCCACGGTCATCGACCGACAGCCCGACATCTTTCCGGTCAACTTCCTGCTCGACGGCACCTCGATCGTGTTCCGAACGGCCGAAGGCTCCAAGCTGCTTCAACTCACGGTGAATTCCGGCGTCGCTTTCCAGGCCGACGGCTGGAACAGCGACGGCGGCTGGAGCGTGGTGGTGAAGGGCACCGCCGAGGAGGTCACCGACGCTGTCGAACGGGGCCGGATCGAGCAGGCGCTACACCCCTGGGTGCCGTCGGTGAAGACCCACGTCATCCGGATCGTCGTCGCCGAGATCGAGGGACGCCGGTTCGTCTTCGGCGAGGAGCCGGAGCTCGACTACACCTGAGGGCTTCCGAATCGCCGGATGGTTGAGTTGCGTTGGTTGAGCCTGTCGAAACCGGGTCTCGAGCAGCTCGGAAGTCAACTCAGTTCGAGGTAATCCCCGGTGGCGAGGTGTTCGGTGGCGGTGACCGCGTCCGCGAAGCCCGGGGTGGTCCGCTCCGGATCGCGTGCGACGGCCGCGGCTGCGATCGTCTTGGCCTGGGCGATGAAATCGGCGTGCTCTAGCACGCTCAGCAACCGAAGACTGGAACGTCCTCCTGATTGCTCGGCGCCCAGCACGTCGCCTTCCCGGCGTTGGACGAGGTCGAGTTCAGCCAGCGCGAACCCGTCATTGGTGGCGGCGACCGCGTTCAGGCGTTCGCGGATCGTCGCCTCACCCAGCGCGGACGAGATGAGCAGGCAGACCCCAGGATGCTCGCCCCGGCCGATCCGTCCGCGCAGCTGATGCAGCTGCGAGATGCCGAACCGCTCGGCGTCCCAGATCACCATCATCGTGGCGTTGGGAACGTCCACCCCGACCTCGATCACGGTTGTCGCGACCAGGACGTCCAGGGTGCCGGCGGAGAAAGAAGCCATCGTGGCCTCCTTGGCCTCGGAGGCCAGCTGGCCGTGCAGCACCCCGACCCGGAGGTTGGCCAGCGCTCCCGCCCTGAGCTGATCGGCAAGGTCGACCACGCCGATACCCTCGTCGCTGGTGTTGATCCTGGGCACCACGACGAACGCCTGACGGCCTTGTGCGGCCTCCTCGGCAACGCGCTGCCAGGCCCGCTCGACCCAGGTCGGTCGTTGGGCGGCATCCACCACCACTGTGCCGACGACCTTCCGCCCGGCGGGCAGTTCGGACAGCGTGGAGATGTCCAGGTCGCCGAAGATCGTCATCGCCACCGAGCGTGGGATCGGCGTCGCGGTCAGCACCAGCACATGCGGGCGGGCCAGCGCTTTGTCGGTCAGGACGCCGCGCTGCTCGACGCCGAACCGGTGCTGCTCGTCGATGACGATGAACCCAAGATCGGCGAACTGCACCTTGTCGTGCAGCAGCGCATGGGTTCCCACCACGATGCCCGCTTCACCCGAGGCGGCCCGCAGCAGCGCTTCGCGCTTGGCGGCGGCAGGCAACGAGCCGGTCAGCAGCACCACGTCGGTGGCGACCTCGGGAGCACCGAGCATCCGTCCTCCGGCCAGGTCACCCATCAGCGCCCGGATCGTCGCGTAGTGCTGCTGCGCCAGCACCTCGGTCGGTGCCAGCAGGGCGCACTGTCCCCCGGAGTCGATGACGGCGAGCATCGCGCGCAGGGCAACCACGGTCTTGCCCGACCCGACCTCGCCCTGCAGCAGGCGTTGCATGGGGCGGGCACGATCCAGTTCCTCGAACAGCGTTCGGCTGACCTCGTGCTGGCCCTCGGTGAGCGAGAACGGCAGCCGGGCGTCCAGGGCGGCGAGCAGGCCGTCCTCGGTGGCCCCGCGGCGGATCGCGGTGTGCGTGGACGCGTCCGCGCGCCGGTACGCCATGGTCAGCTGCGTGGCGAAAGCCTCGTCGAAGATCAACCGGTTCGCGCCCGCCTGCGCTTCGGCCAGCGTCCGAGGTTGATGCACGGAGGCGAACGCGTCCGCCAGTGG
>Ga0190275_10002417_pt1 | contig 13409 bp, 11 predicted proteins | sample Popmic550T_FD_133745 | JGI IMG/M metagenome (GOLD analysis project Ga0190275, IMG submission 133745) | Populus adjacent soil microbial communities from riparian zone of Yellowstone River, Montana, USA - 550 T | ecosystem: Environmental > Terrestrial > Soil > Riparian zone > Trees stand | place... | reverse complement strand
CGGTCATGCGAACGGCATCCTGCCGACCCTGAGCCATGTCTACTATTGAACCAGAATGGACCTCGATGCATATTCAGCCGCGCACCGCGCCGAGTGGGACCGCCTTGCCGAATTGGGGAAGACACGGCGCCTGTCGGGGGTGCAGGCCGACGAGCTGATCGACCGGTACCAGGCTGGCGCTACCCAACTGTCGGCGATCAAGACGACGGCCGGCTCCACCATCCAGGGTGACCGGCTTTCCGTCGCCCTGTCCCGGGCTCGTCTCCGCTTTACCGGGGCAGGTGCCAACGTGCTCTCCCAGCTGCCTCGGTTCTTCCTGTTCCAACTTCCGGCTGCGCTGTACCGTCTGCGCTGGCTGACACTCGCGGTCGCCATTGTGACCTTCGGTGTAGCGGGACTCTACGCGGCCTGGGCAACCACGAATCCGCAGGTGCTGGCGAACTTCGGCACGGATGCGCAGCTGCAAAAGGTGGCCGATTCCGACTTCGTGGATTACTACTCGGAGAACCCCGCTGCGTCGTTCACGGGACTGGTCTGGACCAACAACGCGTGGATAGCGGCGCAGTGCATCGCCTTCGGGATCCTCGGCGTGTACGTGCCGTTCATCGTGCTGCAGAACGCCCAGAATCTCGGGGTCACCGGCGCGATCCTGTTCGCCTACGACAAGGGCGATGTCTTTTTTCTGTACATCGCGCCGCACGGGATGCTCGAGCTCACCGCCATCTTCGTCGCGGCGGCGGGTGGACTCCGCATTTTCTGGGCCTGGATCGCTCCCGGCTCGCGGACCAGGGGTCAGGCGCTGGCCGAAGATGCCAGGGCGCTGTTCACCGTAGCGATCGGACTCGTCGTTGTGCTCTTCGTGTCCGGGATCATCGAGGGCTTCGTGACACCCGCCCCGTGGCCCTGGCCGGTGAAGATCGGTATCGGTGCGTGCGCGCTGCTTGCCTTCCTGGCCTACATGCTGATCATCGGCGGCCGGGCATACCGGGCCGGAGAAACGGGCGACCTTGCCGAGTTCGAAGCCGGCGCGCGGAGGATTTTCGCCGGCTGACGGTGCAGCTGTCCGGTTCAGTCGCTGCCCTGACGAACTCGACTCAGAGCCGGCCGGCTGCCTTCAACGCGAGGTAGCGGTCCGCTAGCGCAGGGGGCAGGTCAGCGGGCGATGCCGTGACTACCTCGCCGCCGAGCTGCCGGATGGCCGCTGACACGCGAGCCACGTCGAGCAATGCCCGTTCAGCGGCCGCCGCGCGGTAGACCTCCTCGCGGTTTCCGCGTTCCCTGATCGCCGAGAGTGCCGCGGGGTCCGTGACGGAGGCGACCACAACGGTGTGCCTTCGGGTCAGCTGCGGCAACACCGAGAGCAATCCGGTCGCGGCGCCGGGCGCGTTCACCGTGGTGAGCAGTACAACGAGTGCGGGCTGGCCTGTGATCGTACGCACCTGGGCCGGCACGGCCGACCAGTCCATCTCAATCAGTTCAGGCTCGATCACAGCAAGCGTGTCTACCATCCGGGACAACAGCTCGGCTCCTTGGGCCCCCTGCACCCGTCCGCGCACCCGCCTGTCGTAGGCAAGAAGGTCGACCCGGTCTCCGGCGCGGGATGCAAGCGCGGCCAACAGCAGTGCTGCTTCCATCGCGGTATCGAGGCGCGGCTCATCGTCAACGCGGGCAGCGGAGGTGCGCGCCGTGTCGATCACGATCACCACACGACGATCACGCTCCGGGCGCCAGGTCCGCACCATCACATCGTTCCGTCGCGCCGTCGCCCGCCAGTCGATGGAGCGGACGTCGTCTCCGCGGACATACTCCCGGAGTGAGTCGAACTCGGTGCCCTGACCGCGGATCTGCACACTGGTGCGACCGTCGAGTTCCCTGAGCCTGGCGAGGCGGGAGGGAAGGTGTTTGCGTGCCAGGAACGGTGGCAATACCCGGATGCGGCCAGGGGCATCCAGCGTCGCTTGCCTGGCAGCGAGGCGCATCGGACCGAAAGCACGCACCGTCACATCGTGTACACGTCGCTCCCCGCGGCGGAACGGCGTGAGGATGACGGTGACGAGGCGCCGCTCGCCTGGAGGGATGTCGACGGGTGAGCGGTTATTGCCCGCTCCCGCTGATGGTTGCCACGCATCCCGTACTGCTCCCCGGAGACGCCGGCGCCCGGTATTCGTGAGATACAACTCACTGGTCACCGCTTCACCGAGCCTCACCCGCGAAGGCAACTCACGGTCCACGGCCACCGCACGAGGCGACGCGGCAAGGGCGAGGTCGATTGATGCGAGAACGAGTACTACGCCCAGCCAGGTTGCAAGGACGATGGCCGCGTCGGGCAGAGTTCGTCCGAGCAGCACGATGGGAACGACGCCGAAGGCGACGAGAGCGACGAACCGTCCGGTGACTGTCATAGGACTAGATGGGCACCTGGACCTGCTGCATGATCGACCGCAGGATCGCGTCGACCGACACGCCCTCCAGCTCCGCCTCGGGCCTGAGCTGGATTCGATGCCGCCAGACGGGCAGCACCATGGCCTGGACGTGGTCGGGTGTGATGGCGTCGTACCCGTTCAGCCAGGCCCACGCCTTCGCGGATGCGAGAAGTGCCGTGGTGCCGCGCGGGCTGACGCCCAGCTTGACCGATGGGCTGTGACGCGTCGCCCTGGCGAGGTCGACCAGATAGGCGATGAGGTCCGCACTGGCTCCGACAGCTGCGACGGCCGCCTGGGCTGCCGCCAGTTGCTCCGCACCGAGCACCGGCCGCACCCCGGCACCCTCGAGGTCGCGGGGACTGAACCCCGCTGCATGGCGCCGCAACACCTCGATCTCGTTCGCCCGTTCCGGAACATCGAGTACCAGCTTCAGGAGAAACCGGTCGAGCTGGGCCTCGGGGAGCGTGTAGGTCCCTTCGTATTCGATCGGGTTCATCGTCGCAGCCACGATGAACGGCTCCGGGAGGGCCAGCGAGACGCCGTCGACGCTGACTTGCCGCTCTTCCATCGCCTCGAGCAGGGCCGACTGCGTCTTCGGCGGCGTGCGGTTGACTTCATCGGCGAGCATGATGTTCGTGAACACGGGTCCCCGGCGGAATTCGAACTCGCCGACCCTCGCGTCGTACACCAGGGAACCGGTCACATCACCGGGCATCAAATCGGGCGTGAACTGCACACGCTTCGTGTCCAGGCTCAGCGCATGGCTGAGGGCACGGACAAGGAGCGTCTTCGCGACTCCCGGCACTCCCTCCAGCAGTACGTGACCCCGCGCGAGCAGGGCGATGATGAGCCCGGTCACCGCAGCGTCCTGGCCGACGACTGCCTTGCCGACCTCGCTGCGCACCTGTGCGAGCAGCGGGCGAAGGGCGTCGGCGGTGGGTTCAGAAGGGTTCATGGTTCCATTCTTCCGTTGTGCTGACCGCCGGAGGACGGTTCAGTGGCACGCCTGGTTTCGTTCTCCAGGTCAAGCAGGGAATCAGACAGCCGGAGCAGGTCGGAGTCGGTCGACGGGATGTCGTCCAGCAGCAGTGCGCGGACGTTGTGAGACGGGCGCCCGGTCAGCGCCGACACAGCATCGATCACCTCGTCCATGTCGGCGTTCCTCGACAGGCCCACCCGCTGCGCGAGGCGTCCACTGGTGCCTACCCTCAGGGCGTCGATCGCCCTGAGGCGGGCGGAGCTTCGGGCGTACAGCCGCGCCCTGCCTTCCATCGTCTCGCTCGCCTTCACGGCAACCGGCAGGTTCTCGGCAACCAGGGGCCCGAAACGGCGGCCGCGCCAGATCGAGGCGGCGATGAACGTGACGACCAGGAGCAGGAGCGTGGGCGTGACCCAGCCCGGGGTAAGGTCACCGAGCGACGGCGGGCCGGTGCGCTGGACATCAGCCAGCGTTGGGAGATACCACACCAGCGTGTCACCTGCGCCCAGGAGGTTGAGGGCAAGCGCCGCATTCCCGTAGGTCGCTATCTCGTCATTGGTGAACGCGCCGGTCGGCGCCACGAAGGTGAGCGCGTCGGAAGCCGTAACCCGCTGGACCATGGCGAACGTGTCGTCGTCGCTGGGGAAACATCCGGTGTACTCGTCGCGGGCCGATTCAGTGATCCTGAGGGTGCTTCCGCCAGGCGACAGGGTTCCGGCGCGCACGGCCGCAGCCACGTCACAGTCGGCGGTGAGTTCGTCAGCATCCGAGACGCCGCCGAATCCCAGCCCGGGTGCCAGCGTTGTCAGTGTGAGGAAATCGGGGGACACCACAACCGTCCGGGCCGACAGGGCGGTGACGTCCGGCAGCCGGTCGGCGGGCAGGTAGCCGCCCTCGTCGTAGAAGAGGAGGGTGGAGTCGCTTTCATCCGACGCCGCAGACTGTGCCTCGCTGAAGGTATTCACGACGGTCACGGTGACGCCCTGCTGCCGGAGAACCTCGGCCAGCGCCATGCCGCCGGTTGGCGCGGGATTGTCGGCGCCGAGCGTCGGCCCTTGTGCGGTGTTTCCGCCGGCGAGGAGCGTTGCTGCGACCGAGACGAGGAGTGCGCCGAATGCGGCGATGACCCAGAACATCGCTTTCCTGCCGCCGGCACGCACGGTGGGGGTGGACGAAGCGGCCGGGACCGCGCCATGCGGTTGTGCCCCCACCACGTCTGGAATGATGCCGGGATCGCTCATGAGCGCACGGCCGGAGCGACCGGTGGAAGGCCGCGGGCGGGCGCGGAACGCAGTTCGCTTTCAAGGCCGGCGACGGCGGTGAACTCCGGCTCGCCGACATCGCGGCCGAGGTACCGTACGGCATCGAACGCGCGCGCCGCATCGGCGAGACGATCCGCCTCGGCGGGGAATACTGCGCCCGCCCGCGCGGCGAGTTCATGTGCGGTGGTTCCCGGCGATGGCTTGAGGACCGTTCGTTCCTCGAGGCCGCGGGCGATGGCGCGGTACATCTCCTGCACCGCACGGTTCCAGTCGTGCGAGGCCGCCGCCCGGCGAGCGGACTGCCGCATTTCCTCGGCGCTTCGCCGGTCGTTCGCGCCGAAGACAGTGACGGCCGCCTGCCTTCTGCGATTGAGCCGTGGCATCCCGAAGATCAGGAACGCCACGACGAGGGCGGCGATGGCGAGGACGGTCAGGACCAACGAGATCCAGCCTTCGAGGCCGTCGCCCTCTCCGAGGGTGAGCGAACCCAGCCAATCAAGGAACCCCTGGGAAAGCCGGTCGAACCAGGTCGGCCTGGCCGCCTGGTACGGCGCCTTCGCGAGTTCCTCCCTGAGCCACTGCTGGGCTTCCGGCGCATCCGGGTCGACGGGCACGTCGAAGCGCACTCCGGTCCCATACCCGCCGAACGCCCCGCGCATACCGATCATGCCTGTGGGACAACTCCCGGCGACGTGGATCGGCCGTTGGGCTGGTACGGGTCTTGACCGGCGTTCCTGCCCGACTGCGCTGATTCGACGAACTGCACCAGTTCCAGGTCCAATCCTTCCTTTCTCATACGCAAATCGATGTAGATCAGCGCCGTAGTCGCGGACTGCACCACCGAAGCCACCGCTCCCAGGATCAGGGTCACGAAGAGCAGGATGACGTACAGGATGATGGACGGAACATAGCCCTCGAGGGCGGCGTTCGGATCGACGACCGACAACGCAACGCTGAAGACCAGGGACACGGGGGTCGTCACGATCTGCGCGACGATGTTCACGATCATCGCGACCAGGAACTGCACTCCAAAGGTGCGCCAGAAGTATCCGGTGGTCAGGAACCAGGACCTGCCCATCGCCCGGCGGATCGGCAGCCGTTCCAGCACGATGAGGCTGGGCACGAGCGACGTTCTTGTGAAGAGCCAGACGGCCGCTGCGACCAATCCGAGCCCTCCGAAGATGCCGATGACCACGGCGACGGGCACCCATGCGTCACCCTGCACCACAAGGAGCGCCACAAAGCCGGCCACAAGCGCGATGGCGGCGAGAACGGCAACGGAGAGCAGAAGCGTCCATCCGACGAGCGGCCACAGGCGCCGCCCGGCGGTGCGCCAGAGCTGGCCCAGCCGCAGCTTCTCGCCGAGCGTCGCACGGGACACCTCGATGACGATGATGCCCTGCAGCAGGGCAGAGGCGATCACCGACAACGCGATCGGAAGAACGGCGGCGAGCACGATCGTGAGGATCGACCCCGCTTCGACGGCATCCCGTTCGTCGGGCGTGGCGCTGGCGACACGGCTGAGGGCGAAGAACGTGACCGCGCCCATGATGACGAGGGTGAGCAGGGTCACAGCGCTCTGGACCAGCAGCGCACTGCCGAACGTGGCCTTCGGGTTGCGTCGGAGAACCTCGAACGGCGCCCAGAGGAGGGTGCCGAACCCGAGCGGCCGCAGAGGGATCAGACCGGGGCGCGGCGGCGGCGCCCAGCCGGGCGGCGGCCCCTGGTCGGCGTGGTGTTGCTGTGGAACACCGGGCCCTGGCGCGTACTCGCCGTACGCGGGCGTGGGAGGGATGGCGCTCGCCGGTGGGTGCCAATTCTGTGGGTCGGTCACGCAACCAATGCTGGCACATCGTCGGCGTGGATTCCCGTCTATATCAACGGGCAGCATCCACTCGGCTACTGTTATGCCTGATAGTGCACTTCGCGCCGCAGAACAGCGGGCGGATTGAGCGGAAAACGGATTGATGAACGCACGCATTCTGGTTGTCGATGACGACATAGCACTGGCCGAAATGATCGGTATCGTCCTGGAGGGCGAGGGTTTCGAGACGGCGTTCTGCGCCGACGGTTCAGAGGCCCTCCAGGCATTCCGTGATGCCAAGCCTGACCTCGTATTGCTCGACCTCATGCTGCCCGGCCTCGACGGCATCGAGGTGTGTAGCCAGATTCGTGCCGAGTCCGGCACACCGATCATCATGCTCACCGCCAAGTCGGATACGACGGATGTCGTCAAGGGGCTCGAGTCGGGTGCCGACGACTACATGGTGAAGCCGTTCGATCCCAAGGAACTCGTCGCCCGGATTCGCACTCGACTGCGCCCAGCGCCGGTGTCGACGTCCGACCACCTGGCAATCGGCGACCTCATCGTGGATGCGGCCGGGCACGAAGTCCGTCGTGGCGATCAGCGCATCAACCTCACACCGCTCGAGTTCGACCTGTTGCTCGCGCTCGCCTCCAAGCCCCAGCAGGTGTTCACCAGGGAGATGCTCCTTGAGGAGGTGTGGGGTTACCACTACAAAGCGGACACCCGCTTGGTGAACGTGCACGTGCAACGGCTCCGCGCCAAGGTCGAGGACGACCCGGACAACCCCCGCATCGTGATGACGGTGCGTGGCGTTGGATACCGGGCGGGAGCGGTAGTTTAGGAGTACCGTGTCACTGCCCGCAGGGCTTGAAGGCCTCAACTTGAGATCCTGGCGATCCTGGCCCGGCCGGATCCGAGCCAGGTGGCGATCCTCGCTGCAATTCCGCACCGTGACGATCACTGTTCTCCTGTCTGGTTTCGCCATCGTCCTTGTCGGCGCCTACATGGCGGCCAGCATTGGGAACGACCTCTTCCAGTCGCGACTGAACCAGGTGCTGCTCGATTCCAACCGTGCGACGACGGCGGCCCAGAACATCCTGGATTCCTCCGACGCCTCAGATCGCGTGCAGGTCCAGGCGCTGTTGGACACCGCGCAGACCTCGATCACGGCTGCATCCTCAAGCCGCCTCATCGCGGTGTTCAGGGTGCCGGACCAGGGGCCGTCGACCGTGGCGCCACAGGACTTCTCACGGTTCGGCGACAATACCGACGCAATCTCCACAGACCTCCGACAGGCGGTCCAGGACAACCCCGGGGAGCAGCACTGGCAGTCGGTCAGCCTGACCACGGCGGATGCGGAGACTCCCGGAATCGTTGTCGGCTCGCAGTTGTCGCTCCCTGTGGCAGGACAGTATGAGCTGTACATCGGATACAGCCTGAGCGATGCCCAGGCAACCCTTGACTTCGTGCAGCAGACCCTGATGTTCAGCGGGATCGCCCTGGTGCTGCTGATCGGTGCGGTGACCTGGATCGTCGTGCGTTTCGTCGTCACACCGATCAGGGTGGCAGCAGAGACCAGCCAGAAACTCGCATCCGGCGATCTCGCTGTGCGTATCCCGGAACGCGGGGAGGACGTGATCGCAACCCTCGCCCGCTCGTTCAACGGGATGGCCGATAGCCTGCAGCAACAGATCAGGGAGCTCGCTGACCTTTCCGAGGTCCAGCAGCGGTTCGTGTCCGACGTCTCGCATGAGCTCCGCACACCTCTGACCACCATTCGCCTGGCCGGCGACGTGCTGTACGACCAACGGGATTCGTTCCCGCCGGCGACGCGGCGAACAGCGGAACTCCTCCATACCCAGGTGGAGCGATTCGAACTCCTGCTGGCAGACCTCCTCGAGATCAGCCGCTACGACGCCGGGTCGGTCAACGTCGAAGCCGAACCCACCAACCTCGTGCACCTGGCTGAAGACGTGATCGACAGTCTGCGCTCATTGGCGGAATCCAAGGGCTCGGAATTCCGGCTCGTCGCCCCTGGCGGACACCTTGATGCCGAGGTCGACCCGCGCCGCATCCGTCGGATCCTGCACAACCTCATCGGCAACGCCATCGAACACGGCGACGGTAAACCCATCGTCGTATCCGTCGACAGCAACAAGAACGCAGTCGCACTGTCCGTACGGGACTACGGGATGGGCATGACCCCGGATGAGGTCGCGCACGTGTTCGACCGGTTCTGGCGTGCCGACCCCTCACGGCAACGCACCATCGGCGGAACCGGACTGGGGTTGGCGATCTCGCTGGAAGACGCCACAGCCCATGGCGGCTGGCTACAGGTGTGGTCGAGCCCGGGCAGCGGATCCTGCTTCCGGCTGACCCTTCCCAGGCGCGTCGACGATAATCTTTCCGTGTCGCCACTGCCGTTGCCCCCGGAGGATGTCCATGACCTCGTCTCCGTTTTCGGCGAGCCATCCCACGGCGAGGGCCAGCTGGGGAGTCCTCATGCCTAAGGGATTGCGGCTGGCCGGCATCCTCACGGCGTTGGCACTCGTCATGACCGGATGCAGCAGCATCCCCTCGGATGGCGCCGTTCGGGCTGGACAGCTGGTCGAACCCGACGACAACCCACCGCCGATCTTCCTTCCCTCCCTCCCGGAGAAAGGCGGATCGCCGGAGTCGATCGTGCGCGGTTTCATCGGCGCAGCGTCGAGTCCTGAGGACAACTACGCAATCGCACGCAAGTTCCTGACCACAGACTCCACCTGGGACCCGAACGCCGGCGTAACGGTCGACGACGGATCGGCCAGGCCCGCAATCGCCCTCGACGACAAGACGGTGCAGCTTTCGGTGAACCCGGTCGCGGAGGTTGACGCGACTGGCGTATACGGTGAGGTGGAGTCCCCGTCTCCCGTCTTCCTGCGCTACCGATTGGCCCAGGTGGCAGGCGAATGGCGTATCACTGAGGCGCCGCCAGGAATTGTGATAGATCGGAGCACCTTCTCCCAGGTCTTCAGCCCAGAGGCGCTGTATTTCTTCGATCCCAGCTTCCGATACCTGGTACCCGACCTGCGTTGGTATCCGCGTGGGCCGACCACTCCCACGCGGATCGTCAAGGGATTGCTGGCCGGGCCGAGTCCCTGGCTGGTGGGCGCTGTCGCCACGGCATTTCCCGCCGGTACGAACCTCACCGCGGATGCGGTGCAGGTAGTCGCGCGGGACGCCAAAGTCGACCTGGATAGCGAGGCGCTGAGTGCTGATCGCGTCGCCATGCAACGGATGCAGGCGCAGCTGGGCAATAGCCTCCCCGCCGGCCTGACCGTCAGCATCACGATCAACCAGAACTCCCAGGACATCACCGAAAGCGAAACGAACGCTCCGATCGTGAACCCCCGCGTCGACGCCAGGGCGCTGGTGCTTCGAGACGGCGCCTTCGGGTTCCTGGCCTCGACCGGGGAAGCGCTGACGACGATCCCCGGCTTGTCAGAGTCGATCTCGGCGATGAACCCGCGGGCAGTGACGCTCGCACCCGGGCAGACGGTCGCCGCTGTCCTCGCTGATGGCGGCGTGCACCGGGTGGCCGTCGGCGATGCTCCGGAAATCCTCGATCCGCGCCAGGGCCTCGTGCCCCCGTCAGTCGACACCTATGGCTATGTCTGGTCCGTTCCGATGGAGCGGCCGGGCGAGTTGTTCGTCTACAACCCCGAGGGTGCAGCCATCGCGGTGCCGACAACCTGGCCGGAAGCGACGTCCATCCACTCGCTGCGGCTCTCACGGGACGGCACTCGCCTGGCTGCGCTGTTGCGCACGGGCTCGGATACCCGATTCGTCGTGGCCGCGGTGAAACGCGACAAGAACGTTCCCGTGGGTCTTGGGGATCCCGAGACGCTCGCGACGATCGAGGGAACGCCACTCGACGCAACCTGGATCGACGACCTCACCGTGGCGTCGCTGAGCCAACTGCCGAATGGCGAGGAACGGATCGTCGCCCAGCAGATCGGCGGCGTCCGTACATCGATCGCCTCAGCTCCGGACACCGTGTCGATCACCGGCGGAAACACCATGAGGGAGCTGAGGGCGCTGTCCGCACCGGGTGCGCTCCTGGTGCAGCGCGGCGTCGGCTGGCAGGTTCGCATCGGAGGCATCGACATGGTCGCCACCCAGCAGGGTGATGGAAGCGGCTAGAGCTTCGAGCACGTCCTCCCCAGCGGCAGGCTGACGGGCATCACCACCGACCTGACCTTTCATAGCCACTCACCGGCACGGTCGGCACACAATCAAAACATGGTGCAATTCGTGCCGTTCCGTGGGGCGCTGCTCGATGCGTTGGCGGTGATGGCGCCGACCGAATGCAGTGGATGTGGCGCGGCCGACCGAGCCGTCTGCGCCGGCTGCCGTCTCGCCCTCGTCCCGTGTGTGCACCCCGCGCGCCGGAACGCCCAGCATCTTCCTGCGGAGCCGCCCATCACCGTGTGGTCGGCTCTGGAGTACTCGGGCGTCGCACAGCGAGTTGTCGGCGCGTACAAGGACGGCGGGCGAACGGATGCCGCATCCGCCCTGGCCGGCCCCTTCCTTGCCGCCGTGGTGGTCGCCCTGGAACGCTCGGAGCAAGCCGGGGACGGCAGCAGCCGGGCAGGGATCCGCCTTGCGACCATCCCCTCCTCCCGACCGGCGATGCGATCACGGGGCTTCAATCCGGTCGAACTCCTGATGCGCCGGGCGGGGCTCAGGGCATCCACCGTTCTTCGGCAGACGGGTGAAGCCGCCGACCAGGTGGGGCTTGATCGCGTGTCTCGGGACCTCAACAAGCGCGGTTCGCTGGCTGCGACACAGGTGCTCGATGGATACCGTCTTCTCCTCGTCGACGACATCGTGACCACGGGCGCCACCCTGTTCGAAGCACGGCGTGCCATCACCGAAGGCGGCGGGATCGTGGTTGGTTACGCCACGCTCGCGGAAACCCCGCGGCGTTTTCCGGAGGTGATTTCCTCTCAGGAAACTCGTCCGCAAAACCTGTGACTTATCGACCCGTGGACAGTACGGTGGGGTTAAAGGCGCGAACTATCCGCCCGGGTCCACAGGGCGGTTGCGCGGATCTGGAGGTACGTCATGGAAATTAACATCGTCGGACGAAACCTGGGGATCACTGATCGCTTTCGCGATTATGCGACGGAAAAGGCCGAAAAAGTGTCGAGTCTCGCCGACAAGGCGCTCGCACTGGAAGTGAAGGCCAGCCGGCACGGGGAGAACAACGGCAGTACGGGGAGCGATCGCGTAGAACTGACTCTTATCTGCAAGGGCCCGCTGGTTCGGGCCGAGGCCGACGGGGTCGACAAGTACGCGGCTTTTGACGTCGCGATGGGCCGCCTGCTCGAACGAGTGCGCAGGGCGAAGGATCGCAAGAAGTTGCACCGCGGCGGTGCCCACCGGCCCACGTCGCTCCAGGAAGCGTCGTCGGGGGGTTTCAGTGGTGTCGACATCACCCCGGCCGACGCCGAGGTGCTGGAGCGTGTGCGAACCGGCGCGATCCCCGTTGTGGCGAACGATGAGCAAGAAGCAGAGGCGGCGGAGGATTACTCGCCCGTTGTGATTCGCAAGAAGGTGTTCTCGTCTACCCCGATGACGGTGGATGACGCCCTCTATCACATGGAACTGGTGGGTCACGACTTTTACCTGTTCCATGATTCAGAAACAAATCGACCCAGCGTGGTCTACCGCCGCAAGGGGTGGGATTACGGGGTCATCGGCCTTGACGATCGGGCTGAGGAGCTTCAGGAAGCGGCATTATTAGGCCGTGAGCGAAGTCAGTGACCGAGGTTGCGCTGACCAAGTAGCATGGAAACAGGTGCCGGCTCGGCCGGTACGTACGTGCGTCCAACCGGACGACAGGCGTGTGCATACGCCGTGACGACTAGTGGAGTGCATCCGTGGCCTCAATTCTCGAAAAGGTTCTTCGTGTGGGCGAGGGGCGCATCGTGCGCCGACTCGAAAATTACGCGAAGGCTGTCAACGCGCTGGAAGACGACTTCAAGGAACTCAGCGATGAGGAACTGAAGAACGAAACCGTACAGTTGCGCGAACGTTACGGAAATGGCGAGTCGCTCGACGACCTCCTGCCCGAAGCATTCGCCGCCGTGCGGGAGGCCTCCAGGCGGACCCTTGGATTGAGGCACTTCGATGTGCAGCTCATGGGCGGCGCGGCGCTTCATCTCGGCAACATCGCCGAGATGAAGACCGGTGAGGGTAAAACCCTCGTCGCGACAACGGCCGCCTACCTGAATGCCATCACCAGCCGCGGTGTCCATGTGGTCACCGTTAACGACTACCTGGCCAGCTACCAGAGCGAACTCATGGGTCGCGTTTTCCGCGCGCTCGGGATGACGACCGGATGCATCCTGTCCGGCCAGACTCCCGAGCAGCGCCGGGAACAGTACCTGGCCGACATCACCTACGGAACCAACAACGAGTTCGGCTTCGACTACCTGCGGGACAACATGGCGTGGCAGGCCTCCGACATGGTCCAGCGCGGGCACTACTTCGCCGTCGTCGACGAGGTCGACTCGATCCTTATCGACGAGGCCAGGACGCCGTTGATCATCTCGGGTCCGGCATCCGGTGAAGCGAATCGCTGGTTCAATGAGTTCGCCAGCCTGGCCAAGCGACTCACGCCCGAAGTCGACTTCGAAGTCGACGAGAAGAAGCGCACCGTCGGAGTCCTCGAGCCCGGTATCGAAAAGGTTGAGGACTACCTCGGCATCGACAACCTGTACGAGTCGGCGAACACGCCGCTCATCTCCTTCCTGAATAACGCGATCAAGGCGAACGCGCTGTTCAAGAAGGACAAGGATTACGTCGTCATGAACGGTGAGGTGCTCATCGTCGACGAGCACACCGGCCGCATCCTGATGGGCCGCCGGTACAACGAGGGCATCCACCAGGCG
>Ga0190275_10002416_pt1 | contig 13410 bp, 11 predicted proteins | sample Popmic550T_FD_133745 | JGI IMG/M metagenome (GOLD analysis project Ga0190275, IMG submission 133745) | Populus adjacent soil microbial communities from riparian zone of Yellowstone River, Montana, USA - 550 T | ecosystem: Environmental > Terrestrial > Soil > Riparian zone > Trees stand | place... | reverse complement strand
GGCCGCAGTCGGTCATGACGCACAGCCGCTCGGGCGGCATCACCTCGAGCCCGCGGCGGATGCGCTCGGCCACGACCTCCTTGGACTCCACCTGCGTGTCCTTGGAGTCGATCACGCCGATGCCGAGGACCTTGTCGGCCGGGAACTCCCGGAAGGCGCCGATCTCGGCGAAGTCGCGGTGCGTGAACTCCAGGTGGATGATGTCCGCCGCGGTCTTGTGGAACAGCGGCATCATGTCGACCGCCTTGTTCTCCCAGACGTCGGTCTGGCCGTCGACGCTGCCGTAGCAGATGTGCCAGAGCTTGGTCATGGTGACGCCCTCGAACATGCGGTTCTGGACGTCGATCTGCCACGTGTCCTGGGTGTAGGGCGGCAGCACGTCGATGAGCTGAACCGCCTCGCAGCCCATGTCCTGCAGGTAGAGCAGCTCCTTGTTGAGCGCCACGGCGATGTCGGTCGCGAGCGCCACCTGGTCGCCGCCGTAGTGCTCGTCGTGCACGATCACGCTCTGCTGCGCGGGGCCCAGCAGGCTGAACTTGAACGGCCGGTCGGTCGCCATCTGCAGCGCGTAGACGACGCCGTCGAAGATCGGCTTCACCCAGTGGATCTGGCCGGTCACGCGCGGCTTGTAGAACGGCCGGTACTTGACGCCGTCGCCCGGAGGGCCGTGCATCTCGAAGCCGCCGAGGTTCTCGGGGATGTAGTGGAAGATCGGCTCGAGCTGGAAGCCCGGGGCCTCCCACTCGAAGTACTGGTGGCCGTCGGTGAGGATGTCGAGCCCCGCCTTCTCCTGCTCGCGGGCGCACAGCTTCATCGCGTCCTCGTAGGTCACCCGCAGCTCGTGGCTGCGGTAGGACGGCTCGTTGAGCGTCCCGAACACGCGGCCGCGCAGCCAGTGTGGCCTGGGCAGGGCGCCGACGGTCGACGTCGGCAGGAGTACTTCACGCCCGCGGATCTGCATGGGGTCTCCTCCTGTGGTTGGTCTCGACTACAGGCACCGGCCGACCGCCTCCACGATCCGCCGCGCCGACGGGTTCACCTCGTCCTCGAGCACGCCCGCGGCCGGCAACGGCACCGCGCCCCCGCACACCCGCGTCACCGGCGCGTCGAGGTCGTCGAACGCCTCGTCGGCCACGATCGCCGCGAGTGCGGCGCTCCAGCCGAGCTGGCCGGGCCCCTCCTCCGCGATCACCAGCCGGTTGGTCTTCGCGACGGACTCGAGCACGGCCGCGGCATCGAGCGGCACGAGCGTGCGCAGGTCGAGGACCTCCGCCTCGACGCCGTCCGCGGCGAGACTCTCCGCCGCCTCGAGGCAGGCGCCGACCGTGAAGGCCAGGCCGGCCAGCGTCACCTCGGCGCCCTCGCGCACGACCGCCGCCCGCCCCAGCGGCACCACGTGGTCGCCGTCCGGGACCTCGCCCACGGACGGGTACAGGCCCTTGTGCTCGAAGACGAGGACCGGGTCCTCGTCGCGGATCGCGGCCGCCAGCAGCCCCTTCATGTCGGCGGGCGTCGACGGGCACGCCACCTTCAGCCCGGGCACGCACATCGCCCAGCTCTCGGCCGACTGGCTGTGCTGGGCGCCGAACCCCAGCCCGCCGCCGCCGTTGGACCCGCGCACGACCAGCGGCAGCGTCACCTGTCCCCCGGTCATGTAGCGGGTCTTGGCGATCTCGTTGGCCACCAGGTCCCAGCAGGTGGCGTAGAAGTCCGAGAACATGATCTCGGCGACCGGGCGCATCCCGCCCATCGCGGCGCCCATCGCCCCGCCGACGATCGCCTGCTCGGAGATCGGGGTGTCCCACACCCGCTCGCGGCCGAAGCGGCCCACGAGGCCGGGCGTGGTCTTGAACACCCCGCCGGGGCCGACGTCCTCGCCCAGCAGCACGACGCGCTCGTCGCGCTCCATCTCCTGCTCGAGCGCCGACCGCACCGCGTCGCGGAAGGTCAGCTCCGCCATCGGCTCGTCCCGTCCGCCCACACGTCGGTCCACGCGGTCGCGGGCTCCGGCGGCGGCGCCGCGCGCGCCCGCTCGGCGACCGCGGCGACGAGCGCGGCCACGTCCGCCTCGACGGCGTCGAGCTCGCCGCCCTCCACCCCGCGCCCCTCGAGCACGCGGCGGTAGCGGCCGATCGGCTCGCCCGCGACGCCGCGCTCGACCTCCTCGGCCGGGCGGTAGGCGGCCGGGTCGGCGAGCGAGTGGCCGCGCAGCCGGTAGGTCACCGCCTCGACGATCGCCGGGCCGCCGCCCTCACGGGCCCGCGACGCCCGCTCGGCCACCGTGTCGCGCACCGCCTCGACGTCGTTGCCGTCGATGACGATCGGCTCGAGCCCGTAGGCGGGCGCGCGGTCGGCGGCGGGGTGCTCGACCGGCGTCACCGCGCCGATCGCCGTGTACTCCATGTAGAGGTTGTTCTCGCACACGAAGAGGACCGGGAGCCGCCACACGGCGGCGAGGTTCACCGCCTCGTGGAAGGCGCCGATGTTCGTCGCGCCGTCGCCGAAGAAGCACACGGTGACCGCGCCGTCGCCGCGCAGCCGCTGCGCCCAGCCGAGCCCGCAGGCGATCGGCAGGTGCGCGCCGACGATCGCGTAGGAGCCGAAGTAGCCGTGCTCGACGCTCGTGATGTGCATCGAGCCGCCCTTGCCGCCGCAGATGCCGCCCTCGCGGCCGAGCAGCTCGCGCATCACCGCCTCCGGGTCGGCCCCGCGCGCGAGCGCGTGCGCGTGCCCGCGATAGGTCCCGATCGAGGCGTCCCCCGCGCGCAGCGCGGCGGCCGCGCCGACGGCGATCGCCTCGTGGCCCTCCGAGAGGTGCCCGGGGCCGTGCACCTCCCCTTCCCTCCAGAGCTCGCGCGTCGCCTCGGCCATGCGGCGCGCCAGCAGCATGCGGCGATAGAGCTCGGGTGCCGGCGGGCCGACCGGTGCCGCCACGCCGGCCCGCGGCGAGCGCTCCAGCGCGTGCTCGGAGCTCACAGGTCCACGAGCTCCCTCCGTCCGGCGCGCAGGCGCGAGAGCTGGATGAAGTGCTCGGGGTTGAGGAAGAGCTCGTTCATCTCGCCGAGCTCGTCGACGGTCAGGCCGTCCGGCCGCCGCAGCAGGTGGTCGAGGTACTGGAAGGCGTCCTTGGCACCGTAGCCGACGTGGTGGAACCCGAGGACGCGGCGGGTCGCGCCGTCGATGACGCACTTCTGCAGCCCGGAGAGCTCCGGCTTCGCGAACGCGTAGAGCATCGTCCCCTCCGCGCACGGCAGCGGGATGTCGCCCTCCAGCCCACGCGGCGGCATCCGGATCACGGCGATGTCGTCGTAGCGCTCGCGCGCCTCCTCCTCGCTGAGCCCGACCCACGTGACCTCGTAGGTCGAGTGCAGGAAGTCGGGGTACTGCGAGAAGTCGAACGTGTGGTCCTCGCCCATGATGTTGCGGGCGGCGGTCATGCCGCACTTGCGCGCCTTGAACATCTCCATGGGCGCGCCGATCACGTCGCCGGCCGCGTACACGCCCTCGACGCTCGTGCGCATGCGGTCGTCCACGAGGATCTCGCCGTCGGGCCCGGTCGCGAGCGCCAGCGCGCGCGCCGCCTCCGCGCTGTTGGGCAGCTCTCCGGTGCAGTTGAGGACCATGTCGCACGCGACCGTCTCGAGGCTGCCGTCGGCATGGTGGACGGTGACGCCCTCGACCCGCCCGGCGCCGTGGATCTCCGTCACGCTCGCGCCCTCGAGCAGCGTCATGCCGCGGGCCCGCATGCCGTCGACGACGTAGCGGCGGATGTCCTCGTCGACGTGGTGCAGGCTGCGCGTGCGCATCACCGGCGAGCGCGACACGATCGTCGTCTCGCACCCCGTCGCCTGGAAGAACGAGCCGTACTCGACCGCGGTCTTGCCGCCGCCGATCGCCACGCAGCGCGTGGGCTCGTAGTCGAGGTCCTCGACGAGCGTCGCCCAGTCGTGCACGCCGCCCAGGCCGGCGCCGGGGATCAGGAGCGGCCTCTGGAAGGCGCCGAGGGCGACCACGAGGTTGCGCGCCTCGAAGGTCCGGCCGGCGGCCTCGACCGTGTTCGCGTCGACGATGTCGGCCTCGGCGTTCAGCACGAACTCGACGTCGAGCTGCACCTGCGTCTGCCAGTTCATGAACGCGTGCGCCGAGGCGCGGCCGGCGCGGAACAGCCCGACCAGCTCGAGGATGCTCGCCCGCGACTCGTCGAAGGGCCCGAAGAACAGCTCGTCCGAGAACCAGCGCGCGCGGTCGAGCTCCGCGGCGGCCTCCGAGAACAGGTGGTGCGGCACGCACGCCTGGTGCGGGCAGCTGCCGCCGAGGAACGGCCAGCGGTCGATGATCAGGGCCCGCCCGCCCATGGCGCGCAGGTACGAGCCGCCGAAGCGGCCCGCGGCGCCGCCGCCGACGAAGATGGCGTCGTAGATGCCACCGCCGTCGTCCTTGAGGTTGAGGATGGGCGTGCTGTCGGGCCGGTCGATCGCCGCCTGGATGGCGGACCGCCAGCCGACCACGTCGAGTTCCGGCATCGGGGCTCCCTGGGTGGCTCGGTCTGGCGTGAGGCTATGTGCGCGCCGGTGGCGCGTTCGTCATCCCCAGCGGACAACCTTCGCCCGTCCGCTTGTCCGTGAGCGAGCACCGCGGTGCGGTTAGAGTCATCGGCGTGGAGACGAGTGCGTCCGTCGAAGCCGGGCGTCTCGGCGCGTTCGACAAGGTCGCCGCCGACATCCTCAGCTCGCTCGAGCTCGACGTGACGCTGCTGTCGGTGCTCAACGCGGTCGTCGCCACGACCCGGGCCGACATCGCCGGCATCCTGCTCGCCGACGAGTCGGGCGAGGTCCTGCGCATGCAGGCCTGCACCGGGCACCGCACCGTGGCCACCGCGCGGCTCGAGGTGCATCGCGGCCAGGGCGTCGCCGGCAAGGTCTTCGAGGAGGGCCGCCCGGTGCGGGTCGACGACTACCAGGCGGACCCGTCGATCTCGCGCGACTTCATCGACATCGCCCAGGCCGACGGCACGCGCGCGGCGGTCGGCGCGCCGATGGCGGTGCGGGGGCGCACCGTCGGGGTCGTGATGAGCTGGCGGCGCCGCCCCGGGGTCTTCACCGGAGCCGACCTGCAGTCGCTGACGACGCTCGCCAACCTCGCGGCGATCGCGGTCGAGAACGCCCGCCTCTACGAGGCGCAGCGCCAGAACGTCGAGGGCCTCCAGCAGGCCAACGAGCGGCTCGCCGCGCAGAACGAGGTGCTGCGCCGCGCCACCGAGGTCCACGACGAGCTGATGCGCCTCGTGCTCGAGGACGCCGCCCTGGCCGACCTCGTCAAGGGCGTCGCCCGCCTGCTCGACGCCGACGTCGCGATGCTCGACCCGGGCGGCCGCGTGATGGCGGCCAGCGGCGCGGCGGGGCAGGCGCTGCAGCCCCGCATCGCCGGGCGCCTCGGGGCGGGCGAGGAGGCGGCGGCCCACGGACAGCTGCTCGTGCGCGACGTCGTCGCGGGCGGCGAGAGGCTCGGCCATCTCGGCGTGGCCCTCCGCCACCCGCCCGCGGCGCTCGACGCCGTCCTCGTCGAGCAGGCGGCGATCATGTGCGCGCTCGAGCTGACCCGGGAGCGCGCCGTGCTCGAGGCGCGCACGCGCGTCCGCGGCGACTTCCTGTGGGACCTGCTGGACGGCAAGATCGCCGACGCGGCCGAGGCGCTCCTGTGGGCGCGGGCGCTCCACGTCGAGCTCCCCGAGCGCGTCCGCGTCGCGGTGATCCGCGCGCGGATGGTGCGCAACGGCGCCACGCCGGCGGGGCCGGTGCCCCAGCTCGACCTGCGCGAGTCGCTCGCGCAGCTCGCCGAGCGCGCCGTGGCGGGGAAGGCCCTTGCGGCGGCGCGCGGCTCGCTGATCTCGCTGTTGCTGCCCTGTGCCGACGACCCCGGCGCGGCGCGGGCCGGCGTCGAGGCGGTCGTCGACCGGCTCGGCGAGCGCTTCGCGGGCGTGGAGATCGCCGCCGGGGTGAGCGCGCCCGCGATCGTGCCCGCCGGCCTGCCGGAGGCCCACGCCCAGGCCCGGATCGCGCTCAACGCGGCGCCGGTGGACGCAGGGTCCTGCCACGTCGCGGTGCTCGACGAGCTCGGCGTGATGCGCTTCCTGCTCGCGCCCGGCGACCGCGGCGACCTGCAGTCCTTCGCGCGGCGCGTGCTCGGCCCGGTGCTCGACCACGACCGCGACCGCCCGAGCGAGCTGGCGCGCACGGTCGAGGCGTACCTGGCCAACGACTGCAACCTGCAGCGCACCGCAGCCGGGATGTTCGTGCATCCCAAGACCGTCCGCTACCGCCTCGACAAGGTGCAGGAGATGGTCGGGCTGGACTTCGCCCGTCAGCGCGACCGCTTCGAGGCGCAGCTCGCGATCAACATCGTGCGCACGCTCGAGCTGCAGGAGGCCGGCGCGCCGTGACGCCCGCCGTGGCGTTGGTGACCGGGGCGGGGTCCGGCATCGGCCGGGCGTGCGTCGAGCGCCTGGCGGCCGGTGCCGCGCGCGTCGCGGCGGTGGACCTCGACGTCCGCTTCATGGACGGCCTCGACGCGCTCCCGCTGGCGGCCGACGTCTCCGACGAGGCCGCCGTCGCGGCCGCCGTCGCGCGCGCCGGCGACGAGCTGGGGCCGCTCGACGCTGTGGTCAACGTCGCGGGCATCACCGGCACGCGCGCGGCGGCCGAGTGCCACGTGACGCCGGGCGACGAGTGGCGCCGCGTGATCGAGGTCAACCTCACCGGCCCGTTCCTCGTCTGCCACGCCGCGCTACCCGGGATGCTCGAGCGCGGCCGCGGCACGATCGTCAACGTCGCCTCGGTGGCGGGGCTCGTCGCCTTCCCCGGCCGCTGCGCGTACTCGGCGTCGAAGGGCGGCGTGGTGCAGCTGACGCGGTCGCTGGCCGCCGACTACGCCGCGCGCGGCATCCGCGCGAACGCGATCTGCCCGGGGATGGTCGACACCCCGATGACGCGCTGGCGGCTGGAGGACCCCGAGCTGCGCGGCGCGGTGCTCGAGCGCATCCCCGCGGGGCGGGTCGCGACCACGGAGGAGGTGGCCGAGGCGGTGGCGCTGCTGTCCGGCGACGCGATGCCCTACATGAACGGCGCGATGCTGGTTCTCGACGGCGGATGGACCGCGGTGTGATCCGCCCCAACTGGATCTGCCGCCCGTACCGCGGCGTGAGCGTGCAGCGCCTCGGGGTCCCGCTCGCCGAGGCGGCGGTGCGCGAGCACCTCCTCGGCCGCCGCGTCTACCGCCGCACCGAGGTGCTGATCGCGGAGGGCGACGAGGGCCACGCGGTCGTCACCGTCGAGAAGGCCGAGGGCGGCGACGGGCTGTTCCGCCCGGTCACCGCCGTCCGCTGGGTCTCGGGCCCCGGGGAGACGGCGTTCGTGCGCGACCCGGAGGTCGACACCGGCAACGCCACGCACATGGCGCGGGCGGCGGCCGCCGCCGGCGCCGGCGCGCGCGTGTACGTGGTCGAGGGACGCAACCAGCACGTCAACCTGATCTTCGAGCCCGCGCCCGTGCGCATCCGCGTCGTCGAGGTCGTGCCCCCGTACCCGCCGAAGCTGCTCGACATGGCCCAGCGGGTGCTCGACTACGACGAGGACCTCGACCCCGTCGAGCTCGAGCTCGTGCCGATCGACCTCAACGCGCTCGCCGCCGGGGCCGACGCGCACCACTGGCTCCTGCCGTGCCGCTGCGCGGGGCTCGAGCTCGCCTCGCCGGTCGACTTCCTCGACTCCGGGCCGCCGCGGGCCGCGCCGTGGACCCTGCTCGGCTGCGAGCGCTCGCGCCAGATCCACGCCGAGCTCTACGGCTCCGAGCCGGCGGCGAGGGTGGAGATGTGCCCGCGCGTCCGCGCCGGCGAGCCGGCCGCGCCGACCCTGCTGAAGTGCTGCCTGCGCGAGCGCGGCGTCGAGTCCGACGGCGAGGCGGTCGTGGTGCCGTGGGGCGCGACGCTCGAGGAGGTTCGCGAGGCGCTGCACCGGCTCGTCCCGGCGTGGGAGCCGGTGGCGGCATGACCGGCGCGCACATCATCGACTCGGTCGTCTACGAGCACCTGTGGAGCACCCCCGCCGCCCGCGAGCGCTTCGGCGAGCGCGGGCGGCTGCAGACGTGGCTCGAGATCATCGCGGCGCTCGCCGCCGTGCAGGCCGAGGTCGGCCTCGTGCCGGCCGCGGCCGCCGAGGAGATCGCGGCGACGGCGCGGGTGGACAGCTTCGACCTCTCGGAGATCGCGGCCGGCACGCGCGAGACCGGGCACTCGACGCTCGGCCTCATCGACGCGTGGCGGCGGCGCCTGTCGCCGGACGCGCGCGAGTGGGTCTACTGGGGCGCCACGGTCCAGGACGTCACCGACACCTGGACGGGGATCGTCATGCGCGACGTCCTCGACGACGCCGACCGCGACCTGGAGGCGCTCGAGCGGGCGCTGGTGACGCTCGCGGCCGTGCACCGGGACACCGTGATGCTGGGCCGCACGCACGGCCAGCCCGGCCTGCCGATCACCTTCGGGTTCAAGGCGGCCGTGTGGGCGGCGGAGATGCGGCGCCATCGCGAGCGCGTGGCGCAGGCCCGGCCGCGCGTGGCGGTCGGGCAGCTCGCGGGCGCGGTCGGCACGTGCTCGTTCTGGGGCGAGTCCGGCCTCGAGCTGCAGGCGCGGCTGTGCGCCCGGCTCGGGCTGGCGGCCCCCGAGGTCACCTGGCTCACCGCGCGCGACCGCATCGCCGAGTTCGTCGCGCTGCTCGCGCTCGTCACCGGCACGGTGGCCAAGATCGGGCGCGAGGTCTACGAGCTGCAGCGGCCGGAGATCGGGGAGCTCGCCGAGTCGACGCGCCCGGGCCTCGTGGGGTCGATCACGATGCCCCACAAGCGCAACCCCGAGCTCTCCGAGCACCTCGGCACGCTCTGGCGGGTCGTGCGCGGGGCGGCCGGGCTCGCGCTCGAGGGCGTCGGCCACGAGCACGAGCGCGACGGCACGGCGTGGAAGACCGAGTTCGCCTTCCTGCCCGAGGCCTGCGTGGTCGCCGCCGCCGCGCTGCAGCTCGGCTGCGAGCTCGTCGACGGGCTCGAGGTCGACCGCCGGCGGATGTGGGCGAACGTCGAGGCGCAGGGCGGCTACACGCAGTCCGAGCCTGTCATGCGGGCGCTGTCGGACCGGCTCGGCAAGCACCGCGCGCACGCGCTTGTCTATGCCGCGTCGATCCGCGGCCTCGCCGAGGGCCTGTCGCTCGGCGAGGCGCTCGCCGCCGATCCCGACGTCGCGCTCGTGCTGACGCCGGCCGACCTCGACCGGCTGCTCGACCCGGTCGCGGCGGCGCGGCCCGCGATCGCGCTCGTCGACCGGGTCGTGGCCGCGGCGGGCGAGCCGGTCGGCGCCTGAGGACAACGGATGGCGGGAGCTTTGTCCCCCGGAACCCAACACCGCCCGGAGGGGCGGAACTAGCGTCAGGCGCCATGGGGCGGCTCGACGGAAAGGTGGCGCTGATCACCGGCGCGGGCTCCGGGATCGGCGCCGCCACCGCGCGGCTGTTCGCGGCCGAGGGCGCTCGCGTCGGCATCGCCGACGTGCGCGCGGACGCGGCCGAGGCGGTGGCGGGCGAGATCGCGGACGCGGGCGGCGAGGCGATCGCGCTGGTCGGCGACGTCGGCTCCGACGACGGCGCCCGCGGGCTCGTCGAGGGCGTCACCGGCGCCTGGGGACGGCTGGACGCGCTCTACAACAACGCGGGCGTCGACGGCACCGGCGACATCCTCGACGCCGCGCCCGAGGACTGGGACCGCTGCTTCACCGTCAACGTGAAGGGGACGTGGCTGTGCTCCCGCCACGCCGTGCCCGCGATCGAGCGCTCCGGCGGCGGGGCGATCATCAACCAGGGCTCGGTGGCCGCGCTCGTGGGGATCCGGCGCTTCGCGCCCTACTGCGCCGCCAAGGGCGCGGTCGTGTCGCTCACCCGCTCGATGGCGCTCGACCTCGCGCCGAGGCGCATCCGCGTGAACTGCATCTGCCCGGGCACCGTGCTCACCCCGCTGATGGAGAACCTGATCCGCGAGCGCGGAGGCGGGGACCTCGACCGCGGCCTCGCGATGACGATCGAGAAGTACCCCCTCGGGCGGCTGGGCGACACCGGGGACGTCGCCCGCGTGGCCCTGTTCCTGGCGGGCGACGACGCGGCCTTCGTCACCGGCTCGATCTACACGGTCGACGGCGGGATGACCGCGCAATGAAGCCGCGGATGCGCGACGACAAGCGCTGCACGCTCGCCGAGGCGGCCGCGCTGGTGGCCGACGGCGACACCGTCGCGCTCGGCGGCGCGCTCTCGCACCGGCTGCCGATGGCGCTCGTGCGCGAGCTCGTCCGGCTCGGACGGCGCGACCTGCGACTCGTCGGCTCGGCGCACGGGATCGACGTCGACCTGCTGGTCGGCGCCGGCGTCGCGGGCACGGTGGAGGAGAGCTACGTCGGCTATGAGCAGGACCTCGGGCTGGCGCCGGCCTACCGCCGCGCCGCCGAGGCGGGGACGGTCGCGATCCGCGAGACCTGCTGCTACACGCTGCTGCAGCAGCTCCGCGCCGCCGAGTACGGACTCCCGTTCATGCCGGTGCGCGGGGTCGCGGGGACCGGGATCCGCGACCTGCACCCGGAATACGCCGAGGTCGAGTGCCCGTTCACCGGGCAGCGGCTCGTCGCGGTGCCGCCGCTCGCCCCGGACGTCGCGCTGATCCACGCGCTCAGCGCCGACCGCCACGGCAACGTCCACCTCCGCCGCCCGCTGGTGCTCGACGAGCGCTTCGCCCACGCGGCCAAGCGGGTCGTGGTCACGGTCGAGACGCTGGCCGACACCGCGGCCGTGGAGGGCGCGGGCATCGTGCTGCCCTACTTCCTCGTCGACGCGGTCGTCGAGGCGCCGTTCGGCGCCCACCCCACGTCCTGCTACCCGCACTACGCCTACGACCGCGCGCACCTGAGGGCGTGGGTCGAGGCGGCCCGCGACGAGGACGGCGTCGCCGCCTACCTCGCCGAGTTCGTCACGGCGGGCGGCGAGGCGGCGTACCTCGACGCGGTCGGCCGGGGGCGGCTCGGCGCGCTGCGCGAGTGGGGCGCCTCCACCGATCGCTGGGCGGAGCTCGCGACGGCATGAGCGACGGCGAGTTCACGATCGACGAATGGGTGTGCGTCGCGCTCGCACGCACGATCCGCGACGGCGAGATCGTCTTCCACGGCTTCGGCAGTCCCTGCGCGCAGGTGGCGATGTACGTCGCCAAGCGCACGCACGCGCCGCACATGGTGCTGGTGGAGGGCTCGACCTACGCGCTCGACCCCGACCCCGCGTTCATCCCGCCGACCTCCAACGACTGGTCGCTGCTGCGCGGCGCGGCGCACGTGCTGCGCTTCGAGGAGCTGTTCGATCTCGGCGCGCGCGGCGAGCTCGACCGCATGTTCCTCTCCGGCGGGCAGATCGACTGCTACGGCAACACCAACGTGACCGCCGTGGGCGGGCTGCCGCGCCCCAAGGTCAAGCTCGGGGGGGGCGGCGGCGGCTGCAACCTGTCGGCGACGGTGGGCGAGCTGACGCTGTGGACCACGCGCCACCGCTCGGGCCGCGCGCTCGTGGAGGCGTGCGACTTCATCACCGACCTCGGCCACCGCACGCCGCAGGGCACGCGCGCCGAGCTGGGGCTGCCCGGCGGCGGGCCGGCGGTGCTCGTCACCGAGCTCGGCGTGCTCGACTTCCCGGACGGGCGGGCACGCCTGCGCGAGGTGTTCGCCGACATCGCGCCCGAGGAGGCGCTGGCCGCGACCGGCTTCGAGCTGGAGGTCGCAGGCGACCTGCGGGCCGTCCCGCCGCCGCGCTCCGACGAGCTCGCGGTCGTGCGCTCGGTCGACCCGCTCGGCGTCCGCCGCAGCGAGTTCGGCACGCGCGAGCTGGAGCGGCGCTTCCGCTGGTCCGCCGACCGGATGGCCTGCGCCGCGTGCACATGAGCGCGCGCCGCCTCGCCGTGGTCGGCGGCGTCGCCGCGGGGATGAGCGCGGCGGCCCGCGCCAAGCGGCGCGACCCGGCCCTCGACGTCGTCGTCTTCGAGCGCAGCGGCTACTGCTCCTACACCGCCTGCGGGCTGCCCTACCACATCGCCGGCGTCATCCCCGACCACCGCGCGCTCGTCATGCGCACCCCGGAGGAGTTCGCGCGCGAGGGCGTGGCAGTCCACGTGCGCCACGAGGTCACCGGGATCGACCTCGACTCCCGCACGCTGCGGGTCCGCGACCTCGAGCGCGGGCGCGGGCGCACGGAGCCGTGGGACGCGCTCGTGCTGGCCGCCGGCGCCCGCCCGGCCGGGGCGGGCCTTCCCGGGGCCGCGACGCCCGGGACCTTCACGCTGCGCACGATCGAGGACGCCCAGGCCATCCGGGCGTGGATCGACGAGCACGACGCCCGCTCCGCGGCCGTGGTCGGCGGCGGCTACATCGGCCTCGAGGTGGCCGAGGCGTTCCTCGCGCGCGGGCTCGTGACCACCGTGATCGAGCGCGAGGACCGCCTGCTGACGCTCGTCGACGCGGACGTCGCCGAGACGATCGCCGGCGAGCTGCGCGAGCGCGGGGCCGACGTCCGCTGCGGGGCTGCCGTGGAGGCGATCGAGGGCGGCGACCGGGTGCGGCGCGTGGTCGCCGGCGGCCGCGCCGTCGACGCGGACGTGGTGGTCATCGGCATCGGCGTGCGGCCCGACACGGAGCTCGCCGCCGCCGCGGGCCTCCCGCTCGGACCGCACGGCGGCGTGGTCGTCGACGCCGGCATGCGGACCGGCACCGACGGCGTATGGGCCGCGGGGGACTGCTGTCAGACCCGGCACCTGCTCCACGACGGCCCGGCGTACGTGCCGCTCGGCACCACCGCGAACAAGCAGGGCCGGGTCGCGGGCACGACGCTGACCGGCGGCGACGCGGCCTTCGGCGGCGTCCTGGGCACGGCCGTCGTGAAGGTGTGCGAGCTGCAGGTCGGGCGCACCGGCCTCGGCGAGGAGGAGGCGTCCGCCGCCGGCTTCGACGCCGTGACCGCCTCGATCACGCACATCTCGCGCGCCCGCTACTACCCGGGCCACGAGCCGCTGCAGGTCAAGCTCGTGGCCGAGCGCGGCTCCGGCCGGCTGCTGGGCGGCCAGCTCGTGGGCCGCGAGGGCGTCGCCAAGCGCGTCGACGTCGTCGCGGCGGCGCTGCACGCCGGCGCCACCGCGGATGAGCTCGCCGGCTACGACCTGACCTACGCGCCGCCGTTCGCCCCGGTGTGGGACCCGCTCCTGCTCGCCGCCCGCGCGGCCGCCGAGGCGGCATGAGCGGCGGGCTGCAGCAGATCTTCGACCCGCGGCGCGTCGCGGTGGTGGGCGCCTCCG
>Ga0190275_10002415_pt1 | contig 13411 bp, 13 predicted proteins | sample Popmic550T_FD_133745 | JGI IMG/M metagenome (GOLD analysis project Ga0190275, IMG submission 133745) | Populus adjacent soil microbial communities from riparian zone of Yellowstone River, Montana, USA - 550 T | ecosystem: Environmental > Terrestrial > Soil > Riparian zone > Trees stand | place... | reverse complement strand
GTGCTTCGCGGCCTGGGGCTCTGCCGCCAACCTCTCCGAGGTGATGGTCGGGGTCTTCCGCAAGGTCTTCGACATGAACTACTTCCAGTCGGCGCTGGTGACGTTCGCCTACTACGGGGCCTACTTCCTGCTGGCCATCCCGGCGGCCTTCATCAACAAGCGCTACGGCTACAAGACCGGCGTGCTGACCGGCCTGGGTCTGGCCGCCATCGGTGGCTTCCTGTTCCTGCCGGCGAGCTGGACCCTGACGTACGGCGCCTTCCTGGCCGCGCTGTTCGTGCTGGCCGCCGGTCTGTCGATCCTGGAGACCTCGGCGAACCCGTTCGTCATCGCGATGGGCCCGGAGGAGACCGGCACCCGGCGACTCAACCTGGCGCAGTCCTTCAACCCGGTCGGAGCCAACCTGGGCGTGTTGATGGGCCTGGTGCTGATCCTGCCGAACCTGACCAAGGACGAGGAACGAGCGCAGCTCACGGGCGACGCCCTGCGTGCCGCTCAGGAGTACGACCTCGGCTTGGTGCTGCGGCCCTATCTCGGCATCGCCACCGTGCTGGTGATCATCTGGGTGCTGATCTTCTTCCGCAAGATGGAGACGCCGCTCGAGGTCCACGAGCACGAGGTCGGTGGCGCCCACCCGCACGCCGGCAAGGGAGTCTTCGGCCGACTGGTGAGGAACCGGCACTACAGCTTCGGCGTGGTGGCCCAGTTCTTCAACATCGCCGCTCAGGTCGCCACTTGGTCGTTCATGATCCTCTACGCCGAGCAGGTGATGGGCTACAACGCCACGACGGCCGGCTACTTCCTGCAGGCCAGTCTGCTGCTCTTCCTGATATCCCGGTTCGTGATGTTCTGGTTGCTGGGCAAGTTCCCACCGACGCGTCTGCTGTTCATCATGGCCACGACCGGCGTGGTGCTGGCGCTGATCGGCGTGCTGAGTCAGAACATCGTCGGCTTGATCGCGATCGTCTGCATCTCGGCCTCGTTGTCGCTGATGTTCCCGACGATCTACGGCGTGGCGCTGCACGGGCTGCGTGACGACACCAAGTTCGGGGCCGCCGGCTTGGTGATGGCGATCCTCGGTGGCGCACTCGTTCCACCGCTGCAGGGTCTGCTGGTCGACGCCACCGGCAGCCAGGCCCTCGGGTTCCTGATCGTCGCCTTCAGCCTGGGGGTCGTCGCGCTGTATGCACTGTTCGACCTCAAGACCAACCGCAACGCGGTCATCGAGGTCGGTTCAGGCGGTCACTGACCACCGGAACCGACCCGGCGAGCGGTCAGGCGCTGACCACGCTCAGATGCCGGACCGGGACGTCCTCGCTCGCCGCCACCTCGTCGGACTCCAGGTCCACCAGCTCCATCGCCGCGACGACGTAGCGGCTCAGCACGACCTCGGCGATCTCCGGACCGGCGCCCAGCGGCTCCGACACCGCCACCGCGCCGGCGGCCAGCGCGGAGGTCGCCTCTCGGACGAACAACGGCGTGGGGGACAAGAACCAGCTGCCGACGGCCACGTGCCGACGTCCCTGGCTGCGCAGCGTGCGAACCGCGTCGGCGGCGGTCGGGCCGGACACCGCGCCGAAAGCGGTGACGCATGGCAGCCGGTGGTGGGTCGCCCACTGCCGGGCCCGCCGCGTGACGATGGCGTTGCTGCGAAGGTCGGGGCTGCCGACGGCGGCGAACACCAGACCGTCGAGCTCGCTGACCCTCCGGGCCCGGAGCGAGTCGCGCAGCCGGCGGTCGACGACCGAGAGCAGCTGCGCCTCCGGTCCCACCGGTCGCGACGCCGCCACCTTCAGACCGGAGCCGCTCGCGCCGATCTGCGCCACCAGGGCCGGGAACTCGGCATGCGCGGAGAAGGCGTCGGACAGCAGCAGCGGCACGATCACCGCCTCCTCGACTCCGCGCTTGATGAGCTTGGCCGCGACGGTCGGGCCGGTGGGCTGGCCCTCCCCGACGAACGCGACGTGCACGTCCAGCTCGGGACGGATGGCGAGCACTCCGGCCCGGATGTCGCGGCTGACCTGCGCGACCCGCGGGTCCTCGCTGCCGTAGCCGACCAGGATGAGGGAGGGGGCGGTCATCAGCGGAGCCTCTGTTCTGCGTTCTCTTCGGGCGTGTCCAGGTCGGCGAAGTCGTCGAACTCGTCGGGCGTACGACGGTGCTCGACGGTGAATGCGGGCGGACCCGCCATGCCGGCACCGAGCGTCCAGCCGTCAGCGGCGTCGACGATGATGAAGGCGCCGGTGCCGCGATGCTCGTTGTAGGCGTCGATCGGAAGCGGAGAGGCCAACGCGATTCTGACCCGGGCCAGGTCGTTCAACGTCAGCTCGTCGGCATCGACCCAGACCGGGTGCTCACCGGTGCTGCCGAGATCGAGCTTCGCCTCGATCCCTCGGACCAGGCCCTTGGTGATCGAGGTCCCGTGCTGGATCAGCACCCGAGCCCCGACCGTCAGCTCACGCTCGGCCAGCCAGCTCACCGTCGCGGCGATCTCGCGGACGGGAGCCGGTGGCGCGTCGGTAGCAGCGATCAGGTCTCCGCGGGAGATGTCGATGTCGCGGTCCAGCCGGAGCACCACCGATTGACCGGTGACGGCAACCTCCAGCGGTCCGTCGGCGGTGTCGATGGCCTCCACCTTCGCGTGAGAGCCGCGGGGCAGTACGACGATCTCCTCCCCGACGCGCACCTTGCCAGAGGCGACCTGACCGGCATAGCCGCGGTAGTCGGCGGTCAGGCTCGGTGTCCGCGACGCCCAGGGAGCGAGAGCGGCCGCTTGGGGCCGGACCACCTGTTGTACGGGGAACCGGAGCTCCGAGAACGTGGCCAGCGGTGTGGAGTCGACAGTCTCCAGGTAGCCGAGCACGGTCGGCCCGTCGTACCACGGCATCCGCGTCGACCGGAAAGCGACGTTGTCGCCTTCGGTCGCTGACACCGGAATGCAGTGGGTGTCCAGCACGTTCAGGCTCCGGGCCAGCTGAGCGAACTCCGTGGCGATCGCGGTGAACCGCTCCTCGGAGTAGTCGACCAGATCGATCTTGTTGACTACCAGGATGACGTGCGGGACCCGCAGCAGCGAGGCTACGGCGAGGTGTCGGCGGGTCTGCTCGACGACGCCGTTGCGCGCGTCGACGAGCAGCACGATCACGTCAGCGGTCGACGAGCCGGTGACCGTGTTCCGGGTGTACTGCACGTGCCCGGGGCAGTCGGCCAGGATGAACTTCCGCGCCGGCGTCGCGAAGTAGCGGTAAGCGACGTCGATCGTGATGCCCTGCTCCCGCTCGGCCCGCAGCCCGTCGGTCAACAGCGCGAGGTCGGCCTTGTCGAGGCCCTTGCGCTTGCTGACCTGCTGCACGTGGTCGAGCGTGTCGGTCAGCACCGAGTTGGTGTCGTACAGCAGCCGACCCACCAGGGTCGACTTTCCGTCGTCCACCGAGCCGGCCGTGGCCAGCCGCAGGATGGTGCGGCCACCGGTCTTGGTCGGCGTCTTCGTGCCGGGTGACATCAGAAGTAGCCCTCTCGCTTGCGGTCCTCCATGGCGGCCTCCGACAGGCGGTCGTCCGCCCGGGTGGCGCCGCGCTCGGTCAGCGTGCTCAGTCCCACCTCGGTGATGACGTCGGCGACGGTGGTGGCGTCGGACAGCACCGCGGCGGTGCAGGACATGTCACCGACGGTGCGGTAACGCACCGAACGGACCTCCCGGACCTCGCCCTCCTTGGCCGGGGTCACCGGGGTGATCGCGATCCACATGCCATCGCGCTCCACCACCTCGCGCTCGTGCGCGTAGTAGATGGGCGGCAACTCGATCTTCTCGGCCTCGATGTAGTCCCAGACGTCCAGCTCGGTCCAGTTGGACAGCGGGAACACGCGGACGTGCTCGCCCGGCAGGTGCCGGCCGTTGTAGAGCGACCACAGCTCGGGGCGCTGGTTGCGGGGGTCCCACTGCCCGAACTCGTCGCGCATGCTGAACACCCGCTCCTTGGCCCGCGCCCGTTCCTCGTCGCGCCGGCCACCGCCGAAGACGGCATCGTGCTTGCCGTTCGTGATGGCATCCAGCAACGGCACGGTCTGCAGCGGGTTGCGCTGGCCGTCCGGCCGCTCGCGCAGTCGGCCGTCGTCGATGTAGTCCTGCACCTTGGCCGCCGTCAGGCGGGCCCCGTAGAACTCGGTGGCCCAGTCGCGGTAGGTGAGGACCTCAGGGAAGTTGTGGCCGGTGTCGACGTGCAGCAGGCTGAACGGGATCGGCGCGGGCCAGAACGCCTTCGCCGCCAGGTGCAGCATCACCACCGAGTCCTTGCCACCGGAGAACAGCATCACCGGGGACCGGAAGGTGGCGGCCACCTCGCGGAAGATGTGGATGGACTCCGACTCGAGCGCCTGCAGCTCGGTCAGCGGGCGGATCGCTTCGTGCGTCATGCGTGGTCTCCAGACGGACGGAGGAGGTCACTCAGCAGCGCGTACGACTGCGCGACGGACTGGTCCAGGGGCACGACGGCTGTGTCGACCGTCAGCTCGGCCGTCGCCGGCTGCTCGTACGGGTCGTCGACCCCGGTCATCCCGTTGATCTGCCCGGCTCGGGCCTTGGCGTACAGGCCCTTGACGTCCCTGCTCTCGGCGACCTCCAGGGAGGTCGCCACGAACACCTCGCCGAACGGGACGCCGGCCTCGACGTGGTCGGCCCGGACCAGCCCGCGGGCGTGCGCGTACGGGGCGATCACCGGAACCAGCACGATCACACCGTGGCTGGCCAGCAGCCGGGCGACCCAGCCGATCCGGGTCACGTTGATGTCGCGATCGGCCCGGCTGTAGCCGAGACCAGCCGACAGGTGCGGGCGGACGACGTCGCCGTCCAGCACCTCGACCCGGTGGCCATCGGCGGTCAGCCGGGCGGCGAGGGCGTGGGCGATGGTGGACTTGCCGGCACTCGGTAGGCCGGTGAACCAGAGGGTGGCGCCGCCGGCGGGCAACGCCTGATCACCCCGACGCCTGGCGTCGGTGACACTGTCGATGCTCATAGGTGGATTCCGCACTCCGTCTTGGCGAGGCCGGCCCAGCGGCCACCGCGTGGGTCATCGGCGGAGGCCCGGGAGGTGCAGGGCTCGCAGCCGATCGAGGGATAGCCGTCCTCGAGCAGTGGGTTGATCATCAGGCCGTTGCGCTCGATGTAGTCGGCGACGTCGTCGTCGGTCCAGGTGGCGATCGGTGCGATCTTGATGATCTTGCGGCGCAAGTCCCAGGAGACGATCGGAGTCTTCGCGCGGGCAACGGAGTCGGCTCGACGTACGCCGCTCGCCCACGCGGTGTAGCCCTGCAGCGCCACGTCCAGCGGTGCGGTCTTGCGCAGTGCGCAGCACTGGTCGGGATTGCTGGCGAAGAGGTCCTTGCCCCAGGTGGCGTCCTGCTCGGCGACGGTCTGCGCCGGGGTCAGGGTGATCAGGTTCACGTCGTGCACCGCCGCGACGGCGTCCCGGGTGCCGATGGTCTCGGCGAAGTGGTAGCCGGTGTCGAGGAACAGGACATCGATGCCCGGCGCGACCTGCTCGGCCAGGTGGACCATCACGGTGTCGGCCAGCGACGAGGTCAGCATCAGCCCGGCGCCGAACGTCTCGTACGCCCAGGTGAGGATCTCTGTCGCGCTGGCGTCGGCCAGCTCCTCGTTGGCCCGGCGGGCCAGCTGGCTGAGGTCGTCGCCCGGCTGGGGGTGTCCGTGCTGAAGCTCGATGGCCTTCATGGCTGAACCTGCTCTCCGTGACCTCGAGCCGGTCTCAGCCCGAGGAACTTCACGGTGAACGCGCGTAGGCAGCTGCGGCATTCCCAGCCGCCGTCCTCCAGCGGGAACAGGGTCTCCTCCGCGCAGTACGGGCAGTACATGACCGCCTGCCGGTTGGCATGCGCCGACGAACCGCCCGATGCGCCGGAGTCGCTCATACGAGTGCGGTCTCATCGGCCCTCGCCACCCACTGGGCGAATCGCTCGCCGTCGGTCCGCTCGGCCAGGAAGTGCTTGGCCACCCGCTCGACATAGTCCGGCAGCTCGTCAGCGGTGACCTTGTGCCCACGCAGCTTGCGGCCGAAGCCGGCATCGAGCCCGAGTCCGCCGCCCAGGTGCACCTGGTACCCCTCGACCTGGTTGCCTCCTGGTCCGGGCACCAGCTGGCCCTTCAGACCGATGTCGGCGACCTGAATCCGCGCGCACGAGTTCGGGCAGCCATTGAGGTGCACCGTGATCGGAGTGTCGAGCTCGCCGAGTCGCTGCTCCAGCTCGTCCACCACTCGGGCCGCCTGGGCCTTGGTCTCGACGATGGCGAGCTTGCAGAACTCGATGCCCGTGCAGGCCATCACCGAGCGGCGCCAGGCGTGTGGCCGGGCGGAGAGCCCGATCTGCTCGGCGCCGGCGACCAGGGAGTCGACGCGGTCCTCGGGCACGTCCAGCACCAGGATCTTCTGCATCGGTGTGGTGCGCAGCCGGTACGAGCCGTGAGCCTCCGCCAGGTCGGCCAGGTCGATCAGGGCCTGCCCTCCGGTCCGTCCGGCCACAGCCGAGAGGCCGACGAAGTAGTTGCCGTCCTTCTGCAGGTTGACCCCCACATGATCACCGGGACGCTCCGGGGTGACCGGAGCGGGTCCGTCGATCAGCGTGCGCTGCAGATACTGCGTCTCCAGCACCTCCCGGAACTTCTCTGGTCCCCAGTCAGCGATCAGGAACTTGATCCGGGCCCGGGTCCGTAGCCGGCGGTAGCCGTAGTCGCGGAAGATCGCGCAGACCCCGGCCCAGGCCTCGGCCACCTCGTCGGAGGGAATCCAGGCACCCAGCCGCTGAGCCAGCATCGGGTTGGTGGACAACCCGCCGCCGACCCACAGGTCGAAGCCGGGGCCGTGCTCGGGATGCTCGACGCCGACGAACGCGACGTCATTGACCTCGGGCACCACGTCCTGCAGCGGATGACCGGTGATCGCGGTCTTGAACTTCCGCGGCAGGTTGGAGAACTGCGGATCGCCGATGTAGCGGTCCACGATGGACTGGATGGCGTCGGTCGGGTCGATGATCTCGTCGGCGGCGATGCCCGCCACGGGTGAGCCGAGGATGACGCGCGGGCAGTCACCACAGGCTTCCGTGGTGGACAGGCCGACCGCCTCCAGCCGACGCCAGATCTCGGGCACGTCCTCGACCCGGATCCAGTGCAGCTGGACGTTCTGCCGGTCGGTGATGTCGGCGGTGTCGCGGCCGAAGTCGACACTGATCTGGCCGATCACCCGCAGCTGCTCCGACGTCAGGGCACCACCGTCGATGCGTACCCGGAGCATGAAGTACTCGTCGTCCAGCTCGTGCGGCTCCAGGGTGGCGGTCTTGCCGCCGTCGATCCCGGGCTTGCGCTGGGTGTAGAGGCCGTACCAGCGGAATCGGCCGCGCAGGTCTCCGGGATCGATGCTCGCGAAGCCACGGTGGGCGTAGATGTTCTCGATCCGGGCGCGGACGTGGAGCGGGTTGTCGTCCTTCTTGGACTGCTCGTTGGCGTTCAGCGGCTCCCGGTAGCCGAGCGCCCACTGACCCTCACCGCGGGGCTTGCGGGCCCGGGCCGCGGGACGCGCGGGACGGTCGGCGGCGGCGCGCGGGGGAGCCGTACGAGGAGGTGTCGTACGAGCAGGGCGGTCGGTGGGGGTCTGGGTCATCGGGTCCTCGGTCGCGGCGGGTGCCGTCGGGGGTGACGGCGTGGTGTCGGCGGTGTCAGCGCGGGAGCTGATGACACATCATCGACTTCGTCCGCCCGAGGTCGACGAAGCGACGCACGGTCAGCTCCGCCGCCCAACCGCCGGTGCGCACCGCGGGACGCGGGCAGCACGAGGGCAGGGGAGCGGGACGCATACCGACAGCCTTTGTCACGAGGACCGCGATCGCAAGTCGAAATTCCAGAATATGAGAACAGCGTCCGCGATGTGAGACAATCGGCCTACGAGTCCGGGCGTTGCTCGTGTGCGTCGGTGCGGGCCTCGACCGGGTTGTCGATCGAGCCCTCCTCGAGGACGTCGGTCAGGCGCGGGGAGCTGGGCGGGACGGTGCTGTCGGCGTACTCCACCTGATTGTGATCGATCCCGGACAGCCGCGGCCAGACGTAGTCGATGGCGGCATTGAACGCGGCCCCGATCAGGACGGCGATCGAGGTGACGAAGAGCCAGATCAGGACGGCGATCGGGGCTGCGAGCGGGCCGTAGATGCTGGTCGACCCGGCCGAGGCGACCAGGATCACCCGGAGCAGCCAGCTTCCGCCGAGCCAGATCGCCAGGGTGAGGGCGGCGCCCGGCATCTCGGAGACCCATCGGGTCCGGACCGGGACCGACATGTGGTAGAGACCGGCCAGGAAGCAGACGGTGCCGATCAGCACCACCGGCCAGTACAGGTCACCGATCCAGTCGAGCCGATCCGGAAGCAGCCGGTCGACCAGGCCCGGACCGGCCAGAACCAGCGGCAGCACGATGATGCCGACCAGCAGGAACACGAGGTAGAGCGCGAAGGACAGGGCCCGGGTCCGCACGATGCCGCGCTGCCCGCTGAGGCCGTACATGATCGTGATGGTGTCGACGAAGACGTTCAGGGCGCGCGAACCCGACCAGAGGGCGAGCAGGAAACCGATCGAGATGACCTCGAACCGGCCACCCGCCAGCACGTCGTCCAGCGTCGGCTCGATCACCGTCTCGACGGCATCCGGCGTCAGGGCGCGGCTGCTCATGGCGAGCACCTGCTCCCGGAACTCGGCGATGGTGGCGACGTCGTAGCGCTGGGCCACGTAGCCGACGGCGCCGGCCAAGCCGAAGATCAACGGCGGCAGCGACAAGATCGCGAAGAAGGCCGCCTCGGCGGCCAGCCCGGTGACCCGGTAGCGGATGCAGATGCCGACGGTCCGGCTGACCACCTCCCAGACCTGGGAGAGTGCGGAGCGGATCGGTCGCGGGATCCGCCGGCCGACGCGGTCGGTGACCTGCTTGATCGTGCTCAGGCCGGCCACCCGGTCAGCCTAGGCCGACGATCGGGTTCCGGCGGGACACCGCTCGGGTGCGTACCGGTGTAGTTTGCTCCGGGGTCTGAGCAGGTCCTGGAGGAAGCGGAGGTCTGGAGCACGATGACGCGGGTCTACAACTTCAGCGCCGGACCGGCCGCACTGCCGGAGTCGGTGCTGCGGCGGGCAGCCGAGGAGATGCTGGACTGGCACGGCTCGGGGCAGTCGGTGATGGAGATGAGTCACCGCGGGGCCGAGTTCACCGAGATCGCGGCGGCGGCGGAGGCTGATCTGCGGGCGCTGCTGGGTGTTCCGGACGGCCATCACGTGCTGTTCCTGCAGGGCGGCGCCTCGCTGCAGTTCGAGATGATCCCGCTGAACCTGCTCCGGGGCCGGCCGGTCGTCGACTACGTGCACACCGGCGAGTGGTCGAAGAAGGCGATCGGCGCGGCTCGTGCCCTGGGTCGGGCGGAGGTCCACCTGGCGGCGTCGGCCGAGGACCGCTCCTTCACCTACGTCCCCGCTCAGGACCGCTGGTCACTCAGCCCCGACGCGGCGTACGTCCACTACACCGCCAACGAGACCATCGGCGGGGTCGAGTTCGGCTTCGTGCCCGAGGTCGGCGACGTTCCACTGGTCGCCGACATGTCGTCCGACATCTTGTCCCGACCGGTCGACATGGCGCGGTTCGGGCTGATCTACGCCGGTGCTCAGAAGAACATCGGCCCGGCCGGGCTGACCATCGTGATCATCCGCGACAACCTGGTCGGGCTGGCCGACCCGCCGCTGACTCCGATGCTGGACTACGCCACGCACGTCAAGGCCGGCTCGATGCACAACACGCCGCCGACGTACGCGATCTACATCGCCGGACTGGTGTTCGCCGACCTGCTGGCGCGCGGCGGACTGGCCGCCGCCGAGGAACGCAACATCGCCAAGTCAGCCCTGCTGTACGAGTTCCTGGACGGCTCCGACTTCTACACCAATCCGGTGGATCCGGCCGCCCGCTCCCGGATGAACGTGCCGTTCACCCTGGCCGATCCGTCCCTGGACGCCGACTTCCTGGCCGGCGCGAAGGAGCGCGGGCTGATCCAGCTGAAGGGACATCGCTCGGTCGGCGGCATGAGAGCCTCGATCTACAACGCGATGCCGATCGAGGGCGTCCGAGCGCTGGTCGACTACCTGGCGGAGTTCGCCACGGCACGCGGCTGAGCCAGGAGAGTACAGACATGAGTGAGAAGTTCCGGGTCCAGGTCCTCAACCACATCTCCGCCCGCGGGCTCCGGCGGCTGTCCTGGGAGCGCTTCGCCGTCTCCGCCGACGTCGACGACCCGCACGCCATCCTGCTGCGTTCGGCCGACCTGCACGGCCGACCGATCCCCGAGTCCGTGCTGGCCGTCGGCCGGGCCGGCTCGGGCACCAACAACATCCCGGTGGCCACGCTCTCGCAGCGCGGTGTGCCGGTGTTCAACGCGCCCGGCGCCAACGCCAATGCGGTCAAGGAGCTGGTGCTGGCCGGGATGCTGCTCGCCGCCCGCAACCTGGACCGGGCGCTGCCCTACGTGGCCAGTCAGGCTGCCGCCGACCCGGACCTGGAGACCAAGATCGAGGCGGGCAAGAAGGCCTTCGCCGGCTACGAGCTCGCCGGCCACACCCTCGGCGTGGTCGGGCTGGGCAAGATCGGCTGTCTGGTCGCCGACGTCGCGATCAAGCTCGGCATGAACGTGATCGGCTACGACCCGGACATCACCGTCGAAGCCGCCTGGAGCCTGCCGGCCTCGGTCAAGAAGGCGCACTCGTTGGGCGAGATCCTGCGACACAGCAACTTCCTGACCCTGCACGTGCCGCTGGTCGATGCCACCCGCGGCATGATCGACGCCGGCGCGGTGGCCCAGATGAAGCCGGGTGCGGTGGTGCTCAACTTCTCCCGCGGCGGGGTGGTGGACGACGGCGCGATCATCGAGGCGCTGGCCGAGCGGCAGCTGTCACGCTACGTCTGCGACTTCCCGGCACCGCACCTGATGGAGCACCCGGGTGTGATCCTGCTGCCGCACCTGGGTGCCTCGACCGGCGAGGCCGAGGAGAACTGTGCGGTGATGGTCGCCGACCAGGTCCGCGACTACCTGCTGGACGGCACGATCCGGCACGCGGTCAACTTCCCCGACGTGGACCTGCCTCGAGAGTCCCCTTGGCGGATTGCCATCGCCAACGCGAACGTGCCGAACATGGTGGGCGGCATCTCGCACGAGCTCGCGGCCGCCCGACTCAACATCGCGACCATGACCAACAAGTCCCGCGGCGACCTCGCGTACACGCTGGTCGACGTCGACTCAGACGTGCCGGCGCCGGTGGTCAAGGCCATCGGTGCCATCGACGGGGTGCTGATGGTGCGCTACCTACCTCAACCGGCCTGAGCCGGCCTCGACTGGCGATGTCAATCAGACGCCCTGCCCGGCCTCGGGAGAAGTCTGGGCCAGTACCGTACAGCGATGGACTGGCTGACGGCGGTCGCTCTTCCGGTGGGCGGGATCATCGGCGGCCTGGTCGGAGCGTGGTGGGCCAAGCGGTCGAGCAAGACCGCCGAGATCGGCATCCTGCTGAACGCTCAGCTGGAGGCGCTCTACTCCGAGCACCTGCGGCAGCGGCAGGCGGCTCGGGACATCATCCGGAGTTTGATGGCCAGCGGAAGCCTGAGTCGCGAACAGCTCGAGGCTGCCAGCACGGCGCTGCGGCACTGGGCGGCTGTCAACTGGGATGACTCCGAGCAGACCGGGCGTACTCTGGAAGCAGCCGAGTCGACCACCCCGAAGGAGGGATCCGATGGCTGAGGTCTTGGACAGTGGGCACGTGATCACCGACGAGGACGTGGACACCGCCCGGCTGATCATGGAGCTGGACCGTGCGCTCGGCCGACCGACCGACTCGCTCACCGAGCAGGTGGCGGCCACACCGGCTCACCGGGTCCGAACGCTGCTGGAGGAACCGCCGCAGGCGACCTCGGCCACCTCGAACGGACACCAGGTGCCGGCCGCGGACGACCTGTTGCGCACCCTGACGTCCGAACAGAGCGCCGCCGAGCTGGCCCGCGAGGTGCAGGAGCAGCTGCCGGCCGACATGGACCCGGCAGAGCAGGCCAGAGTCGCCTCGCGGATCGAGGATGTGATCCGGCGCCGGATGATCAAGCTGGTGACCGAGGTCGACCCCGGTCATTGAGCCGACTCAGGCGAGCTGGCCGTCCTTGGCCAAGATCCTCAGCGCCTTCACGACCATCCCGACACCCTCGCGGCTGACCACGGTGCCAGACGGACGAGTTCGTCGGTTGTCGCAGTCAGGACCCCAGACCAGGCCGGCCTTCGTTGCGATCGCTGCGCCGACGTCGGGCATCGAGCTGGACTCCACCCCGGCGCGGACCGCGGCCGCGGCGAACACCCGCGATGGTGTGCTTCCTGGACCGGGTACGTAGCGCGGCACGTCGAGCAGCTCGCACAGATCGTCGAAGAGCAGCTGTCTGGACCGTCCTCCGTACGGATCGGCGCCCGCGGGGGCTGCCACTGCGATGGGAGCACGACATGCGGAGCACCAAGCCCGCGTCATGCCGTGGATGCATTCTTCGTCAGACACGCTGACACCTACCCGTCTCTCCCTCCCAGCATAGGTGCGGATCCGGATCGGTGCGGCGGCGGCGCTGCCAGAATGACCACGAGTCGGCGGACGTCCCTGCAGGCGAAGTGAGCGGCTGCGCTGTCGAGGAGCGTTGAGGGCCGGACGCTTCGGGGTCACGGACGCTCACGACCACCGAGTAGGCCTTCCCGACGGCTGTCCCGGTTACCGGGCGACCCGACGGACTCTTCGTCGTTCTCGGCAGGGACAACCAGGAGCAGCTGGCGACTCGGCTGGACCGACCTGCCATCACGATGACCTGCATTCCTCCCGGTCCACGGCTCCCGATCTCGCGTCGACGACGTTGGGCGGGGCGGGGTGAATACCCAGTGACGGTAGAGGAGGAAGTTCCAAGCGGTCGATCCTGCAATCACTGCAACCTTCGCCACCAAGTACCTGTCGCCCACGTGCCCTGCGGCCGTCACCACTGCGATCGTGATCACATAGTTGGCCACAACCAGCGAGCTGTACCGCAGTGCGTGCTGCGTCAACCCCCGCGAGCTCCTGGATGACATCACGGTCCGATTGAGAAGGAAGTTCACCGCCACGGCGGTGCAGAAGGCCACCGTGGTGGCGAGGCCGAGCGGAACCCCGTAGGACTCATGGAGGAGGGCCAGCAGTCCTATGTCGACGACAACGGTGAGACCGCCGATGACCAGGTAGCAAAGCAGCTGACGTCGCCACCGCAGCCTGGGCACCGATGGCGACCGGCTGTCCGTGGGTCGGGAGGATGCTGCGGGGCCAGACACGTCCCTCCATGGC
>Ga0190275_10002414_pt1 | contig 13412 bp, 13 predicted proteins | sample Popmic550T_FD_133745 | JGI IMG/M metagenome (GOLD analysis project Ga0190275, IMG submission 133745) | Populus adjacent soil microbial communities from riparian zone of Yellowstone River, Montana, USA - 550 T | ecosystem: Environmental > Terrestrial > Soil > Riparian zone > Trees stand | place... | reverse complement strand
TACTCGTTTTCAGCGGCAGCGACAAGGCGCTGTGCACGCCTAATTCACCGGCGCGTGGACCGAAATGTGGCCACCGTGGATCATCCTGCAGGGAGCCAGATCGCTTCGTCTGGCCGGTCGCTGCCGCGCTGATGCACGGCCCCTCACCGATGCTGTACTGAATATCGTCGATCGCCCGGACGAATGGCTCGCTCTTGACGATGAGGTCCGCCCGGTTCACTTCCAGAAGGGTCAATCCCGCTCCATCGGCTCCGGGTATCGCCCGGACGGCAAGAGCTGCGACCTTGGTCAACATTTCGGTGAGTTCTAACGAAGTATTCGACAACAATGCCAAAGAGGCCAGGCTGTCTGTCATCGCCTTGTCCTGCGACTTTGCGTCAGAAGGTTTACGCTCAGCGCTATCATCTTCGCCGGCTTCGGTCGGCTCGTTCACTGGTGGCACAACGACCCCCTGACCGAACGCGGTCGCGTCCCGACATCTCACGGTATCCCGATAATTGCAGCTCACAACCGTCTTGCGACAAGCAGGACCCAGATGGCCCAACGGATATGCCGTACGGCAGGTCGTTTGCTTCCGCCCGCGAGTGGTATTGGCGTATGCGGTCGCTAAGTGCGGGTAATCCCAGAGCCGCATACTGAAAGTCCTCCAGATCACATTCAACGAGACAGCCGAGGGGGCTGTTGGAGTGAAGAAAATTCACCAGCGCCCGGAAAATGAGTCAAACCCAGCTAACTTAGGGTATTCTTCGGTTGCTGAACGTAACAGCCACCCTGGGGGGGTCAGGTCGCCGCGTCCGCGCCGCGACTCGAATTTCGCTCCAGTAGCCATCCGGGTTTGTCAAACAGTCGTGCAGATTCGCTGGCCGTGAGGGGTTTTGCTAGGAAGCACGCCCCAACGCGGCACAGCTCGATCCGAATCCGATGCTGAATCGGGCCGGGTCGGGCCATCTGCCGACGATCCACGGGTTTTCAGTCGACTTCAACGGCATCCGGCTGTACAGCCGCACTTGCCTCATGGAGCCGGCACCGCTTTGTAATTTCGAAAGCGCCACGCATTTGAAGGGGAATGACCTTGAGCCTGGATTCATCAGTAGGAGCACCGGTTGGCGGACGATCGATGCCCTCGACGAATTACATCCATCCGCCCGAAGCGTCGGGAATCTTGGTGGCTCAACTACCCCGGGTGCTGCTGGCGGATCCAGGCAGAGCCACCCTCAGGGCACTGAGTCCGGCGATGCTGGACAACGCGGGATACCGGCTCCTGCATGCCCGGTCCGTACCGGAGATCTACGACTCGATTGCCGCAGGCCTAGTTGGCGATCTCGCCCTGATCAATGTGCAGTTTCACACGGACAGTCCCGGCGTCATCCGTGCGCTTCGTGATGTCGGCTGGGCTCGGGTCATCGCGCTGACCACATCGCAGATCCCAGTATCGAGAGTGGTCGATGCAATCAAGGCCGGCGCGAGCGGCGTTTTGAAGGTCGCCGATGCCGCACCGCAAATCAGCTCACCTTCCGCACTGCTGAGTCTGCGCGAATTGCAGGTGGTCAGGTTGGTGGCCGATGGGCGGTCCAACAAGGAGATCGCCGCCCGGCTCTCGATTTCCGCGCTGACGGTGAAGAATCATCTGGCCCGCATCGGACGCAAAATGGGGGTTGGCGATCGAGCACACATCGTGGCGGTGGCCTGCCGGAGCGGCATGATCATTGATCCCGATGGGTCGCCGTACGGGATCGGCTCGGAGAACTGAAGCCGGCTGCGGAGCATCCTCGGGCGGGGGATAGTCCCAGCGGGTCCCTGACCGAAATGTAGCTCCGATCTGCTGTGAGCGTGGGTCGGGGCCATTCGTCCAATCGGGCTATCAGTGGTGGCAAGAGGCCGAATCGCGCAACGCGGTGGATAGGCTGCGATCTTTGGCTGGATTGAGCCCGAGGGGACCGGTTGACGACTGAACTCGGCGGTCAGCACGTCGGTGATGCACGCTCCATTCCTGCGTTCCGGCCGGACATCCAGGGATTGCGGGCTGTCGCCGTTCTGCTGGTGATCTGCAACCACCTGTTCACCTGGCCAGGCGGTGAAATTGGTGTCGACGTGTTCTTTGTCATCTCGGGTTTCCTGATCACCGGTCTGCTGCTCCGCGAGCATGAGCAGACCGGACGGATCTCCTGGGGCGGTTTCTATCTGCGCCGGATCCGGCGGATCATCCCGGCGGCGACGGTGTGCCTGGTTCTGGTGGTGGCGGCGTCCTACTTGATCTACCGACCGGCCTGGTTCGACGCCATCAGGACCGATGGAATCTGGGCGTTCTTCTTCGCCTCGAACTGGCATTTCGCCGAGGTCTGGGCCGGCCGAGCCCAAGCGGGCGTGCCCTACTCACCCTTCGGGCACTTCTGGTCGCTGTCGGTGGAAGAACAGTTCTACATCGTCTGGCCGCTTCTTTTGATCGTCGTACTGGCCTTCATCGCCCGGCGACCGCGAGGGTGGTCGACGCCGAAGGTCCTCGGGGTCACGCTGGCCGTGGTCGCTGCCGGTTCGTTCGGCTGGGCGATCGTCGAGACGGCAATCGACCGGTACTGGGCATATTTCTCGACATTCAGCAGGGCTTGGGAATTGTGTGTCGGTGCGCTACTCGCGGTAGGCGCCACCAGGTTGGCGCGGGTGCCGGCGGGTGCGCGACCCGTCATGCTGTACGCCGGATTGGCGGCCATCGCGGCGAGCGTGTTCGTGATCGGCCCGACGTCGGCCTTCCCCGGCCCGTTGGCAGCCTTGCCGGTTACGGGCGCCGCCCTGGTGGTGGCAGCTGGTATCGGTAGCCGGCCGCGTTTTGCGCAGGCCTTGACGAACCCCGTGTCGGTGTTCATCGGGAAGATCTCGTATTCGCTGTACTTGTGGCACCTGCCAGTGATTATCCTGCTGGGCGCGGTGGTCGCGCGTGACTCGGTGTGGTTCTACGTCATAGCAATTGAAGTCATCCCGGTGCTGACGTTGGCGTCGTTCTATCTGGTGGAGAATCCCGTTCGGCGATCCAAGTGGCTCGCGCCGAGAACCCGCGCGGCGAAAACGCGTGCCGACTCGTCAACTGGTTAGCCACTGCTGGGTTCAAAGGGTGACCTGGATGACCCAGGTGGAGAAACCCCACGAGCGCATCCGTTCCTCGAGTCGGGTTTCAGGACAGACTTGCGAGCCCCGGGTGGTCGGACTCCCGTAGGCACGGCGGGGTCATAGTCGTCGAACGCCACCCTGTTCGGACGATCCATCAGCTGGTGGGGCGCCGTAGCGTGGAGAGCACTAGCCAGTCCTGCGAAGGAGAGAGCTCCCATTCGAGGCACTGGCTCGATGCAACCCTGATTCTTGGTGCATGGCGACGGCTGCACCCATAGCCGGAAACGAAACCCGTTCCATGCTGACGCAGCCTTTGATTCATTGTTCTGCAATCGCCGGCGCAATCAGCCCGCGGCGGCGGCGCGACCCGCGCTCCGTGCCCCACTTGACGAGGAAACCACATGACTGCTGACCTGACCGATCGCACCGATTTCGACAACGCCGACCGCGGTTTTCTTGGCAAACCTGACACCGGTGTGGTGAAAACTTCGGACGGTCGCGTCGAGTGGGACATCGACGAGTTTGCCGACCTGCTGCAGGGTGACGCCCCCGGCACGGTGAACCCGAGCCTTTGGCGGCAAAGCAAACTGACCGCCAAACCCGGTCCGTATGAGGTCACGCCCGGCATCTACCAGGTCCGTGACCTTGATATGTCGAACATGACCCTGGTCGAAGGCGATACCGGAATCATCGTCATCGACCCACTCATTTCCGCGGAATGTGCCGCCGCCGCGATTGCGCTGTACCGGCAGCACCGCGGCGACCGGCAAGTCAGCGCAGTCATCCGTTTGGCCGGCTGGCAGGAGAAGTACCCAGAGGTGACGGTCCGCCAACAGGTGATCCGCAGCCGATCGACACGCGCCCTGCTGGAATACAGCCGGACATCTCAACTCGTCGTGGTTGGCAATCGTGGCCGCGGTGGATTCACCGGCATGTTGCTGGGTTCCACCAGCCAGGCGTTGATCACCCATAGCGGTTGCCCGGTCGTGGTTGTCGGTTCTGATTCGAAGAACTGATCGCCAGCCTATCGCTGTTGTGCGAAACACGACGTAACCATTGGAATTGTGCCTCGAGGAAACATGCGGTGACTCATTGCGCGATTGCTCTGGCGTCGGCATATCGAAGACGGATTTGACGATGGAAAGCGATTCTAGACGGCACTTTGGCCTATTCTTCGACCGAACGAGTTCACCAAACTGTCCCTTCGTTGATACGATCGAAGCACGCCCGGATTGGGAATTCGGGACCTACGACCCTTACCGTCGCGGAGTAGGCAAGTCAGAATTGGTCGTGTGCGAACTAATGCCAGGATGGGTGTCGAGCGCCTGAGCCCCACCGACGTGATGGAGCTGGCGTGTGACGTGACCGGCACATCGATGCAGGTGGCTGCCGTCCTGGTGCTGGACAACGCGGTGTCGCTCGACGTGGTCGTTGTGCGTGAGGCGCTGAAGCGTCGTATTACTGCGATACCGCGGCTGCGGCAGCGATTGTTGGATGTCCCGTTCGGCTGCGGCCGGCCGGTTTGGGTCGATGATTCCTCCTTCGACATCAGTCATCATGTCGGTTCGGCTGGTTGCGCTTCGCCCGGCGACGAGCAGGCGCTGATGGACGTCGTCGCCGAGACGGTGACCAGGCCGCTTCGGGCAGGCCGACCGCTTTGGTCAGCAACAGTGGTCACCGGACTCGCTGGCGGGAGGAGCGCGCTGGTACTGGTTTTTCACCACGTCCTTGCGGACGGGATCGGGGGCCTTGCCGTCCTGGGCCTCCTGGTCGACGGCACCCCGATCGACGCTGACGAAGATTTCCCTCGCCGTCCGCCGCGTCCCAGAGAGCTGTTGATCGATGTGCTTGGCTCCGCCGGACGAACTGCTGCCCGGCTACCAGCGGGGCTGGCCCGGCTTCGGGCCGCCGCCGTAGAGCTAGGTGCCACCAGCAACCCGCAGGCGCCACGATGCACGCTCAACCGTCCCATCGGCACCGGCCGGGCCCTCGGAGTCGCGCGCGCCGACGTTGTCGCCGTCCGCGCCGCGGCACGCGCCCAGGGCGGCACCATCAACGATTTCGTCCTCACCGCCGTCACCGGCGCCGTCCGGTCCGTGCTCGCCAACCGGGGCGAGACCGTCGACCAGCTGGTGATCTCCATGCCGGTATCCGGACGGCGCCGAGCCAGCGCCGTCAAGCTGGGCAATCAGGTCGGGGTTATTCCGGTGACGGTCCCGACTACCGGTGAACCGACCCAGCGACTAGCGGCCATCGCACGGATCACCCGGGACCGCAAGACCGCCACCCCGGGGTCCTCATCGGCACTTCTCGGGCCAGTGTTCCGGACGTTAGCCAAGATCGGCATCTTCGGTTGGTTCATCAATCGACAACGGATGATCAGCACCTTTGTCAGCAATCTGCGCGGCCCCGAGCACCGCCTGACGTTTTGCCGCATGCCGGTCGTTGACGTGATCCCGGTCCCGATGATCACCGGCAACATCACCGTGGCCTTCGCGGCGCTTTCCTACGCTGGAGGCTTGAACGTCACCGTCATCGCCGATCCCAAGCTATGCCCCGACCTGTCCGACCTCGTTGCAGCCGTGCAGCGAGAATCCGACGTACTGACGGACGCAGAAATGCCGAACCGGGCGGGGGTGGCGTCAAACCTCCTCCCGTAGATGCTTTTCCAATCGAGGTCAACTGTGCATCAGGGTGAGCGGGTTGCCCATGAACGCCGGTCACGCGGGCGACACTTCGCGTCAGTAGGTATGAACCTTACCCATCCCACGGCGTTGGCGACGAATTTCGTGTCATCGGCAGGCGCACCGAAGTACTCAACCATCGAGCGTCCGCCTGCTGAAGTCCGAAACCGGTGCTGAATTCTCGACCGTTCGAACTGCAGGCGGGACTCGGTGGTTGAAAGAGCGATCCCTGGGTACTGTGAAGTCAACGCCGGTCACCGAAGGTAGTCGGCGTTCGATAATCTGTCCCACCCCTGGACCCCGGGTGACCGTTTGGCTAGCCCGTTGAGAGTCCATCCGTTCGTGCCGAGACCTCAGGCAGTGCAGCCTCAATCGAGCAGCACTGTCTGAGACGAGCGGGACTGGCGGGCTGGCCGCCCCAGATCACCCGGGCGCCGCTTTGTGGCTCCCGGGCCGGCCACAGAAGCACGGCGGTTCAGCAGCGTAGCCGCCGCGCTTCAGGTGGTGCCGGCTCCAATTTAAACGTCATCCAACTGCGGCGTTTATCGAAGCCACAGCTGGCTAACTGATTTCGTGGTGTGACCTCATCGAGCGCGATTTCCCGTTTTGGATCCGGTAGAAGGGTAAAGCGGCGGTCCTGGGTGGGGCGCCGTCGGTTCTGGCCTCGCCGTCGAGGACTTGCGTGTTGATGCATGTCGGGACCTTCGGTCCTGTGGCGGCGAGGCCCGGGGGTGTTCGCTGATCCTGTGGGGCGGGCGGTTTGCCATCGCCACCCATGCCGGTAGCCATGAGGTCGTAAGGGTGGCACACCCGCGCTCCGGCGGTGGGCTCGTGGACGGAGCACTAGCAGAAGTGGGCAGCGGTGATTGTTGCCCGGAAGAATTCGCCCTCGTCCTGCCGGTCGGTTCCCCAGAACCAGCCAGCGCGGATGACCGAAGGCATGGTGACCCCACCCAACCCGGCTTCCGCTTCCACGGTCACGCCGAACGGGTAGAGACCGAAGGGAGAATTTGCCGGGTTCCCCCAGCGTTGCAACATGACATCGCGGACGCTTCCGTTGGGCTGGACCCGCAGGATTACCTGCTGGATGTTCGGACCGATGTGTGTGGTGGCCACTGTGGTGTCGGCGGCGTCGCCCGGCGTCCAGGCCGCGGCCCGGAACGCCGTCGGGGCGACCACGATTTCGGAGGCCAGCCGCCCGGCCGCGCTGCGTGCGACGTCGGGGCCATCGACCGACACCAACGGGACCGCGCCGAGCAGGCGCCACCGCATTTGACCGGACCCAGCGGAGTACCGGTCATAGCCAGTGATCGGCAGTCCAGCCAGATGCGTTTTCGCTGCCCAGATGTAGCCCTCGCCAGGCTTGATGATCTGGGTGGCGGTGAACGAGCGCCATTTTCCGATGCGGATGCGGCCGTGCATGGTTAGTTGCACCGAGTAGTTCAGTGGTGTGCCGGCCGGTATCGCGTGGGTAAGCCAGCGGCGGGCAGCCTCCGGAAGGTCGCCGATCGTGGCTGGGTCGAAGACTCCGGGGTCGCGGGTCGCCTCGGCGAGACGCTCCCACTCCTTTGTCACGAGGCTTGCGGCCGGTGGCGCGGGGCATGTTGGGGTTCGCGTCACGGCGTTGTCCTGGTTCCCACAGGCTCTGGCACTCGCGGGTCCGCCGGCCCGGTGGTCGGCAGGATCGGTGGTGGTGCGGTGGGTTCGGATCCGCCTTGGTCGAGGCGGAACGGTGGGTACTGGTCGGTCATCAGGGTGGCGTAGGCGATGACTCGGTAGATCCACCGGTTTCCACCGATGATGAGCGCGAACAACTGAGGCGGGTACTTGCCGGTGATGAGCAGGATGACGGCCGTGATGACGACGAGCAATCCAAGCAGACCGCCGCTACCCACCGGACCGAACGCGAACCGCTCGCCGGCCGAGTTCCACCCCCACCAATTGGTCACCAGCAGCCCGATGATCAGGTAGTGCGGGAGGGCGAGCAGCCACCACTTGACAAGAACAAGACCCCGGGAAAGCTCCGGCGGATAGGCGATGTCCAGGGTGGCTGGGTATTGCGGTGCGGGCCCGAGGGTGAAGGGTGGGTATTTGTCCGTGCCGAGGCCGCCGCTGGCGGCGTAGTAGGACACCCGCCAGGTCCACCGCAGCACACCGCTGGTGAAGTCGAACAGCGCTAGGGGGTACCTGCCAGCAAACAGGATGCAGAACCCTGCAAGCACCGTGACCACCAGGAAGGCGGGCCACAGGAACGCGAGCACGATGTAATGCGGGATGGCCAGAAACCACTTCACCAGCCACTGCCAGCGGGACAGAACCGGATCGAGGCGGGCGGTGAGCACCACCGGATGGTCGGGCGTCGCCGCCCCGGTCCGGCCGGCCGGCCGCGTGCGACTCGATTCTACCGGCCACACCTGGTCGCTCTTGCCGTCGCACCGACCCTTTGCCCCGATGACGATCAGAACAACGGCCCCGGCGGTGACCAGAAATCCGAGGACGAGCAGGGTCACCGCGAGGGGCAGCAGGAACCCGGCTCTTATCTCCACTGTGCCGGCCGCTGTGATCCCGGGGGATCCATCCGCGTTCATGATCACGACCGCCCACCGGCCATCGGTGGGGTGCCAGCTCAGTTCCTGCGTGCCAGCTCCCGATGTCGTTGCTGCCCAGAAATTCTGGTCAGTGGGTGCGGTGACCGTCGATGCGCCGGTGCTGGTGCGGTAGGCCGGGGTGCCGTTGGTGAGGCCGATGATGTTGTCGTGCGCGACGCCGCCGAGGTAGTCATCGACATTGTTTGCTTGGCCGATGCCGATGAAAGTTCGCGCATCGCCGCCCTCTGCGATGACCCGCAGCCGCACATCGGTATCCAACTTATCGATCAACCAGATGGACGTCTGCAGATCGGTTGTGAGGGTGGGTGTTTGGGCAATGATGGCGCCGGTGGGAGTAGTCAAGTCGGTCAGCGCTGCCTCGAAGTAGCCGGACTCATTTCGCCCGGCGGCGTACGCAAGACCGAGCCCACCGCCGGCGAATAGCAGGCCGAGGCCCGGAGCGAGCAGCAAGCATCCGATGACCAGGGCGACGATACGTGATGGCCTCATCGTAGGTTCCTTCCGAGAAATGTCGAATGGCAAAATCGACTGGTCAACCAAGTCACCGGGCGGCTGAGATCAGAATGACGTGGCTGGTGGCGGAACCTGCTGGTGAGCACGCGACGGCAGCGGTTCTTGGACAGAACCGTCCGGTGCGGGCAATGAGCGGCGTTCTGCCCTTGTCTTGATGCCGCGCAGCATTTCTGGGCTCATAAGACAGCTGACGAGTTGCGCCGGTTGAACAATCAGCGCCGCCCACCGGTGTTTGAACGCGTACCGCTCGCGCACGATGAGCCTGGTATTTCCGTCCGGTTGCGGCTGCAACACGAATGCCCAGGTGAAGTCGTAGGGTGGTGGGCCCTGCCCCATTGGGACATTTCCGCGTAGGACAAGCGATCTGCCGGTGTTCAAGGCAGCCACCTGCAATGGCAGTTCGGGGGCGAGTCGAACCTCTGAACCAACGGCGATTTGCTGCCATTCGGCCACGATCTGATTAGCATTGTGAATGTCGATGTGCGCGACGAGGTTCTCCAGCCAGTCATAGGAGTAAAAACCACCCCTTCCCTGACCGAGCTGGGCAATCCACGGCCAGGCATCTTCGGCCGCCGTCGCGATCGTGATTGCGCGTGTTGCCGACAGATTCACTGAGGACAGCAATTCATCGCCGGAAAGTACCCGTGTCTGTTCCTCGTCGGTCGCTCCCCACCGCAGGTATCGGTCTCTTAACAAGGCCGCGATGCCGACCAACCCAATCACCGCGATCACTGGAACAGCTGAGACATTGCTCACGACGAGAACCCACTTAATATTGCCGACGAAAAGGAACTCAGGCGACTTACGAGCGTTGACTTATTCTAATGTAAGGGTCGGATCGAGATGGAGGGCCCAAAGTCCCGACTTGTCGATGCCGCGCAAAATGGGAAGCATCCACTAGGCGAACTGGTGGGTGGTGAGCCCGTCATCGATGAGGCTGAGCCCGCGCGGCGACAGCGCGACGCCAACCCCTCGCCCATCGGCGTCTGTGCCGCACTTCCGGCTGATCGATTGTCCGCGGGTGTGCTTGCTGAGTGGCGTTGCCTTGCAGAATTCTTCGGGCTTGGAAGATCGCGGTGGGGGTGTCCGGGAAGATACGATTCGCTGTCCTGAGTTCGTCAGCGATTCTCAGTGTTACTAAAATGGCGTCGTGCTGAGGCCGAATACCCGAGAGCAATACCACAATCCCTCGGCGTTCTAACCTGCTGATCGCGTCACCGAGCACCCGTGCCCCGGTCACGTCGAGCGTGGAAACTCTGGACAGCCGGATGATGACCACCTTGACGGTGGCGATCTCGGTCAGTTCCAAGAGAAATCGATGTGCCGCGGCGAAGAACAGTGGTCCGTCGATCCGGTAGGCGACGATGTGTTCGGCCAACAGATCGTGTTCTTCGCCGTCGTGATCGCCGGTATCGAGCGGCACCTGTTCGAGCATTGCCGAGCGTGACACCGAGCGCAACGCCAGCACTATAGCAATAGCGACACCCACGGCGACTGCGGTGATCAGGTCGACGAGCACAGTCACCAGGAATGTGACGATCAGCACTATACCGTCGGACTTGGTCGCTCTGATCACTGCGAGCAGCGAACTGGCTTCCACCATTTGCACGCAGGTTGCGATGAGCACGCCGGCTAGCGCCGCCAGAGGAATCCCGCCGACCAGTGGGGCCGCGATCAACACGATCAGGGCCAGGGCGACCGAGTGGGTGACGGCAGACAATCGAGAACCTGCACCGGCTCGGACATTGACCGCTGTGCGGGCAATGGCTGCTGTCGCCGGGACCCCACCGAACAGCGGCACTGCGAGATTCGCAATTGCCTGGCCGAAGAGTTCGCGATCAGGGTCATGTTGTTGGCCGACGGTCATGCCGTCGGCCACGGTGGCAGAGAGTAGCGATTCCAGGGCGCCGAGGGCCGCGACTGCCAGCGCGGACGGGACTAAGGCAACGAGCAGGCCCGGATCGAAGAAGCCCAGGGTCGGTGCCGGCATCCCACCGGGAAGTGTGCCGAGTTGCGCTACGTCGAGATCGGTGAGGTTCACCGCGATGGTGATGGCAGCGACGATTGCCAGCGACAGCGGGACGCCGGGTCGCCAGCGGGCGCCGATCAAGATCAGTCCGGCCACTCCCACCGCGATGAATGGGGACCAGGGCCCTGGATCGGCAGCGAAATTGCGAACGGCTTCACATGCCGACTGCCATGCCGTCTGCCCTTCGCCATTGGCGCCAAGCATTGCGGGTACCTGTTGCAGCACAATCACTACCGCGATTCCCGCTGTAAAACCCTCGATCACTGGTGCCGGTAGGTACCGGGCCGCTCTGCCCAATCCACTAAACGACGCCGCCAACAGCACCACGCCGGCCAGCAGCCCGACCATCAGCACACCACTGACACCGAACTGCTGAAAGACGGGCAGCAGTACCACCGTCATAGCTCCGGTAGGACCGGAAACCTGCAGGTTCGACCCACCAAAGACGGCAGCAAGGATTCCAGCCACGATGGCGGTTATCAACCCCGCCATCGCACCCATACCGGAAGCGACTCCAAAAGCCAGGGCCAGCGGTAGTGCAACAATGGCAACTGTAAGGCCGGCGACCAGATCACGTCGGGGATGCGCGCAGACCGCCGCCCAATCTCCGGCGTTCGGGAGCATCGTGGTGACCCGATGCCACAACGCGTTCGACTTTGACATGGAAACCTTCAGATCGAGTACTGACGGACCGGCTCGTCTCCGCAGGCTCCGGACGGGTCGGCGGCGGAAAGGGCATCACCCCCTTGCCCGTCAAGCCGTCTCTTCTCCCGTCAACAACACCCCGGACTCGTACCGCGCTCAGCCTTCATGATCCATCCCTTCAGAGCCAGCCGGTACGGCCAAAGGTCCCGTCTCCGGGGGGCGGTCGCAGCTTGGCTCTGACAACTGGTTCGGCTATCGGCCTTTTCGATGAGTCTTGCCTGTTTCGGTCATTTCCCCGAATTGGTCAACGCGGTTGAATCGTGGTGTCCATCACCCGCGCACGGGACGGCTGGGAAGGGGGGCCACAATGCCGCGAATTCGCCGCCATAGGGTAGGCGGTGCCGATCGGGGTCAGTGTGGGCATGTAGCTGCTGCCCACCAGGTCAGGGTGAATTCCGCGGGCTGTTCGGAGTGCCTTGCCGGCGGGGATGCCTGGATTGCGCTGTGTCTGTGTCTGTCGTGTGGTTGGGTTGCCTGTTCCGATGATTCGTTGAACCGGCACGCCCGTGCCCACTACGAGGAGACCGACCACCCGATAGCCGTGCTGTTGGGGGTTGATGCGAAACCTTGGTGGTGTCATGTCCATCAACGCGTGGTGTGATGCGGGCCACGTCATGGCAGGCCCGTCTGGCTCCCCGCAGAACCCGACTCTTGACCGGGCCTCGTAGACAGCATTCTCGCTTGCAGGACTGAGCACGATCCCAAGGGTGGTTATCTGCTGTGGTGATAAGTCATGCGCGGATCGCCCCTTTCCCGGGTTCGTCGAACACGGTTACCTGAAGAGGGAGTCACCGTGCACCCTGGGTGATTGCCGGCACAAGGGGCACCCGGTTGGCCGAGTGTTGGCGGTGACGGGTCACCGGTCGAGTGCTGCGAGGTCGAAACGGCCGCGTGCAGGCCGATTCGACCTGCGTTGACCCGACGGCCCAACCGATAGCCCAGCGGGCTGTCGCTACCGATTTGCGAGAGAGGCATCATGACCGACCCTGAAGGCCGGACAACGGTTATCGACCCAGGTACGACCGCCTCCCCGCCCTCGGCGGATCGGACGTTCCAGCCGTCTGCCGAGTTTGCCGCAAACGCAAACCTGACGGCGGAGGCGCCGAACCTGCTGATAATCGGGCCACAGGGAGCCGGTAAGGGGACCCAAGCAATCCTGCTCGCTGAACGGCTGAATATCCCCCACATCTCTACCGGTGATGTGTTCCGCGCCAACGCCCAGGCAAGAACTCAACTCGGCCTGGAATGCCAACGCTACATGGACGCCGGCGAACTCGTCCCGGACAGCCTGACCACCAACATGGTCGCCCACCGTCTCGCGAAACCTGACACCAAGGACGGTTTCCTGCTCGACGGATTTCCCCGCACTGTCCCACAAGCCGGCGCTCTTGACGATCTGCTCGGCGGGCAGCGACGACTGACCGCCGTGCTGGTGCTACTGACACCCAACCACGTTGTGCTGCAACGTATGTCCATCAGGGGTCGGCGAGACGACACACTCGAGGCCATCCAGCGCCGATTGGACCTCTACCACTGCGAGACGACGCCGCTCCTCGAACGCTACAGCCGGCTGCTTGTCGCTGTGGACGGCGTTGGAACCGTGCACGACGTGCACGAACGGATATGGACTGCACTCGCCGCCTTCCTCCGCGACCGACCCAACTCCCTCACCAATGCCGAAGCGGTCGGTGGAATAAATCAACCGATGAATGATGAATGTGATAATTGCGGGCCTGGTCATCCGCCGCGCTAGCCCTATGGCTGTGCCTC
>Ga0190275_10002413_pt1 | contig 13422 bp, 14 predicted proteins | sample Popmic550T_FD_133745 | JGI IMG/M metagenome (GOLD analysis project Ga0190275, IMG submission 133745) | Populus adjacent soil microbial communities from riparian zone of Yellowstone River, Montana, USA - 550 T | ecosystem: Environmental > Terrestrial > Soil > Riparian zone > Trees stand | place... | reverse complement strand
GGCCTGGAACAACACCCTCTCGGTGATGCAGCAGGCCTTCAGCATGAACCGGCATGGCGCCAAGATCGAGATTTGGGATAACGTGAAGGACACGTTCGGGATGGGGAAGAAGAAGGCGGCGGTGGGGGAGAAGAAGTAGCTGAGGCGCGCGCGGCGTAACTCGCTTCTGTCATCCCAGACGTTCCGCTTGTCGGTGCGAGGCGGACATTGAGTAATTGTGCGGGACGTCGTTCAAAGGCCGGGCCGGCATTCATCGACGATCTCGCGGGCCGCCTGCCCCAAATAGTACAAATTTACTAACGAGTTAGCGATGGGGAACTAGGCTCACCCCGGCCGCGTTATAGCGATAACCATCCCAATACTTCTTTTGATACAGGGGACAGCCATGGAACATGCGCTGAGCGCGGGCGCGCGCGATGAGGACGGAGTCGGCCGCGTTGCCGATGCCCTCGGGTGCGGGGTCATCGTCGTTGATACAAACGGTCACGTCATCTGGATAGATGACACCACCCGCCGCCGGGTGAACGGCGGATTGCAGAATCTCGCCTTGCCGCTGCGCAGGCCCAGCGAGGGTGCTCTCGACTGCTTCATGGCGCCGGTTGAGGTGATGATACACGGCAAGCCGACGGCACTGTGCGTGATCCAGGAAACGGAGAGCGTCAAAGTGCCTGAGCGTGATCTCATCGCAGCGATCCAAGCCGCGATGGCGGATACTTCTTGGTTCACCCGCACCATCATCGACAAGCTGAAAGCGTTGCGCCAAACGAAGGAAGCTAATAACGCGCCTTCGGCCGACGATGTGGACATGCTCACCGGTCGCGAGCGCGAAGTCCTTGGCCTTATCTGCGAGGGGCGTAGCGATGCCGAGATGAGCGAACTGTTACGCCTGTCGCCTAACACGGTGCGAAACCATATCGTCTCGCTGTACCGCAAGATTGGCGTGAACCGCCGCGGCGCTGCAATCATATGGGCGCGTGAGCGTGGTATCGATTGCCTCGAACTCGTTGCGCCCAAACGGCGGCGCGCCCCGCCGGATCACCACGCGCGCTCCTGAATGATCGGCCTACTAATGGCTTAGTAGTTTTCATTCTCTTGCGCGAACTAGCGCAGCGTTGTTCCTTATCCCGTGGTTGCGTCGTTCGATCTCCCCCGCGGATGCTGGCCGGTGCCGGCGCCGAGCCGGGTCGCTCCGCAGGTGCATGGAATGCTCAACGCTGACAAGACGGCGGCTCCGTGACCGGATCCCTGCTCCGACTCTACATCGCCGGCGACTCAACAAGCTCGCGTCGAGCCGAGCAGAATCTCGATCGCTTGCGTGCACTCTTGAAAACGGACACCTGGACGGTCGAGGTCATCGACGTGCTGGCCAACCCCGAGCGCGCCGAGCAGGCAGCGATCCTCGCCACGCCGACCCTCAGTTACGAACATTCGGGGCGCGCCCGGCGCATCGTCGGCGATCTCAGCGACACAAAAAGAGTCCTGGAATTCCTCGGGATCGAGCCGAAAGGAGGCGGTGCATGACGTCGCAGGATATCGACGCCACCGATGTACTTGAAAGGGTCAAAACGGGGGTCAAGGCGTTCGATGATCTGGTCATGGGTGGGTTGCCCCGCGCCCGGACGACCGTCGTGGGCGGCACGCCGGGTTGCGGCAAGACCGTGTTCGCGACTCAGTTTCTCGCTTACGGGATCACGACCTATGGCGAGCATGGAGTGCTCGTCACGTTCGAGGAACCGCCCCGCGACATCGAGGCCAACATGCGCGGCTTCGGTTGGGACCTCGGGAAATGGCGCAGGGACGGCGCCCTTGCCTTTGTCGATGCCAGCCCTTCCGCGAGCGATGAGCTGGTGATCGGCGATTTCGATCTCGCGGGATTGCTCGCTCGCATTCAGCACGCCGTGAAAACGGTCGGCGCCAAACGCGTCGTCTTGGACTCGCTGACGCAGCTGTTCGATCATTTCATCGGCGACCCGAAAATTCTGCGCCGCGAACTTTTTCACATCAGCACCGCGTTGAAAAAGATGGGCCTAACCGTACTCATGACCGCAGAGCGCAACAGCGAGTACGGCGAAATCACCCGGCACCGGCTGGAAGAGTTCGTCGCCGATAACGTCGTCATCCTGCGCAATGTGCTGCACCGGGAAAAGCGCCGCCGCACCATCGAGGTTCTCAAGATGCGCGGCAGCCATCACGCCGAGGGTGAAGCCCCGTTCACGCTGCTGGCGCATCAGGGCATGGTGGCAATTCCGCTCTCGTCGCTGCGCCTGGAGCAGCAATCCAGCATGGTACGTGTAACGAGCGGAAATCCCGCAATCGACGAAATGTGCGGGGGCGGCTTCTTTCGCGACAGCGTGACGCTGGTCAGCGGCGCGACTGGAACGGGCAAGACGCTGCTGGTAACAAATTTCCTCGCAGGCGGCGTGGCCGCGGGCGAGAAAGCGATCTTGTTCGGCTATGAGGAGAGCAAGGGCCAGCTTTTCCGCAATGCCAGCGGCTGGGGCGTCGACTTCGCCCGCATGGAGGAGGAAGGAAAGCTCAAGATCATCTGCCTCTACCCCGAGGCGCAAGGACTGCCGGACCATCTACTGACAATCCAGAGCCTCGTCGACGAATTTCAGCCCAACCGGATCGCGGTCGACAGCCTGTCCGCGCTGGAGCGGATCGCGCCCGACACCGGATTTCGTGAGTTTCTCATCAGCCTTACCTCGTTCATCAAGAAACGGGAAATCGCCGGGCTCTGTACGGCCACGAGCAAGTCGCTGATCGGCGGCGAAAGCGTGAGCGAGCAGCACATTTCGACGCTGACCGATTCGATCATCCTGCTGCGCTACATCCAGGAGCAGGAGGCAATGCACCGTGGCCTCATCGTTCTGAAGATGCGCGGCAGCGAGCATGCCAAGGAAATCCGGCGGTTCTCCATCGACAGCAAGGGCATGCATCTGGGCGAGCCATTCAAGGATGCGCCCAACGTCTTCACGGGCCCCGACAGCGAATACTTGCGGTGATGAGCCTTGGTGTGCGGGCTCGCATGCGGGACCGGTGACATGAACGCGGCTCAGATGAGCTCACGCAACGGCAACGACCACGGGGAGATCAGGTTTCTGATCGACCGCAACGCCGACGGCATCATCGTAGTCGATGCCGATGGACTCGTCGTGTTCGCCAATCCAGCCGCCGAAGCGATCTTTGGAAGATCGGTGGAGACGCTGCTCGGCTCGCCGATCGGCATCCCGCTCTTTGCCAGCGAGGCGCTGGAAATCACGATTCACCAGCCGGATGGCGACCCCGTTGAGGCGGAAGTCCGCGTCGTGGACACAATCTGGAATCACCGGCCCGCGCGGCTGGCCAGCCTGCGCGACGTCTCAGCGCGCCGGGCGATTGAGGAGCGTCTGCGGCATTCAGCCAAGATGGAGGCTGTGGGACGGCTCACGGCGGGCATTGCGCATGATTTCAACAATCTCCTCACCGTGGTGCTTGGCAACCTCGAGAGCGCGCAGCGGCGATCGGCTTCTGGCGACGCCTCATTGAATCGCGCGCTGGACAATGCGAAGCGCGCGGGCGAGCGTGCTGCGCGCTTGACCGGACGGCTGCTGGCCTTTGCGCGGCGCAAGCCGTTGGAGCCGCGCGTGCTCGACATCAACGCGTTGGTTTCGGGGATGTCGGACCTGCTGCAACGCACGCTCGGCGAAGAGATCGAAGTAAGGACAGCGCTCGCGCCAAATCTCTGGCCATCGGAAGTCGATCCGACCGAACTGGAGGCGGCAATCCTCAACCTCGCCGTCAACGCGCGCGACGCGATGCCATCCGGCGGCAGCCTGGTGATCGAAACCGCCAATGTCGAATTCGATGCGGCATACGGCTTGGCAAACGCCGACGCGAAGGCCGGCGAGCATATCGTCGTCTCGGTCGCGGATTCCGGGATCGGGATGGCGCCCGAAGTGCTCAAACAGGTGTTTGAACCCTTCTTCACGACCAAAGGCGGACGGGGCACGGGTCTTGGCCTAAGTCAGGTCTATGGCTTCGTGGCACAAAGCGGCGGACATGTGCGGCTGTATAGCGAGCCCGGCCTCGGAACGACCGCCAAACTGTTTCTGCCGAAGGCGCAGACGGAGCTTGGCAGCCAGCCGCAGGTCGCGGAAGCAAGCGAGCCCCATCTTGCTTACGCCCGGCCCGGCGAGACGATTCTTCTTGTCGAGGATGACAGCGATGTCCGGACGTTTGCCGCTACCAGCTTGCGCGAGTTGGGCTACAGGGTGTTCGAGGCCATCGATGGCGCCGCGGCACTGGAAGTCCTCGATCGCGAGCCCGAGATCAGTCTTTTGTTTACTGATCTCGGCCTGCCCGGCGGCCTTGACGGAAAAGCGCTGGCCGAGCGGGCGCGCCAACGCGATCCGTCCCTCAAGGTTCTGATCACGACGGCCTATGCGGCTGTGGCGCTCATCCATGATGGACGCCTTGATGCCGGCGTCGATCTGTTGAGCAAACCCTTTTCGTTCGCGGCACTTGCCACGCGGATACGAGATGTCCTGGATCGCAAGCACGGTTCGGAAGGCGTCCGAATCCTACTCGTCGAAGATGAAGAGCTGGTGCGCGCGTATATGGTCGAGCTTCTGGCAGAGTCTGGATGGGAGGCAGAGGAAGCCCGCAGTTTCCAGGAAGGCTTGACGAAATTCACCGCAGCGGGTGACGGGATTTCCGCTGCTATCGTAGACCTCGGTTTGCCTGATAGACGCGGTGACGAACTGATCAGGGAAATCCGGAAATCATGCCCCGAGCTGCCGGTCATTCTGGCGACGGGCTACGCCAGCGATGTCCTTCGAAAACAAATGTCGGATGACAAATATCTCCAGATTCTTGAAAAGCCATTCGATCTCGACCGCATCCGGACTGCGCTATCGAAACTCGGCGTCAAGATCGGTCCGGCGCGGAGCACCAACCCGAGCAGCGTCGGAGGCCTGCGCAATCGCGAAGCGAGCAGCGAAGCCGACGCGAGAGCGGCTGCTAACAATCTCATATTACCCTCCTGATCGCTTAGAAAGCCGAGCCCACAAAGTGCAGAGACGAGCCGCACCAGCGGCTGGCTGCAACGAGCAGCGTCACGAGCCGTGCTTCTCCGAATCGGCGAGCAGTCCCGACAAAGCGCGCGTCGCCGCGATGGCCTTCTCGACGCCGGCGCGTGCGACCGTGAGGTAGAGCACCTCTTTCACTTCAGCCTGCGTTGCGCCCGCCGCGAGCGCCGCTTTCGCGTGCTGCTCGGTCGATGCGGCGTCGCCGAGCACCGCCGAGGCCGCCATCAGAGCGATCTCACGCGTGCGGTCCGCAAGGCCCTCGACAGAAAACGCCTCACCCAGATCGCGCCCTGCGAAGTCCTCGACGATGCGGCCGAGCAGCGGAGCTTCAGCGCGCAGCTTGACCGGAAGGGAGGCTTCGCTTTGAGCGCGCACGCAGGGCGCGGCGTCCTGCGCAACCGAAGCGAGGGGGAAGCTTGCGGCCAGTAGCGCGGCGACGGCGAGCGTGCGCAGGCGATTTGGGATGATCGTCATGTGTCCTCCATCGCCGTGTCGCGGTGAATCTGCGATGACGACGCTGAGAGGACTTAGGCCAATCAGTGCCTTTCGATTAGCTGGCCAAATACGGATGGACGTATGAGACACCTTCATTAATGACGAACCCAGGCATCCGCGCGACACCAAGATCGAGTTCCGGTATCGGCGTCAGAGAGACATTCGGGCTAGCGAAGAACGAGGAGGAGACTTAAGACTCACCCGCATGATCCCGTTCCTCCCCGCCACGCTCGTAGCCGCCCTCGCCGCCTCGCTGCTGCTGCCGCACGCGGCATCCGCGGCATCCGCGGCATCCGCCAATAGCAAGCGCGACCTCAAAATCGTGATCCGTCCGAAGGCGCCGTCAAAATACGGCCCTTACGGATTCCTGCCCGGCTATCGCCAGCCGCTGCCGCTGGCCGAATGGCGCGATCGCAGCCCGCGCCACGGCGGCGGCGATTTTTCGCGCGACCGCCGCTACATCTCGGGCTCCGAATGGCGCTACGGCTGGGGCTATCCGCAATTCTATCGCGGGCGCTGGAATGCCGGCGGCTTCGGCCCGTGCTGGACCAGCACGCCGATCGGGCCGATGTGGAATTGCGGGATGTAGCGGGCCGATTGCGGCGCGACATCGGCGCGCTTTGCTATAAGACACGGCCAGCCCCGCCGGAACGCCCTGTCTCATGCCTGCGAAAGTGCCGAAAACCCCGCCCCGCGAGCTTGTGAGCGTCCTCGATTTCGTGCGCTACGCGGCGAGCCGCTTCGCGCAGGCGAAGCTCGCGTTCGGCCAGGGCACCCGCGACGCGGTCGAGGATGCGATGTTTCTGGTCTGCGAGGCGCTGCACCTGCCCAAGGACAACGCGGATGCGTTCCTCCCCGCGCGGCTGACCGCAGCCGAGCGCGCCCACGTATTCGGCCTGATCGAGAAGCGGGTGCGCACGCGCACGCCCGCTGCGTATCTGGTCAAGCGCGCCTATCTGCAGGACCATGCGTTTTATGTCGACGAGCGCGCGATCGTGCCGCGCTCCTATCTCGCCGAGCTTCTCTATGGCGAATTGTTCACGGGTGAGGAACAGCTGATCGACCGCATGACGGTGACCCGCGTGCTCGATCTCTGTACCGGTTCGGGTTGTCTTGCGGTTCTCGCCTGCGACGTGTTCCCGAATGCGCGGGTCGACGCGGTCGATGTCTCGAAAGATGCGCTGGCGGTCGCGCAGATCAACGTGGCGGAGCACGGCGTGGCCGATCGCGTGCGGCTGATGCGCGGCGATCTGTTCAAGCCGGTGGGCGATGCGGTCTACGATATTGTTATATGCAATCCGCCCTACGTGGACGCGGACGGCATGGCGCGCCTGCCCAAGGAATACGCCCAAGAGCCGCGGCTTGCGCTCGCAGCCGGCGCCGACGGGCTCGACATCGTGCGGCGGATTCTTCGCGAAGCGCGCGCGCATCTCAGCGACAACGGCGGGCTTCTCTGCGAGATCGGGCGCTGCCGCCCGGCGCCGGAGCAGAGCTTTCCGGACACCAATTTCCTCTGGCTCGACACCGCGGAATCCTCCGGCGAGGTGTTCTGGCTGCCAACTGCAGCCCTGGAGTAAGCGATGCGCTTCACCGCCGCCGAGATCGAAGCCGGCCGCAAGCTGTTCGCCGCCGACTGGCAGTTCGCCGCCGCGGCGGGCACGGCGGAGCGGCTGCCGCCGATGAAGGGCGTCGAGATCGCGTTCGCGGGGCGCTCGAATGTCGGCAAGTCGAGCCTGATCAATGCGCTCACCGGCCGCAAGGCGCTGGCGCGCACCTCGAACACGCCGGGGCGCACGCAGGAGCTGATCTATTTCGCGGCCGGGGCCGACTCACCGCTGCGCCTCGTCGACATGCCGGGCTACGGCTATGCGGAAGCACCCAAGGCGACGGTCGCGGCGTGGACCGCGCTGATCCACGCGTATCTCTCGGGCCGCGCCAATCTTGTGCGCGTCTATGTGCTCATCGACGCGCGGCATGGCCTAAAGGACGCGGACACTGCGGTGCTCAAGACGCTCGACGAGGCAGCGGTGAGCTATCAGGTCGTGCTCACCAAGGCGGACCAGGTGAAGAAGTCCGAACTGGAGAAGCGCATCGCCGACACGGCGGCGGCGCTCGCCAAGCGGCCGGCGGCATTTCCGGAGATTCTGGTGACGTCGTCGCGCGAGGGCGACGGCATGCCGGAGCTGCGCGCCGCGATCGTGCGGGTGGTGAAGGACCGACGCGGATAAATGCCGGCTCGTTCGCTCAGTCTTTATTTTCTTCTGCAGTGGGATCGAACGTCGGTGGGACGATGAGCTCGCCCTCTTCGAAATAGATCCGCTTTCCGACTTCGAGTTGCACCTTCGTGGGCGCGCCTGAACCCACGCGCATCATCGCGTCTACGCGCTGCCCCTCGCGCAGACGCTGCGCCGCCACGTTCTTGCGGTCGGGTATCGAGACATGCACCTCCTGCTCCAAATCCCGATCGGTCGGGTTGGGACTGACGCTCACACTCAGGACGTGATCGAAATCGGGAGGCGCGCTGATCGCATGCGCCAGAAACCGCTCCGAGCCGCGGCCGAACAGCAGGTAGTCCAGCGCGTCGGGCTTGGTTGCCCGCGGATCGAATTTCCGCCCTTTCACAGCGCGGCCGATTTTTATCTTGACCTGTTCGAGACCACGGACTGGATGGTTCGGCTGCGCTTCGAGATGCCCGCGAAACACCGTCGCGGTGAATTCCGCCGTCTGTGGCCCCGTCTTCGGCTCGAACAGCCGGGTCAGCACGAACCGCTCCGGACCGAGGGTGTAGAATCGAGTATCGGGATGCGCCTGCCGGTCCTTGACGTAGGCCGCCATCTGCTCCGCCGTCAACGCCGCCTGCAAGATCACCTGGAAGCGGTGCGGCGACACAAAATCCGTGCCGGATTCGTTCAGGCCGTGGAACATGGGCAAGTGCGAAAAGAAAACCGTCTGATCCCCGAACACCAGCATGTTGTGCGTCGCAGGCCGATCTTCCGCGCCAGCCGGTGAAGAAAACCCCAGCGTCACCGCAGCCATTGCGGTCCCTTGCAGGAAGTCGCGGCGGGCCATCCGCCAATCGCATGCGATCGACATGGACTCCTCCTTCAACCAAAGAGATTCAACGTCTGGACGAAACGAGGATACTCGATCTTCGGCCTCTGAATGTGAGATGTCTCACACGGGCGGAGACATCCTCGGGCGCGCCGGGGGTGCGACCCGAGAGCGCAATCGTGCATTCTGCTCATGCGGGCGGCGACAGGGGTCAGCCGATTACCAGTCGCGGCACTCGCTGCTGGCGCGGTCGTCGATCGTGCGCGCCAGCGTCTCGCCCAGCAGACGATAGCCGGCCGCGTTGAAATGGTTCCAGTCCTGCGGGCCGTGGATCACCGCACCGGCAGCGGCGGCGCGTAGCGCCGGGCGCATATCGATGAAGCGTGCCCCGCGCGCGAGCGTCAGCTCGCGGATCCGCTCGCAGGTGCGCTGGCTCGCCGCATCGATGTCGGCAGCCGGCATCGCCTGCACCTCGTTCAGGGGCCATCGCACATACACATCGACCGATGATTCCGCGTGCCGGTAGATCGCGGCGGGCGACGGGAGATAGACGACCGTCACGGGCGCCGAAAAATGTTGCCTCAGCCAATCGAGCGACATGTCGAACACCGTGAATGATGCCTCCAGTGCGCGTGCATCGCGTTCGGCCGGCGGCTTCTGCAGCGCTGGCGCCGCGTGCGCTGCTCCGCCCGCCAGCACCTTGTTGCGGGCCGAGGGCTTGCGCAGCGTCTCGAAGCTCTCCGTATTCGTGATGAGGAAGTGTCCCATCTTGAACATCGTCTCGCCGAGATCGGTGAAGCAGCGAAGCCGCGGGAGCGCGCCATAGCGATCGCCGACATGGCGCGCCATCGTCTCGCGCGTGACCGCGCCCTCGCCTGCCACGCGCCCGACGATGTACCCGTTCTCTTCGAGATCGTTCCCCTCATAGAAATAAACGACGATCTGGCGCGGCGGATCGAGCCGCGGATAGAGAAAGCAGTTGCCGTTCAGGATGCGCGCGGGCTGACGCACCATCGCCTGCACGCTGCCGGCGCCGCCGATCCCGAGGCTCACCACATCGCGCCCGGTGAGGCGATTCAGCTCATGCGCCGAGTGCTGAAACTTCGCGCGGTCGCCGTTCGCCGCGAGCAGGCCGTCGCCCTGCCCCTCCGCATAGGAGTCGCCGAGCAGCGCGATGTAGTCGCGCGGCACGGTGCCGGCCTTCGAGGTTTGCGCGAAGACTTCCGCGATGTCCGGAAAATGCGGGTGCAGGTTGAGCGAAAGATGCGGCAGCAGGAAACGAAAGATCACAAAGCTCGCAACCAGGTAGGTCACGGCGATCGAAACGAAGAGCAGGAGCGCGTTGGCGAACGCCAGCTTGAGGCGGGGACGCATGCGGCTTTTTCGCCGAATGCGTCCTCCAAGTCCATGTCACCGCGGCGCCGGCTATTCCGACTCCGCGTACTCCCGCTCGTCGGCAACGCGGGCAAGCTCGGCACCGAGCTGCGCGGGATCGACGCCATCGGCCCGCATCACGGCGCCGATCAGCGGGTCGTTGAGCATCTCATCGAGGGTCAATTCATCGTGGCAGAATCGCATTGTTCTTCTCCGTTTTCTTATTTGCTTTCGTCAGGCGGCCTGCGCGGCGGTGCGCTGGTCACAGGTCGCGTGCAGCTTCGCGGTGGCGGCCGTGACGGCGTTCTCGGCGGCGTCGGGGCCATAGGCCGTGCCTTCGACTTCGAGCACTTCCACATCGGTCATGCCGAGGAAGCCGAGCACGCTCTTGAGATACGGCACCTGGAAGTCCATCGCGTTGCCCGCCGCGTAGATACCGCCACGCGCCGGAACGATGATCACTTGCTTGCCGGTGACGAGACCTTCCGGCCCCTTCTCGCTGTAGCGGAAGGTGCGGCCGGCGCGCGCCACGTAGTCGATCCAGGCCTTCAGGTTCGACGGAATGGTGAAGTTGATCATCGGCGCCGCGATCACCATCACGTCGGCGGCGAACAGCTCATCCACCAGTTCATCGGAGCGGGCGAGCAGCGCGCGCTGCCCGTCTGTCTGCGGACCGGCCGCGCTGCGCGTCGCCGCGACAAAGTCATCGCCGATATGCGGGAGGGGATCGCGCGCCAGGTCGCGCACCGTGACGGTCGCGCCCGGATTGCGGGCCGTGAGTTCGCTCAGGACGTTCGCGGCTACGCGGTTCGAGTAGGAGACGCTGCCGCGTCCGCTCGAGGTGACATGGAGGATGTTCATGATTGGGTCCCTTCGTTGATACCGGCCGCCGGGGTCCAATTGGCCCGTGACTTTCCGGCTCTGGCGTGTTACTGACCGGTCACATATATGCCTGTTACTGACCGGTAACACCCCTGTCAAGGCAAATTTCGATGGGCGCACCTGCAAACACCCTTTCCAGCCACGCAAATTCGCAAATGCCGCCGCGCGAGCGCATTCTTGTGGCCTCGGGCGACCTCTTTTACCGCCTGGGTATCCGGGCCGTGGGGGTCGAGGCCATCGCCGAGGCGGCCGGCACCAACAAGATGACGCTCTACCGGCACTTCTCGTCCAAGGACGAGCTGGTGGCTGAATACCTGCGTCGGCTGGCAGGCGATGCCGGCAAGTTCTGGGACGAGCTGGCCGCTGCCCACCCGGGCGAGCCGCGCGCTCAACTCACCGGCTGGCTGCAGGCAATGGAAGCGCATCTCCTCGACACCGACCAGCGCGGCTGCGCGCTCGCCAACGCGGCGATCGAGTTGCCCGAGAAGAACCATCCGGCGAAGTGCGTGATCGAGCAGTTCAAGATCGAGCAGCGCGAACGGCTGATCGCGCTGTGCGGGCAGATCGGCGTCGCGGAGCCTGAGATGCTCGCCGACGAACTTTTCCTGCTGCTCGAAGGCGCGCGGGTGAGCGCGCAGAGCGTCGGCCGGCAAGGCCCCGCCTCACGCTTCGTGCGCATGGGAGAGGCGCTGATCGCGGGGCATGTGGGATAGTCTTCCCCTCATCCTGAGGAGGCCGCGAAGCGGCCGTCTCGAAGGATGGCGGCAAACTCCGCGCGTGTGGCCATCCTTCGAGACGCGCTCCCTCCGGTCGCGCTCCTCAGGATGAGGCGAAGTGCACCTCTTTCCCCTGTCATCCTCGCCCGCTACAACGCGCCGGACCAAATTGACCGGGACCGCCCAATGACCGTCGCTCCGCAGGACCAGGCCCGCATCCTCGTCGAGGCGCTGCCGCACATGCAGCAGTACGACGAGGAGATCGTGGTGGTGAAATACGGCGGCCACGCCATGGGCGACGAGGCGATGGCGCGCAGCTTCGCGCAGGACATCGTGCTGATGGAGCAGACCGCCATCAATCCGGTGGTCGTGCACGGCGGCGGGCCGCAGATCGGCGAGATGCTCAAGCGCCTCGGCATCAAGTCCGAGTTCGCCGCGGGCCTGCGCATCACCGACAAGGAGACAGTCGAGATCGTCGAGATGGTGCTTGCCGGCTCGATCAACAAGCAGATCGTCGGCTACATCAATGCGGCGGGCGGCAAGGCGATCGGCCTCACCGGCAAGGACGGCAACATGGTGAAAGCGCGCAAGGTAACGCGCACCATGGTCGACCCGGATTCCAACATCGAAAAGGTCGTCGACCTCGGCTTTGTCGGCGAGCCCGACAAGGTCGACATCACGGTGCTCAACCAGATCCTCGGCCGCGAGCTGATCCCGGTGCTCGCGCCGGTCGCGACCTCGGCCGAGGGCGGCACCTGGAACGTCAACGCCGATACGTTTGCCGGAGCCATCGCGGGCGCGCTCAAGGCAAAGCGCCTGCTGCTGCTCACCGATGTGCCGGGGGTGCTCGACAAGTCGAAGCAGCTGATCAAGCAATTGTCGATCAACGACGCGCGGCGCCTGATCGCGGACGGCACGATCTCGGGCGGCATGATCCCGAAGGTGGAAACCTGCATGTACGCGCTCGAAGCGGGGGTGGAAGGCGTGGTCATACTCGACGGCAAGGTGGAGCACGCGGTGCTGATCGAGCTCCTGACCGACGCGGGTTCCGGAACCCTAATGCATCGGTGAACCCAAGCGGCTGTTCCATCAGGGAAAATCCGCACTGTTGCGCCGCCGCACTTGTGACGGCATAAGCCCCCATGCGAGGGTGGCACGGCCCGGAGGGGGAATGTCGACGCGCGTCCTGATGATCTATCCGCGGTTCATTCCGAACTCGTTTTGGAATTACAGCGAGGCGTGCGAGCTGGTCGGCGCGAAGTATCCCGCGGCCCCGCTCGGGTTGATCACGGTCGCGGCGCTGTGTCCCAAGGAATGGGAGTTCCGCCTCGTCAACCGCAACACCGAAGAGCTCACCGACGCCGACCTCGACTGGGCCGACCTGATCATGATCGGCGGCATGCTCAACCAGCAGCCGGATTTCCTCTACCTGATCGAGCTTGCGCACCTGCACGGCAAGCCGGTTTGCGTCGGCGGGCCGGACGTGTCGTCGAGCCCGCACCTCTATGCGGCGGCCGACTTCCAGGTGATCGGCGAGGCCGAGCACATCATGAAGGACTTCATCGCGGCGTGGGAACGCGGCGAGCGCAAGGGCGTGTTCACGGCCGAGAAATTCAAGATCGACATGACGCAGTCGCCGCTGCCGCGCTACGACCTGCTGAAGCTCGAACAGTATCTCTATATCGGCATCCAGTTCTCGCGCGGCTGCCCGTTCACCTGCGAGTTCTGCGACATCATCGAGCTGTACGGCCGCGTGCCGCGCACCAAGACGCAGGACCAGATTTTCGCCGAGCTCCAGGCGCTCTATGACGCCGGCTACCGCGGCCACGTCGATT
>Ga0190275_10002412_pt1 | contig 13423 bp, 9 predicted proteins | sample Popmic550T_FD_133745 | JGI IMG/M metagenome (GOLD analysis project Ga0190275, IMG submission 133745) | Populus adjacent soil microbial communities from riparian zone of Yellowstone River, Montana, USA - 550 T | ecosystem: Environmental > Terrestrial > Soil > Riparian zone > Trees stand | place... | reverse complement strand
GCGTGCCGGCGTTCGTCCCATCGGACTACCCGACGGCCTACCGTCTCCTCCGCACGCTGAACGAGTGTCCCGTCGCCCGCGGCAACCGTTTCTGCGAGTGGGGCAGCGGCTACGGCGTGGTGACGTGCCTGGCCGCGATGCTCGGCTTCGAGGCGGTCGGCATCGAGATCGACCCCGGCCTGACGGACTGTGCCCGCCGGCTCGCCGAGGACTACGGCCTGGAGGTGGAGTTCGTGGCCGGCAGCTTCGTGCCGCGGGGCGCGGAGGAGGGCGTGTACAAGGCCGGCGAGTACGCGTGGTTCACGACCGAGAGCGACGACGCCTACGACCAACTCGGCCTGGACCCCAGCGACATGGACCTGGTGTTCGCGTACCCGTGGCCGGACGAGGAGGCGGTGACGGACGCGCTATTCGAGAAGTACGCCGCCGCCGGCGCGGTACTGGTGACGCACCACAGCGGCGACGTGTACCGCGTTCGTCGGCGGGTGCCGGGCAAGAAGCGGAAGCGCTGAGCAACGCCCGGCGAGCCGACCGCCGTGAGGCGGCGGGTGAGGGTTACTTCTTCGGCACCGGCAGCCCCGGTGGCAGCGGGAACAGCGGCGGTCGGCCCCCCGGCGGCGGATTCGATCCGCCCGGCATCGCCCCCGGCGCGCCGCCTGGGAACAGCCGTTCGAACTCGCGGTTCAGCAAGTCGCGGCCGACATCCTTGGCTGCGTCTTTCGCCGCGTCGCGGGCCACCGCGGCGACCGCGTTGTTGAACCCGGCGCGGTCCACGACCGGCCGGCTGACGGTGCCGCCGATCGGCACCTTCACGATCTTCCCCTCCAGCGCCTTCTTCAGCGCGGGGTTGTTCTTCAGCCCCGGGAACGAGCCCGGGATCGGCACGTCGGCCACGATTGCAAGCGAGCCGTCGAACCCGGCCGAGCCGTTCGTCTTGACCGCGTAGCCGTTCACCGTGAGCGTCAGGTTCTCGTGGTGGACGCGCCCCGCCTCGACGCGGATCGGCACCGTCATGTCGTTCGCCAGCACCACCCGCGGCGCCGACTCGCCGATCAGCTGCGCGATCTCCGACACGACCGGCCCCGCGCTGACGGCCGCGCGGTGAACGAGGAGCCGCCCGCGGAGCGCAGCCCCGGTGAAGTCGGTGAGCGGGATGCGGTTGTCGTCGAGGTCGAACGACACCTCGCCCTCTGCCTGCGCGGCGTTCGCCACGACCGGCAGCGCGTACCCGACGGCTCCGGCACACACGGCCGGCGTCAGCTTCGCCTTCTCGACGACGCGCCCCTTGGCGAACGACACCTCGCCGGGCGTCAACTTCAACGTCGGCTGAAGGCTGACGCGGCCGCCGCCGAACGTGGCCGACACCGGGCTGACGGTGCCGACGCCGTTCGCCAGCCGGGCGTTGAACTCGCCGCGGCCCATCTCGAAGCCGTACACCTTCACCGTGTCCCAGCCGACGCCGCCGTCGGCCGTCAGGCCCGCGAGCGCCGCCCCCTTCGCCCCCGGAGGGTTGAGGCTGCCGCGCAGCGAAAACGGCCGTGTCCCCTTCCCCGTCGCCTCGAAGCCGCCGCCGACCGCGGAGCGGAGTTCCGGCGTCAGCAACGCCAGGTCGTAGGCCAGTGTGCCGGCGACATCCACGTCCTGTGTGGTGTCGAACTTCGCCCACGTCCCCTTCCCTTCGGCCGTGAGACCCGGCCGCTCGACGCGCACCGTCGTGACGGTGAGCCGGTCCGCGGTCTGCTCGTACTTCGCGTCGAGGTCGAGCTTCAGCCGCGTCTCGCGCCAGCTCGGCCGCGCCCTTGGCCCCAACACGAAGTCCGTCACGGCGAGGGTGCCCCCGAACGTAGTGGCGTCGCCCTGCCAGCGGAACCGCACCGGGCCGACGGCCTGACCGTGCAGCGAATCGGGGCCGTCGGGCGCCTTCTGGATGCGGAGCGTGCGGGCCAGCCCGTTCACGTCACCCTCGGCGGGTCCGCTGCCGCTGACGACCATCGGCGCCTTCTCGGGGAACTCGAACGTGAACCGCGCCCCCCCCGCCCGCAGCGTGGGCGAGTTGATGGCGACGGGCGCGAGCACCACGTCGCCGGTCTTGCGGTTCATCGTCATCGGCCCGGCCGCGTTCAGGAACGGCTCGTCGATGTCGAGGCCGGCGCCGCGGAAGTGGGCGTTCTTGATGCCGACCGAGACGCGCTCGGCGTTGACGGCGTTCGGCGCCAGGACGAACGTGCCGGTGGCGTCGAGGGCGCCGCCGAACTCGTAGTGCGCCGGGATGTCCACGAAGCGGCGGGCGCGGTCGGCCCACCGCCCCAGGTCGCCGACCACGCGCACTCCCGCGCGGCCCTCGGTCGCCGTGCGCACGTCCGGTACCGGGTCCACGAGCGTGCCGTCCAGGCGGTCGGTTCCGGCGAGCACTTCGACCGTCGCCTTATTCACCCGGACGGGGCCGTCCTTCACCCACGTCCCCTCGGTGGAAGCCGTCAGCGTCACCTTCGGCTCCGCGAGCGGCCGCAGTCCGGGCTTGGCGAACGCGAACTGCTTCAACTCGGCACCGGCGTTCGCCTTGAACGCCCCGGCCGGCGTGCGGTCGACGATCACCCACGCCGACGCTTCACCCTTCAGGCTGAGGCCGCCGAGGTCCACGAACTCGCCGAGCCGGGCCGCGAGGCGGTCGAGGTACACGTTCGCCGCCGCCCGGAAGTTCTCGGCCGAGCCCTGGGCGTTGACCGCGATAAACTCGGACTTGGCGAGCAGCTTGTCGAACACCGGCAGCTGCCCGGCCGGGGCGCGGGCGCGGAACTCGACCGACAGCGGCTCCGGCCACTCGACCGCCTTCCCGTCGCGGACGGCCTTCAGGGCCGTTGTGCGGACCGAGCCGTCCCACGCGGTGCCGCCCGCGTCGGCCCGGCTGACGAGCGACGCGACGAGCCGCCCCTCGCGGACCGCGGTCCCCTCGCGTACCCGGAGGAGGTTCGGCAGGAGGGCCGCAAGTTTGGCGAGGTCTATGTCCGCCTCAACGGTCACGCCGGGTTTGTCGAGAAGGCGCTCGGGCGGCTCCGACGGATCGAACGTGCCCACGGCCGACACCCGGCCGGCGTCGCAGGTGAGTTCCGCTTTCTCGACCCGGAGGGAACGGCCGACGAGTTCCGCCTTGATCGGTAGGTCCGCGGCCGCGAGGCAGAGGCGGTCGGTGCCGAGCCACGGGCCGGCGAGGTCGAGGTTCCGCACGCCCGCGGTGCCGTCCACGCGGGCCGTCTTTCCGCCGTCGGCCCAGGTCGCCCGCACGTCGGCGGAGAGCGTGCCGGCGACGCTCGCCGCGGGTTCGACCCGCCGCAGCACCGGGGCGAGCGCCGGGAGCGGGAGGTCGCTCGCCTTCAGTTCGACGCGCCCGCCCGCGCCGATTTCCCCCTTCACGTCCAGCTTCCCCGCCGAATCCGCGACGCCCGCCGCGAGCGCCAGCTCGACGGGCGCCCCCCGATCGGCGGGAACTGCGGCCGTCAGCCGCACGTCGGTCAGGCTCGACGCCGGACCCGCCGAGCCGTCACGGAGTGACACCGTGCCGTCATCGACCCGGACGCGGACGGCGGGGCGCGGCCCGGCGGGCTCCGACGCCTTGAGGTACTCGGCGAGTACGTCCTCGGCATTGGTCGAACCGTTCTCGAACACCACGTCGGCACGCGGGCCGTGCAGCTCGATCTCGCCGAGGTCCGACCTGTCGCGGAGGAGTGCGAGCAGTGTCTTGGACGTGACCACCCGCGGCACGCTGACGACGACGCGCCCCTGCCGATCGCTCACGACCACGTCGCGCAGCTCGACCGCCGAGAGCCAACCCGCCGACATGCCGCCGACGGTCACGGTGCCGCGCACGTCGGCTGTCGCGGCGGCGACCACACGGTTGCGGAGCCCCGTCCTGGCGACGATCGTCGGTGCGAACCAAACGCCGGCGGCGAGGAGCACCGTGAAGCCGAGGATGCGGCGCGGCCAGCGCCGGCGGCGCGGCGCGGCGGGAGGGGCAGGTGGTGTGGGGTCGGGGGTCATGTTCGGCCTCCTGCCGACGGGCCAAATGACATCGGCCCGGCCGCGGGAGATTAGACCGGGAATGACGGTCGTGCGGCAACCGCAATCGGTCGCGCCTCACGCGTAGTGGTGTTACAACCCGCACGACCGGACGGCGTGACTCATCGCGTCGGCGATGCGGGCGAGCGAGTCGTAGGACGTACACAGCGGCGGGAGCGCGTACAGCACGTTCCCGAGCGGGCGGAGCAGCACGTCGCGTTCGAGCGCCTTCAGACGCAGTTGGCGGCCGACATCCGCGAGGTAGCCGCCGGGCACGTCGAGTTCAACGGCGACGATCAGTCCGCGGACGCGCACGTCCTTCACGCCCGGCAGCATTCGCAGGTGCCCGGCCGCCGCGCCCCAGTGGGATTCGATTCGCCGCACGTCTTCGCGCCACCGGTCGGTTTGCAGGAGCCGCCAGCTCGCCACGGCCGCCGCACACGCGATCGGGTTGGCCGTGAACGAATGGCCGTGGAAGAACGTGCGCGAGCGGTCTGGGGTGTCGAACGCGGCTACGATGTCGGGCGACGCGAGCGTCGCGGCCATAGGCAGGACGCCGCCGGTGATCCCCTTCGCGGCACACACCAAGTCGGGGGAAATACCGGCCTGCTCGAACGCCCACAACGAGCCGGTGCGGCCGAACCCGGTCATCACCTCGTCTGCGAGGAACATGACACCGTGCCGCCGCGTCACCTCGAACAGGTCACGCAACTCGTTCGGGTTGTGCATCCGCATGCCGCCCGCGCCCTGCACCAGCGGTTCGATCAGCACACCGGCCACCTCGCCGGCGTGGCGCGTCAGCACGGCGTCGAGGGCGTCGGCGGACAACGGCACCTGGAGCGCACGAAACAGCAGCGGCTCGAACCGGCCGAAGAACACCGGGTCGCGGCTCAGGCTCATGGCGCCGAACGTGTCGCCGTGGTAGCCGTGCTCGAAACCGACGAACAGCGTGTGACCCGGCTCGCCGCGGTGGCACCACGCCTGGTACGCCATCTTCAGCGCCACCTCGACCGCCGTACTCCCATTATCCGTGAAGAACACGCGGCCGCCCGGACCCCACGGCATCGACCCGAGGAGCGCGTTCGCCAGCTCTGCTGCGGCTGGGTGCGTGGCGCCGGCGAAGAGGACGTGGTCGAGCCGGTGCGTGGCGTCGCGGATCGCCTGCATGATCGCGGACGGGCGGTGGCCGTGGAGGATCGTCCACCACGACGAAATGCCGTCGATCAGCCGGCGGCCGTCGGCGAGGGTCAGGAACTCGTCGTCGGCGGCGACGACCGGCAGCGGGGCGTCGGGGGTCTGCAACGGGGTGTACGGGTGCCACACGGCGCGAGCGTCGGTTGCTGCGAAGTCGGCCTCACGGTCGGCAATCGACTGCGGGGTTCGTACCACGGCATCGATCGCGGACAGCGCTGGTCGGGCTCGCTCCGCGGCACCTGCGATCGCCTCCGAGGTCCACGCACCGGTCGGCAACTCGATACAGCGGACGACCGCGCCGCCGAGCCGTCGCTCGATCTGTTCGCGCGCGAAGGCATCGTCGGGGCCGAGTAGTGCGACCGCGGCCGGGCGGATTCCTGCCGTTTCGAGTGCGGCGGCCGCCTGAAGCGTCCGCGCCACGGCGCCAATCGCCGACGCCGACACCAACACCACCGGTTGCGCGAACGCACGGATCAGGTCGAGTTGCAGCACGTCGTCAGTCAGCGGCGAAAGCGGACCGCCGAACGTCTCGACGAGCAGCGGGCGGTCACACACGGGACGGGCCGAAAGGATGTCGGCGACGCCCGGCATCGGCCGCCCTTCCCGCCGAGCCGCTAGGACGGGGGCGACGGGTTCCGCGAACCGGGCCAGCGGCGGGAGCACCACGGCCCGCGGTACCAGGCGGGCGACCTTCTCGGCGTCCGAATCACTGGTCTCGACGGGTTTCCAGTATGCGAACGAATCGGGGAACGCGGCCAGGAATAGCAGGGAAAACGCGGTCTTTCCCGCGTCGGTGTCGGTGCCGACGACGACGAAACCGGTCACGGTCGGAGCACCCCGGCGATGGCGTCGGCGAGTTGGGACAGCACGGCGGGGTCGTGGTCGGCGTGGACCGACACGCGGAGCCGACAGGTTCCCGCGGGGACGGTCGGCGGACGGATCGCCCGAACGTCGTATCCGCGGGCCTGGAGTTCGGTCGCAGCGCGGACCGACGGTTCGTCCTGACCGACGATCACGGGTACGATGTAGTCCCTTCCCGCGGGTGTGATGCCGTGGCGAGCCAGACCGGTGCGGAACCCGGCTGCGTTCTCGTGGAGCCGGCGGCGGGCTGCGTCGTCGGCCTGAACGCGGGGAATCTGCATCCGCCACCACGCCCCCACGGCCGCGGGAAGGGCGGTCGTGAAGATCAGGTGCCGGCAGGTGTTCGTCAGGAATTCTTTGAGGAGCTTCGACCCGCAGACGTAGGCTCCCGGCAAGCCGAGCGCCTTCCCGCCGGTGTGGACCGTCGCCAGCACGCGGCTCCGCAGCTCGGCGGCGTTTACACTGCCGGAGCCGCGCGGCCCGACGCAGCCGGTGGTGTGCGCCTCGTCCACGATCAGGTGGGCGCCGTACTGCTCGCACAACTCGACCGTCGCGCGGAGAGGGGCGGTGTCGCCGTCCATGCTGAACAGTGACTCGGTGACGACAAACAGCTCGCGCCCCTCGGGCCGCTTCGCGGCTTCGGCCCGCAACCCGTCCTCGAGGTGGTTCAGGTCGTTGTGGCGGAACAGGAACTTCCGCGGCCGGGCGACGCGGAGGCCGTCGATGATGCAGGCGTGACTCAATTCGTCCACGGCCACCCAGTCGCCGGGTTCGGCTACGGTGGCGATCAGCCCCTCGTTCGCGGCGTAGCCACTGGTCATCATCAGGGTCGATTCGGCACCGTGCCACGCGGCCAGCATCGCCTCTACCTCGTCCCAGACGGCGTGGTGCCCGCGGAGGAGCCGGGACGACATGCCGGACCGTGGCAGGTCGGGCGTGACAGCGGGCTGACACTGCGGGCCGTAGCCGAGGTAGTCGTTCGAGGTGAAGTCGAGGCCCGCGGGCGGGCGGAAGGCGCGGTAGCGGCCCTTCCCGCGGAGGTCGTCGAGGACGGCGGTCCAGCGGCCGGCGAGCGTCATGAGGCGGTCGCCGGTTCGCACCGCGGCGGGTTCACGCCGATGGCCCGGAACAGTGCCTCGTCGGCGCTCTCGTGCGGGTTCGGGGCGGTGAGGAGCTTGTCGCCGAAGAACACCGAGTCGGCCCCGGCCAGGAAGCACAGCACTTGCAGTTCTCGGCTCATGCGGTCGCGGCCGGCGCTGAGGCGGACCCGCGCCGTCGGGAAGGCGATGCGGGCCGTGGCGACCAGTCGCACGATTTCGAGGGAGTCCACCGCCGGGGCCATCGCCAGCGGCGTGCCGCCCTGCGGCATCAGGCAGTTGATCGGCACGCTCTCCGGCGGGGGGTCCAGCTGCGCGAGTTCGCACAGCATCATCAGCCGGTCGTCCTCCGTCTCGCCCATGCCGAGGATGCCGCCGCTGCACACGCTGATGCCGGCGCGCGACACGGCGCGGAGCGTGTCCAGGCGGTCGTCGTAGGTGCGGGTGGTCACCACTTCCGCGTAGTGGCGGCGGGAGGTGTCGAGGTTGTGGTTGTACGCCGTGAGACCCGCGTCCTTCAGCCGCTCGGCCTGACTCTCGGTCAGCATGCCGAGCGTGACGCACGCCTCCATGCCGAGCCCGCGGACGGTGCGGACCATGTCCAGCACGCGGTCGAACTCGGGGCCGTCTTTCGGCTGCCGCCACGCGGCGCCCATGCAGAAGCGGGTGGCGCCGCGGTCCCGCGCCGCACCCGCGCGCTCGCGCACCTCTTCGACGGTGAGGAGCGGCTGGCGGTCGACCGGGGTGTCGTAGTGGGCGCTCTGCGAGCAGTACTTGCAGTCTTCGGGGCAGCCGCCGGTCTTGATGCTGAGGAGTTCGCAGCGCTGGATGTCGCGGTAGTCGCGGTACTGCTGGTGGACCGCCGCCGCCTTGAGGATGAGTTCGGGCAGCGGCAGACGGTATACGGCGCGGAAGTCGTCGAGCGTCTTCATGCGGAAAGGGTACGGAACAGGGGTACGGGCTGAAAGCCCGGGGACCGCCGTCCCCGGGCTTTGGTCGATCAGCGCCCGAGTTCCTGGCGGAACAGCGCGGTCATCCGCTTCCACGAGTCCTCGTCGGCCGCCTTGTCGTACTTCATCCCCGGGTTGCCGACCTTGTCCGCCGTCGGCACGGAGAAGCTGTGGACCACGTTCGGGTAGCCCACGAAGTCGAGACCCACCTTCGCCCCGTTGAGCGCGGCCTTGAAGTCGGTGATCGCCTTCGCCGGGATGAACGAGTCGGCGTCGCCGTGGCAGACGAGAATCTTCGCCTTCACCGCCATCGCCTCGGCCGCGGTCGGCGTCGGCAGCGCGGCGTGGAACGTCGTCACCGCCTTCAGGTCGGCCCCACTGTACGCCAGCTGAAGGGCCGTTGAACCTCCGAGGCAGTAGCCGATCGCGGCGATTCTCTTCGAATCCACCTGCGGGCGGGAAGTGAGCTGCTTCATCGCGGCCTCGGCACGGGCGCGCCACGCCCCCACGTTCGCCCGCAGCGTGCCGGCCATCTTCGCGGCGTCCTGCGGGTGGGCAATGTCGATCACCTTGCCGTCGCCGTACAGGTCGGCGGCGAACGCGACGTACCCCATTCCGGCCAGCTGCTTCGCCCGGTCCTTGGCGTAGTCGTTGAGCCCCCACCACTCGGGGAACACGATCACCCCCGGCCGCGTGGCGCTGACCTCGTCGTTGTAGGCTAGGAATCCCTTCAGTTTGGTGCCGCCGGCCTCGTACTCGACCGTCTCGGTCTTGACCGCGGCGGGGGCCGCGCCCGCCGCCAGGGTCAGGGAAAGGACTGCTGCCGCGTACCGCGTCATCGACGCCTCCGAATGGGCGAGAGGGTTCGGATGTGATAGGCGGGCGTGTAAAAACGGACAGCGCCCGGGGACGGCCCCGGGCGCTGCGACGCGGACGAACGCGACTCAGCCGGCGATGTCGTCGGCGAGCTTGGCGAGGACTTCGTGGGTGAGGGCGAACGCCACCTGCTCGCGGCCGGGCGTCGCCTTCGAGCCGTGGAAGCGGCGGACGACCGCGCGGCCGTCGGCGTTCAGGGTCACCTCGTAGTACGCGAGCGCGCCGCCCTTGGCCGACGGGGCCGTGCTCCGCAGCACCGCCTCGCCGCGGCCGGCGTCGATCTCGTGGACGGTCAGCGGCTCCATCAGGCCGGTCGTGCGCGTCGCCACGGCGGCGGCCCAGTCGCGGAGCGCGACCGTCGTCGGCTCGGTCGGCGCGACGGCCAGTTCCCACACGAGGCACGACAGTGAGTCGGCCCGGTCCGCGGCGAGCGTCACGGTCCGGCCGCGGTCGGTATGCGTCATCGAGTGGCGGCCGTCCCCGGCGGGAAGCCACTCACTGAGTCTTGCCAGTAGGCTTTCGCGAAGCGTCATCGGTCCCTCCGATTGGCTGCTGGGTGTGGTCCGTGCCGTCGTAGCACAGCACCGTCGGCTTCCCGTCGAGCACGGTCTCCAGGCAGACCGGACGCGCCCAGACGTACTGGAGGTTCACCAGCGTGTCGCGGGCCTCGTCCTGTTTTAAGTCTACCCCGTTGTGGTCGTGTCGCAACAGCAGTTCGCCGCGGTTGCGGTGGTTGCCGTCCACCACGTAGATCCACGGCTTCCCGAAGTTGGTCAGGCTGTACAGCAGCCGCTGCTTCACCTTCTGGAACTCCCGGCTCTCGATGACGTAGTTCTTCGTCGGGTCCTGGTAGTTGAACGAGAAAAGCCGGTGCTCCTTGCAGAACTCGGGCGTTAGGAAGGTGTCGATGAAGGTGATGTCGTTGTGGACGCGGCGGACCTCGAAGATCTTCTTGCGGCCGAGGCCGAGCTGGCGGTCCCAGGTGCGCTTCTTGTCCATGTCGTCGCAGTCGTCCCACTCGGGGCCGAACTGGCCCATGTTCCAGCGCCGCTCCACGTCGCGGAGCAGCTCGATGCCGAGCTTGTACGGGTTGAGCCGGCGCGAGCTGGTGGCCATCGTGCCGGAGTGGTGGTCGGCGTAGTCGATGACCTCGCTCGGCTCCAGCACCTTCTGCGTCATGATGGTGCTGTGCCAGTACGAGGCCCAGCCTTCGTTGAGTATCTTCGTTTGACCTTGAGGGTGAAAGTAGTACGCCTCGTCGCGGATGATGCTGAGCACGTCGCGCTGCCAGTTCTTGAGCGGGGCGTGCTCGATGAGGAACAGCAGCACGTCCTTCTCCGGCCGCTCCGGGAAGTGCGGCACGCGCTGGTCCTGGAGCTTGCGGCGCTCCTCCTCGGCGGCCCGGAGTTGGTCGCGGGGGTTCACGAACTCGTCCATGTACCCCTTCGACTTGAACCGCGTCGGGCGGTCGTCGGCGTCGTCGCCGTCCTTCGGGGCGAAGTCGTACTTCGAGTGGTCGTCGCGGCGGCGGATGGCGACCGAGTGGATGTCGATGAGGTCGTCGATGGACATGCAGCGGTCGACGAACGCCTCGACCTCGTCCTCGCCGTGCCGCACGGCGTAGTCGCGGATGCGGGCGGCGTGGTTGGCGATCTCGTCCATCATCTTCCGCGTCGTGTGACCGAAGTACGCGTTATTCTTGAAGAAGTCGCAGTGGCCGTACACGTGGGCCATCACCAGCTTCTGGTCGACGGTGTGGTTGCACCGCATGAGGTAGGCGTAGCACGGGTCGTTGTTGATCACCATCTCGTAAATCTTCGACAGGCCGTACTCGTAGCTCTTCTTCAGCTCCTCGTACTGCATCCCGAACGACCAGTGCGGGTAGCGCGTGGGGAAGCCGCCGTACGCGGCGATCTCGTTCAGGTCGTCGGCGTCCACGACCTCGAAGATCGTCTCGTAGAAGTCGAGGCCGTAGCCGCGGGCAAAACCCTCGATCTCGTCCTTGAGCACCCGGAGGTGGGCGGGGAGGTTCGTGTTGTAGAACCCGAGGTTCATCGGCGGCCCTCCGGCCGGGGGTCAGTTCAGGAAGCCGTTGTTGACGAACAGCCACAGGAAGAACAGCTGCGCGGGCACCGCGGCGAGCAGCCAGGCTAGCTGCATCATACGCGAGCGCCCCAACACCTCGCCAAGCTCGAACGCCGCCGGGAAGCTCGTCAGGACGATGCGCTCGATGCTGAGCGTCGTGCCGGTGCTGAGCGCCTGGGCGACCGGAACGAGGATGAGGCACCCCCACAGCGGCCCGCGGTTGCGCCAGCCGCGGACGCCGAGGGCGAGCGTGCCGAACAGCGCGATCGGCTTCACCACCGCGAACCACGGGTCAGGTTGAACGAGTTCGCGGCACGCCTGAAGCACCGCCCGGCCGACACCGCCGAGGCTCGGCGGCTCGCGCCCCCAGGCGGCGTGTGCCCGGAAGTGGGCGAGCGGGTCACCGAGTGTCATCCACAAATAGCCGGCGAATAGGGCAACACCCGCGGCGGTGCCGGCCGCTACGATCCACGCGCCCCGACTCGGCCAACGACGGTGGGAGAGCGCTTCGACGAACAGCCCGACCGGGAACGCGACCGCGGTGAGCCGGGCCGTCGCCGCGACCATCCCGGCGAGGCCGGCGAGGGCCGGTCGGCGGTCGTACCACGCGAGAAGGCTCCCAGCGGCGGCGAGCAGGTACAGCGACTCTTGGTACGGGGCCGAGAAGTAGAACGCGAAAGGGTACGTCGCCAGAACCCCGCAGCCGAGCCACGTGGCACGAGCGCTTCCGGTCACCATCAGCGCCGCCCGCCCGGCACAGGCCAGCCCGGCGACGAACGCGAAGTTGGGGATGACTACACCGGCTAGGACCGGGTTCACCCCGACGGCAGTGGCCAGCGCAATGAGTGCGGGCAGCAGTGGGAGGAAGCCGGCGTTCGGCCCTCCCCCGTCCGTGGGCGCGTGATAGCCCTCACGGGCGACGGCGAGGTAGTAGCCTGCATCGAAGCGAACCCACGGTTCGAGCCACGCCGCCGGCCCGGCCAGGACTTCGGCACGAAAGGCGAGTTGGTCCGCGGTCCAGTGTGGGCCGGCGTCACGCGGCGCGAGCCACACCCCTGCGAATAGAACCAGGAGGCGGCTGACCAGGGCGAATGCCATCAACCTGCCCCAAGCGGGCGCAGGCCAGTCGGCACCCTTCCCGGTGGTACTGGCCATCGGTCAGCGGCCTGTCTTCAGGAATTCCTTGATGCTGCCGAGGATGGCGTCGCGGTCGGGTACGCGGCTCACCACCACGTTCTCGTGGTCGTCCACCAACTCGTGGACGTGCTCGTAGAACTCGCCGCTGCCGTAGGGCGACTCCACCTGCCCGTACCCGAACAGGTTCAGCTTCGGCAGCAGCTGGTCCGTCAGCAGCGCCAGGCACTTCGGCACGTCGTCCCCCCAGTTGTCGCCGTCCGAGAAGTGGAACGCGTACACGTTCCAGTCGCTCGTGGGGTAGCGGGCGTCCACGATCTTGTTGCACAGCTCGTAGGCCGAGCTGATCTTCGTCCCGCCGCTCTCGCGCGTGTGGTAGAACGTGTGCTCGTCCACCTCCGCCGCCACCGCGTCGTGGATGATGTAAACGGTCTCGACGCCCGTGTAGTGCTTCTTGATCCAGGTGTCGATCCAGAACGACTCGATCCGCACGATCTCCTTCTGCTCGTCGGTCATGCTCCCGGACACGTCCATCATGTACACCACGCAGGCCACCGCGTCCGGCCGCGGCGTCTCCTTCCAGCTGCGGTACTGCTTGTCCTCCCGCACCGGCACCACCATCGGGTTGTCGGGGTTGTAGCTCCCCGCCGAAATCTGCCGCTTCAGGGCTCGCTTGTACGTGCGCTTGAAGTGCCGCAGGCTCTCCGGGCCGACGCTGCGGATGCTCGTGTACTTGTCCTTCTGCGTCACGACATTCTTCTTGCCGCGCGGCTCGATCCGCGGCAGGGCCAGCTCCTCGCCGAGAATCTCGGCCAGCTCCTCCATCGTCAGATCGACTTCAAGGATGTGCCCGCCCGGGGAGTCGCCGGCCTGCGGGTCGCCCTCGCCGTCCTGCGGCGCGGTGAGCGGTTGGCCGGGCTGGCCGTCGCCGACCCCGACCCCGCCGGACCCCTTCTGGCCGTAGCGGAACTGCGGCAGGTTGATCGCCGGCAGCGGGATCGACACCAGGTCGTTGCCCTTCTTGCCGATCATCTCGCCGCGGCTGATGTACTTCGACAGCGACGACTTCACCTTGCCGCGGACGATCTTGCGGAAGCGTTGCAGGTCTTTCTCGATCTTCTGTCCCACGGCGGGCGCCCTCGGCGGAGGGGGAGTGCGATCCACTACCCGGAT
>Ga0190275_10002411_pt1 | contig 13426 bp, 13 predicted proteins | sample Popmic550T_FD_133745 | JGI IMG/M metagenome (GOLD analysis project Ga0190275, IMG submission 133745) | Populus adjacent soil microbial communities from riparian zone of Yellowstone River, Montana, USA - 550 T | ecosystem: Environmental > Terrestrial > Soil > Riparian zone > Trees stand | place... | reverse complement strand
CGATGATTTGTTTACGCGTGAACTGGTCGGGCGATTCGACTTGCCGCTTGGCCAGGAGGGCAACATTCGCCGCAGCCGCTACGGCGAGTCGCGCATGGGTTTGTTCAAAAACTGGGGTGATACCTTCTTAAAAGGGGAGTTCAACTTTTTCCAAGACTTCATTCAAGACGATAAGACCACGTTTATGCGCACGCCACAGATTGGCTTTTGGGGCCGACGGTTACTGCCGGGGTTTCCACTAGAGCTACGCTGGACGGTGGATGGTACGAATTATATCCGCCGCGAGCGCGGTGACGGTCTTCGATTCGATCTCCGCCCTGAAGCGGTGCTGCCGTTCAAACTCGCTTCGGTTGTAAACGGTTCGTTAAGTGTCGCGCCACGCGAAACCTTCTATCATTTGTACAGTACGCCGGTGAATTCCTCGGCCCACAATGTCTCACGCGAGCTGGTCGAAATGCGCGGCAACCTTAACACCGCGTTGAGCCGTATCTTTGCGGTCGATAGCCTGGGTCTAAAGCAAGTCAAGCATGTTTTTGAACCTGAGATCAGTTATTTATTTATTCCCGGTGTCAATCAAAATAAAATTCCGATCATGGACAGCATAGATCGTATTAACCGCCGTAACGTAGTTACCTTTGCAGTCAATAATCGCCTATGGGGAAAATCCCCCAGTCCTCTCGGTGATCAAATCCTTGACAGCAGCACCGAATATCTTAGCCCGACGGCGACCGGCGATGTGCGCGAGTTCGCATCGTTCCGGATGGCTTTGTCCTACGATATCGATAAAGAGCGCAAAGGCGGCGATAGCCTTACCGATCTTGATATGCGAATGCGTTTGACTCCCGCGTCATTTCTCGACTTGCGTTTGGATGGTGGCGTGAACCCTGGAGCGTGGCAGTTTACCCAGATCCTCGCCGGTGTGGCGATCACAGATCCGCGCCCGATTCTGCGGCGCTCGCTCGACGCCGATTTCAATCGGCCGAATTCCGTTGCCTTAAGTTATCACTTCTTGCGCCGCGGGCCGAACAGTTTTCTCGCCGAAAACGCCAATGCCGACATCGACTTGTGCTTAATCAATCCGAACGACTCCAGCTGCACAAAAAATACCGTGGGCAATATCAACAACAGTCTTTTATACCATGTTACCGACAATCTGCTGTTCAACTTCAGCAGCACTTACGATGCCCGCGATAACCGGTTCATCGGCTTTCGGGCGATCACTAAGTTCATGTCGTTTTGCGAGTGCTGGTCGGTTTCTTTCGGTGTGAAGCACGATGTTAACCCCGAGAAAACCAGCTTCAGTGTCAACTTTGGTCTCCTCGGCTTGGGAAATCCCAAGAGTGCCGTTAGGTAGGCGCTTTAGTAGGTGACCTGCGGTGCAATCTGTTCATCAGTGAAATAGCTGGCGTTCAGATGCAAATCCCTCGAATATAGAATCAAACGTTGTCGCTGTGCAGCTTGTGCCGACGCGGTATCTGAAGCTTGCAGATAGCAGCGCCGTCATCGGCCTGCCGAGAATAACTCCGGCAGTGAAGTGCGGTATGGCTTTGCCCTGGGGTTATGAACGTTGGTCTTTTGGCTCGCTCTGGAAATTGACGCCGGCTAAACCAGCTCTGCTAACCTCCTTGCATATAGTTTAGTTTGCCGCAATGGCTTAATCTGGTATCATTACCATCGATGCCGACCGATCGATTGACCCACCCGGACAAGATTGTCGATAAACCATGGGGTTATGAACTGATTTGGGCTCACACCGAGCGCTACGTCGGCAAGGTGTTGCATATCAAGAAGGGCGAATCGTTGAGTTATCAATACCACAACGTCAAAGATGAGACGATTCGGCTGCTCTCCGGCGTGCTCGAATTGGATATTGAAAAGGATGGCCAACAACACAAGCTGCGTTTGGCGGCGGGCGAGAGTTTACACATTGTCCCGTTAATGAAGCATCGCATGATCGCCATCGAAGACTGCGATGTCTTAGAGGTCTCGACGCCGGAACTCGACGATGTCGTGCGCTTGGAAGACCGTTACGGCAGAGCAGATTCGATGGCGCGAAAATAGCGCAAAACAGGAATGAGCATGGAAACACAAGTGACTCTGGCGGAGTGTCTGATTGAACGGCAGATGCTCTCCAGCGAAGAAATGGAGCGGGTGCGCCAGCTCCAGGAGGAGCAACAAGCGCCGCTTAGCCGGCTAGTGGTTGAACTCGGTTTTTTGTCCGAAGAAGATCTCCTGCCAGTGATGCGCGATCATTTCGATCTGCCGCTCATGTCGCTGCGCGATGTCCCGAATACGCCGTTGCCCATCGACCTACCGGTCAACATCGGCGATTTTTTCAAGCTGGCCCGCATGGTGCCGGTCAAGATCGATGGTCGAGACTTGATCGTCGCCATTGCCGATCCCATGGAGCTCTCACGACTACATGCAATTGAGTTGGCTACAGGTTTACGGGTCAAAGCGGTGCTCGCCAAGGAAAAAGAAATCGCCGCCCGGATCGAAGCGTTGTACGGCGGCAGTTACACGGCCGATGGGACTGCCGAGGAGTCCGCCCAAGGGTTTGACGGTATCGCGGAAGATGAAGATGTCGCCCATCTGCGCGATATGGCCTCGGAAGTGCCGGTCATTCGGCTGGTCAATCAGATGCTGGTGCGTGCCCTCGAAAGCCGGGCCTCGGACGTGCATATCGAGCCCTTCGAAAATCAACTAAAGGTCCGCTACCGCATCGACGGCATCTTGCACGAAGTCGAGTCGCCGCCGCGCCAATTGAAGGGCGCGGTGATTTCGCGTTTAAAAATTCTCGCCCAGCTCAATATCGCCGAGCGGCGCTTGCCGCAGGACGGCCGGATCAAGACCAGATTGGGCGGTAAAGATATCGATTTGCGAATCGCCACGGTGCCGACGCTCTACGGCGAAAGCGTGGTAATCCGATTGCTCGAGCGCGGGCAGATTTTTACCCAGTTGGAGACGATGGGATTTCCGCCGGTGCAGTTAGCGCGTTTCAACGAGATGATCTTGAAGCCACATGGCATGATCTTGGTCACCGGCCCCACCGGCAGCGGTAAGACCACCACGCTTTACGGCGCGCTGCAGAAGATCAACGATCCGGGCAAGAAAATCATCACCATCGAAGATCCTGTCGAATATCAATTAAGCGGCGTCAACCAGATCCATGTCAAGCCGCAAATCGGTTTGACTTTTGCCAACGGACTGCGCTCGATCGTGCGCCAGGACCCTGATGTGATCATGGTCGGCGAAATTCGCGATGCCGAGACCGCCGAGATCGCTGTGCAGGCGGCGCTTACAGGCCACTTGGTGTTTTCCACGCTGCATACCAACGATGCCGCCGGCGCGATTTCGCGGCTTCTCGAGATGGGTGTGCAGGATTATCTGCTCTCGTCGTCGCTACTGGGCGTGCTGGCGCAGCGCTTGGTGCGCCGCCTCTGTGCCCATTGCCGAAAAGAGGTGCCGTTTACCGGACTGGAGGGCGTGGCCCCTGAAATGGCGCTGGCCAATGGCGAGCCGTTGCATACAATCTGGGAAGCGGCCGGCTGTGGAGTTTGCAGCGATACGGGTTATTTGGGCCGTGTCGGCGTCTTCGAGCTGCTACCTGTGACGGCGGATATTTGCAAATTGATCAATCAAAAGGCCGACGCTAATGGCATCCGCAATCTTGCCGTCCAGCAGGGCATGCGGCTTTTACGCGAGGACGGCTGGGATAAGGTTCGCCAGGGGACGACTACCTTGGCCGAGGTGGTGCGCGTGACCCGCGAAGAAGGATAGTTTGCGCCAGTCCATTTGATTGGGAGTGGCTGCTTACCGGTCATATATTTTTGATCCTAAGTCGTCTGATCGTAACCTAAAAAATCTTCATGGCGTTTTACCAATATCGGGCCGCCGACCAAGCTGGCAAAGTGGTTGAGGGCGTGATGGAAGCCGATGCCGAGCAGAGCGTGGTATCACGCCTGCGCGAGATGGGCTGTGTTCCCCTGCGTATCGCCATGCCGTCCGAACGCGCGGTTGGCGCTACCCGCCAGCAGCGGCCGCTGTTCGAAAGACGCAAGGTCAGTCAGCAGCAGTTGCTTCAGTTCACCCGTGAACTCGGCACCTTGCTCCACGCCGGGTTGCCGCTCGATCGCAGTTTGTCGGTCCTCGGTAATCTATTCGAAGGCGGGGAATTCACCAAGGTGATGCACTCCTTGGTCGAAGCGGTGCGCGCCGGAAAATCCCTCGCGGTGTCGATGGGCGAGCACCCGCAGATATTTCCGCGGATTTACGTCAACATGATTCGCGCCGGTGAAGCCGGGGGCATTTTGGAAAGCGTCCTGCGCTATTTAACCGAATACTTGGAAAGCACTACTGCGCTCAAAGAGGAGATTAAATCGGCGTTAATTTATCCGATTATTTTAGCCACCGCCGCCGGCACCTCGTTGATCGTCTTGTTTCTCTTCGTCATTCCTAAATTCGCCGCGCTGTTCCATGACAACCGCAAAGCGATTCCCTGGATCACCAAAGTAGTCATCGACTCCAGCCAGATGCTGTCAGACTATGGCTGGCTGGTATTGTTGGTGGTCGTCGCCGCCGTCGCCGGGGTGATTCTTTACGTGAAAAATCCCGAGGGCAGAAGCGAATGGGATCGTTTATGCTTGAAGGCCTGGTTGATTGGCGATTTGGTGCGAAAATTTGAGACCGCGCGTTTTTCCCGGACGTTATCCGCATTGCTCCGCGGCGGCGTGCCGCTGCTCGAAGCCTTGGGTACGGTCCAAGGCGTCGTCGGCAACCGGCTCTTGGCGCGAGCCATCGGCCAAGTGCAGGTACGGGTGCGCGAGGGCAAGGGCATGGCGCGGCCGTTGAGCGAGAGCGGTTTATTCCCGGTCTTGGCTTTGAACATGATCGCTGTCGGCGAGGAGTCGGGGAAGTTGGATGGTATGTTGACCGAGGTGGCGTCGTTCTATGACCAAGAGGTCCGACGATCGACGAAAAGATTAACTTCGTTGCTGGAACCGGTATTGATATTGGGCATGGGACTGATCATCGCCGTGGTCGTCATCTCCATGTTGATGGCAATATTCAGCATCAATGAAATACAATGAAACGTCTACTTAACCAAGCTATGAAGAACCAAGCCGGATTTACCCTCGTCGAACTGATTGTCGTGGTTATCATTATCGGCCTGTTGGCTGGGCTGGTGGTGCCGCAATTCATTAAACAGGAGGAAAAGGCCACGGCCAAAGCCGCCAAGGCGCAGATCGAGTTATTCGGCACGGCGCTTGACACCTTTCGTCTCGACGTCGGGCGCTATCCGAATAGCCAAGAAGGCATGGCCGCTTTGATGCAGAAACCCGGCGGCGTTGACCGCTGGGATGGTCCCTATCTGAGAAAAGATTTGCCGCCGGACCCTTGGGGCAAGCCTTATGTCTACAAGAGTCCGGGGGATCATGGCGTCTACGACATTATTTCCTATGGTGCCGACGGTGTCCCCGGAGGCGATGGTAATAACCGTGATATTACCAGCTGGGAAAGATAGCCGGGGATTTTCGCTCCTTGAACTCGTCCTGGTGCTGGTGGTCATCGGCATCAGCATGGCGATTGTCCTGCCAAATATCGGCCGGCGCTTTCAGGAGAGCGAGGTGCGCAGTTCGGCGCTCGGTTTGGCCGCGGTGGCGCGGCAGCTGCGGAGCCGGGCTTTAGTCGATGGCGTCGCCCAGCAGTTGATCGTCAGCATGCCGCAAAACATTTATTTCGTGCCAAAGGTTCGCGAGGTTCATCTCCCCGAGGATGTGCGCATCGCATCCATCGAAGGCGGCGAAGCGATGGAGCGCGACACCAAGCGATTTTATTTCTTTCCCAACGGCAGCAGCCTCGGTGGCGAGATTGTCATCGCCAGTATTGCCAATTCGATTTCCTATCTGGTTCGTTTCGAACCCCTCACCGGCAAGATCGAAGTCAGTCGTGGCGGTCAGTTGTGAAAGCTTTCCCGGGTCGCGGTAAAGACGGCTTCACGTTGCTTGAAGTGCTCATCGCCATGACCATCGTCGGTTTAGGCGTGGTGACTTTGCTGCAGGTATTTTCCCTTGGCTTGCGTTTGGCGTCGCGCAGCAACGTGCAGACCGACGCGATCGCCCAAGGCGCGCGGGTCATGGACGAGTTGCTGGCTCGCCCGACTTTGCGCGACGGTTCGGAAAACGGTGGAGTGGCGCCGGCCAGCCGCTGGCGCACGCAGATTCAAACGCAGCGAGATACCGAGCCCTCGCTAAACTTGGGCAGCAACTGGGAGCTCAAAGAAGTTGCCGTCGAAATGACTGTGGCTGACGGTGAGAGAGAACGCCGGGTGGAACTAAAGACGTTGCGTCTAACGCGCAAAGGCAATCCATGAGTTCGAAATGGAGCGCGATCTCTGACGATGGTCAAGCGCGACGCGGCTTTCATGGCGCCCGTGGCTTTACTTTGATCGAAGTAGTGTTGGCGATCACTATCTTTGCCCTCATGGGCGGCGTGCTCTATGGCGCTTTTTCTCTTGGACACTCGGCGGTGGAAAAATCCGCTGCGAGTTTCAGCCGTAACCAAAGGACCCGTTCAATCGGAGATTTGCTAGCGACCTATATCCGATCGGCTTACCCCTATCGCGGGGGGATTCAAGATCAGGCGATTTTTTTCACCGGCGAGCAACAGAGTGTGACCTTCGTATCGTCCTATTCCCACGCTATGGGCGGTCGTGGCATGGCCAAGATCGCCATAGAAAAGGAGGAGGTCGACAACGGCCGCGCGCGGATACGGCTGGCGGAAACTGCGCCGGTTCGGGTTAGCGGCGACGCCAGTGACGGCGGGCAACGCCATAGTTTGGTGATTCTCGAAGGTGTCCGTGATTTTCAGCTCGCTTTTCTCGATGCCGAGGGGGAAAAAGAAAACTGGGAAGAATTCTGGGACGGGGCGGCGCGTCGCCGTCTGCCGCGCGCTCTACGCATGACTTTTATCGACGCCGATGGCAAAGAGGTGCGCTGGGTATTCCCCTTGATGTTGGCGGTGCTGTCCCAATGAAGCCGGTTATGGCCAGAGGCGCCAATCGGTTACTTGGCAATCAACGCGGTGTGGCGCTGATCGTGGTTTTATGGATATTCATTTTTCTTTTTGTCGTTGCATTCGACTTTAGCGCCTCGGTGCGTGAAGAAGCGGAGGCAACCCATCGTTTCAGCGATGAGACGCAAGGCTATTATCTTGCTGTAGCCGGTTTTGAGCGCGGCTTGTACGAGTTCATCAATCAGGCCAGGGGCGGCAATGCGCCGGCCGATCCGGAAAAGAGCGATCTGTTTGACGGTAGTTGGCGCGAGGAGAAACTTGGCAGCGGCGGGTTTCGTGTGCGGCTGGTCGACGAGGGCGGTAAAATCAATCTCAATCGCGTTAACGAAGAGACTTTGCGCCGGGTATTTTCCAATCTTGGAGTGGACGCCTCGGTGGTGGATATTCTTGTCGATTCGATTATGGACTGGCGCGATCCCGACGAGCTGCACCGCACCAATGGCGCCGAGAGCGATTATTATGGGTCACTGTCGCCACCCTATTCGGCGAAGAACGGCCCCCTTGATAGCGTCGAGGATCTCCTGTGGATTCGCGGCATGACGCCGGCGCTTTATTATGGTTCTGCCGACGACAGCGATCCACGGTCGGAGCGCGCGGAGCGGATCGGATTGCGCGAGGTGTTCACCATCGACAGTCCCATCGTCCGGGTCAACCTGCGCACCGCCACCGTGCAGGTGATTCATGCCATGACCGGTATTCCGATCGAGAAATGTCGCAGCTTCGTCGAGGAACGCAAACGATTGTCGGACAAAACCTTGACCGACTTGCTGCCGCTCTTGGGTGTGGGATCCGGTGACCCGATGTTGCAATCGTTCATTTTTACCAACCCCTCGGTGGTCGCGGTCGACGCCGAAGGCCGGCCAACCGATTCCCGCGCGGCGCGCCGGGTCAAAGGGGTGGTCAGGCTCGGCGGCGCCCAAGGATTCGAGATACTCCGTTGGGTCGATCGGGAAATTGGACTATCGCAACCGTGAGCTTTCGGGTAATATGGCGTAGTTAACTTCTTTTTTAGACTGCTAATACTTATGGGCCTAGGACAGCGCTTACAAGATCTTTCTCGCGCGGACTTTCTCAGAAGCGTCGGGCTTTACGTCATGCAGGACCGCCTGGTGATGGTGCGCCTGCGCAAGAGCTTGCTCAACGTAACGCTGCTTGACCAGCAGGACCGCGACTTGCCGCACAGCGACACGCGTCCGTCAGTCGCCGACATCACCGGCTGGGTAGCCGAAGACGTCAAAGAGATCGCGCTTAAGGCCGAGAACGATTCACGCGAGCGCAGTCTGCGCCAGGCGATGGTTTCTCTATTGCCCCATTTTAACGCCGGGCGCGACACAGTTTATCTATGCATTCCGCAAGACCAGGTGATGATCCAGCAGATATCCCTGCCGCTGGCGGCGCAGGATAATATCGAGCAAGTCTTACAGTACGAGATCGAGCGGCAGCTCCCGTTTCGCCGCGATGAAATCTATTACGACTATCTGGCCAACGGCAAGAAAGGCGACAAGCTGAGCCTTTACGTGGTTGCCGTGCAAAAAACCATCGTCGACGGCCTGGTAAGCTTACTGGAGTCCTTCGGCATCAAGCCCGCCGGCGTCGAGCCTGACATTACGGCGCTGCTCAATTACGCGCTTTTTTCCACTGGCCCGAAAAACTCCCGTACGGCTATTCTAGCGGCGAGCGAGCACAGTTGGGACCTGCTCGGGGTCGAGTCAAAGTCGACGAGTTGGAGCGCTTCTCATCAAGTTTTATTCTCGCACCGCTTGCCCCATTTGGAATGGGCGCAGGGCGCGGGGCGTGAGTTACTGCGAGAGAATCTCGCCGATGTCGATAAGTGCTACCGGTGGGGTAATATCGGCGACATGACTGGGTTGCCGGCGGAAAAATTTGCTGCCGCGGAGGACCTGCAAAGCTTAAGTGGATATCGCTTCAGCGGCCTAAAATCGCCTCTTCCGGAAGCGGCGTTGCCGGCCGTGGGGGCGGCCTTACGCGGTATTCGTGAAGCCTCGGTGATCGGTAATTTTCTGCGTCATGAAAATCCCGAGGCGGCGGGGGGCAAGGCGCTGTCGATGGTCAATACCGTCCTCGGCGGGCTTTTGGCACTCGCGCTGATCGCCTGGGGGATTAGCTATCCGATCAAGGACGAGATGCGCCTGCGTCAGTTGCAGCGCGAGAACCAGAAATTCGAAACCGCCATTGACGCGCTTCGCCGCGAAGAGAATCAGTTACAGCAACTGAGCAAGGAGATTGGCAGCTTGGCCGAACTCCAGGGACGCCGCGGTGAAGTTCTTAAAATCCTTGACGAATTGTCGAAGGTGGTGCCCAACAGCGCTCATCTTTCCAATCTGCGTTACCGGGCCGGCGTCTTAGAAGTTCAAGGCAACGCAGAGAATGCCTCGGCGTTGATTCCGCTGTTGGAGCGCTCGCCGGTGTTCGAGAATGTCGCGTTCAATGCACCGTCTAATCGTGGCCGGGACAACCGCGAAACGTTCTCGTTGAAGGCGGAAGTGGGAAAACTTAGGGACACCGCCAAGGAGCCGCCAGCGCCGGCCGCCAAAGAGGTTCCGCAAGTAGGACCCAAAGAAAGTAAATCGAAGTCATGAAGCAGTTTTGGCAAAGGTTGTCACAGCGCGAACGGGGCCTGGTTTTTTTGACCGGCGCGATCGTGTTGTTCTTTATCGGTAAGATGGCGATTGCCACGCCGTTGCTCGAGCGCCGGGCCACAATTAAGGGCCAACTGGAGAGCCAGCCGCAACTACTGCAAAAAAACCTGCGTTACTTGAGCCAGAAAGATTCGCTAATGGCGGCACTGGCTGCGGCTCACAATCAGATCAAAGCCATCGAACCGGCGCTGTTGACCGGCGATACCCCTTCGGTTACCGCGTCCGATCTCCAAGAGACGGTGCAGTCGCTGGCGACTCGCGAGGGCACCCAAGTGATCACGACCCGCGTGCTCAATCCCGAGCCAAGCGGTTCATTTTCCAAAATCGCCATTCAAATGGAGATCGGTGGACAGGTGGAACAACTGGCGAGTTTGATTCGCGGAATCGAAAGCGCGCCAAAGCTCTTAGTCATCGACGAGATTAACGTCCGTTCTCTATTCCGTCCGGTCGGCTTCCCGCAAGTCCCCGGGGCACAACCGGCGGCCCAACAACAAAACCTTAGAGTCAGTCTTACGGTTGTCGGCTTTGCCCGGGCACAGCCGGTGCCTGCGGCGAAGCCGGGAGCGCCGTCGAACTCAACGAAAGCGCCGGATAAACCTGTCTAGGGTTGCGCTCCCACAACATCTTTGGTCGACTGCCCCAGGCTAGATCGCGGTGATGAAGCCATACCGGACGTGACCGTTTGCTTAACACCGGATCGGTTTAAATATGGAAGATAAAGTATGAATTCTGAGCACTACGTTGTACAATTTGAGGCTACTTCGGTCTTGCCGGGTAACCTGATTGTTTGCCCGGAAATTTCTGAGGTCTTTGGAGGAAGAGCGATATTCTTACTCGATCCGCCTTATTAAGCATATTGATTACAGTGGCCATCGGCTTGGTTGCGTGGACGACCTATCGCTCATGGCGTGCAGGTCCTTGGGATATACCCGGACCTATGGCGCAAAGGCCGGCGGTGATTAGCACGGAACAGCAGCTTTTGCTGACGCCGCGGCCGTCTATGGGTACCGATGCGATTATTAGCAAGAACCTTTTCGATCCTGAAAGGGGAGCTGGTGCGTCGCGCGATGCGGAAGAAAATTCTCGAGCCGTCCAACGCGTCCGGGGCATGGTCCTAGTGGGCACTGTGATTATCGGTAACAATCGCGTGGCGATTGTCCAGGATGGCGCCAACGTGGCACCCGGCCAGCCGGTTGGCGGTCAGCGGCCCGGCGCACAGGCTGCGGCTATTTTGCGATTAAAAGTCGGCGACGATGTCGAAGGATTTAGACTGACGGAGATCACCGACCAGCGGGTGGTTTTTGCCCGCGACGCGACGCGCGTGGAGGTATTGCTGGATTACTTTCGCAAGGTCGATAACGTTGCGCCTCGGCCGGCGGCTGCGCCGGGACAGGTACAGGCGCCGCCAACCGGCAACCCAGTGCCGGTGCCAAGGGTATTGCCCAACCTGCCAAGACGGGGTCGGATACCGGTTCCTGGCAGCGGCAGCCCCGAGTCGTGAGTGGAGAAGGAGCGTTCCAATGTCTTTAAATAGCGTTTCACGCATTGCTGTGCTGATTTTCACAACGACGGTTACCAGCCCGGCAGGGTCACAGCAAACGCCGTTGGCACCGACCCCTACGCCGAGTCCTAATCAGCCACGCCCAAACCCCGCTCAACCGCAGATTCCTGGAGATTCAAATATTCCGCCGGGACCGCGGCCGCCAGTTTTGCCGCGTCGCCTCCCCACGCCGGTTCAAGCGCCCAGCCAGGTCACACCGTCGCCGGGGCAACCGGGGCCGGCTGATCCGAACGATACCGCACAACCTTCTGTGCCGGCGGTTCCAGGGCCGCCGACGCGGCGCGGTAGCCCAGGGTCTTCCTTGCCTGCCGGCGGCATGGTTTCTCTTAATTTCAACCGCGCCGATCTAGTCGAGATTATCCACATTATCGCCCAGCAGCTGCGGCTGACCTATACGATCGATCCCGAGGTCAAAGGCACGGTGACTATCAATAGTGCCGAGCCGCTACGCTCCGAGGATCTGATGCCGATCTTTCACCAGCTGCTACGCATGAATGGCGCGGTGGCGGTGCGCACCGGCAATCTTTATCACATCACGCCGATCAAGGACGGCAAAGGCATGGCGCGCCCAATGGCGCAAGGACGCGAGGATAGTTTTGCCTTGCAACTAATCCCCGTACGATTTTTTACGGTTGCCGAAATGAAACGGGTGCTGACACCATTTTTACAACCGGGCGCCGAGATTATCGATAACCCGCGCGGCAATTTTTTGATCGTCATGGACACCCCGCTGAATATTCAGCGGTTAACCGAGATCGTCGACCTCATCGACGTCCAGGTTTTCGCCGGTACGCGCATGGAAATTTATCAGCCGAAAATCGCCAGCGCCGAGGAGCTATCCCAAGAGTTGACCAAAGTCATGCAGTCGTTTTCGGCTTCCTCGCCCCAGAGTGAGAACTTTGCCGCCCAGTTCGTACCGCTGCCAAGAATCAATCAATTGCTGATCATCGCCCATAGCGAAGCGGCCTGGACCTACGCTAAACGGTGGGTCGACCGCATCGACGTGGTTGCCGAAGGGCCGGGTCGCAGGATCTTTATCTACCCCGTGGAAAACGGCAAGGCGACCGAGCTCGCCGACGTGCTCAATCAGGCGCTGGGCCAACCTTCTACCGGCACACGCAGCAGCGGCCAGACTTTGCAGAGCATCCATCGGTCTTCTTCGGGCAGCTCCAACCCATCCGGAGGATTCGGACAGTCAAGCGGCTCAGGACAGTTCGGGCAATCAAGTGGCTCAGGACAGTTTGGTTCGGGTGGTTCACAGCAAGGGCAAATGCGATGAAAAATTTTACTGCGATATGTCTAGTGGTCATCGCCGGAAGTTGGTCCGGTGTGCAGGCGCAAAATCGTCCGGGAGCGTTCGCGACCGTACCTGTGCCAGGCCAGGTGCCAGTTCCTGCAACGCCAGCTCCCCAGGTCACGACGCCGTCACCAGCACCGGTCGTCGTGCCACGGCCAGCCGGTCCAGCTCAACCGGGGCAGCAGCAGCAACAACAGGAGCAACTGCGTATCGTCGCCGATCCGGCGACCAACTCATTAGTCGTTTATGGTACCGTCCAAGAGTATCAGAACGTGAAAAATATTCTGAAGGAACTCGATGCGATTCCACGGCAGGTGTTGATCGAAGCGATGATATTGCAGATCGATCTTAGAGATTCCGAAGACTTCGGCGTCGATTACGAGCTGTTTCGCAAATCCCGTCAAACGATTTTCGGCCAGACATTCGGTTCAAACGCTGCAATCAAAACATTAGGAACTCTTTTTCCGGCTTCACCCGCATTCTTAGGCGCGGCTGGGCTCAGCGCCATTGTCGGTGACGATACGGTGTCAGCTATGATTAGGGCCGCTGCTTTAAATTCGCGCATTAAGGTACTTTCGTCGCCGAGCGTGATTGCCAGTGACAACAAGCCGGCGCGAATTCAGGTCGGCAGTGAGGAGCCTATCCCAACCGGGACCCTTCAGGCGGCAACTGGTTCGGTAGCCACTCTGTCACAATCCACGACCATTCAGTACCGCAACACTGGCCGGATATTGACGATCATTCCGCAGGTCAATTCACGGGGGTTGGTGAATTTGCAAATCAAGGCCGAGGTCAGTGCGCGGGGAGAGGACGTCAAAGTGGGACAGGATTCTT
>Ga0190275_10002409_pt1 | contig 13437 bp, 8 predicted proteins | sample Popmic550T_FD_133745 | JGI IMG/M metagenome (GOLD analysis project Ga0190275, IMG submission 133745) | Populus adjacent soil microbial communities from riparian zone of Yellowstone River, Montana, USA - 550 T | ecosystem: Environmental > Terrestrial > Soil > Riparian zone > Trees stand | place... | reverse complement strand
GATCCTTCAATAGCTCTTTGATCCGGTCCTCCGCGGCCACTTTGCCATCCATGTAGCGCAAGAGGTTGGAAAGCTGCGTACGGGCGTCCAACAGGGCCGCAACCGAGGGGACTTGCCGCGCTACCGCCGCGGGGCTGAAGTCGTCCATCTTCCTAAAACGAAGATCGACGGACAGTTTCTCGCCGGTCCCGTCGCCGAGCTTGTTGTCGGCCTTGAACGACACGCCAGGTTCGATCGCCGCCATGCGGTTCTCGAAATTATCCATGTCGAATTCGAGGAACTTCCGCTCCCCGATTTCGGGCTTTTCGACACTCGAATTGTTGCCCGAAAGATCCGACATGACACCCATGACGAACGGGAGCTCCACCCGCCGCTCGGCATTGTAGGGGTCTTCATATGTGATGTGCACGCGGGGCGCACGATTACGGCGAATAAATCGTTGTCCGCTGTCGGTTGCCATGGATCTCTCCTATTCGCATCCGGTCGCGTCAGTGTTAGTCGCTTGGAACTACGTCAAGGTTCAAACTCAAGGCGGCTATCCAAGATTAATTTCGCCGCAGCGTCAACGTGTTCGGGCCGTTAACCTTGGCCAGCGATTACAACCTTCCGCATCAACTGGTCGTACTTCCTTTCAGCACGTCAACCGGCAGCATGTCCCTCAACAGGCTAATGAAGTCGCGTTCGGCCAAACTACGTGCGCGTTCGGTCAGGAATGGAACGGGGCTCGAGGGCTCGGCAATGCGGTAGTACGCCCCAATCTGCTCCAGCAACCGGATCGCATCCGCGCGCGTTTTCGCCTCGATCTTAGATGGGGCAGTGGCGGATGATAATGATTGTTCAGTTGACGTTGGCTCGTCGGGAGGTTGCGCCGCGACACCGATCTCCGCAAAGGGGGAGAGACGCTCCAGCGGCAGATCAAACAGCTGGTCCTTGCCAATCTGAATTGCTGCCTGCTCGACGTGATTGGGAACAAGCATGCGCATCACTTCAAGAAACGATTTGCCCATAAGCCCCTCGGCCTGGCGCACCAACAAGAGAGCCGGATTGGAGGGCTCGGCGCGGCTGAAGTAACCCGCAACCGCTGCAAACGCCGCCGCGACATCGCTTATCGAGGCTACCGCGCCGGCCGGAACGCTCGAGGCGGTCTCGGCGCTTGCAGGCGTGGCGCCGGCAGCATCAGGCACTAGCGACGTGAGACTAGGGTCGCGCCGTGTGGCTATGCCATCAAGCAGTACAAGAATCCGCCCGGACAGCGCTGGAAGGCGCTCAAGTTTGACTGCATGCTCCGCTCCGATGCGATCGACGCAAGTCTCGCGGATGCCTTCGAGCGCCGATTGCAGGGCTTGAAAGCGGTTGCGCTGCTCGATGAGCGCCGCGAGATCCTCCTCCATCAGTGCGGCCTCTATCGCGGCCGGTGCGAAAATCTCTTCTCCTTCGCGTGGCTTGGCCTCGCCTGTCGCGATCATCCAGTTGCGAAAGGTCACCGGCCCGAGACGGCGGTGGTTGATCAGCGGCAAGTACTGCAACGGGAAGACCACTGGCGGCATATCGTCAAGAGACTCAAGCGCCGCCATGCGGAAGCCGAAGTCGCCTTCGATCGCCTGCGGATGAACCTCGTCCCAACGATCCTTGACCAGGGCGGCGACCAGTTCAACGCAGCGGACAAAACCGGCGAGGTCCCGATTGAGCACAAGCAGTTTTGCGAAAATGACAAGCAACCGAAGGTCGCGCGTGCGCTGCAGCAGAGGAGCTATCGCCTCGAACTCGGCGTTGAAATCGATCGAGGTCCGGTCGAACGGTTTACTCTCGGGACCGGAAAAGAACGTCGCCGGTAGCACACCCTCAGCGCGGGCTACGAAATTCATGTAGTCGGCATCACCCGCGAGGTCGAGGTCCGGGCCGCATGCTTCGCGTTCCGATATGGGCGTGCCGAGGGCAATGAAGTCGAAGGAGACCATTTCGAATCGTCCCGTGCCACAGACAGATTTCATGCGCGGCGTGCGCTGGCATCGCAGCACACTGCCACAAGACATCACGTCGCGGCATGACGCCTGTTCGTGGACGGCGGGCGGTTAACGCCAGCGAATGCGTCGATGCTCCGAGCGGCTCGACTATGCGGCGGGCGTTGTATATCGTCAAGGCGGAGCGAGCCACAACATCTTGATCGGCCTTGGGAAACTCCGGAGAAACGGATTACGGTACGCGGTACGGAACCGAGAGGGATTCCGGTCCCCCTGAACCACTTCGGAAATCCAGGGACTAATATCTAGATTGGATTCGGATCTAGATTGGATTCGGAGCTTTTTTGGCCTCGATCTGCGTCGGCGCCGCCAGCTCCGCCGATCCGGAACGCACCACCTGAAGGGACGACGCTCGATATGAGTGCACAGCTCACTCAGGATACCCGCATCGCAAACTTCACGACGCCGCTCGGCGATAACGTACTCGTTCTCGCTCGGTTCGATGGCACCGAAGGTCTCGGGGAACTGTTCGAATATCGCATCGAGGCGCTCAGCACGAAGGAACTCGGCGACTCGGACTTCGACGGGGCGATCGGACGGAACTGCTCGCTGATGTTGAAGTCGTACGGCGGCGAGCGAATCTTCAACGGTATCCTGATTGAGGCGCAGTGGCTCGGTCTCAAGGGCGTGTACTACGCCTATCGCCTCGTGCTGCGCCCATGGTTATGGCAATGCACCCGCACCACCCACGCGCGGATCTTCTCCGACAAGCGGGCGCCCGAGATCATCAAGGAGGTTTTCAATAAGCGCGGCTTCAACGATTTTCGCGACGCCCTGACCGATAACTATCCGAAGCTCGAATATTGCGTGCAATATCGCGAAACTGACTTCGCGTTCGTCTCCCGCCTGATGGAGCAGCACGGGATCTATTATTTCTTCGAGCACAGCAAGGACAAGCACGTGCTCGTGCTCTCGGACTCGAAGTCATCGCACAAGCCGGTGCCGGGGCGCGAGAAAACGCCGTTCATTGCGCTTGGCGGTGACGACCGGCGCGACCGCGAACACATCTATCACTGGGCGACCGAACGACGTTTTCGCACCGGCAAGGTGGAACTCAACGATTACGACTTCAAGCAGCCGGGCAAGAAGCTCCTGGCGAATGCCAAGGCTTCCGAGGGCTACACCAAGTCGGACATGGAATTTTATGACGACCCCGGCAAATACACCGAGCGCAGCGACGGCGAAAAGTACGCCAAGGTGATGCTGGAGGCCGAGCAGGCCCTCGATTATCGCCGTCACGCGACTGGAGACGCCGTAAGCCTGTTTCCCGGCGGCATGACCAAGCTCGACCAGCACCCGAAGGATTCCGAGAACATACAGTACCTCATTGTCCGCACGATGCATTCCTTCGTCTCGGAATTCTACCGCTCCGGCGCCGACGTCGTTCCCGGCCAAGTGTATTACGGCAACTACGAATTCCTGACGAGTGAGCGGCCATTCCGCTCCCAGATCGTCACGCCGAAGCCGGAAGTGCTGAGCATGCACACCGCCAAGGTGGTCGGCAAAGAGGGCGAGGAAATCGACACCGACGAATACGGCCGCATCCGCGTAGAATTCTTCTGGGACCGCGACAAGTCGTTCTCGCGTTGGGCGCGGGTGCTGCAGCCCTGGGCTTACAAACAATGGGGTACGCAGTTCATTCCGCGTGTCGGGATGGAAGTCGTCGTCGTCTATGAGGAAGGCGATCCGGACCAGCCGCTGGTGATCGGATCGGTCTACAACGGCGACAACAAGCATCCGTATAAGCTGCCCGATAACAAGACCCAGTCCGGTATCAAATCCAACTCGTCGAAGGGCGGCAACGGCTACAACGAGTACATGTTCGAGGACAAGAAGGGTTCCGAACTGATCCGGATGCATGCCCAAAAGGATTATGACGTCACCGTCCATCATGTCGAGACGCGCAAGATCGGTGAAGATGGCGTGAGCGGGGCGTCGCGTGACACCACGCTTCTGACCGGCGACGACAAGCTGACGATCGCAACCGGCAGCCAGAACGTCATGATTGCGCAAAGCCACACCGAAACAATGGGTCTCGCGCGCACAACCACAATCGGTACCTCCCGCACCACTCTGGTCGGAGCGAGCGACACGCTCACCGTCACTGGGCCGATCGCGATCACGTCGGTGGCGAACATCACTCTGGTCTGCGGTGCGAGCACGATCATCATGACGCCCGCGTCCATCACCATTCAGTCTCCGACCGTGCAGATTCTGGCCAGCGTGAATGCGACGATCTCCGGGCCGCTGAAGTCCGATACCTTCTAGGGGCGCACGAGGAGGACGATCGAAAATGCCCCGCCTTCGCTTCGAGCAGGTGAGAGATGTGATCGAAGCCTTTCCGAGCGTTGCATTCGAGCTCGACATCGAGCCGAGCGACGAAGGCTCGCTTGACTTTCTGAATTCGCTCGCTGGCGAGGAACTCGACAAGGCGGTCGGCTTTTGCGCCTACCTGCTGCCGCGCCGTGAAGCGGTGTGGTGGGGCTGCCGCTCCGTCCGTAAGTTCGTGTCCAAGGCAAGTCTGGACGAGCGGGAAGGAATCCAGCTCGCCGAGGATTGGGTGCGGGAGCCGGAGGAGGACCGTAGACTCGCGGCGCTCGAACTCGGCATGCGCTACAGCACCAAGCTGGCGACGACGCATCTGGCGCTCGCGGCCGGCTGGTCCGGCCGCAGCTTCAGCATCGCGGGGGGCGATCCGATCCCGATCCAGCCGCATTCTACGGCGCGCTCGGTCCGCGCCGCGATCCTGATCGCGGCGTGTCGTGCGAGCCAGATTGAGCGGCCGGAGCTGATGCGCGGCTGTGTCGAGGACGGCATCCGAATCGCCGTCGACGGCATGGAGCAGGGCTGATGGTGCAGGCGGTTGGGCCACGTTGATAGGCTTGTCGGAGGCCAGTAGGTTTGCGGAATCGCGAGAGCCGGTGACATGGGGCTTACGCTCACAATCGAGAACGAGACCAACCTCCCAGACGGGGGGCCGCTGAGTGTGGCGGTGACGGGCAGGCGCGGTCTGGATATCGGCAGGGACGAGCACCTGGACTGGACCTTGCCCGATTCAACGCGGTTCATCTCCGCGAAGCACTGCGAGGTGCGTTACCGCGACGGCGGTTACTGGCTCTACGATGTTTCAACCAACGGCACGTTCCTTAATGGGAGTGACGGCCGGCTGAAGGCGCCGCACCGCCTGCGCAATGGCGACCGTCTCACCATCGGGCAATATATTATCGCCGTCGCGCTCGACGGGGACGATGTTGAGGCGCGCGAAACATCCCCCATCGCGTCTCCGTCGTCTTATCGCGATCTGTGGAACGCCACCGACGATGCCGCTCCGCCCGTCGACCGCAAACTCCTCAACCCTGCCAGCGCGAACGTTCCGGTCCGCCCCGACTTCCTCGATTGGGCTGTTGACGTCCCGAACACGGAGTTCGGCGAGTTGGATCGGGGGGCGACCCCGGTTCCAAAGCCGACCGACGATGATTTCGGTTGGGCGCAGGGTGCGCCGAAGCGGCCACCACCGCCCGATCCGTCCCCCACCGTCCCGACGCCGCGCCGCCCGGTCTGGCTCACCAACGAGCCGAGCGGACCCTGGAGCGCAGCACCGTCGCTACCCGAGTCGTCCGCGGATTCCGCCGGGCCGGGATACGACCGGGCACCGGTGCCTACGGCGCCATCGCCACCCGCGCCGGCCTCGTCCGAACCGCCCCGATCGCCTGATGATTTCACGCGACTCTTGGCGCGCGGCGCGAATGTCCCGGAACGGACTTTCGTGCAGGATCCGGAAAGACTCGCCGAGCAGCTTGGCATCCTGCTGCGGCTCGTCACCGAAAATCTGCGTCAATTGCTCAGTGCGCGGCTGCAGGCAAAACGCCTCGCCCGCGTGTCGAACCAGACGACGATCGAAGCGCTCAACAACAACCCCCTGAAATTCTCGCCTTCGACCGAGGATGCCCTGCGCATCATGTTCGGGCCGGCAACCGCGACCTACCTCGATGCACTGCAGGCGATTGAAGAGGGTTTCGGCGATCTCAAGGAGCATCAGGTTCGCACCTACTCGGCGATGCAGCAGGCGCTCGGGATGATTGTCGCCGATCTGGATCCGGAGGCGATCGAGAATTCAATAGAAGCCGATCGTGGCCTCTCGGGCATGATCGGATCGCGCAAGGCACGCCTGTGGGATGCGTATGTGTCGCGCTTCCAGGCGAAGACGCGTGGGCAGGATGGAGGACTCGTTGATGTGTTCATGCAATACTTCGCCGAATGCTACGATCGCGGCGGAACCAGAAACCGATGAACGCCGGCGTCGCATCGTAGTGCCGGCACGGGGCGCTGATGTCCTGGTACAGTAAAGTCCTTTGGTCCGAAGGCCTGTTCCTTCGGCCCCATCACCTGCAGCAGGCTGACCGCTATCTCGAGCATCTGGTGGAGGGCCGTACCCGGCACACGTCGCCCTATCCGTGGGGCTTCTCATATCTTGAAATCGACCGCGATCTTGCACAGCAAAGCAAATTTTCCGTACGCCGCGCGGCGGGCGTCATGCCCGACGGAACGGCGTTCGACGTTCCGGGCGACAGCCCGATCCCTGAACCGCTCGACATTCCAGAATCCGCCGCGACGCAGATTTGCTGGCTGTCATTTCCGGTCGCCGCGCCTAACACGCGCGAAGTCGACGAACGGGAGTCGGACAGTGCGAGCCGGTTTACCTCCGGCACCGAGACGTTCATTGATTCGACGTCGTCGCTTCGCATCGAGGAACAGATCGACGTCGCTTATCCGCGGCTGAGCTTCGAGCTGCGCAAGACCGCCAAGCCGGGTTACATCGGATTGGCCATGGCGCGAATTGTCGAAATTCGCGACAAGGCGATCATCTTCGACGAAAAATTCGCACCACCGGTGTTGATCTGCTCCGCTCATCCGGTTGTGGACGGCTGGATCGACCGGGTCGTCGGATGGATCGACAACAAGCTGGAAGAGCTTGCGCGCTATGCGGCCGATCCGACCGCCGGAGGCGGGCTCCAGAGCGTCGACTATTTCGTGCTGCAACTGCTCAATCGATACATCACGGTGCTGAAGCACTTCCGCTCGTCACGCTACGTGCATCCCGAGCGCCTGTACGAGGAGTTACTGCGTCTCGTCGGCGAGCTTGCGACATTCGCGACCCCTGAGCGCCGCGCGCGAGAATATCCGGCCTACGACCACGACAATCTGGAGAATGTCTTTGCGCCGGTGATCCGGGACCTTCAGGATTTCCTCAGCGCGCGGCTCGGTCGGCGAGCCATCCGCCTGGAAATCATCGAGCGCGCGCAGAATGCCTTCGTCTCGACGATCCGAGACCGCAGTCTGTTCCGCAACGCGAATTTCGTTCTGGAGGTCGCGGCGCGGCGTCCACTGATCGAAATTCAGCATCAATTCCCCAACCTCTTCAAAGTAGGGCCGAACACCAAGATGAACGAAATCGTGCACGCGCACCTTCCGGGCGTGCCCCTCGTCCATCTCCCCACGCCGCCGCCGCAAATCCGCGCGATCACCGATCACGTCTACTTTTATCTGGACCGAAAATCGCCGCTGTGGCCGGAGTTCAGCACCGCCAGCTCGATGGGAATGCACTTCTCGGGTGATTGGCCCGAATTGCAGCTTGAGCTATGGGCTATCTTGGAAGATCGCCGATGAGCGAGAACGACCGCCCGCCCGGCCCCCCCGGCCGTGGTGATCGAACCATCATCCGGCCCAACCCGGGCGCGCGGCGATCGACAGCTCCGGTTGCCCCGGCCGCCTCCGCCCATCCGGCTTCGCAGGTATCCAGTCCAACCCGATCGTCAGCGGGGACCGAGGACTGGATCTCGACCCCGACGGCGCCGAAGACCGCGGAAGACAAACCGCGTGCCCCCGAGCTCCGGCTCGATGAATTGGCGGCGCCCAATGAGAACCCGATCATGCGTGCGGCAGGGCCGCTGCTACTGCTGCTGGGACGCCTGCGCGTCGCATTGCTGCGCGCCTCGTTTGCGAGCCTGATGGAGCTGGTCGCGGACGCAATCAAGTTCTTCGAGAAAGATATCCGCTCGGCCGGCATTCCGGAGCAGCAAGCCAACATCGCGAAATACATTCTGTGCGCCACGGCCGATGACATCGTCCAGAATATCCCGACCGAGGATCGTCATGTCTGGACGCAATACAGCATGCTCAGCCGCTTCTTCGGCGAGCGCATCGGCGGTGTCCGGTTCTTCGAGGAGCTGGATAAGGCGCTCAAGGACCCGCTGATCAACTATCCCTTGCTTGAGCTGCAGCACACCTGCCTCGCCCTCGGCTTTCAGGGTGTGCACCGAAGCGCGCCGAACGGTCAGGCTTCGTTGCAGCAGATCCAGCGCAACCTTTATGAGACGCTACGGCGGGTGCGGCCGAAGGTCGCCCACGACCTCTCCCCTCGCTGGCAGGGTCAGAAACTTGCGAGCCAGTCGTTACGGTTCCGCGTGCCGCTCTGGGTGGTCGCCTCAATCATGCTGGCGCTGCTGGTCGGCCTTTATATCACGCTGCTGACCCTGCTCAGCGGCGGGGCGGACGCTGTCGCGAGTTCGGCGATGACGTTGCATCCGAGCGACCGCGTCGAGATCGCGCGCCGGGTGATCGCTCCGCCTCCGCCTCCGCCTTCACCGCCACCGCCGACGGCGCAGCTTCCGCGCATCAAGCGTGAGCTCGCCGACGATTGCATCACGGTCACGCAGACCGGCAGCGTGATAGTCATTCGCCTGTGCGATCTTGCGCTGTTCGAGTCGGGCAAGGCCGACGTGCGCCCCGGCTTCCGCCCGGCCGCGGCGCGCATCGCCAAGCTGCTTCAGGAGGAAAAAGGCTTCATCAAGGTGGTCGGCCACACCGACAGCATCCCGATCAAGAGCGCACGGTTTCCGTCGAACTTCCAACTGTCGGTAGAGCGGGCACGTGCGGTCACCGACCTGCTCAAGTTGGGGGTCTCGCAGCACGGCCGCTTCCAGATCGAGGGCAAGGGATCGGAAACGCCGATCGAAACCAATGCGACACCGGAGGGCCGTTCCAAGAACCGCCGCGTCGAAATCCTGATCCCGCGGGTCGAGTGAGGGGCCGATGAAGAACCTCCTCGGATCCAAGCTCGGCAAGGACCTGCTCTACCTCGGGCTCTACGCCGTCGGCCTCGCCTCCATTTCGATGATGATCTACACCGTCGGCGGGTTCATCTCGATCGGTGGCTGGCGCCCGTTCGAGAATTACTACATCCGCGACGCCACCATCCTGATCATTACCGCCGCGGCCGCTGGCGGCATCGGCCTCCGCATCTGGCGCCGCAGGAAGTCGTCCGAGCAGCTCGCCGAAGGGATAGGCGAGGCCGCGAAGGAGGAGGACGACGGCGTCGTCCTGAAAGACAAGATGAAAGACGCGCTCGCCACGCTGAAGAAGGCGGGCGGCGGCAAGGGCGACTACCTCTACGACCTCCCGTGGTACGTGATCATCGGACCGCCCGGCGCCGGCAAGACTACGGCACTCGTCAATTCCGGCCTGAAGTTCCCGCTCTCGCGCGGCGCGACGCCGGCTGCGGTGGCAGGCGTCGGTGGCACGCGCTACTGCGACTGGTGGTTCACCGAGGACGCGGTGCTGATCGATACCGCCGGCCGCTACACGACACAGGATTCCGACGCGACGTCCGACAAGAAGAGCTGGTTCTCGTTCCTCGACCTGCTCAAGAAGAACCGGCCGCGCCAGCCTATCAACGGCGTCATCGTGGCGATCAGCCTCGAAGATCTCATGACCCTGAGCTCGGCCGAGATTGCCTCCCATTCAGACGCGATCCGCGCGCGGCTGCTCGAATTGCACGACCGGCTGAAGGTCGATTTCCCGGTCTATGCGGTTTTCACCAAGGGCGACCTTGTCGCCGGCTTCATGGAGTTTTTCGGCAGCTTGGGAGAGAACGGGCGCAAACAGGTCTGGGGTGCCACTTTTCAGACCAACGACAAGACGCGCAATCTGGTGGGCGAGGTCCCGTTTGAGTTCGATGCCCTGATCGAGCGGCTCAACATTGACCTGACCGACCGCCTGCAGGAAGAACCGGCCCCGAGCACACGCGTTGCGCTGTTCGGTTTTCCTGCGCAGATGGCCGCGTTGAAGCGTCCCATCTTCGATTTTCTCAATTCGATCTTCGAGCCGACCCGATATCACGCGAATGCGACGCTGCGTGGCTTCTATTTCACTTCCGGAACGCAGGAAGGCACGCCAATCGATCAGGTGATCGGCGCGTTGGCCCGGAGCTTCGGTGCAGAAGAAGTCGCCGGCGCATCCTATTCGGGAAAGGGCCGCAGCTACTTCCTCACCGACCTGATCAACAAGGTCATCATCGGCGAGGCGGCCTGGGTTTCGACCGATTGGAGAGCGGTTCGGCGCGCCCTGATCCTGAAGGTGGCCGCCTATACCTGCATCCTCGCGTTCGCCGCCGCCGCGGTGACCGCATGGTGGATAAGTTACAGCCACAATCGCGATCTGATCGCGCAGACCGATACGCGTATCGAGGCCTACCGCGCGGCGGCAGGACCGCTCGCGACCGAAAAGATCATCTCCGACCGCGCTCTCGAACGGGTCGAGCCCCTGTTGCGGCGGCTGCGCTTCCTGCCCGCCGGTTATGCGAGCCGCGGAACGCCGGTGCCGCTAGCCGCGAAGTTCGGGCTTAGCCAGTATGAACGCATCCAGGCCTCATCGGAGAACGCATATCGCATCGCCCTCGAGCGCATGTTTCGGCCGCGCCTGATGTTCCGGCTGGAGGAATTGCTCGAGGCCAGCCGGAATGTGCCGGGTTTCCTCTACGAGGCGCTGAAGGTCTACCTGATGCTCGGCGGCCAGCAGCCGGTCGACCGCGAACTCGTTCTGCAATGGATGCGGCGGGACTGGGCCGACACCCTGTATCCCGGTGCCGGCAACGCGGGCGGCCGCAAGGCGCTGGAAGAGCATCTCGTCGCGCTGCTCGATCTGGAGGCCGGCAACGAGCCGCTGTTCACGCTGCATGGGCCGCTGATCGAGGAAACGCAGAAGACGCTCGCGCGTCTCAGCGTCTCGCAGCGCGCCTACGAGTTGCTGAAGTCGCAGGCTCGCTCCGCCGCGCTGCCGGACTGGGTTCCGGCGCGCAACGGCGGCCAGGACTTCGCGCTGGTGTTCGGCGCGGTTGGCAACCAGGACCTCGAAAGCGTACGGGTGCCCGGCTTCTTCACCTATGCGGGTTTTCAGCGCGGCTTCGTGGAACAGCTCGGCGACATCGCCGAACAGGTGAAGAAGGAACGTTGGGTGCTTGGGCCCGCAGGCGAGCAGACCGCCGTGCAGGCGCAATACGATGCGCTAGGTCCGGCGCTGCTCGAGCTCTACACCCGCGAGTTCATCGCGGCATGGCGCGACACGCTCGGCAAGCTGCAGATGCACCGGCTCACCACCGACAAGCCGAAATACCTCGCGCTCGGGGCCGCCGCTGCCGCCACCTCGCCGATCAAGCAGTTGCTCGAGTCGATCCGCGACGAGACCGCGCTGACGCGCGAACGCCCCGGCACCAAACCGCCCGCCGGGCAGCAGGGCGGGACCGGCACGGCTGGCGCCGCACCCGCTGCGCCGACGCTGCTGCGCCAGCAAGACCGCGCGCCCGGCGCCGCGATCGAGGCGGCGTTCAAGGCCTTCCATGTGCTGGTCGACGGCGACGCAACGCGGCGCCCGATCGATGCGATCATCGCAAACCTCAACGAGATCCATCAGAGCTTAACGCTGCTCGCAACCAATCCGTCGCAAGCCGCGCTCGCCAACGCCGCGCTGCAGACTCAGGTCGCGAGCTTGCGGTCGAACGCGAACCGCCTCCCAGCGCCTTTCGCCGAGATGCTGCTGCGCGCTGCTGGCATTTTCGAAGGCGACCTGACTCAGTCGTCGCACCAGCAGCTCGCGCGCGCGCTCGGCGATCAGGTGACCGGCGCGTGCCAGCAGATCGTCCCGAACCGCTATCCGTTCACGCGCACCAGCACGCAGGAGGTCCCGCTCACCGATTTCGGCCGGGTGTTCGGGCAGGGCGGCGTGTTCGACCGGTTCTACAACCAGTATCTCCAGCAGCTGGTCGACACCTCGCGCCCCGATTGGCAATGGCGGCAGGACAATGCGCTCGCGCGCACGCTCTCGCCCGCGACGCTGCGTGAATTCCAGCGTGCCGCGCAGATCCGCGACGCCTTCTTTGCGGGCGGCAACATCCCGTCGATCAGTCTCGCCGTGATGCCGCCGCCGGTAAGCACGAGCGGCGGCTACTCGATCAAGCTCGACATTAACGGCACCATCGTGGAGAGCAAGGCGGGATCGAACTCGCCGGTTTCCGTGCCGTGGCCGGGCACGAACCTCGGGCGCGCCGCCATCACGGTCGGCCCGGACGCGAACCCGCAGCAACAGCAGCAGGAGCAGCGCCCGCAGTTCGGCTTCGGAGGAGGGCCGCCTCCGCTTCCGCAAACGCAGGCGATGCAGCCATCGACGCTCGAACGCAACGGGGCTTGGTCGCTATTCCGTCTGATCGACGGCGGATCGCCGAAACGGCAAGGCGACTGGATCGTCGCGAACTTCATCGTCGGTGGGATGGATCTGCAGTATCGCTTCCGCGCCGGCTCGGTGAACAATCCGCTGACACTTCCGGCGTTGCGCGAGTTTCGTTGTCCGAGCGGAATCTGAAGGTATGCAGTGTGGCCTGTACGGAAAACTTCCGACCAAGCGCGACTTCATCGCCATCAAGGCACCGCGGGAGTTTCTCGAGGTGTGGGAGCCGTGGATGCAGGGGGGGCTTTCGGCAAGTCGGCACGCGCTCGGCGACAACTGGCAGCAAACCTTTCTTACAGCGCCGATCTGGCGTTTCTGGCTGGGCAGCGAACTGTGCGGGCGCACCGTGCTCGGCGCGTTCATGTCCTCGCTCGACGGCGTCGGCCGGTATTTTCCCCTCACCTTGCTGGCCTATCCGGACGATGGCGCCGCGATTCCGCCGCCGGAGTTCGACGCGCAGGACGGCTGGTTCGCCGCCGCCGAGGACTTTCTGCTCTCGACCCTGGAGCCGGAGATGACATTCGATGCGGTTACCGCGGGGCTGGGTCGGCTGGTCAGTCCTTCGGACGACTCCCTCGTGGAGCGGCGCAATGACATGGTCGAGTTCAAGGACGGACTCGTGGCACAGCTAAATGAACGGTCGCTGCCGGATGTATTCGCCTCAATCCGTCTCGCGGACTACGCCAATGTCTATTCGGCCGCGACTTTCTGGTGGACGATCGGAGGGGAGGGCTTCCAGCCGCTCGCGATGAGCGGCAGGCGCATGCCGCCGCCGTTCCAATTCACCCAGATGCTCACCGGCCGCTTTGCGTTCGGATACGACTGATGGCCTTACGTGCGATGCGCATGCAGGACGCGT
>Ga0190275_10002408_pt1 | contig 13438 bp, 8 predicted proteins | sample Popmic550T_FD_133745 | JGI IMG/M metagenome (GOLD analysis project Ga0190275, IMG submission 133745) | Populus adjacent soil microbial communities from riparian zone of Yellowstone River, Montana, USA - 550 T | ecosystem: Environmental > Terrestrial > Soil > Riparian zone > Trees stand | place... | reverse complement strand
GTCGGAGCTGAACTCGCTCTTCGGCGAGATCGGTGAGCAGGCCACCGTGTTCAGCCCGTTGAAGATCGACTTCACCAGGGCCTCGCGGTCGATCGACGCCTCCAGCGCCTGCCGGATCCGGGCGTCCTTGGCGATCGGGGTGTCGAGTTGCTTCTGTGGGTTGCCGATCCCGTTCGCGTTGCCGATGTTGATCGTCAGCCCTTGGTAGCCGAGCGACTGGGACTGCAGCACGGACAGGTTGCTGTCTTTCTGCAGGGTCGGCGCGTCCTGGGAGGACAGTGAGTCGGCGACCTGGGCGTCGCCCGAGCGGAGGTTGGCCGAGCGGATGCTGGAGTCGGTGATGATCCGGTACTCGATCGCGTCCAGGTGCACCTTCGCGGCGTCGTAGTACAGGGGGTCCTTGACCACCTTGATCGAGTTTTGCGCGACCCGGCTGGCGAACTTGAACGGGCCAGCGCAGACCGGGGCGGTGGAGAAGTTGGCGCCAAGCTTGTCGACCGCGGCCGGGCTGAGCACCATGCCGGCCCGGTCGGCAAGGGCGGCGGTGAGTGGGGCGAACGGCTTGGACAGCTTGATCACGACGGTCTTCGGGTCGGGCGTCTCGATCGAGCTGATCGGGCCGAGCTCGCTCTTGCGACCGGAGCCGGCCAGGGTGAGGCCGCGGTTGATGGACAGCTTCACCGCGGCGGAGTCGAGCGTGCCGCCGTCGGCGAACTTCACGCCTTCGCGCAGGGGGATGCTGAGGCTGAGACCGTCGGGGGAGATGGTCGGCAGCGCGGTCGCGAGCTGCGGCTTGAGCTTCGCGTCCGGACCGAGGTCGTAGAGCTTCTCGCACATGGTGTGGAACACGTAACGCGAGTACAGGCTGCGCGACAGCGTCGGGTCGAGCTTGTCCGGGTCGGCCGACAGCGCGACGGTCAGGGTGCCGCCCTGCTTCACCGCCGCCGGGTCCGCGGCGTCGCCGAAGACGTCCTGCCCCGAGGTGGGTTGGTCACCCGACTGTTCGCCGGCCGGCTCGACCGGCGAACAGGCCGCGCCGATGATCGCCAGGGCCACCACCCCGACCACGGCTCCGGTACTGCGTACCGAGCGTGAGCCGTGGCGGAGTGATGGTCGCAGCGCGTCAGGGACGCGACGGGTAAGCCAACTAGAGCGGTTCAGCAACGACGGAGTTCGACGGGGCATTTCGTCCTCCTGGTAGGAGCGGTCCCGTCGACTGTTTCATGTATACAAGGCCCGCGCGCAAGTGATTCGGCGAGTTTGGTGGAACCTTTTACCGCGAGTCACAACTCCCAGGTGAGCGGATAACGGATGGTGCCCGGCCGCACGGGCTGGTCGTCGAGCGGGAGCACCATCAGAGCCGGACCGGTGATCGGTCCGTCGATGCCGAAGTCCGCCGCCGGGCGGAATCCGAAGCGCGGGTAGTAGTCGACATGGCCGAGCAGAATGACCAGGTGCTCACCCCGAGCCCGGGCCTCCGACAGCCCGGCCAGGATGACCGCGCTGCCGACGCCGAGCCCTTGGTAGGCAGGCAGCACCGCCACCGGCCCGAGCGACAAGACCGGCGTCTCGTCGACGTGACACCGGCTGAGCAGCACGTGGCCGACTACCTCGCCGTCGCTGGTGGCGGCCACGATCGAGAGCCCAGGCAGCCACGCGGTGGGATCCGCGCGTAGTGCCTCGACGAGGTCCGGCTCATACGTCTTGCCGAACGCCTGCAGATTGATCTCACGGATGACCGCCACGTCGGCAGCGGTTTCCGCACGAGTGATCCAGGAAGGAGACAACGGGAAGTACCTTTCAGAGATGGGTGTGACCGGTCTGGCGCAGGGCGCTGCGCACGGCAGCAGCCGCGATCGCGGTCATCAACTCATCTCCCTTCCCTGATCTGCCTGGGACTCTATCCAGCCTGGCCCGTCGGCTGCAGCTGATTTACCAGCTGTCCGGTACTGCGAGGGCCGCTGTCGGGTCGCGGTCGGGTGGACCGGCTGGATGCCACTCGTCGTCGACGAGGCGGTACGGGTGCCAGCGGCCGGTACGGTCGAGGCGGGCCTGGCAGTGGACGCTTCCCGTGGTGGTGATGCGGTTGTCGTCGACGGAGAGCTCGAGGTCACCGTCCGCTGCCGCCAGCAACTCAGTACGCGCGCGAGCAAGCTCGCCCGGGTCAGGGGTCCAGTGGCTTTCTAGGACGTCGAGGCCCGGCGCCCCGCCATACGACCAGGCCTGTACTCCGAGGGCCAGTGCGGCGGGTCGATCCCAAGCGGCGGCCACGCGGTCGCGCAGTACCGGGTAGTCGGCGGCTAGCCGGATGCTGTCTTGCCATTCGTCGAGGACCCATGGATCTGAATCGCCGGACAGCAAGGCGTTGAGCTGAGCGCGGGCGCGTCTGGCGGCATCGAGCACCAGCAGCGGCAGAGTCGTCGCTTCTAGCTCCGGCAGAGGTTGCGTGCCGCTGACGACTAGGTCGTCGATCGCGATCTTGGGCGGGAGAGTGGGCAGGTCGGGGAGATCACCGGCCGTTGCGGTGGCAGCGGATGCCGGAACGCCTTCCAGCGCTTCAGCGGCCTCCTCGGTCGGTGACGACCTGTGTTGCAGCTCTTCCAGCAGGGTTTCGCGGGAACGGCCGCGGAGCAGGAGCAGGACGAAGGGGTCTTCGTCGAGGAGCCAGCCGACCTGGTAGGTGAGACCGGCGGCGTGCTGGCAGGGGAGTTCCCAGCCGTCGCACGTGCAGGACGGGTCGAGATCGCCGATTCCCGGCAGGAGCGGGACGCCTGCATCGGCGGCCGCCTCGATCAGGTCGTGCGGCATCTCGCCGTCCAGCAGCGCCGCGATGTGGCCGGCGCGGGCGGCGACCTGGTCCAGGAAGCGGCTCCACTCGTCATCGTCGAGGCGGTCGACCTGCACGGCCGCTTCGTAGACGTCGTCGGGCGCATACACGGTGGCGGCGAGCCGGCCTGGGCTGATGGTGATCGTGCCGACCTGCCCGGAGTTCGCCGTCCGGCGGCCCTTTTTCAGTTGCTCGTTGTCGAGCGAGGTGTCCTCCAGCGCCTGCACCCAGGCGCGTCCCCACCACGACTTCCCGCTCGTACTACGCCGTCCGCCCTGCGCTGGGAAGGCCGGGAAGCCGCGTGCCTGCTCGCCGCTCATCGCGCACCCCGCAGTTCCACCAGATCGGCCAGTTCGGTATCGGTCAACTCGGTCAGCGCGGCCTCTCCACTGGTCAGTACTGCGTCCGCGAGCGCGCGTTTGCTCTGCAGCATCGCCGCGATCCGGTCCTCGATGGTGCCTTCGGCAATCAACCGGTGGACCTGCACCGGCCTGGTCTGGCCGATCCGGTACGCCCGGTCGGTGGCCTGGTCCTCGACGGCAGGGTTCCACCAGCGGTCGTAGTGCACGACATGATCGGCCCGGGTGAGGTTGAGCCCGGTGCCGGCCGCCTTGAGCGACAGCAGGAACACCGGCACCTCGCCCGCCTGGAATCGCTCGACGAGCTCCTCACGCTTGCGCACCGGTGTGCCACCGTGGAGGAGCTGGCTGGCGATACCGCGGTCGGCGAGATGGCGCTCCAGCAGCCGGGCCATGGCAACGTACTGGGTGAAGACGAGCACCGCGCCGTCTTCGGCGATGATCGTGGCGAGCAGTTCGTCGAGCAGTTCGAGCTTGCCGGAGCGACCCGCGAGGCGGGCCTCGTCGCCTTCCTTCAGGTACTGCACTGGGTGGTTGCAGATCTGCTTCAGCCCGGTGAGCAGCTTCACGATCAATCCACGCCTGGCCATTTGATCGCTCGCGGCTACTGCGCTGAGCAACTCGCGCACGGTCGCCTCGTAGAGCACGACCTGCTCGCGGGTCAGCGAGACGGCCTGGTCGGTCTCGGTCTTCGGCGGCAGCTCGGGTGCGATCCCCGGGTCGGACTTGCGGCGGCGCAGCAGGAACGGCTTGACCAGCTTCGCGAGCCGCTCTGCGACCTCCTCGTCCTTGTCCGCCTCGATCGGGGTCGCCCACTGGTTGCGGAAGGTGCTCAACCGGCCGAGCAGCCCGGGTGTCGTCCAGTCGAGGATCGCCCAGAGCTCGGAGAGGTTGTTCTCGACGGGAGTACCGGTGAGGGCGACTCGGGCGAGAGCCGGCACTGTGCGCAGCGCCTTTGCCGTGCCGGAGGTTGGGTTCTTGACGTGCTGCGCCTCGTCGGCAACGAGCAGTGCCCAGCGATGCGCCGCCAGCCTGGCTGCGTCGCGACGCAGAGTCCCGTACGTGGTGAGCACGAACCCGCTGTCGGCGCCTTCGAGCGAGCGGCCGGAACCATGGAAGCGCAGTACCGGGGTGCCTGGCGCGAAGCGCTGGACCTCGCGTTCCCAGTTGCCGAGCAGCGAAGCGGGGCAGACGACGAGCGTCGGGCCGGCGGTGTCGTCGGTGAGCTGGCGGTGCAGGTGCAGAGAGATGAGAGTGATCGTCTTGCCGAGGCCCATGTCGTCGGCGAGACAGCCACCCAGGCCGAGCGAGGTCATCCGGACGAGCCAGCGGAGACCGCGAAGCTGGTAGTCGCGGAGGGTCGCTTGCAGCTGCGCTGGTGGCTCGATCGGTTCTTGGGAGTGCTCGGGGTCGGCGATCTTCGCGCGCAGGTCGTCGAGCCAGCGGGTCGGGGTGACGGTGATCTGCTTGCCGTCGACCTCGGTCGTGCCGGTCAGGGCAGCGCTCAGGGCGTCGATCGCGGTGACCGGCTTGAGGATGCGTTCGCGGGCCTTGCGGGCCAGCTCGGGGTCGACCAGCATCCACTGGTCGCGCAGCCGGACCACCGGACGGGTGGCCTCGGCCAGCTGGTCCAGCTCGGCCTCGGTCAGCGGATCGTTGCCGAGGGCAACCTGCCAGCTGAAGTCGAGGGTGTTGTCACCGCCGAAGAAGCTCGGCATGTCGGACGGTGGACCGTCGGCGGAGGTGATCGCGGCGCGGGCGGTCAGCTCGCGGCCGAGGCTGCGCGGCCAGTGCAGCTCGATGCCGGCGGCCGAGAGTCGCTGGGCGCCACCGGCGAGCAGGCCTGCGATCTCTTCGTCGGTCAGCTCCAGGCGATCCGGTACTGCGGAGTCGAGCAAGCGGGCCAGTGGCAGCCAGACGCGCGCTGCCCGACGGATCGCGAGGGTGGCGTCGATGCGGGCGCGCGGGCCGAAGCCGTTCACGTCCTCGGCCCAGACGTCGGAGGCGTCGCGGACGAGGGTGGGGTCCTTCAAGCTGTGCAACTGCACCACGGCCCGGAAGCCGAGCGACTCGGGGAGCTCGATCCGCAGGGAGATCCGCACGCCGGTGTCGAGTCCGGCGGAGACTTCGTCAGCCCACGAACGCAAGCGCGAAGCTTGTTGGGGTGCCTTGGCTGCGAACAGGGCAGTCCCGTGAGCCTTCACCGCGCCAGGCGACCGGGGCATCCCGTCAGCCACAGCGTCGAGGAACTGCCGAATCAGTTCCTCACCGACCGGCACCCGTAGTTCGTTTGTTGCTGAAGGGAGGGGGAGGCATCTTGCTTCGAAGGGGATGGCTTCGGCCAGGTGGAGGACTTTGTCTACGTCGGCGGCGTCCAGCGGGCCGACTCGCCAGGCGTCGTGGCCTGCGGGGGAGACGCCAGGGAGAAGCCGGCCGCGGGCTGCCAACTGGAGGGCGATGAGCGCGGCGGCTCCCCAGAAGGCGGCGGCCGGGTGGGCCCCGGCGCTTGTCCTGGCCCGCCCTAGAACAGGCACCGCCTGATCAATCGGCAACTCAATCACCCGAACAGACCGGGTGACCAAGCCGCCGTCATCTTTCACCGCAAGGTCGAGTGAGGCGTGCTCGCCGATCCCGAGGGGGAGGTCGCCTCCTGAGGGGTCCCAGAAGGCGACGTGCCCGTCGCGGGGCGGATCGGAGGGAACAAACACCGCTGCCAACCCGGCCAGCGCCCCCGCCTGCACATTCCCAGCCAACCCGTACTCCTTGTCTCGGTGAAAACCCTGTCGTGACTACAAGCGAGCGGATCAGACCGCAGCGACCGGAACGTCTCCGGTAGCACCCGCCTGCTCGAACTGCGTCCGGTGCAATTCCTCGTATCGCCCCGCGGCCGCCAGCAACTCGCTGTGCGTGCCCTGCTCGACGATCCGCCCGTCCTCGATCACGAGGATCTGATCGGCCGCCCGGATGGTGGATAGCCGGTGGGCGATCACCACGGCCGTCCGGCCGTCGAGCGCCTCGGCCAACGCGGCCTGCACGGCTGCCTCCGACGTCGAGTCGAGCGCCGCGGTTGCCTCGTCCAGCAACACAACCCGCGGCTGAGCCAGCAGCAACCGCGCGATCGTCAACCGCTGCCGCTCACCGCCGGACAGCCGATACCCGCGCTCACCGACGACCGTGTCCAGCTGATCAGGCAGTGACCGGATCAGGTCGCCGAGGCGCGCTCGCGTCAGCGCTTCCCACAGATCGGGCTCGGTGGCCTCGGGCCGCGCGAGCAGCAGGTTCTCCCGGATCGAGTCGTGGAAGAGGTGCCCGTCCTGAGTCACCATGCCCAGCGTGTCTCGCAGCGACTCCGCCGTCAGATCCCGCACGTCGACTCCGGCCAGCTGCACCGATCCCGAGTCCACGTCGTACAACCGGGGGATCAGTTGCGCGATCGTCGACTTGCCTGCGCCGGAGGAACCGACCAGCGCGATCATCTGTCCGGCCTCGGCCTTGAACGAGACGTCGTGCAGTACTTCGACACCGCCTCGGGTGTCGAGCTTGGCCACCTCTTCCAGCGAGGCGAGTGACACCTTTTCCGCCGACGGGTAGGCGAACCGCACGTTCTTGAATTCGACCGACACCGGCCCGGGCGGCACCACGCCGGCATCCGGCTTGTCCGTGATCAGCGGCTTGAGATCGAGGATCTCGAAGACCCGCTCGAAGCTGACCAGCGCGGTCATCACCTCGAGCCGGGCGCTCGCCAGCGCGGTCAGCGGCGAGTACAACCGCGTCAGCAGCAGAGCCATCGCCACGACCGTACCGGCCTCGAGTTGGTCGCGGAGGGCGTAGAAGCCGCCCAAGCCGTAGACGACTGCCAGCGCCAGCGCCGAGACCAGCGTCAGTGAGGTGACGAACACCCACTGCACCATCGCGGTCCGGACGCCGATGTCGCGCACCCGCCGGGCCCGGACGGCGAACTCGTGCGACTCACGCTTCGGCCGGCCGAAGAGCTTGACCAGCGTCGCGCCCGGTGCCGAGAACCGCTCGGTCATCTGGGTGCTCATGGTCGCGTTGTAGTTGGCCGCTTCCCGCTCCAGCGCGGCCAGCCGGTTGCCGATCCGGCGGGCGGGGATCACGAAGACCGGCAGGATCACCAGCGCGAGCAGGGTGATCTGCCAGGACATCTGCAGCATCACGAACAGGGTGAGCAGCAGCATCACCAGGTTGCTCACGACACCGGACAGCGTGTCGCTGAACGCCCGCTGCGCGCCGATCACGTCGTTGTTCAGCCGGGAGACGAGCGCACCGGTCCGGGTCCGGGTGAAGAAGGCGATCGGCATCTTCTGGATGTGATCGAACACCGCGGTGCGCAGATCGAGGATCAGCCCCTCACCGATGCCGGCGCTCAGCCAGCGGGTGACCAGCCCGAGTGCGGCCTCCGCGACCGCGATCAGCGCGATCACCCCGGCCAGCCAGAGCAGGACGTCGAGTTCCTTGCCCTTGACGATCGCGTCCACCACGCGGCCGGCCAGGATCGGCGTTGCTACGGCCAGCACAGCGCCCGCGACACTCAGCAGCAGGAAGAAGATCAGATGACGCCGGTGCGGCCGGGCGAAGGCGAGGATCCGCCGCAGCGTCTCCTTCGAGAACGGCCGCTTCTCGTCCTGTCGGTGCATCGCGTGGTACATCGAGGTCCACGCGGTCATTTCCATACTCACGGCGTCGCTCCGGTGTCGGGGACAAGACAAGGCCGATGATCCTCTTGACCACCGACAGTTTCCGACCGTAGAACCTCAACAAAGCTAGAGGTCAAGCTCCCACCCTTACTGAGTACGCTGTACGAGGTAACTGTGAGAGTGTAGCCAAGCCGGAGGAAAACCGCACATGCATCAGGAATACAGCGGTAGCGGCGATCCCGCCAGGAGCCTAGAACTGCTCTGGGGTCTTCAGGTGAAACCGACCCGCGGGCCGAAGCCGGCGCTCACCGTGGGCAAGATCGTCACGGCGGCGATCAAGATCGCGGACGCCGAAGGGCTAGCGGCGATGTCGATCCGCCGGGTCGCGGATGAGCTTGGCGTCGGCGCGATGACCCTGTACCGCTATGTGCCGGGCAAAGGCGAACTGCTCGACGTCATGGTCGACACCGTGTACGGCGAACTGCCGCGGCGCGAGGTGCCCGGCGATTGGCGGGCCCGGCTCGACGAAGTGGCGCGGGAGAACCGCGCGATGCACCTGGCGCATCCGTGGCTGCTACATGTCGCAGTAAGCCGGCCCCCCTTGGGGCCGGGCGTGATGGTCAAGTACGAGTACGAGCTGAGTGCGGTCGAAGGGATCGGCCTGACCGATGTCGAGATGGATGCAGCGGTCGCTCTCGTCAATGGGTACGTGCATGGCGCAGTACGGAGTGCGGTGGAGGCGGCGTCCGTGATTCAGCGTTCTGGGATCACGGACAAGGAGTGGTGGCTGGCACATGAGCCGCTGCTGGAAAAGATCGGTGATGCGACGAAGTTTCCGCTCGCCTCCCGGGTCGGGACGACGGTCGGCCAGGAGTTCGACGCGCCGTACGACTCCGACCACGGTTTCGAGTTCGGTCTGGCGCGCGTACTGGACGGAATCGCGACACTGCTGGGAGATCGCTAATCCGCTTGTGAGTGAGTGCTCACTCAGTTAGCCTCGATCGGGTGAGTCCACGAGCGACACCTTTGCCACCCGATGAGCGCCGAGCGGCGCTGGTTCGGGCGACCCTGCCGCTACTGGAGAAGTACGGCCTCGAGGTGAGCACCCGGCAGATCGCCGAGGCCGCCGGCGTCGCCGAGGGCACGATCTTCCGCGCCTTCGGCAGCAAGGACGCCCTGATCAGGGCCACCTTCAAGACCGCGTTCGACGTCGAGCCGCTGATCGCGGCGCTGAACGAGATCGACCCACAGTTGCCGTTGCGGGAGCGGCTGATCGCCGCTGTCGACATCTCCCAGACCCGGCTGAGCAAGGTCTTCAAGCTCTTCTTCGCGCTGCGGATGAACCGGCGGTCGGAGTTCGCGGGCACTCCCGAGGAGCGGGCCCGCTCCGAAGCCGACAATGCCCGCGCCGACGAGGTCTTCGCCGACCTCATCCGGCCGGACGCCGACCAGTTGCGGCTGACGCCGGAAGAGGTCTGTCACCGGATGCGGCTGATCATCTTCTCCGCCTCCCACCCAATGATTTCGGCCGGTCGGACGCTGACCGCCGAGGAGATCGTCGACTTCGCGCTCGACGGTGTCCGAAACCACGACTCCGGGGATCGCTGATGTTACTTCGCCTGCTGCGTACGCACTTACGCCCGTACGCCGGCAACTTGTCCATGGTGGTCGTCCTGCAACTGATCGGGACGATCGCCTCCCTCTACTTGCCCAGCCTGAATGCCGACATCATCGACAACGGGGTCGCCAAGGGCGATACCGGCTACATCGTCGGTACCGGCGGCTGGATGCTCGGGATCAGCCTGGTCCAGATCGTCTGCACCATCGCTGCGGTGTACTTCGGCGCGAAGACGGCCGCACTGTTCGGCCGTGACGTGCGCGCTGCCGTGTTTCATCGGGTCGGGGAATTCTCGGCCCGCGAGGTGAATCAGTTCGGTGCGCCGACGCTGATCTCCCGCAGTACGAACGACGTCACCCAGGTACAGATGCTGGTGGTGACGACCTGCACGATGCTGGTCGCGGCCCCGATCACGATGGTCGGCGGCATCATCATGGCGGTCCGCGAGGACGTCGGCCTGTCCTGGCTGGTGGCCGTCGCCGTACCGTTGCTGGCGGCATCGATCGGGCTGATCGCCAGCCGGATGGTGCCGCAGTTCCGCAAGATGCAGGTCAACATCGACGGGGTCAACCGGGTGCTGCGCGAGCAGATCACCGGCATCCGGGTGGTCCGCGCGTTCGTCCGTGAGCCGCACGAGACCGAGCGGTTCGGCCAGGCGAACACCGAGGTCACCGACACCGCGATCCGGGCCGGCCGGTTGATGGCGCTGGTCTTCCCGGTGGTGATGCTGATCCTGAACATGTCCACCGTCGCGGTGCTCTGGTTCGGTGCCTCGCGAGTCGACGACGGGGCGATGCAGGTCGGCGCGCTGACCGCGTTCATTAGCTACCTGATCCAGATTCTGTTCTCGGTGATGATGGCGACCTTCGTGATGATCATGGTGCCGCGCGCCTCGGTCTGCGCGGACCGGATCAGCGAGGTGCTGTCGACCGAGTCCTCGGTCCGTCCGCCGGTCACCCCGATCCGGCAGTTCGCCGGTACCGGGGAGCTGGTCTTCGAGCACGCCACCTTCCAGTACCCCGGTGCCGCCGAGCCTGTCCTGCGAGACGTCAGCTTCACCGCGGTGCGTGGCCAGACGACGGCCATCATCGGTAGTACCGGCGCGGGCAAGACCACTCTGTTGTCGCTGGTGCCGCGACTGTTCGATGCCACCGGCGGACGGGTGCTCGTGGATGGCGTCGATGTGCGGGAGATCGAGCCGGACATGTTGTGGGAGCGGATCGGTCTGGTTCCGCAGCGGCCGTATTTGTTCTCCGGAACGGTGGCGAGCAACCTGCGCTACGGCAACCCGGAGGCGACCGACGAGGAGCTGTGGGAGGCGCTGGAGATTGCCCAGGGCAAGGACTTCGTCGAGGCGATGGCGCTCGGCCTGGAGGCGCCGATCTCGCAAGGTGGTACCAACGTGTCCGGCGGGCAGCGGCAGCGGCTGGCGATCGCCAGGGCGCTGGTCCGAAAGCCCGAGATCTACTTGTTCGACGACTCTTTCTCCGCGCTGGATCTATCCACTGACGCCCGTTTGCGAGCCGCGCTAGCTCCGGTGACTGCCGAGGCGTGTGTGGTGATCGTCGCTCAGCGGGTGTCGACGATCATCGACGCCGACCAGATCGTGGTGGTCGAGGACGGCGAGGTCGTCGGCAAGGGCAGCCATGACGAACTACTCGAGACCTGTCCGACGTATGTCGAGATCGTGGAGTCCCAGCGGTCCGCGGAGGAAGCAGCATGACGGATCAGAAGCTGGAACAAGCGCCGGGCGACGACCAGCCGGCGGAGACGGTCAAGGCGACCGAGCGTCCCAACACCGGCCGCGCTTTCGGACCGCCCGGCGGCATTCCAGGGGACAAGTCGATGAACTTCGTCCCGTCCGCCAAGCGGTTGCTGGCGCGGCTGCGTCCGCACCGGCTGCAGGTGTTCGGGGTGATCCTGCTCGCGATCGGCAGCGTTGGGCTGGCGGTGCTCGGGCCGAAGATCCTCGGTCGCGCCACCGACATCATCTTCGAAGGTGCCATCGGCAAGGATCTGCCGAAGAACCTGACCAAGGAGCAGGTGATCGAGCAGGCCCGGGCCGCCGGCAACGGCCGGTTCGCCGACCTGCTCGGCGGGATCGACCTGATCCCGGGGGTCGGCATCGATTTCGATGCCCTGCGCAACGTCTTGATGCTGGTCCTGGCCTTGTACGTCGGGTCGTTCCTGCTGTCCTGGATGCAGGGCTACATCCTCAACGGCGTTGTCCAGCGGACCGTGTTCGATCTGCGGTCCGAGGTGGAGGACAAGCTCAACCGGCTGCCGCTGAGCTACTTCGACGGTGCGCCGCGAGGTGAGCTGCTGAGCCGGGTCACCAACGACATCGACAACATCTCGTCCAGTCTGCAGCAGACGTTGAGCCAGTTGCTCAGCTCGCTGCTGACGGTGATCGGTGTGGTCACGTTGATGTTCGTGATCTCACCCGTACTGGCGTTGATCGCGCTCGTCACGATCCCGATCTCGATGGTGCTGACGGCGATGATCGCGAAGCGGTCGCAGACCCGGTTCGTCGATCAGTGGCGGCACACCGGCGCGCTGAACGGCCAGATCGAGGAGGCCTTCACCGGCCACGAGCTGGTCAAGGTGTTCGGCCGGCAGAAGGAGATCGAGGCGAGCTTCGCGAAGAAGAACGAGGAGTTGTACCAGGCATCCTTCGGCGCGCAGTTCATCTCCGGCCTGATCATGCCGTCGATGATGTTCATCGGGAACCTGAACTATGTGGTGATCGCGGTGATCGGCGGTCTGCGGGTCGCGTCCGGCACGATGTCACTGGGTGACGTTCAGGCGTTCATCCAGTACTCCCGGCAGTTCACCCAGCCGCTCACCCAGGTGGCGTCGATGGCGAACCTGTTGCAGTCCGGCGTGGCTTCGGCCGAGCGGGTGTTCGAAGTACTGGATGCCACTGAGCAGGTGCCGGACGACGCGACGCCGGCGAAGCTGTCCGAGGCTCATGGGCGGGTCGAGTTCGAGCATGTGTCGTTCTCGTACACCGCGGACAAGCCGTTGATCACCGACCTGAGCCTGGTCGCCGAACCAGGGCAGACGGTCGCGATCGTCGGTCCGACCGGGGCCGGCAAGACGACGCTGGTCAACCTGATCATGCGCTTCTACGAGCTGAACGACGGCCGGATCACGCTGGACGGCGTGGACATCACCGAGCTGACCCGGCACGACCTGCGCCGGCGGATCGGGATGGTGCTGCAGGACACCTGGCTGTTCGGCGGCACGATCCGCGACAACATCCTGTACGGCAACCTGAAGGCGACCGAAGAGGACATGCTCGCGGCGGCCAAGGCGACGTACGTGGATCGTTTCGTGCACAGTCTGCCGGACGGTTATGACACGGTGATCGACGAGGAGGGCAGCAATGTCAGCGCCGGTGAGAAGCAGTTGCTCACCATCGCGCGGGCCTTCCTGTCCGACCCGCAACTGCTGATCCTCGACGAGGCCACCAGTTCGGTCGACACCCGGACCGAAGTACTGGTCCAGCGGGCGATGGCCGCGCTGCGGTCCGACCGGACGAGCTTCGTGATCGCCCACCGCCTGTCCACCATCCGTGACGCGGACCTGATCCTGGTGATGGAAGACGGCTCGATCGTTGAGCAGGGCAACCACCAGCAGTTGCTGGCCGTCAACGGCGCTTATGCCCGTCTCTACAACGCCCAGTTCAGCGGCGCCTTGACGGACATCGACGAGGAAGCACCGGATACTCCGGCGGTACCGGCTCACTAGCCAGCACCGCGCCAGCGGCTCGCCCGGGGTCAGAGGCCTCGGGCGAGGCGGCGTACCGCTAGTTCGGCTAGGAGGGCGGCGGCGTCGGGGAGTACCGAGTCGTCGAAGTCGGCGAGCGGGGAGTGGTTGTCGGCGGCGCGCTCCGGGTCGGGCGCTCCACAGGCGCTGAGATTGACGTAGGCGCCGGGGACCTCGTTCAGTACGAACGACATATCCTCGGCGC
>Ga0190275_10002407_pt1 | contig 13439 bp, 22 predicted proteins | sample Popmic550T_FD_133745 | JGI IMG/M metagenome (GOLD analysis project Ga0190275, IMG submission 133745) | Populus adjacent soil microbial communities from riparian zone of Yellowstone River, Montana, USA - 550 T | ecosystem: Environmental > Terrestrial > Soil > Riparian zone > Trees stand | place... | reverse complement strand
GCGGAAGAGGAAGACGTAGCCGACCGACTGGCCGAAGGCGAGCGCGACGGTCAGGTAGCGCGTGTACTGCGTGATCTTCTGCTGCCCGACCTCGCCCTCCTTGCGCAGCTTCTCCAATGACGGCAGCACCACCGTCATCAGCTGCAGGATGATCGAGGCCGTGATGTAGGGCATGATCCCGAGCGCGAAGATCGCGAAGCGCTGCAGGCTGCCGCCGGAGAAGAGGTTCAGGAAGCCGAGGATGTTCGAGCCGGCGAACTGGTTCGCCAGGTCCTCGACGGCATCGACGTTGATGCCAGGAGCGGGGATGTAAGCGCCCAGCCGGTAGAGCGCGAGCATGCCGGCGGTGAACGCCAGCTTCTTCCGGAGCTCGGGGATCCGGAATGCGTTGAGGAACGTCTTGAGCATGCCCCTACGACTCGAGAACGTTGACGCTGCCGCCTGCCGACTCGATCTTCTCGCGCGCGCTGGCGGAGAAGCCGTGGGCATGGACGGTGAGCGCCTTCTCGAGCTCTCCCTCCCCTAGGACCTTGATCGGAACATTGCGACGGGTCGCTAGACCAGCCGCGCGGAGGGAGTCTGGCGTTACCTCGGCACCCGCATCGAAGCGAGCGTCGAGGTCGCGAAGATTCACGGGCTGCGTGTGCGTGCGGAACTTCTCGAACGGCATCGACTTCTTCATGTGCGGACCGCGCAGCTTGCGCATCCGTCGCTGAATCGGGTTCTGCCCGCCCTCGAACGCGACCCGGCTCTTCGAGCCGGCCCGGGAGCCCGCGCCCTTCTGGCCGCGGCCGGAGGTCTTGCCCACGCCGGAGCCCTCGCCGCGCCCGACGCGCTTGCGACGGTGGGTCGAGCCCTTGGCCGGCTTGAGATTGTGGAGCCCGATGAATCGCTCGTCGTCAGCCATCGTTGCCCACCTTCACGAGGTGGTCGACGCTCTTGACGAGGCCACGTACCACTGGCTCGTCGGGGCGCTCGACCTGCTTGCCGATCCGGCCGAGGCCGAGCGTGCGGAGTGAAGCGAGCTGCTTCTTCGAAGCGCCGTTGGACGACTTGACCTGGGTGATCTCGAGCGTGGCTGCCATCGCTAGGACTCCTGCTCCGCACCGGTCGCCACGGCGACGGGCTCGGCGTCGACCTCAGCCGGCTTCTCGGCCTCGGCGGCATCGCCCTCTGCGGCGGCCTCGGGCTCGTCGGCCTTCTTGTCGTCGAGACCGAGCACCTCGTGGACCGTCAGACCGCGCAGCGCGGCGACGTCCTCTGGGCGCCGCAGCGACTCGAGCGCCGCCATCGTCGCCTTGACGAGGTTGATCGGGTTCTGGCTGCCGAGCGACTTCGAGAGGACGTCGTGGATTCCGGCGAGCTCGAGCACGGCGCGGACACCGCCGCCGGCGATCACACCGGTACCGGGCGAGGCCGGCTTCAGCAGGACGCGCGACGCCGAGTGGACGCCGATCGTCTTGTGGGTGATCGTCGAGCCGTGCATCGGAACCTCGACCAGATTGCGACGAGCGCGCTCGACACCCTTCTGGATCGCGACCGGGACCTCGTTCGCCTTGCCGTAGCCGACGCCGACCTTCGACTTCTCGTCGCCGACGACGACTAGCGCCGTGAACGAGAAGCGACGGCCGCCCTTGACGACCTTCGCGACGCGGTTGATCTCGACGACGCGCTCTTGAAGATCGCTGTCGCGACCTCCGCGGCCGCCCTGTCTGTTGTCGTTACGTGCCATTGAAAGAAAGTTCCTGTCGCAGAGTAGCTAGAAGACGAGGCCCGCCTCGCGCGCGCCCTCGGCGACCGCTTTGACGTGACCGTGGTAGCGGTAGCCGCCACGGTCGAAGACACAACTATCGATGCCGGCGGCCTTGCCGCGCTCGCCGATCAGCTCGCCGGCGCGCTTGGCCGCCTCGATGCGCGGCAGATCGCGCAGCTCGGCCTCGGTCCAGTTGACGGCCGCAAGCGTGTGACCGCGCTCGTCGTCGACGAGCTGGCACATGATGCCGCGGTTGGAGCGGAAGACCGACAGACGCGGGCGGGCCGCGGTGCCGCGCACCTTGGCGCGCACCCTGCGGCGCCGGCGAAGGCGCTTCTGAGGCTTCTCGATCGTCTTGGTCATGCGCGCTTACCGACCTTCCTCGCGACGTACTCGCCCTCGTAGCGGATGCCCTTGCCCTTGTAGGGCTCCGGCGGGCGCTGCTTGCGGATTCGGGCCGCCGTCTCGCCGACGACCTGCTTCGAGATGCCTCGGATGATGACCTGGGTCGGCTGCGGGACCTCGAACTCGATGTTCTCGGGCGCGTCGATCGCGACAGGGTGCGAGTAACCGAGCGCCAGCTCGAGGTTCTTGCCCTTGAGCTGCGCGCGGTAGCCGACGCCTTGGATCTCGAGGCGCTTCTCGAAGCCCTCGGTGACCCCGGCGACCATGTTGAAGATCAGCGTGCGCGTCAGGCCGTGCAGCGCGCGATGCTCGCCGCGGTCGGACGGGCGGCTGACGACGACGGTGCCGTCCTCCCGCTCGACCTTCATGTCGCGGTCGATGCGCTCCGAGAGCTCGCCCTTCGGGCCCTTGACGCTGACCAGCTCAGGGGCGATCTCGACGGTCACACCGTCGGGCACCGGGATCGGCTGTCTACCAATACGGCTCACCGGCTACCAGACCTTTGCCACGAGCTCGCCACCGACGCGGGCCTTGCGGGCATCGTGCCCGGTCATGACTCCACGGGAGGTCGAGACGATCGTCGTGCCCATGCCGCCCTGGACCTTGGGGATCTCGCCGGCGCCGACGTACTGACGGCGGCCAGGCTTGGAGACGCGCTCCATCCCGGAGATCACCGGGTCACGGTTCTCGGTGTACTTGAGCGTGACGCGCAGTTCCTGCCCGACACGGCCCGGCTCGACGGCATAGCCCTCGACGTACCCCTGCTCGCTGAGGATGCGGGCGAGCTCGGTCTTGAAGTGCGAATGCGGCATCACGACAGCGTCGTGGTCGGCCTGGAGGCCGTTGCGCACGCGCGTCAGGAAGTCCGCTATTGGGTCGTTGAGGCTCAAGGCAATCGTCTCTCGTTCTCGTCTACCAGCTCGACTTGGTCAGGCCCGGAACGTCGCCCTCGTGGGCGTGGTCGCGCAGGCAGATACGGCAGAGGCCGAACTTGCGCATGTAAGCACGCGGCCGTCCGCACTTGCGGCAACGGTTGTAGTCACGGGTCTTGTACTTGGATGGGCGCTGCTGGCTCACCCGCTTGGAAGTCTTGGCCATCTCAGTCTCCGTCCTCGTCGGTCGCGTGCTGCTCGCCCGGACGGCCATCGGCCCTGAACGGCATCCCGAACTCGTGGAGCAGCGCGAAGGCCTCCTCGTCGGTGTTCGCGGTGGTCGTGATCGTGATGTCGAGGCCGCGCACCTGATCGATCGCGTCGTAGTCGATCTCGGGGAAGATGATCTGCTCACGGACGCCCATCGACCAGTTGCCGCGGCCGTCGAACGACCGCGCATTGAGGCCGCGGAAGTCGCGGATCCGCGGGATCGCGATCGAGATCAGGCGGTCGAGGAACTCGTACATCCGCGCGTCGCGCAGCGTGACGGAGAGGCCGACCGGCATCTCCTCACGCAGCTTGAAGGCGGCGATCGACTTGCGCGAGCGGCGGATGTTCGGCCGCAAGCCGGCGATCGCCGCGAGCTGGCCCTGGGCCGCCTCGAGCGCGCGACTGTCCTGCTTCGCGTCGCCGACGCCCATGTTGAGCGTGATCTTCTCGACCTTCGGCACCTGCATCGGATTCGCGTAGCCGAAGCGCTCGGTGAGCGCCGGGGCGATCTCCTGCTGGTAGCGCTCCTTGAAGCGCGGAGTGATCTTCGCGGCAGTGGCGGGCATCAGTCGATCACCGTCCCGGAACGCTTTGCGACTCGCTTGCGCTTGTCGCCGTCGCGCTGGATGCCGACGCGAGTCGGATCTCCCGTGCTCGGATCGAGCAGCTGGACGTTGGAGACGTGGATCGGGCCCTCGACCTCGATGACGCCACCCTCGATCTGCGACGTGCGCTGGGTGTCCTGAAGCTGTTGCGGCTTCTGATGGCGCTTCTGGATGTTCGCGCCTTGGACGTAGACGCGCTCGCGCTCTGGGTCGGTGCGCAGCACCGTGCCCGTCTTGCCGCGGTCCTTGCCCGAGATGACCTTGACCGTGTCGTCCTTGCGGATCTTCATGCGCGAGGCCATCACAGGACCTCCGGCGCGAGCGAGACGATCTTCATGAAGTTGCGATCGCGCAGCTCGCGGGCGACCGGCCCGAAGATACGCGTCCCACGCGGGTTGTTCGCCTGGTCGATCAGGACTGCCGCGTTCTCGTCGAACGAGATGTAGGTGCCGTCCTCGCGACCGAACTGCTTGCGCGTGCGGACCACGACGGCCTTGACGACCTCGCCCTTCTTGACCGAGCCGTGCGGGATCGCCTGCTTGACGGTCGCGGTGATGACGTCACCGACGCCGGCGTAGCGGCGCTTGCTGCCACCCGCGACGCGGATGCAGAGGATCTCGCGGGCGCCCGTGTTGTCGGCGACCCTGAGTCGTGACTCCTGCTGGATCATCGAGCCCTCTCCACGACCTCGACCAGGCGCCAGCGCTTGGTGCGGCTCAGCGGACGGCTCTCGATGACGCGCACCGTGTCGCCGGCACCGGCGTCGTTGGTCTCGTCGTGCGCGTGCAGCGTCGACGACGAGCGAACGATCTTGCCGTAGGTGCGGTGCGGGCGGGCGGTGTCGATCCGAACGGTGATCGTCTTGTCGGCCTTGTCGGAGACCACGATGCCGCGCAGGACGCGCGGGCTGCCGGTGGTCGCCTTCTCGGCGGGCGGGGTGCCCTCGCCGGAGCTGGCGGCGCGACGGCGCTCACGGCTCTTGACGCGCCACGCGCGACGGGCCACGGCCTTCTTGCGGCGACGCTCGAGCCGCTCGGCGGTGCGCTCCTCGATCGACCGCGCGGGGCGAGCCTCGCCGCGGTTCAGCGAGCGCGCGCGCTTGCGACGCTCCTTGGGATCGAGCGGAGCCTCGGGCTCGGCCTCGGCGGCCGGAGCCGCGGCAGCGGTCTCCTCGGGAGCCTCGACGGCCTCGTCCACGTTGTCGTTGTTCTCTGCGTCAGTCATTGCGCTGCTTTCTGAGCTCTGCCTCGATGTCCAGACCACGCTCGCGCGCAACAGTCAGCGCCCGCGCCAGGTCCTTCTTGGCGTTCTTCATACCCGCGGTGTTCTCGAGCTGTCCGGTCGCGTGCTGGAAACGTAGGTTGAACGTCTCCTTGCGCGCGTTGTCGACGAACTCGACGAGCTGCGGGTCATCCAGATTGTGCACCTCGACGGCCTTCACTGCTGTCCGGCCCCCTCGCGCATCACGAATTTCGTCTTGACAGGCAGCTTGTGACCGGCCAGCCGCATCGCCTCGCGAGCCAGATCCTCGGGGACGCCCGACAGCTCGAACATCACGCGACCCGGCTTGACGACGGCGACCCAGCCCTCGGGCGAGCCCTTGCCGGAGCCCATGCGGGTCTCGGCCGGCTTCTTGGTCACCGGCTTGTCCGGGAAGATGTTGATCCAGACCTTGCCGCCACGCTTGATCTTGCGGGTCATCGCGATACGGGCAGCCTCGATCTGGCGGTTGGTGATCCAGCCGCGCTCGATCGTCTTGAGGCCGTACTCGCCGAACTCGACGGCGGTGCCGCCGCGCGAGTAGCCGGCCCTGCGACCGCGATGCTGCTTGCGGTGCTTCACACGTTTGGGAGAGAGCATCAGCGCTGACCCCTTCCGCCACCACGGCCGCCCTGACCGCCGCCGCGACCACCCTGGCCACCGCGTCCGCCAGCGGGACCGCCGCCACGGCCGCCCTGGCCGCCACGTCCGCCCGGACCGCCGCCGCGACCACCGGGGCCGCCACGGCCGCCAGGACCGCCGCCGCGACCGGTCTGCGCCTGCTGCGGCGCCTCGAGCTCGGTCAGATCGGACGTGAAGCCCTTCGGCATGATCTCGCCCTTGTTGATCCAGACCTTGACGCCGATCCGGCCGTAGGTCGTCTTGGCCTCGTAGAAGCCGTAGTCGATGTCGGCACGGATCGTGTGCAGCGGCACGCGACCGTCGGAGTAGCTCTCGGTCCGAGCCATCTCGGCGCCGCCGAGGCGGCCGGAGACCTGGACCTTGACGCCCTTGGCGCCCGAGCGCATCGCCGAAGTCAGCGAGCGCTTCATCGCGCGCCGGAAGGCGACGCGGTTGACGAGCTGCTCGGCGATCGACTGGGCGACGAGCTTGGCGTCGAGCTCGGGGCGCTTGATCTCGAGGATGTTGACCTTCACGGCGCGGCCGGTCATCTTGTGCAGCTCGCGACGGAGCGCATCGACCTCGCTGCCGGACTTCCCGATCACGATGCCGGGACGGGCGGTGTAGATGTTGACCTCGATCTCGCCCTTGTTCTTGCGGATCGTGATGTCGGACAGACCCGCGTGAGCGAGCTTGGTCTCGATGTGCGTGCGGATCTGGATGTCCTCGAGCAGGTAGTCGGCGTAGTCCTTCTCGGAGAACCAGGTCGACTTCCAGTCGTGGATGTACCCGACGCGCATCGCCTCGGGATGGACCTTCTGTCCCATTACTTCCCTGCCTTCTGTGTGTCGGCCGAACCGGCGACAGCGGCAGTCGTCGTCAGCGTGATCGTCAGGTGGCTCGTGCGCTTGTGGATCGGCGTCGCCCGCCCGAGGGCACGCGGCCGGAAGCGCTTGATCGTCGGGCCCTCGTCGGCCGTCGCACGCAGGATGCGCAGGTCGTCGGGGTCGAGCTCGAAGTTGTTCTCCGCGTTCGCGACAGCCGAGTCGAGCAGCTTCGCGACCTCGACGGCGGCGGCGCGCGGCGTGTGCGCCAGCATCGCGCGAGCCTCGTCGACGCGCTTGCCGCGGATGTGGTCCATCACGAGGCGGACCTTGCGCGGGGCGCGGCGCACGAAGCGCGCGCTTGCCCGCACCTCGACAACGCCGTCGGCGTTCGTCGGAGCCTTGGGGGTGTCGGTCGCGTCGGCCACTACCGCATCCTCACCTTGTCGCTGCCCTGATGGCCGCGGAACGTGCGCGTCGGCGCGAACTCGCCGAGCTTGTGGCCGACCATCGACTCCGACACGAAGACCGGAATGTGCTTGCGGCCGTCATGGACGGCGATCGTGTGGCCGACCATCTCGGGGAAGATCGTCGACGTACGCGACCAGGTCTTGAGCATCTGCTTGTCGCCGGCCTCGTTCATCTTGGCGATGCGGCCGATCAGACGCTCCTCGACCCACGGGCCCTTCTTGGACGAGCGAGACATCAGCGACCACCCTTCTTGCCACGACGGCGACCGCGCACGATGTAGCGGTCAGACGTCTTGTTCTTCTTGCGCGTGCGATAGCCGAGCGTCGGCACGCCCCAGGGCGTCACCGGATGACGGCCCGCCGTCGTCGATCCCTCGCCGCCGCCGTGCGGGTGGTCGACCGGGTTCATGGCGGTGCCACGCGTCTGCGGGCGACGGCCCTTGTGACGCGAGCGTCCGGCCTTGCCGAGCGTGATGTTCTGATGCTCCGCGTTGCCGATCGCGCCGATGCAGGCGCGGCACTCGACGCGCACCATGCGCATCTCGCCGGAGGGCAGGCGCAGCGTCGCGTAGTCGCCCTCCTTCGCCACGAGCTGGATCGACGTGCCCGCGGAGCGGCCGAGCTGGCCGCCGCGGCCGGCCGTCAGCTCGACGCAGTGGATCGTGGTGCCGGTCGGGATGTTCGCGAGCGGCAGGCAGTTGCCGGTCTTGATCTCGGCGTCCGGGCCGGAGCTGACGACGTCGCCGACGCCGAGCTTCGCCGGAGCGAGGATGTAGGACTTGTCGCCGTCGGCGTAGTGCAGCAGCGCGATGTAGGCGGTCCGGTTCGGGTCGTACTCGATCGTCGCGACCTTGGCGGGAACGCCGTCCTTGAGCCGCTTGAAGTCGATCCGGCGGTACTTGCGCTTGGCGCCGCCACCGCGGTGACGCGAGGTCACGCGACCGTTGGCGTTGCGCCCACCGCTCTTCTTGAGGCCCTCGACGAGCGACTTCTCCGGCTTGTCGCGGGTGACCTCGGCATGGTCGGAGTACGTCGCGAAGCGACGGCCCGGGCTGGTCGGCTTGTGCTTTCTGACTGCCATTACTCGCCTATCTCCTGGCCCTCGAACAGCTCGATGCTGTCCTCGGGGTGCAATGTCACGATCGCCTTCTTCCAAGCACGGCGCTTGCCGTTGTAGAGGCCGCGGCGCTTCGACTTGGCCTTGACGTTCTGGGTGCGCACGTCGAGCACGCGCACGCCGAAGATCGCCTCTATCGCCTGGCGGACCTGGGGCTTGGTCGCGTCGTCGTGGACGCGGAAGGTGTACTTGTTGGCGTTCAGCAGCGCGTAGCTCTTCTCGCTGATGACCGGCTTGATGATCACGCTACGCACGTTCATGCCGCTGCCTCCGCGACGCGCTTGGCCGGTGCGGCCGCCAGCGTGGTCAGGCGCTCGATGGCGCCGGGCGAAGCGATCAACCGAGCCGCGCCGATGATGTCGGCGACGCCGGTGTCGTCGACGTGCAGGACCTTGACGCGCTCGAGGTTGCGCGCGGAGAGCGTGACGTTCTCCTCGCCGTCGACGAGCACGATCAGCGTGCTGCCGCCCTCGCCGAAGCCGCTGACGACCTCGTTGGCGAGCTTGGTCGAGGGCTTGTCGAAGGCGTCCACGTCGAGCGCGCCGATCGTGCCGCGGCCCGCGTGGACCGAGAGCGCCGAGCGCAGAGCGGCACGGCGCTCCTTGCGGTTGATCTTGACGGTGTAGGAACGCGGCTTCGGACCGAAGGCGACGCCGCCGCCGGTGCGATGCGGAACAGACAGCGCGCCGACGCGGGCACGGCCGGTGCCCTTCTGGCGCCACGCCTTGGCGCCGGTCATCGAGACCTCGCCACGCGTCAGGGTCGAAGAGTTGCCGCCGCGGCGGGCGCGCAGCTCGGCGCGCACCGCACGGTGGACGAGCGGCTCGTTGAAGCGCACGCCGAAGATCGACTCGTCGAGCGCGACCTTGCCGGTCTTCTTGCCTACGTAGGGAGCCTGCGGAGCAGCCATCAGCTCGCCTTCCCATCGGTACGAATCTCGACGATCGATCCGCGTGGGCCGGGCACGCTGCCGCGCAGCAGGATCAGGTTCTCGTCGGCGCGCACGTCGACGATCTCGAGGCCCTTCTGAGTGCGGCGCTTGTTGCCCATCTGGCCGGGTCCGCGGATGCCCTTGAAGACGCGCGACGGAGTCGCGGCCTGACCGATCGAGCCCGGGGCGCGAACGTTGTGTGAGCCGTGCGAGACGGGCCCGCGGGAGAAGTTGTGGCGCTTGACGGTGCCCTGGAAGCCCTTGCCCTTCGAGATGCCGGAGACCTTGACGGTCTGGCCCTTCTCGAAGACGTCGCCGACCTTGACCTCGGCGCCGATCTCGAGCTCGCCGCCGGCGTCGCGGAACTCCGCGAGACGGCGCAGCGGCGGCGCGTCGGCCTTCGCGAGGTGACCGAGCTCGGGCTTCGAGAGGCGCTTCTCGCGCACGTCGCCGTAGGCGAGCTGGACGGCGTCATAGCCGTCGCGGTCAGCGGTCCGCTTGCCGGTCACCCAGCAGGGACCCGCCTCGACCACGGTCACGCGCTCTACGTGGCCGTCCTCGGGGTCGAATACCTGGGTCATCCCCAGCTTGCGTCCTAGCAGTCCGGCCATCAGATGAGCTGGATCTGGATGTCGACGCCGGCGGGGAGATGGTCCAGCCGCTGCAGCGAATCGACCGTCTTAGGGGTCGGCTGGAGGATGTCGATCAGCCGCTTGTGCGTGCGGATCTCGAAGTGCTCGCGCGAGTCCTTGTCCTTGAACGGACTGCGGATCACGCAGTAGACGTTCTTCTCGGTCGGCAACGGCACCGGGCCGGAGATGCTGGCACCCGTCCGCTGCGCGGTCTCGACGATGTCGCGCGCGGCCGTCTCGATAGCCGAGTGGTCGTAGGCCTTGAGCCGGATGCGGATCTTGTTCTGAGTGAGCGTTGCCATTTGCTTTGCGTGACTTGGGACAGAGTTCGGGGCGGGCCTGGTGCTTCGGGCCCGCCCCGAGAAAGTCCTGTGAAGAGGCGTCGATTACTCGACGACCTCTGTCACCACCCCCGATCCGACTGTACGGCCGCCCTCGCGAATCGCGAAGCGCAGGCCCGCGTCCATGGCGATCGGCTGAATCAGCTCGACCGTCATCTGGACGTTGTCGCCCGGCATGACCATCTCGACACCCTCGGGGAGGTTGGCGACACCGGTCACGTCGGTGGTGCGGAAGTAGAACTGCGGCCGGTAGCCGTTGAAGAACGGAGTGTGGCGACCACCCTCCTCCTTCTTGAGGCAGTAGACCTCGGCCTTGAACTTGGTGTGCGGCGTGATCGACCCGGGCTTGCAGAGCACCTGTCCGCGCTCGATCTCCTCGCGCTTGGTGCCACGCAGCAGGCAGCCGACGTTGTCGCCGGCCTGGCCCTCGTCGAGGATCTTGCGGAACATCTCGACGCCGGTGATGACCGTCGTGTCGACCTGCTCCTTGATGCCGACGATCTCGACCTCGTCGCCCGTCTGGACGATGCCCTGCTCGATGCGGCCGGTTGCGACGGTGCCGCGACCGGTGATCGAGAAGACGTCCTCGACCGGCATCAGGAACGGCTTGTCGAGCGGACGCTCGGGCTGCGGGATGTAGGTGTCGAGCGCCTCGGCGAGCTCGAGGATCTTGCCCTTGTACTCCTCGTCGCCCTCGAGCGCCTTGAGCGCCGAGCCCTGGATGACCGGAACGTCGTCACCCGGGAAGTCGTACTCGGAGAGCAGGTCGCGAACCTCGGCCTCGACGAGCTCGATGAGCTCCTCGTCGTCGACCATGTCGACCTTGTTGAGGAACACGACGATCGACGGGACGCCGACCTGGCGAGCGAGCAGGATGTGCTCGCGCGTCTGGGGCATCGGGCCGTCGGCCGCGGAGACCACCAGGATCGCGCCGTCCATCTGCGCGGCGCCGGTGATCATGTTCTTGACGTAGTCGGCGTGCCCCGGACAGTCGACGTGGGCATAGTGCCGCGCCTCCGTCTGGTACTCGACGTGCGACGTGGCGATCGTGATGCCGCGCTCCTTCTCCTCCGGAGCGTTGTCGATCTCGTCGAAGCTCTTGGCCTCGCCGCCCTGCGCCTCCGCTAGGACATTGGTGATGGCAGCTGTCAGCGTGGTCTTGCCATGGTCGACGTGACCGATGGTGCCTACGTTGCAGTGCGGCTTGTCGCGCTCGAACTTCTCCTTCGCCACTGGGTGCTACTCCTTTCGAAAACTCGTTACGGCCGGCCTGTCGCGCGGGGCGAAGGCGAACCTCCGAAACATACTCGTTATGCGTTCGCTCCGACCGGCTCCCCGGTCCTGCTCTCGACGACCTCGTCGGCGATGTTGCTGGGAACCTCCTCGTAACGGTCGAACTGCATCGAGTAGTTCGCCCGCCCCTGCGTGTTGGAACGCAAGTCGGTCGCATAACCGAACATCGACGCCAGCGGCACGCTTGCCTGGACCACCAGCGCGTTTCCGCGCGGCTCCTGGCTCTCTACGCGCCCGCGGCGGCTGGAAAGATCTCCGATGACAGTGCCGAGGAAGTCGTCCGGCGTCGTGACCTCGACGGCCATGATCGGCTCGAGCAGGATCGGCTTGGCCCGCCGTGCGGCCTCCTTCAGCGCCAGCGAGCCGGCGACCTTGAAGGCGATCTCGGAAGAGTCGGTGTCGTGCGACTTGCCGTCGACGAGCGTGGCGCGCACGTCGACCATCGGGAAGCCGGCCTTGACGCCAGACTCGAGCGCCTCCTCGATGCCCTTCTCGACGGCGTTGATGAACTCCGACGGAACGGATCCGCCCTTGGTCTTGTTGAGGAACTCGAACCCCACGCCGGGCGCCGGCTCGAGGTCGATGTAGACCACGCCGTACTGGCCCGAGCCACCGGTCTGCCGGATGAACTTGCCCTCGATCTTCTTGGCCTCGCCGCGAACCGTCTCGCGGTATGCAACCTGCGGGCGCCCGACGGCGGCCTCGACGTTGAACTCGCGCTTCATGCGATCGACGAGGACCTCGAGATGAAGCTCGCCCATGCCGGAGATGACGGTCTGGCCGGTCTCCTCGTCAGTGCGGATGCGGAAGGTCGGGTCCTCCTCGGCGAGACGGCCGAGCGCAACGGCCATCTTCTCCTGGTCGGCCTTCGTCTTCGGCTCGATCGAGACGTGGACGACCGGCTCCGGGAAGGTGATGTTCTCGAGCTTGACCGGCGCGTCGGGCGCGCACAGCGTGTCCCCGGTGGACGTCTGCTTGAGGCCGACGCCGGCGGCGATGTCGCCCGCGTAGATCATCTCCTCCTCCTCGCGATGATTGGCGTGCATCATCAAGATGCGGCCAACGCGCTCGGTGCGCCCATTCGACGGGTTGAGCACCCGGCCACCAGCCTCGAGCTTGCCCGAGTAGACGCGGAAGTAGGTCAGCTTGCCGACGAACGGGTCCGACATGACCTTGAAGGCGAGCGCGGCGAACGGCTCGTCGTCGGAGGCCGGGCGGGTCGCCGGGATGCCCTCCTCGTCGCTGCCCTTCGGCGCTGGCTCGAGCCCCTCGATCGGCGGGACGTCGAGCGGGCTCGGCAGGTAGTCGATGACCGCGTCGAGCAGCGGCTGCACGCCCTTGTTCTTGAAGGAGGAGCCGCACATCACCGGGAAGATCGAGATGTCGAGCGTCGCCTTGCGGATGTCCGTCTTGAGACGGTCAGCCTCGATCGGCTTCTCCTCGAGGTAGTCCTCCATCAGCTCGTCGTCGTAGTTGGCGAGCGCCTCGACGAGCCGCGTGCGCGCCGTGGTGGCGGCATCGGTCATGTCGGCGGGGATCTCCTCCTCAGCCCAGTCCTGACCGAGGTCGTCCTTGTAGACGATCGCCTTCATGGTCACGAGGTCGACGATGCCCTTGAAGTCGCCCTCGGCTCCGATCGGAAGCTGGATCGGCACGGCGATGCCACCGTCCGCGCTGCCGTCCGCGCCAAGGCGCTCGTGCATCGTCCGGACCGACATGTCGAAATCGGCGCCCGTGCGGTCCATCTTGTTGACGTAGGCGATCCGCGGCACGCGGTACTTGTCGGCCTGGCGCCAGACCGTCTCGGACTGCGGCTCGACACCAGCGACCGAGTCGAAGCAGGCGATCGCGCCGTCGAGCACGCGCAGCGAGCGCTCGACCTCGACCGTGAAGTCGACGTGGCCCGGCGTGTCGATGATGTTGATGCGGTGGTCGGCCCAGAAGGCCGTGGTCGCTGCGGAGGTGATCGTGATGCCGCGCTCCTGCTCCTGCTCCATCCAGTCCATCACGGCCGCGCCCTCGTGGACCTCGCCCATCTTGTGGGT
>Ga0190275_10002406_pt1 | contig 13442 bp, 15 predicted proteins | sample Popmic550T_FD_133745 | JGI IMG/M metagenome (GOLD analysis project Ga0190275, IMG submission 133745) | Populus adjacent soil microbial communities from riparian zone of Yellowstone River, Montana, USA - 550 T | ecosystem: Environmental > Terrestrial > Soil > Riparian zone > Trees stand | place... | reverse complement strand
TGGGAAGGTCTGATGGGCGTCCTCGATGGTCACCACGCCCTGGTCACCGGCGGTGGCACCGGCATCGGCGCCGCCATCGCGGCGGAGTTGGCGGCCAGCGGCGCCGCCGTCACCGTGGCCGGCCGCCGTCGCAAGCCGCTCGAGGAGATGTGCGGCACGCTGCCGCGAGCCTGTGCGGTGGTCGCCGACGTCACCCGGGAGGCGGACTGCGCGTCCATGATACGGACGGCAACGGAGGCGTTCGGTCCGGTCGACATCGTGATTGCGAACGCCGGTGCCGCGGAGAGCGCGCCGGCGTCTCGAACGGATCTCGCGTTATGGCAGCGGATGCTCGACGTGAACCTTACCGGTGCCTTTCTCACGGTTCGTGCCGCGCTGCCGGGCTTGACCAGGCGCGACGCGCCTCCAGCGCAGCTGCGGCGCGTGGTCTTCGTGGCGTCCACCGCTGGCCTGCGGGGCTTCCCGTACGTGAGCGGCTACTGCGCGGCGAAGCATGGTGTGGTGGGCTTGATGCGTGCCCTTGCCGAGGAACTGTCGCGAAGCGGCGTCACGGTCAATGCGGTGTGCCCCGGCTACACGGAAACGCCGATGCTCGACGCGTCGATCGATGCCATCACGACCGTCACCGGCCGCAGCCGCGAAGCCGCACGCCACGCACTCGCCACCGCCAATCCAGGCGGCCGCCTGGTGAGCGCGACCGAGGTTGCGGCGGTGGTCAGCCGCCTGTGCACCGTGGACGCGAGCAACATCAATGGCCAGGCGATTGCCATCCCGGAGGACGCGGCATGAACAGCGCCGCCCGGGCCCGGCCGGCGGAGCGGGCCGTTCGCACCGCCTCCAAGCAGCGCCTGCGCCTCTGGCTGCGCCTGCTACGGGCGGCACGGGCGATCGAAGGCGCGCTGCGGGTGCGCCTGCGCGCCTCCTTCCGCATGACCCTGCCGCAGTTCGACGTGCTGGCCGCGCTGGCCCGCTCGCCACGCGGAATGACCATGACCGCGTTGTCGCGTCTGCTGATGGTCTCCAACGGCAACGTCACCGGCATCATCGAGCGGCTGGCCGCCGAGGGGCTGGTCTCACGCCAGATTGCGACGGGCGATCGTCGCGCTTTTCATGTGAGCCTCACCCGGCGGGGCGCCGAGCACTTCGCCCTCGTGGCAGCGGCACACGAAACGTGGGTCGACGAATTGCTCTCGGATTACACACGGGCCGACACCGAACTGCTGATCGGGCATCTTGACGGACTGGCCAGCCGTATCCGCGAGGGAGGGCGACACGCATGACGATGGCGGACTTCAGTCCAAGCCACTTCGACTGGCACCTCGATGGTGGGGTGGCGACGATCCGGTTGGCGCGCCCGGAGCGGAAGAACCCTTTGACCTTCGAGAGCTACGCTGAGTTGCGCGACACCTTTCGCGCGCTGGCGGAGGCCGAGGACGTGGCGGCCGTGGTGTTCGCCTCGAACGGCGGAAATTTCTGTTCCGGTGGGGATGTCCACGACATCATCGGCCCCTTGACGACGCGCGACATGAAGGGGTTGCTGGCCTTCACCCGGCTCACCGGCGACCTGGTCAAGGCGATCCGCGGCTGTCCCCAGCCGGTGATCGCGGCCGTGGATGGCGTCTGCGTCGGTGCCGGTGCGATGATCGCGCTGGCCTCGGACCTGAGGGTGGGCACCTCTGGCGCCAAGGTCGCGTTCCTGTTCACGCGCGTCGGTCTCGCCGGGTGCGACATGGGTGCCTGCGCCTTGCTGCCCCGCGTCATCGGGCAGGGGCGCGCCGCGGAACTGCTGTATACCGGCCGCACCATGGGGGGTGACGAAGGCGAGCGCTGGGGGTTCTTCAACCGCCTGGCAACGTCCGGCGAACTGGATGCCGCTGCGCACGAGCTCGCCAGGCGCCTCGCCGACGGCCCCCGCTTTGCGCACATGATGACCAAGACGATGCTTCACCAGGAGTGGTCGATGGGCGTGGACCAGGCCATCGAAGCCGAGGCGCAGGCGCAGGCGCTGTGCATGCAGACGCAGGACTTCCATCGCGCCTACGAGGCGTTTGTGTCCAAAACCGTGCCGCGCTTCGAAGGGAATTGATGGAGTCCGCGCCATGAGCGACGCCAGCTTCCTTGCGTGGCCGTTCTTCGAGGCGCGCCACCGCCAGCATGCGGCCGCGCTCGAGCGCTGGGCCGCGGAATCGCTTGGCGCGATCGACCACCACGACGCCGACACGGCCTGCCGTGCGCTGGTGGGTGCCCTGGGGCGTGACGGCTGGCTTGAAGGCACGGCGCCTCCGCCCGATCGACCGGATGGGGCCCTGGACGTGCGAGCGCTGGCGCTCTCTCGCGAGACGCTGGCGCGTCACGACGGCCTGGCGGACTTCACGTTCGCCATGCAGGCCCTGGGCGCCGGCCCGATTTCGCTGTTCGGATCGGCCGCACAGCGCGCGGAGTGGTTGACGCGCACGCGCGCGGGCACGGCGGTTCCCGCGTTCGCGCTCACCGAAGCGGCCTCGGGATCCGACGTGGCGGCGCTCGCCTCCACCGCTCGCCGCGATGGGAACGAGTGGATTGTTGACGGGGAGAAAACCTGGATCTCGAACGGCGGCATTGCCGATGTGTACGTGGTGTTCGCCCGCACCGGCGAAGCACCCCGCGCCAGGGGATTGAGCGCGTTCGTGGTGCCGGCGACGACACCCGGCCTCAGGGTGGTGGAGCGCCTGCAGGCGATCGCCGCCCATCCGCTCGCCCGTGTGCGTTTCGACGCCTGCCGGTTGCCGGCGTCCGCCATCATCGGCCGACCAGGCGACGGCTTCAAGATCGCGATGGCGACGCTCGACGTCTTTCGCACCACGGTGGGAGCGGCCGCCCTCGGCTTCGCGCGGCGTGCCCTGGACGAGGCCGTGACGGTGTGCCGCTCGCGCCAGCGCTTCGGTGCGCCGTTGGCGGAGCTGCAGCTCGTGCAAGCGCACCTCGCCGACATGGCTCTGGAGGTCGACGCCTCGGCGCTGCTCGTCTATCGCGCCGCCTGGGCGAAGGACACCGGCACGGCCCGCATCACGCGCGAGGCGGCAATGGCCAAGCTGCACGCCACGGAGGCGGCGCAGCGCGTGATCGATGCGAGCGTGCAGTTGCATGGCGGTGAAGGCGTGCGGGCGGGCGGAGTGGTGGAGCGACTGTATCGCGAGATCAGGGCCCTTCGCATCTACGAGGGGGCCTCGGATGTGCAACGCGTGATCATTGCGCGCGCGATCCTCGCCGAGGACGGCGCCGCATGAGGGCGGAATGATGGGCAGCGCCATGCGTCTGGGGCCGAGCGCCCACGTGGACACCTTCACCCGCGATCGACTACCGCCGGCGGGCGACTGGCCGGACCTGCGGCTCGAACGGCCGGAGTTCCAGTATCCGGAGCGCCTCAACGTCGGCGTGGAGTTGACCGACCGCATGGTCGAGCGCGGCTTCGGCGATCACGTGGCGCTCATTGGCAACGGCCGCCGGCGCACCTACAAGGAACTCGCCGACTGGTCGAACCGGCTGGCGCACGCGCTGGTCGAGGACTACGGCGTGCGGCCGGGCAACCGGGTGCTGATCCGGTCCGGCAACAACCCGGCCTTCGTGGCGGCGTGGCTCGCGGCCACCAAGGCCGGCGCCGTGGTCGTCAACACCATGCCGATGCTGAGGGCCGGGGAGCTGGCGAAGATTGTCGACAAGGCGGAAATCGCGCTGGCGCTCACCGACAGCCGCATCGCGGACGAACTGGTCGCTTGTGCGAAGGACAGCCGCTTCCTCCAGCAGGTCATACCCTTCGACGGCACCCACAACCACGACGCCGAACTCGATCGGGTTGCGCTAAACAAATCCGTGCGCTTCGAGGCCATCGCCACGGGCCGCGATGACGTGGCGCTACTGGGTTTCACCTCGGGGACGACCGGTGAACCGAAGGCCACCATGCACTTCCATCGGGACCTGCTGATCATCGCGGACGGCTATGCCCGGGAGGTGCTCGGCGTCACGCCGGACGACGTGTTCGTCGGGTCGCCGCCGCTGGCGTTCACCTTCGGGCTCGGCGGACTTGCGGTGTTCCCGCTCCGTTTCGGCGCCGCCGCGGCGCTGCTCGAGAACGCCTCGCCGGCCAACATGATCGGCATCATCGAAACGTACAAAGCCACCATCTGCTTCACGGCGCCGACCGCCTACCGCGCCATGATGGCGGCGATGGAAGCGGGGGCCGATTTGTCATCGCTGCGGATCTCGGTCTCCGCCGGCGAAACGCTGCCGGCGCCGGTGTGCCGCGAATGGGTGGCCACCACCGGCACGCCCATCCTGGATGGCATCGGGACCACCGAGTTGCTGCACATCTTCATCACCAATCGCGTGGACGATGTGCATCCTGGCTGCACGGGCCGGCCGGTGACCGGGTATGAGGCGCGTATCGTCGATGACGACCTGTGCGAGGTGCCGCGTGGGACCGTCGGTCGGCTGGCGGTGCGCGGTCCGACCGGGTGCCGGTACCTGGCGGACGGCCGTCAGACGTCCTACGTGCGCGACGGCTGGAACCTGACGGGTGACGCGTTCTCGCAGGACGCCGAGGGCCGGTTCCACTTCGCCGCACGCACCGACGACATGATCCTGTCCGCCGGGTACAACATCGCGGGGCCCGAAGTAGAGGCGGCGCTGCTCACGCACCCGGATGTCGGCGAGTGCGCGGTGGTCGGGCAACCGGACGACGAGCGCGGGCAAATCGTCACGGCGTTCATCGTGCTGCGCGCCGACGTCGATCCCTGCGAGTCGACCGCCAGGCGGCTGCAGGACCACGTGAAGGCGTCGATCGCCCCTTACAAGTATCCGCGTGCCGTTCACTTCGTGGCGCAGCTGCCCAAAACGGCCACGGGGAAAATCCAGCGCTTCCGCATGCGGGAATCGTCGGAGGAGAGACCATGACTGCGTCGCACCTGCGCTTTCTTCAGCCGGATGGCTGGATGTCGCCCCGCGGCTACGCGAATGGGGTGGCGGCCGATGGGCGAAGTGTGTTTGTCGCCGGGCAGGTCGGCTGGAACGCGCAGGGGCAGTTCGAGACCGATGATTTCGTCGCGCAAGTCGAGCAGGCGCTTCGCAACATCGTCGGCGTGTTGAACGCCGGCGGTGCCGGACCCGAGCACCTGGTGCGTCTCACCTGGTACGTCGCCGACCGTTCCGCATACCTCAACCGCCGTTCGGAGATCGGCGCGGCGTACCGGCGCGTCATCGGCCGGCACTTCCCGGCGATGTCGCTCATCTTCGTGGCCGGGTTGCTGGAAGAGCGCGCGCTGGTTGAAATCGAAGCGACGGCCGTGCTGCCGATGTAGCGCTGGGTCGGTGCATCGCCTTGCCGCTTTCGCCCACCTTCGGTATGCTGTCGCCGGCCCTCCGTCTGTCGAGGGCCGAAAGAGGAGCTGAACCGATGCGTTTCCGGAACCTGTGTTTTTGTGCCGCGATTTTCACCGCCGCGATGTTCACCCCCACGCCCAGCTGGGCGCAGGCCGAGCTGCGGTTCGGGGTGTGGGACAACTCCACCAACCCCAACAACGTCATGACCTACGAGCCCTTCGAGAAGGGCGGCAGCAAGCTCACCGTGAGCAATCCCAGCAAGCCAGGGGACGAGTGGAGCTACGTGACGATGTTCGACGGCAAGTTCCGTCCGGTCACTGGGCAGCCTGGTTCGGAAACGGCCGTCGAGCTGATTGAGGGCAACCCCAAGAGCATCCGCATCCTGAACAAACGCGACGGCGTCGTGTACCAGGTGGTGATCAACACGTTGTCGGAAGACAACAACACGATCAACAACGAGTACATCCGGATGGACAAGCAAGGCAAGATCACGGGCGTGACGCACGTGACCTACCACCGTCGCAAGAAGTAGCGTCGCGCTCGCGTCGCTTCGGAACCAGTCGGCCGCCGGGTTCACCGGCGGCCGTTCTGCTTGAAAGGTCCCTCGCGATCGCGGTGGTCCTGTGAACGCCGCCAGCTGTGGGAGAATGGCTGGGCCAGCGCTCCGCGGACACACTCGTGAAACCAACCGACCTTCGCGGCATCCTCCACTACATCCCCCGCTACCGCGAGAGGATCTTCATCCTGGCCGTGGATGGGGCCATCGTCACCGACGAGAACTTCGCCAACATCCTGCTCGACGTGGCAGTGCTCCGGTCACTGAACATCCGTGTGGTCCTGGTTCACGGCGCCGCGGCGCAGATCGAGCGGCTGGGGGCAGAGCAGGGCATCGTCCCGAGCGACCTTGAGGGGTCTGGCGTCACCGATGCGGCAACGCTGGACCTGGCGTTGACGGCGGCCACGCGGCTCGCGCACGAAATCCTCGAGGGGCTGTCGGCGAACGACCTGCGAGCGGCGACGACCAACGCGGTCACCGCCCATCCGGCGGGCATCATTCAGGGTGTCGATCACGAGTTCACCGGCAAGGTGGAACGCGTGGACGTGGAACTGCTCCAGGGCTTGCTGGCCCAGGGCATCGTGCCGGTGATTCCGCCACTCGGCTTCGACGGCGAGGGCAAGACCTATCGAGTGAATTCGGACGCAGCGGCCGTGGCTGTGGCCGAGGCGTTGAAGGCGGTCAAGCTGATCTACATCACGAGCCAGGATGGATTGCGCGTGAAAGGGGAGCTGCTGCGCCAGACCACCGTGGCCGATCTCGAGGGCTTGCTGCAGAAGCAGCGCCAGGACTTCCTGCCGGACAGCATCTCCAAGGCCCGCAATGCCGCGGCGGCCTGCCGTGCGGGGGTCGAGCGGGTCCACATCATCAACGGCCGCGAAGACGAAGGATTGCTGGCCGAGGTGTTCTCGAACGAAGGCATCGGCACGCTCATTCACGCAGACGAGTATCAGCAGATTCGGGCAGCCCTGCCCCGCGACGTGCCCGCGATCCAGGCGCTGACGCGTGCCGGGGTCGAGGCCGGGGAACTGGTGCAGCGTAGCCGCACGAGCATCGAGAAGTCGCTCGGGGACTTCTTCGTGTTCGAGATTGACGGCAACCCGGTCGCGTGCGTCGCGCTGCACGTCGATACCGACACCCGGCAGGGCGAGCTCGCCTGTCTTTACGTCAGCGCCGCGCACGAGCACCAAGGCATCGGCCGGAAGCTGGTGCAGGTCGTCGAGAGCCGCGCCCGCGAGCTCGGGTTGGCACAGCTGTTCGCGCTCTCGACGCAGGCGTTCACCTACTTTCAATCGAAGGCGGGCTTCCGCGAAGGCACCCCGGACGACCTGCCCCCACTGCGCCGCGAGAAATACGACCGTAGCGGCCGGCGGTCGAAGGTGCTGGTCAAGCCGCTGACCTAGCGCGGCCGCCGCGGGCCAACGTCACACTCTCGTACGCGCACGAAAAAATCTGCTAGAACCCGGTCGCGTCCTTCACCCTGGTCTCGTTCTCAGCGGCCTGCTCCTCATCCGCAGCGGCGTCAGGCGTTTCCGCAGGCTTGGACTCGCCCCGATGATCGATACCGGGATCGATCGCGGCCGGCGGCATGGCTTCGCCGTCCTCGCGCGTGCCCGGCTCACGGTTGGCATCCTGTTGCGAAGCGCGTTCAGTGGGATCGCTCATGCTCGTATTCAAGCAAAGTTCCTGCCGGCACGCGGGGGCCGGCCGTCCGCCGGATCCGGCAATATCGCTCCGCAGGCCGCTGTGACGACAGCACTACAGCAGGTCTGAAGGGTTGTGGACCGGCAGACGGCGCCGCAAAGAAAGGCGGACGGGCACGTGACGGCTGGTAAGATGCTCTTACCCCTTCGCTTCTGTACACCTGCGCTTCCGGGTTTGCGTCGCACCAACGACGTAACGTTCACCGCGATCGCGCGTGAGGTCCCCAAGCCGTCGCTGGGACGTCACGGTTTTCCGTCTCGACTGGCTGGACGAACCATGCGTGTGCCCATCGTCACTGTCGCCGTCTGCAACGGCAGCGAAGACACGATCGAAATGTTGTCGGCGGCGTTGACCTTGCGTGGCTATCGCGCCGTTGGAGCGGTTGTGACCGCGATCAAGCGGGGGCGCCTGAATCTCGAGGAGTTCCTCGCGCGCGAGAACCCACAGGTGGTGGTGTGGGACATTTCGCTGCCCTACGAAGAGAACTGGCTCGGCTTCCAATCCCTGCGTGCGCAACTTGTGCGCGGACAGCGCGGCGTCGTGCTGACGACCACCCACAAAGCCAACCTCGACCGTCTCGTGGCCACAGACACCGGCGCGATCGAGGTGGTGGGTAAGCCCTACGACATCAATCTGATCTGCGACGCAGTCCAGAGAGCGCTCCCGGGCGGATCCGCCGTTACGAGTGAACGGACAGGCGTGTCGATCGACTGACCACCGGCGCGTCGATCACCTCGTCATGGCGTGGCCCAGCACAGAGAAGTCATGCGCGACGGCGGAGTTCAGTCTTCTCGTAGCGCGCTGAGCGGCTCGAGCCGCGAAGCGCGGCGCGCCGGCAGGTAGCCGGCAAAAGCAGCCGCCGCGGCGAGTACTGTCGCGGTGAGGCCGATCATCGTGCGGTCGGACGCGGACAGGTCGAACAGCAAGCTGTTGACGAGGCGTCCTGCGCCGATCGCTGCGACTGCGCCCGCCACCAGGCATATGGGTGTGATGAGTGCCACGTCCCCAAGCACCATGCGCACGACCGAGCCGGGCTGCGCGCCCAGCGCCATGCGGATGCCAATTTCGTTGCGGCGGCGCGTGACCGAGTACGACATCACGCCGTACAGACCGAGACTCGCGAGCAGCAGCGCCAGGACTCCGAACGCGGACGACAGATTGGCCCACCGTCGCTGATGATGTGTCAGCGGCCCGTTTCCGAGTGCGCCGCGTGCACGGGTTTCGACTCTGGCGAACGACGTTGACGCAGGTACACCGAGAACCACACCATCGCCGCAATGGCGAGAAACTCGCTCTGCCAGTTCTGGAACGACTCGAACCAGAACCGGGCAGAGGCCAGGTATTCCGTGAGCGACGGCGGTGGCAGCCCATGGCTCGTCTGATCATCCGCGTACTCCGAAAATCCTCCAGCCGCGTGTCCGATCCACGACACCAGGAAGAGCACGACGAACGCCAGCCCCAGGGAGTTTTCGTAGAGACGCAGGACCCAGCCGCCACGACGAACGGGCCATGGCACGCCAGGGGCGACCGCGAAGCGGCGCGGATCGACGTCCACCAGTTCCGTGACCCCCGGCCGGCGCGATTCAGGTGAGCCGACCTGCACGAGCCTGGTGGTCAGCAGCACGAACACCGCCATCTGCAGGAACTCGCTCTCCCAGTTCTCGAATGTCGCCTCCCATGGATGGCCCGTCCGAAAGTACTCGGCTGGCCCGACGCGAGGCTGGCCATCTTGATCTTGCTGCTCGTTGTACTCGTGGAATCCCGCAATCAATTGCCCCGCCAGGGTTACGCTGAACATCAGCAGCAACGCCAGTGTCAACGCGCGGCCACGGATCCAGGCCATGCGAGTGCTCCCGGTGGCGGTGTGCGGCGATGCGAGCCGAGCGACGCCCGGCTCGCGCGAGCGTCACCGCCGCTTGGCGGCGCGACCCTTCTTGCTGGAGGTCTTCTTTGCGCTGCCCGAGCGGCCCGACTTCTTGCTCGAGGCGGTCTTCCGCGATGACTTGCTCGAAGCGCTCTTCCGCGATGAGGCCGCCGGTCCCGCTGCCCCGCGCCCGAGCGCCGCGTTCCTGCCCTCGTCTCCTTCCGCGTCGGCCTGTCCGCTGCTGGCGGCCTGACGATTGATGCCGCCTTCCGCCAGCGTGTTGAGCTTGGCGTCGGTGGCCTTCTCCTCTTCGAGGATGCTGTCGAGGAGCCTGGCGGCCTCGGTGTGGCCCATCACGTTGGCCCACGCCACCAGCGTGCCGTAGGCGGCGATCTCGTAGTGTTCGCTGCGCTGCCCGGCAGCGATCAGGCAGGCGTCCATGGTCGCCGGATCGAGGTCTTCTTCCATCACCGACTGGCCTTCTTCGATGATGCCGGCGATGCCATCGCAGTGCTTGCCGCGGGCGCGTTCCTCGATCGACGCGAACACCTGCTCCAGCCGTTCGATCTGCCCGCGGGTTTGCTCGAGATGTTCCGTGAAGGCCGCCTTCAGGGGTTCGGCGGTGGCCGCCTTCGCCAGCTTTGGCAAGGCTTTCAACAACTGCTTCTCTGCGTCGTACGCATCACGCAACTCGTCCACGAACGCCTTGTGAAGTCCGCCTTCCATAACAGCCTCCTTGCGATGGATTCTTTGCTCAACCACTGGCTCCGGCGTCTACAATTTCGATGCCAGCAACCGGGCGGCACCACTTGGAGGGCCCGGATCATCAAGGGTGGAGTTGACGGCCGACGCACGCATGCATCAACAACGAGGACGTTTCACGCAGTGGTTCTTCGAAGGTGTGATTGAACCCGAGGGACCGCATGCCTCGCCGGCGCACGTCCATCAGTCCGTGTGGTGGAAGGTGATGTGCCTCACCGGTGTGGACTACTTCTCAACGCTGGGCTATCAGCCGGGGATCGCGTTCCTGGCCGCAGGCGTGCTCTCGCCGCTGGCGACGCTGGTGCTCCTGGGCTTGACGCTGTTTGGCGCGCTCCCCATGTATCGCCGCGTCGCGGAGTTGAGCCCGCATGGGCAGGGCAGCATCGCCATCCTCGAAGAGCGGCTGCCTCGCTGGCGCGGCAAGGCCCTGGTGCTGGGCTTGCTGGGTTTTGCGGCAACGGGCTTCATCATCACCATCACGTTATCCGCCGCGGATGCCACCGCGCACCTCATCGAGAATCCGTTGCTGCCGCCGGCGGCGAGGCGGCCGGTGTTGATGACGCTGGTGCTGCTCGGCGCCCTCGGGGCGGTGTTCCTCAAGGGATTTCGCGAAGCCGTGGGACTGGCGGTGCCTATCGTCGCGGTCTACATCGGGCTCAACTTCGTGGTCCTCGGCTGGGGCCTGCAGTACGTCTGGCAGCACCCCGACGTGTGGTCGACCTGGGCCAGCGTCGCGACCTCGAGCCACGGCAGCCCCGCGTCCATGATCCTGGTGGCGGTGCTGTTGTTTCCCCGGCTGGCGCTGGGCCTCTCGGGTTTCGAGACCGGCGTCGCGATCATGCCGCTGGTCAAGGGCGATCGCGGCGACACCGCGGAGAACCCGGCCGGCCGCATCCGCAACACGAAGAAGCTGCTGACCGCGGCGGCGCTGCTGATGAGCGTGCTGCTCGCGGCCAGCAGTATCGTCACCACCTTGCTCATCCCACCGGCGGCGTTCGCGGAAGGCGGTCCCGCGTACGGCCGCGCACTCGCGTACCTCGCACATGAACACCTCGGGCCGCTGTTCGGAACCGCGTACGATCTCAGTACGGTCGCCATTCTCTGGTTTGCTGGCGCGTCGGCGATGGTGGGCCTGCTCAACCTGGTGCCGCGCTATCTGCCGCGATACGGGATGGCGCCGGAGTGGGCCAAAGCGCATCGGCCCCTGGTGGTCATCTTCACGTTGGTGGCCGTGTTGGTCACCATCCTGTTCGATGCCGATGTGACGGCGCAGGGCGGCGCCTATGCCACGGGCGTGCTCGTACTGATGGGATCGGCGGCACTCGCCGTCACCCTCGAAGAATGGGAGCAGCGGCGGCGGTGGCAAGGCTACGCTGTCCTCACCCTGGTTTTCGGGTACACCACCCTCGTCAACATCATCGAACGTCCGGAGGGCATCAAGATCGCGTCGATCTTCATCGTGTCGATCGTGGGAACGTCACTCGTTTCCCGCGTCCTCCGGTCCACCGAGCTGCGCATTCACTCGGTGGAGCCCGACGAGCTGGCGAAGAAGTTCCTGCTCGAGGCGAGCAGCGGCGCCGTGCGGGTCATTGCAAACCGGCCGGACGTCGGCGATGTCGCCGAGTACGAGCACAAGCTGCACGAGGCACGCGAGAACCATCATCTCGAGCCCGACGAGGGCGTCCTGTTCATCGAGGTGCGGCCGGGGGACGTGTCGGATTTCAGCGATCGCCTTCGCGTGTCGGGCGTCGAGGTGGGCCGCCATCGGGTACTGCGCTGCGTGAGCCCCGCCATCCCGAACGCCATCGCCGCCCTGTTGCTGTACTGTCGCGACGTCACCGGGGCGATTCCGCACGCCTACTTCGGGTGGACCGAGGGCAACCCGATCGCCTACCTGTTGAAGTTCCTCGCGTTCGGCGAAGGCGACACGGCGCCGCTGACCCGCGAGGTCTTGCGCCAGGCGGAGCCAGACCCGGCCCGGCGCCCTCGTATTCACCTCGGCTGACGAGTGTCTTGCGCCTCTCAGGAGCAGTCGCGTGAAGTGTGCCGCACTCCCGCCACTGCGGCGGGCTCCTCGATCCTCGAACGGACTAGGCGGCGAGCGGCTGGTGACGGCGCCCGCCGGCGACGAGTGGCTGCCGCTCGTCGCGAAGTAGATAGGACACGACAAGCGGCGCGATGAAGGCAGCCGGCAGCGCCGATGCCATCCCATCGCCGGCGAATAGATGGGATGCGGTCGCGCCGAGCAAGTTGATGGTGAACCCAGCGTACGCCCACTCGCGAAGCCTTGGCAGACGCGTCTGCATCAGGGCGACGGCGCCGAGTGCCTTTGCGATGCCGAGGATGATCAGAAGGTAAGCGGGGTACCCGAGGTGCGCAAGCCCGTCGCGGATGGGTTGAGCGCCGGAGAGGTACATCGCGGCGGAGAGCAGCATCACCCCGGCGAACAGGGTGGTGGCGATCCAGTGCGTCACGGTCTTCCAGGTGGTGGTCATCGGTGGCCTCGATTCATGGTTACCAACGTATACTGAGGTATCATCAGTTACCGAACCGGGACGCGCAAGACGGCACTATTTCGTGCCTCGGTCACTCGAAGGGAACCAACGTATGGCGACACAACCGAGGAAGAAATCCGACTCGGCCCCCCACGTTGCCGCGCACGCGCACCATGACTGCGACTTCCGCGACATGCTCAGCCGGGTTGGCGACAAGTGGAGCCTGCTCGTCATCGTGGTCCTCGAGCAGATGCCCGATCGGCGCGGCCGGTTCTCGGACTTGAAACGCCGCATTCCCGGCATTTCTCAGCGCATGCTCACCGCGACGGTGCGCAACCTGGAACGCGACGGGTTGCTGAACCGGCATGTGTTTGCGGAGATTCCGCCGCGCGTGGAGTATCAGCTCACTCCCTTGGGACAGCAGCTCATGGACCCGGTCCGCGGGCTCGTTGTCTGGCTGCAGACCCACTGGCCCGTGATCAAGAGCTCCCGCGAGAAATTCGATGCGCGCCAACAGAAGCGCGCGATGAAGGAGGCGGCGCGGTGACTGCCGAAACATTCCGGACGATGGTCTTGGAACTGCCGGGCGTGGTGGAGCAGTCGCACATGGGTCAGCCGGATTTCCGCGCCAACGGGCGGATCATCGCGTCCCTGCAGGCGGATGATGAATGGGGGATGGTCAAGGTGCAGCCGGCCGAGCAGCAGG
>Ga0190275_10002405_pt1 | contig 13444 bp, 6 predicted proteins | sample Popmic550T_FD_133745 | JGI IMG/M metagenome (GOLD analysis project Ga0190275, IMG submission 133745) | Populus adjacent soil microbial communities from riparian zone of Yellowstone River, Montana, USA - 550 T | ecosystem: Environmental > Terrestrial > Soil > Riparian zone > Trees stand | place... | reverse complement strand
GAGGTAGTCGTTGCCGTCGACGTCGGTGAGGTACGCCCCGCGGCCGCGGGCGATGGTGATCGGGCTGCCGCCGACGCCGCCGAACGCCCGGGCCGGACTGTTGACGCCCCCGGGAATGACCATCTGCGCCCGGGCGTGGGCCGCCGCACTTTTCGACCGGTTCATTACTTCCCCTCGGCGGCCGCGAGCATGTCACGGGCTCGGTTCCGAACCGCGATGACCGTCGGGTCCACCTCGTCGTCGTACAGCTCGACCAGTTCGCGGGCCTGCGACCGCACCGCGACCCACTTCACCTTCTCGGTGCTCCCCCGCGCCTCAGCCTCGGCCTGCCCCAACTCCGTCATCTTGGACGCGACCAGCTTCTGCCGCTCGGAGAGGCTGTCCGCGGCGGCCTTCGGGATGGCCGCCCGGCGCTCGGACGCGAGGAGCACCCACACGTTCAGGTCCGCCTCCTTCTCGGCCAGGACGATGACCGAATCCCACCACCGGGCCGCCCGGTCCTTGTCGCCGAACGCCTCGAGCCGCAGCGCCCGCACGGCCTGCGACTCGAGGCCGTCCTTGTCGAACGTCGTCGGCAGCTCGAAGCGGCGCGCCTCGGCGATCTTCTTCTGGAGGGTCGTCAGCAGCGCCCGGCTGGCGTCGATGTCCTTGAGCCGCTTGTCGGCCACCCAGCCCCAGCGGGCCTTGTGCAGTTGATCGTCGTCGAACGTGTACGGCAGCTTTGCCTCCGTCGGGAAGCAGCCTTGCACCTTCCGCCAGTACTCGGCCGCGACCGAGAGCTGCCCGTCCTTCTCGGCCCGAATCGCGCCCATCGTCGCGGCGTAGGCCACGGTGTCGTCGCCGTCGCCGGGAATCTCGCGGAGGTTCGCCTTGCGGTAGCGGTTCGCCAGCACGCCCTCGCGCTTCTCGACGTTGCCGAGTCGGAACTGCGCCGCCGCGGTGTCGGTCCGCTCGCCGGGGGTACCGCCATGCGCCTTCAGGTACGCGGTCGCGGCCTCGATGCGGGCCTCGGGCGTCACGTCGCCGCGCCCCTTCTGCGCCGCCATCCGCTCGACCGGGGCGTAGAGCACGTCCGCGGGCGGCGACCGCAGCAGGAAGTACGCCGCGGTGCCGAGCCCGCCGAGGGCCGCGAGGATGGCGACCGCGTGCAGCCACTTCTGCTGCAGGAGCGGGACGGCCTTCGCCTTCTTTTTCTTCTTCTTCGTCCCCTTCAGGGCGCGGGCGGCCTCGCGGTCCTCCTCCGTAATCGGGGCGCCCTCGCCGCCGCGCGGCCGGTCCACCTTGCGGGCGTTCGCGGCCTCCAGGCCGGCGCTCTTCCGCGCGATGGCGTCCTCCTCGATCTCGCCCAGCATCCGCTCGACCCAGGCGGCGTCGACCGGCCGGTCGTCCTTGTCCTTTTCCAACAGCTGCAGGATCAGCGCCTCGAACTTCGGCGGCAGGTCTTGCAGCAGCTTGCCGACCCGCGGCGGCTTCTCGTGGACGTGCTTCAGGAACATGTCCACGGTGGTGTCGGCGGTGAACGGCTTGCGGCCGGTCAGGAGCTCGAAAAAGACGATGCCGAGCGAGTACAGGTCCGACTTGGCGGTGAGGTTGCGGTCGCCCTTGCACTGCTCCGGCGACATGTACGCGGCCGTGCCGATGGTGCTGTTCATGCCGGTCATCGCGGTCGCGTCCTGGTCCTTGGCGATGCCGAAGTCGGTCAGCTTCAGCACGCCGTCCCGCGTCACCATCAGGTTCGACGGCTTCAGGTCGCGGTGGATGATCCCCTTCTCGTGGGCGTGCTGGAGGGCCAGGCAGAGGTGCTTGCCGTAGGCGGCGACCTCCTCCCACCCGAGCCGGCCGCGGCGCGACAGGACGCGGTCGAGCGCCTCGCCGTCCACGAACTCCATGGCGATGAACGGCGTCTTCTTGTACGTCCCGGTGGCGAGCAGGCGGACGATGTGCGGGTGGCGCAGCTGCTTGAGGATGTTCGACTCGCGCTCGAACCGGGCCATCGCCCCCTCGTTGCCGAGGAGGCCGAGGGCGACGACCTTGAGGGCGACCTGCCGGACCTTGTCGTCGCCCTTCTGGAACCGGGCCATGTACACGGTGCCCATGGCGCCGCTGCCGAGCTCCCGCTCGATCGTGAACGGGCCGATCTGCTGCCCGAGCAACATGGCGCCACCCCGCGGACCAGTACGTCCGGGCATTGTACCCCACGCGGCCGGGGTTTCCGCCCCGAATCCGGCCGCGCCGCCAACGCGGGGTGAGGCCGGAACGTAACGCCGGGTAACGGGTTGCCCCCGCCGTCGCACCGGCCCGGCGGGTCGGCTAGAATGGGGGCGTCCGTTCCGCCGCGGAGATCCGGCATGGCCACGGTGATCGAGAAGCCCGACCCCGCCCCGGCGTTCGCCGCCCGGGTGGACGAGCAGCTTGCGGAAGCGACGAGCCGCATCCGCGGCCACGACCTCGCCCTCGGCGGCCTCCTCGTCGCCGGCCTCGTCCTCGGCTACGCCGCGGGGATGATGCTCCTCGACCGCTACTTCGTGCTCCCCGAGTGGCTGCGGCAGCTGTCGCTGCTGGCGTTCCTGGGCGGCGTCGGCTTCGCGGCGTACCGCACGCTATTGCGGCCGCTGCGGGCGCGGGTGAACCCCATGTACGCGGCGGTGATGGTCGAGAAGACCATCGACGACGCCAAGAACAGCGTAGTCGGCTACGTCGAGGCGCAGGAGCGCGGCGACGTTCACCCGGCGGTGAAGGCAGCGATGGGCGCCCGGGCCGCGAAGTCGGTGGACGACGCCGACGTGAACCGGGCCGTGGACCACCGCGGCCTCGTCTACGCCGGCGCCGTGGTCGTCGCCTTGTTCCTGGCGCTCGTGGTGCTGTTCTTCGTGTTCCGGCCGGCGCAGTTCCAGTCGCTCCTCGGCCGGGCGTTCACCCCGTTCTCGTCCGGCGTCATCGCCAGCCGCACCACCATCGCACTGATCGAGCCGCAGGACGGCGACGTGACCGTCACGTCGGGCCAGTCGATCACGGTGAAGGTGGAAGTGGGCGGCCGCGTGCCGAAGCCGGAAGGGGCGGACAAGGTGCGACTCCTGGTCCGCTACAACCCCGCGGACGCGGCCTACGACGAGCTGCCGATGGAGTCGGGCGAGACGAGCCGGGAGTGGTTCGTGCAGGTGCGGCCCGAGCAACTGCGGACGGGGGCGTGGTACAAGGTCTCGGCCGGCGACGCCGAGACGCCCGAGTACCGCGTGACCGTGCGCACCGCCCCGCTGTTCACCGACTTCGAGGTCGAGTACCAGTTCCCCGCGTACACCCGCCGGCCGGCCGAGAAGACGACCGACCCGCACCTGCTGGCGATCCGCAACACGAAGGTCAGCGTGGTGGCGAAGGCGAACCGCCCCGTCCGCGACGGCCGCGCCCAGTTCGAGCCGGCCGGTCAGCCGGTGGTGAACGGGAAGGCCGTCTCCGGCCGTTCCGACGCGCTGCGGTTCGACATGCTGCTCACCACGCCGGGCAGCTACAAGCTCACGTTCAACGCCGCCGACGGCGAGCGGAGCCCCGATTCGCTGCCGTTCGGCATCCGGCTCGACGACGACCGCCCGCCGCAACTGCTGATCCGCGTCCCGGAGCCGGACGACATCCAGCTCCCCGCGAACGGCCTCCTCAGTGTGGACGGCGCCGCCGGCGACGACTACGGCCTCGACAAGTTGACGCTCAAGCTGAAGCTGGCCGACGCCGCCGCCCGGCCGCTGGCCGACCAGCCGTACAACGGCGGCAAGTCGTTCCGCCGCGACGCCGACGGCACCTACCCGCAGAGCCTCGACTACAAGGGCTCGGTCGAACTCGGCAAGCTGACCGACCCGGCCGGCGGCCGCGTCGAGCTGAAGGAGGGGATGGTTCTCGAATACTGGCTGGAAGCGACCGACAACCGCACCAAGCCCGGCAGCGCCGGCCCCGAGCCGGACCCGCAGGTCGGCAAGAGCGTGGTGAAGCGCGTGCGGCTGCTGCCGCCGCTGACGCCGCCCGAGCAGAAGGACCAGGACGCCCGCCGCGACCAGCGGAAGCAGGACGAGAAGCAGCACGCCGACAACCAGAAGAAGCAGCTCGACAACGAGCCGCGGCCGCAGCCGAACGCCGACCCCAAGAAGGAGCCGGATCAGAAGGACGGCATGGGGAACAACGCCGAGCCGATGCCGATGCCGATGCCGATGGAGAACGACGGCATGGGGAAGAAGCCGGAGGACATGGGGAACATGCCGCCGCAGAAAACTCCCGAGCAGAAGATGCCACCCGACAAGGGTAAAGCCGGCGGCATGGGCGACCCCAAGACGCCGCCCGACCCGAAGAACGGCGGCAAACCCATGCCGATGCCCATGGACCCGATGGGCGGCAAGGGCATGCCGATGAACATGAACGACACCGGGATGCCGGGCGGGATGCCGCAGGACATGATGGGGAACAAGAACACGAACCCGGAAACGGCCCCGATGCCGTCCCCGGCCGGCAGCAAGGACACGCAGGAGAAGGCAAGTCAGGTTCAGGAGCAACTCGAGAAGGACAAGCAGGGCGGCGGTTCGCCCAAGGCGGCACCCACGGCCAACGAGATGGAGCGCACGAACCCCGCGGAGCAGAAGGCGGACCCGCCGATGGGCGGTATGCCGCCCGAGTCGCCGCCGAAGGCCGGCGACGGCGGCATGGGCGCCAGCGAACCGCGACAAAAGGGCATGGACGAGCCGCCGCCGGAGCCGTCGAAGACGAAGGCCGGCGCGGGCGGCGACATGCCGCCGATGCCGAACAAGGGGGCCAACCAGGAGCCGAGCGAGAAGCGGAGCGAACCGCTCGGCGGTCAGCCCGGCCAGGAACGCGACACCCCGATGGGCGACCCGATGATGCAGAAGGGGATGCCGCCGATGGGGAAGACCGACTCGCAGGCCGGCGGCGACGCCAAGCCCGGCACGCAGCAAAGGCAAGGCGACCCGATGGGCATGGGTCAACAGCAGCCGGACAACGCGGCACGGGCGAAGACGGCGCCGCCGTCGAACGACCGCGGCGGCGATCGCGAATCGCCGCCGAATCAGAAGGGTGGGCCGCAGCCGCAGCCCCAGGACGGCGGTGACGCCAAGGCGCAGCGGGCCGAGGAGCCGGGTGCGATTCGCCCCATGTCGAAGGACGGCAGCCCGATGCCGATGAACGGCATGGGGAACGACGCCAAGGGCGCCGACCCGATGGCGAACGCCGCCGAGCCGCGTTCCGCGCCGAACCCGACACCGAAGGCGGGTGACCCCACGATGACCAAGGGTAAGGATGGCGACCCGAAGATGGGTGACCCGATGATGGGCAAGGGGAAAGAGATCGACCCGAAGGCCGGCCCGCCGATGGGAACCGAGCCGAAGGGCGGCATGGCACAGTCGAAGAACGTGGACCCCGGCGAGGAGCGCGGGGAACCCGGGAAGGCGCAGCCGATGGGCAGCCCGCCCGAAGCGCCGATGCCGAAATCGGTGGGCGGAAAGGCCGGCCCCGAAGCCACGCCGATGACGAAGGGCACGAACGACCCGTCGGGCATGGGCAAGGGCACGCCGCCGATGCTCGACGCCAAGCAGAAGGCCGACCTGGAACAGGCCGCGAAAGACCTGACGAACCCCGACCCGGCGAAGAAGCAGGAGGCCCGCGACAAGCTCAACGAGGCACTCGGCAAGGGAGCCGGTCAGAAGCTGGAGGACATCGCCAAGGGGCTCAACTCCAACGACCCCGCCGAGAAGGCCCGCGCCCAACAGGACTTGGACGACCTCCGTCAGGAGGCCGAAAAGATGGCCGGCAAGGAACCGGGCGGGAAGGGAAACAACCCGATGCCGTCCCCGATGGACAAGGGGAACACGAAGGCGGGCGGCCCCAAGGACGATATGAACCCGAAGTCGGGTTCGACGCCGAAGTTCGACCCGAAGGAACTCGAAGGGGCACTCAACGACCTGAACAGCAAGGACGACGCGAAGCGCGACGCGGCCCGCGACAGGCTCGACAAGACCGTCGGCAAGGAGGCCCGGCAGCAGGCCGAGCAGCTTCAGAACGACCTGAAGTCCGGCGACCCCGAGCGCGAGGCCCGCGCCCGCGAGCAGCTGAACCAACTGAAGCAGCAGGCCGAGAAGATGGCGAAGAATAACCCGCCCGGCGACAAGGGGCGCGGCCAGCAGGACAAGTTCGGTCAGGGCGGCACGCTCGACCCGAACAACGCCAAGGCGATGGACGACGACCCGCGCAACCGGGCGAAGTCGGCCGGGCTGACGCTCGACCAGTTCGAGCGGAACCGCTACAACCGCGACCTGCAGGACCGCCTCGGCTGGACGCAGGAGCAGTACGACCGCTTCCTCGACGACTACCGCCGCGAGGTGGCCCGCCTCCAGCGCGACGCAGCCGACGCCGACCGGAACCCGCCCCCGCCGCCCGGCCCGCCGGCGACGGCGAGGGACATCAACGCCGGCGGCCGGCTCGGAGGCACGGCCACCAGCCCCGGCACGGCCGGGGTCGGCGGGCCGACGTTCTCCGCGCCGGGGTTCGAGGAGGCGATGCGGCGCTTCCGCGAAGGGGCGAATCAGAGGCCGCCGGCGAAGCGGCCGTGAGTGGGTAACCGAGCCCACCCGTTGCGACGGGTGGGCTTTCTCGATTCACCTACACTGGGAGCAACTCCTTCGGGGCTCCCCATGTCCGCCGCCAGCCGCTACCTCGTCTCATTCGACGCCCGCACCACGTTCCACCGCTTCACCGACGTGCTCGTGGTCGGCGCCGGCATCGCCGGGCTCCGCGCCGCGCTCGAGGTGCCGGCCGACCTGTCGGTGCTGGTCGTCACCAAGGACCGCGTCACCGAGAGCAACAGCTCCTACGCCCAGGGCGGCATCGCGGGCGTCCTCGCCCCCGAGGACACGTTCGACAACCACGTCGACGACACGCTCGTCGCCGGCGACGGGCTGTGCGACCGGTCCGTCGTGGAACTCGTGGTCCGCGAGGCGCCGGCCGAGATCGACCAGCTCGTCCGCTGGGGCACCAAGTTCGACCTGAAGGACGGGGCGCTGGCGCTCACCCGCGAGGGCGGGCACAGCCACCGCCGCATCGTCCACGCACTCGGCGACGCCACCGGGTTCGAGATGATGCGGGCCGTCATCGCCACCGCCCGCACCGCCCCGAACGTCACCATCTGGGACGACACGTTCACCGTGGACCTCCTCACCGCCGACGGCCGTTGCTGCGGCGCGGTCGTGGCGCACCCGACCCACGGCAAGCTGCTCATCGCGGCGAAGCAGGTAATCCTCGCCGCCGGCGGGTGCGGCATGGTCTACCGCGAGACGACGAACCCGCCGGTGGCGACTGGGGACGGCATGGCCGCCGCGTACCGGGCCGGCGCCGAACTCCGCGACATGGAGTTCATGCAGTTCCACCCCACAGTGCTGTACGTCGCCGGGTCGGCGCGGTCGCTGGTCAGCGAGGCGGTCCGCGGCGAGGGGGCGTTCCTGCGCGACGTCCACGGCGAGCGCTTCATGCCGGGTGAGGACGCGCGGGCCGAACTGGCCCCGCGCGACGTGGTGGCCCGCGCCATCTTCCGCACGATGGAGCGGACGCTGCACCCGAACGTCTACCTCGACCTGTCGCACCTCGACCCGGCGATGGTGCGGACGCGCTTCCCCGGGTTCGACCGCGTCTGCCGCGGGTTCGGCCTGGACATCACCACCGACCGCATCCCGGTCCGCCCCGGGGCCCACTACATGATCGGCGGCGTGGCCGTGGACCCCGACGGCCGCACCACGGTGCCGGGGCTGTGGGCCGCGGGCGAGGTGACCAGCACCGGCCTCCACGGGGCGAACCGGCTGGCGTCGAACAGCCTGATCGAGGGGCTGGTTTATGGGGCGTTGTGCGGCCGGGGTGCGGCCGCGGCGGCGCAGGCGATGCCGGCCGGGCTCCACGCCCCGGACGTGCGCGCCGCGGTCGCCCCCGACGACCCGACCGACCGGCTCGACGTGGCAGACCTGACGAACGCTCTGCGGGCGCTGATGGTGCGGAACATGGGGATCGTCCGCACCGCGGCCCGGCTAAAGGAGGCCCGGCGCGACGTGGGCTTCTGGTGCCGTTACGCCCTCGGCCGCGAGTTCGGCACGAAGGCCGGCTGGGAATTGCAGAACCTCCTCACGGTGGCCCGGCTGATGATCGACGCGGCGCTGGCGCGCGACGAGTCGCGCGGCACCCACTTCCGCAGCGACTTTCCCGCCCGCGACGACGCCCGCTGGGGGCTGCGCCACGTCGCCAGCCCGCCGCTGTTGACCGGGTGAGCGGCGGTGGCGCATAATGGCAAAGATAGAGGGATACCGCATGTCGATCGCCGTACCGCCGCGGCCGCAAACGCTCGCCGACTTGGCTCGGGTCGAGGGGAAGGCCGAACTGATTGCGGGAGGGATCGTTCAGTACATGGCGACCGGACGCATCCCCAGCCGCATCTCCAAGCGCATCACGCGCAGCCTCGACGACTAAGAGGTCCGAACCGGAGTCGGCGAGTCGTTCGGTGACAGCCTCGGCTACGCCTTGCCCCAGCCTCTTCCGAACGGCCGGCAGTCGTTCCAGCCGGACGCCTCGTACTACATCGGACCCGCCCCCTACGACGAAGAGAGCTTCATCGAGGGCGTGCCGACGTTCGCCGCGGAGGTGCGGAGCGAACACGATTACACGCCGGCGAAGGACCGCGACTACGCAGCGAAGCGAGCCGACTACTTCGCCGCCGGGACGCCCGTGGTGTGGGACGTGGACTACCGGGCGCAGACGGTTTCCAAGTACACCGCCGCCGACCCACTCACCACGGTCGTGTTCCGCCGCGGCGACGTGGCCGACGCCGAACCCGCCGTCCCCGGTTGGCGGCCGGCGGTGGACGACATCCTCGCCTGACCGCGCCAAGAATCCCGCCCAGCGGCCGAATCACCTCGCGGTCCGTCCTTTTCCCCGCCGGTGCCACCGCCATGCTCCGCCTCCTCGCCGGTCCGCTCGTATTCTTCGTCGCCGCCGTCGCCGCGGCCCAGCCGAAGGCCGACGCCGCACCCGCTCCCGCCGCGCAAAACGTCCGTCAGCTCACCACCACCCCGGCCTCGGCGCCGGTCCCGGCGCTGCGGCTCGCCCTCCGGGTCCGACAGGCCGACCGCCTCCCCGGCAACGCCGCGCTCGACTACTACCGGGCCGCCCTACTCGTCCCGGATTGGCCGCGCGATCCGAAGGAGAGCGAGAAGCACCACGCCAAGCTCGACGGCTGGGAGGCCGCCCCGCTCGACAAGTTGCCGGTCGCGGACGTGACGGCGTACCTCGACACGTTAGCCGGCGGCTTCGAAGCCCTGGACGCGGCTTCCCGCCGGGACGGCGTGGACTGGCGGCAAGGGGTCGCAATCCGGATCGAGCGGCTCGACGACCTGTTCCGCGAGACCGGGAAGCTCCGGGAGATCGCCCGGCTCAACGGGCTCCGCACCCGCCGCGACCTGGCGAAGGACGACTTCGAGGCCGCCGCCCGGAACCTCCGCTCCGGGTTCAGGTTGTCCCAGGCCGTCGGCGAGGGGTCGACCACACTCCAACTGCTGATCGGAATCTCCATCGGGGCGGTGACGATCGGCCAAGCCGATCAGTTCGTCGGGCGGCCCGGGTCGCCCAACCTGTACTGGGCGCTCGCCGACCTGCCGCGGCCACTGATCGACCCGCGGCCGGCTCTCGACGGCGAGTCGGTGTTCTTCGAGGAACACGTCCGCAAGACCTTCCTCGCCCCGAAGGAGTCGGCCGATCTGTGCCGTGCGGTGCGGGACGACCAGTACAAGGCGTTCCGCCTGCCGTACCCGCGGGCGACGGCCGAGCTGGCGAAGGCACGCACCCGGATGAAAGAACTGGAGAAGGAGCGGCGCGACCCGGTGGTCTCGGTCTTCGCCCTGAGCGTGCCCGCGACCGAGAAGGTGTACCACGCCTTCGCCCGCCTCGACCGCCGGCTGGCGGCGCTGACGGCCGTGGAGGCGGTTCGGCTCCACGCCGCGGAGCACAAGGGGACGCCGCCCGCCGCACTCGCGGACGTCACCGCCGTGCTGGTGCCGCTCGACCCGTTCACCGGCCGGCCGTTCGAGTACGCGGCACGGGCGGATGGGTTCACGCTCACCGCCGCCGAGGTCGAAGGGAGTAGCCCCGGCAACGGCGTCCGGTATGAGGTGACGTTCCGCAGGTAGGCGGCGCCGAGTTGACACCCCACGCGGCGGACGATACATTTCCCCAGCCGTCCTCACGCTCAGGAATCGTTCCCGTGGCCCGCATCCGTCACTCCCGGCCGGTGGTTATTACCGCAGCGCAGGGAGTGCGCGCCGGCGTTCGCGTCGGCAACACAGGATGACCGGGGCCGCTGGCCGAGTAACGTGACCGATCACGCCGCCCCGGAGCCGACCCGCTTCGGGGCGGTCCCGTTTCCCGGGCCGCCCCGCCACCACCCCGACAACCGCCGGCCCACCCGCACCCATGACCCGCGTTGCGATCTACGACACCACCCTCCGCGACGGCAGCCAGGGCGAGGGCGTCAACTTCTCGCTGCAGGACAAGCTCCTCCTCACCCGCAAGCTCGACGAGCTGGGGGTCGACTACATCGAGGGCGGCTACCCGCTGTCGAACCCGAAGGACTTCGAGTACTTCCAGGCCGTCCGCGACCTGCCGCTGCGGCACGCGAAGGTCGTCGCCTTCGGCATGACGCGGCGCAAGAACTCCGCCCCGGAAACCGACACGTGCCTGAAGGCGCTGCTCGACGCGCGCACGCCGGTGGTCACGATCGTCGGCAAGACGTGGGACTTCCACGTCACCGACGTGCTGGGCACGACGCTCGACGAGAACGTGCGGATGATCGCCGACTCGGTGGCGTTCTGCCGGTCGCAGGGGCGCGAGGTGTTCTACGATGCCGAGCACTTCTTCGACGGCTACCAGGCGAACCCCGACTACGCCCTGCGTACGCTGCGCGCCGCGGCTGATGCCGGGGCCAGCGTGGTGATCCCGTGCGACACCAACGGCGGCACGATGCCCGAGCGGGTCGCCGAAGTCATCGCCGCCGCACGCGCCGCTGTGCCGTGCGCGGTCGGCATCCACTGCCACAACGACTGCGACCTGGCCGTCGCCAACACGCTCGCAGCCGTGCGCGCGGGGGCGACGCAGGTGCAGGGGACGATGAACGGTATCGGCGAGCGCTGCGGAAACGTGGACCTCGTGAGCGTGATCGCCAACCTGGCGGTGAAGTACGGCCTCGACGTGCTCGTGCCCAGCAGCCTGGCCCGGCTGACGGAGGCGTCGCGGTATGTGTACGAGATCGCCAACATGAACTTCCGCAGCGGCCAGCCATTCGTCGGGTCCAGCGCTTTCGCCCACAAGGGCGGGATGCACACGCACGCGGTGGCGAAGGACCCGGCCACCTACGAGCACATCACGCCCGAGCTGGTCGGCAACGAGCGGCGCATTCTGGTGAGCGAGCTGTCCGGGCAGTCCACCATCCTGTCGAAGACGACGAAGTACCAACTCGGGAACGACAAGGCGCTGATGGGGAAGATCCTCACCGCGGTGCAAGACCTGGAGCACGCCGGGTACGAGTTCGAGGCGGCGGAGGCGTCGTTCGACCTGCTGGTGAAGAAGGCGGCGGGGTTGTACCGGCCGTGGTTCGAGCGGCTGGCGTATCGGGTGAACATCGAGGCCCGCGCCGACGGCGTGCCGGTTACCGAGGCCACGGTGAAGCTGCGGATCGGCGGCAACACGCTGTTCGAGGTGAGCGAGGGCGACGGCCCCGTGAACGCCCTCGACGCCGCGCTGCGAAAGGCACTGGTGCCGGCATACCCGAACCTTGCGGGGGTGCAGCTGGTCGATTACAAGGTGCGCGTCGTGAACCCGAAGGAGGGGACGGCGGCGCGGGTGCGGGTGGTGATCGAGTCGCGCGACGGCACCGACGTGTGGGGCACCGTGGGCGTGAGCGAGAACGTGGTGGAGGCCAGCTGGTTGGCGCTGGCCGACTCGATCGAGTACAAGCTGTTCAAGGACGCGGAGCAAGGGAAGTAAGCCATGCCGACCGAACTGCCGAAGGCCTACGACCCGAAGGACGCCCAGGCGAAGTGGCTGCGCGTCTGGGACGAGCGCGGCTACTTCCACAGCGAGCCGGACGCGGCGCGGCAGCCGTTCACCATCGTCATCCCGCAGCCGAACGTGACGGGGGCGCTGCACATGGGGCACGCGCTCAACAACACGCTCCAGGACGTACTGGTGCGGTGGCGGCGGATGCAGGGGTTCAACGCCCTGTGGATGCCCGGCACCGACCACGCCGGCATCGCCACGCAGGCGGTGGTGGAGAAGCGCGTCCTGGCCGAGGAGAAAAAGACCCGCCACGACCTCGGCCGCGATGAACTCGTGCGCCGCATCTGGGAGTGGAAGGACCAGTACGAGGCCCGCATCCTCGGGCAGCTGAAGTCGATCGGGGCGAGCTGCGACTGGGCGCGGACGCGGTTCACGCTCGACCCGGTGTGCGCCCGGGCCGTGCGCGAGACCTTCTTCCGCATGTTCCGCGACGGCTACATTTATCGCGGCAAGCGGCTCGTGAACTGGGACGCCCAGTTGCAAACGTCGGTGGCCGACGACGAGACCTACACTGAGGACACGAAGGGCGGCTTCTGGACGTTCAAGTACCCGGTGGTGGGCGTGCCCGACACGTTCATCCGCTTCAGCACCACGCGCCCCGAGACGATGCTCGGCGACACGGCGCTGTGCGTGCACCCGTCCGACGAGCGGTACGCGGCGCTCGTGGGCAAGACCGCGCTGCAGCCGTTGACGGGCCGCGAAATCCCGATCATCGCCGACGGCCTCCTCGCCGACCCGGCGCTCGGCACCGGCTGCGTGAAGGTGACGCCGGCGCACGACCCGAACGACTACGCCTGCTGGCAGCGGAACCCGCACATCGGCGTGATCAACATCCTGAACCCGGACGGCACGATCAACGCCGAGGGGAAGGAGTTCGCGGGGCTGGACCGCTACAAGGCCCGCGAGGCGGTGTCGAAGCGGATGGAGGAGCTCGGCTTCTTCGAGGGGAAGGAAGACCGGGTGATCCCGCTGAAGTACAGCGACCGCAGCAAGACGCCGATCGAGCCGTACCTGTCGGATCAGTGGTTCGTGGCGATGGGCGACCGGCCCGACGGAAAGGGTCTGGCCCAGCTGGCGATGGACGCGGTGTCGAGCGGCCGGGTAAAGTTTACCCCCGATCGCTACTCCAAGACGTACCTCGACTGGCTCGGCGAGAAGCGCGACTGGTGCATCAGCCGCCAGCTGTGGTGGGGCCATCGCATTCCGGTGTGGTACTGCGGCGAGTGCCAGGGAATGATGGCTGAGATCGAAACACCGGAACGCTGCTCTCACTGCGGGGCCGCACAGCTGAAGCAAGATGAAGACGTGCTCG
>Ga0190275_10002404_pt1 | contig 13446 bp, 12 predicted proteins | sample Popmic550T_FD_133745 | JGI IMG/M metagenome (GOLD analysis project Ga0190275, IMG submission 133745) | Populus adjacent soil microbial communities from riparian zone of Yellowstone River, Montana, USA - 550 T | ecosystem: Environmental > Terrestrial > Soil > Riparian zone > Trees stand | place... | reverse complement strand
CCTCGGGTTACAACTGCATCACCGGTGGCCTCATGCACGCGGCCAAGAGATTCTTCAAGACGGACGAGGTGACCTTCAGCGTCGTGAAGATCGCCCCGAACACTGCGGACGTGACGCGGAGCTACGAGCGGTTCACGGACGTGGCCAGAGACACGATCGACGCCCGGGTATTCCTGGGCATCCACTTCCGCACGCCTGATGTACAGGGCGCGGTCATCGGCCAGGACGTCGCTCGTTGGGTCGACAGGCACTTCTTCAAGAAGATCAAGAACTAAACAGCCACCCGCCGGTGAATGGGCTGCGGGAGCCGCCTACGATCCGGCGGTGAGTTCTTCGCTGACCGTTCGCCGGGCTCGGGTCGAGGACGCCGCGCAGATGGCGCGCGTGAATGTGCGGTCCTGGCAGGAGACGTATCGGGGGCTCATGCCGGACACGGTGCTCGACGACCCAGGCTTCCTGGCTGTTCGGGAGCGGTTCTGGACTGCCGCGCTGACCGACGAGCGTTATAGCGAGAACCGCGTGGCTGTCGCCGAGCGGGGCGGCGAGCTGATCGGGATCGCCATGTCGGGCCCGCCTTTGGACGCCGGGGTGGCGTGGGCGAGGCAGCTGTATGTGCTCTATGTGTATGCGGCCGACCACGGCACGGGCGCTGGGCCGACGTTGCTGGAGGCGGTCGTCGACCCGGAGGAGTCGGTGATGCTGTGGGTGGCCGACCCGAACCCTCGTGCACAGGCGTTCTACCGCAAGCACGGCTTTATTGCCGACGGGACGACGCAGATCGAGGGCGGGGTACGGGAGATCCGCATGGTCCGCGGCATGCAGCAAAGTCGATAATCCATTCGCGGAAGGAGAACCCTGCGGGGGGGCGAAGCCTGAGGCGACCGATTTGTCGAAGGGAGCCCCGTGAAGCGCCTCCGCCCAGCACTCCTGTGTCTCGTCGTCCTAGCGACCTCCATCCCTCTCGTGACCGTCAACGCTAGTGAGAAGGAAAAGGTCTGCGACCGCAATACCCGCCCGAAGAAATGCGACAAGCCCCCCGTCACACCCTCGGGGCTCGCGATCAAGGTGTTGTCGAACAGGGCAGACCTGGTGTCAGGCGGTGACGCTCTCGTCGAGATCACCAGGGCTGGCGGGACCGTGGACGCGGCGAGCGTGACGCTAAACGGAGCAGACATCACTTCGAGCTTCGCCCCGCGCTCGAACGGGCATTACATGGGCGTCGTGACTGGCCTGATCGAGGGGACGAATGATCTCGTGGCGTCATCTCCGACCGGTGGAGGCGCACGACTGACGATCACGAATCATCCGATCGGGGGGCCGGTCTTCTCGGGTCCGCAGCTGCAGCCGTGGATCTGCACCACAGCGAGCAACGGTCTCGGCGACCCGGTAGACGACAAGTGCAACGCGCCGACGAAGGTGGAGTACTTCTACCAGGCGGAGGGATCAACCTCGTTCGCGTCGTACGACCCGGACAACCCACCGACTGACGTTCGCACGGTGACGACCGACGATGGCGACACAGTCCCCTACATCATTCGGCAAGAGACGGGTACGCAGAACCGCGGTATTTATCGCACCGCCGTTCTGTACGACCCGTCGCAGCCGTGGACGCCATGGGAACCGCAGGCCGGATGGAACCACAAGCTCTACTACCCCTTCGGAGCGAGTTGCGGGACGATGTACTCGCAGGCGAGCGCGCAGAACGTGCAGAACAACAACGCCCTGTCGCGCGGCTTCATGGTGGCGACTTCATCGCTCAACGTGCTCGCGAACAACTGCAACACTGTGTTGTCCGCCGAAACCGTGATGATGCTCAAGGAATACATCGTCGACAACTACGGCGAGATCCGCTACACATTCGGTAACGGCTCTTCCGGAGGCTCGATCGGTCAGAACATGGTTGCCAACTCCTACCCCGGCCTACTGCAGGGAATCACCGAGGGTGCGAACTTCGCAGACACCGTTACAACCGGAAACGAAGTCTTCGACTGTCATCTGCTATTCCACTACTTCACCGGCAAATCGCAGTGGAACGCAGCCGCGATGGCGGCCGTGACGGGGAGCGGGTCTTCCGTCGGCACATGCGCAGGGTGGGAGGCCCTGTTCTCAGCGGTGGAGAACCCCCGCGACGGCGCCGGCGTCCCGGCCGACCAGGCTTACCACCCCGAAACAAACCCCGGTGGCGCCCGTGGTCGCTACGAGGACTTCGAGCGCAACGTTTGGGGGCTCCGCCCCGAGGAGGTCTGGACCGCTCCAGAGAAAGCGATCGGGCGCGGCTTCGCCAAAGCGCTCTACGACAACGTCGGTGTCCAGTTCGGGTTGAGCGCGTTGCAAGGTGGCCTCATCACTACCGAGCAGTTCGTTGATCTGAACGAGAAGATCGGCGGATTCGACGTCGACTTCAACCTGACCCAGGAACGCTCAGCCCAAGCACCGGGCGCAAGCGGGACCGCATACCAGGCCGGCCGGATCGTCGACGGCGAGTTTCTCGACGAAGTAGCGATGATCGACTCACGCGGGACCGGCAACGTCGACCCATTGCTAATTCACACGATGCACCACTCCTTCGCACTGAAGGACCGCATCGCGAATGCGAACGGGTCGGCGGATAATCACGTCGTGTGGAGAGGAGGCTCGCCCGCCCCCGCGTTCGATGTGATGGACCAGTGGCTCTCCTCGGTCGAGGCGGACACGTCGGAGCGCAGCCTCGCGGAGAAGATCGTGGTCAACCGACCGGACGAGGCCGAGGACATGTGCTTCGCCGGCGACCAGGCCTTCACCGACAAGGAGACCTGCGACACGCTATGGCCCTACTACGGAGCGCCGCGCATCGTGGCGGGGTCGCCGACGACACACGACATCATCAAGTGCGAGCTGAAGCCACTAGACCGGAACGACCCTGCGTACGGGTTCGTCCCGTTTACAGAAGACCAGTGGGCTCGACTGCAGGCAACGTTCCCCACCGGCGTGTGCGATTGGTCCAGAGACGGAGTCGACCGACAAGAGTCGGTGCCGTGGATGACTTACTCGGACGGGCCAGGTACAGGGCATCCGTTACCCACTCCACCGATGTCACAGTCCCTATAGACACCCGCTTCGAGACTGGCACTTTGCACGTTCGTTCGAAAAGGCCCTTTCACCAGGGCCTTTATGGAGCGGGCGACCAGATTCGAACTGGCGACCCTCACCTTGGCAAGGTGATGCTCTACCACTGAGCCACGCCCGCAGTTCGCTCAAAACTTTAGCAGGTCAGAGGCCGATTTCGGCCCCCAGGATGCGCGGCGAAATCCCTTTCTAAGATGCTTCCAAGCGCGAGAACCCGAAGGGATCTAAGGAGCGGTCGCAGCCAGGATCAGTGCTTCGGCTGCTCTCGGATGAAGGAGCGGCGACGGAATTTCTGGGACTAAATACAGGGATGGGAAGTCGCCCTCATGATCCGACGGCTGTTCGGTTGATTTTGCATCGAGTACGGACAAGTCGGTAACCATGCATCAAGTTAGACAGGGTGACGCGACGGAAACATCGGGCCAGGGAAGGAACTTCTCCTCCACTCTCGGTATGAGACCAACCTCCGTCCAGAGAACGATGTGAGCTCGACCGCTAATCCCTAGAGTGGACCCATGAAGGCGGCGACGCTTCGCACACTCTGGCACCCGCTGGCGCCGACAGACGAGCCTCGCCTGCGCGCGGTCGGGCTGGTGATAGCTGGACTCGCTCTCCTGGTCGCGATCGGCAACGCGGTGGTCCGCAACGAGTTTTCGCCCCCTGGCACGGCACTCGTCCTGGGACTCATCGCTTTCCTTCCCTGGGCGATCCAGGCGGCCGGGATCGCGGTGCCTCGCCTCCTATTCGTCGGCGTGGTCCTGATCGCATCCTTGGCGCTGGTGCTTTCCGCTCCCTCGCCGGACAAGGACATCAGCCCGTTCTTCTTGGTTCTCCTAGCTGGAGAAGTGGGTGCGACCCTCAGTTGGCGATCGAGCGCCGGCGTCGCGGCTGCATGCCTCGTGGTGGCTTCGTTCTGCCCATGCCCCGGCCAAGTCGTCATGCATCATGCGCCTTGGTACTTCGGGATCCTCTTCGGGTGGTTGGGCGGGATGTCCTTCCAATCCCAACAGAACCTTCTGACTCAACTTCATGAAGCACAAGCCGATCTGGCGGAGAAAGCAGTTCTAGAGGAGCGTTCAAGGATCGCCCGGGAGGTGCACGATGTGGTCGCGCACTCCTTAACTGTGACGATGCTTCATGTGACGGGCGCCCGTCGGGCTCTGCAGCGCGATCCCGAAGAGGCGATGGCCACTCTAGAGAAAGCCGAACGACTCGGACGTCAAAGCCTCGCCGATGTGAAGCGATCGGTCGGCTTATTGGGGACGGAGGGTGATTCCGAGCTGTCACCTTCTCCGGGGGCCGAAGATCTCCCCAAACTGATCGACGATCTATCCATGGCAGGGATGGACGTGACCTTCGACGTCGAGGGCGATCCTGCCTCGCTCTCACCGGGGACCGGGCTGGCTCTTTTCCGGATCGTGCAGGAAGCGCTCACGAACGCGGCCAAACACGCGGGCGGCCGACGAGTGGACATCTCCCTCAAAGTGGCCGACTCTGAAGTAGCAGTAACGGTTCGCAATCCCGCCCCCGGGCAAGAGCATGCCGCCACGCCGGGCTCTGGCGGGCATGGACTCTGGGGGATGGATCAGCGAGCGTCGGCCCTGGGGGGAACGTTCGCGGCTGGCGCAGACGACGGAGAGTGGGTCGTGTCGGCGCGTTTGCCGACCGTGGGCGCTGACTCATGATCCGCGTTCTACTCGTCGATGATCAACAACTGGTTCGTGAGGGACTGCGCCGCATCCTCGTACCGAGTGAAGGCTTCGACATCGTTGGTGAATGCGATGACGGCTCAGATGTGCTTGCTGCTGTTGATTCGCAAGAGCCTGATGTCGTGTTGATGGACATTCGGATGAAGAAGGTCGATGGGATCGCCGCGACCCAGACCGTAAGGAGTCGGTCGAACCCTCCTCCCGTTCTGATCCTCACGACCTTCGACGACGACGAGCTGCTATCGGGGGCGCTGCGCGCAGGGGCCGCGGGATTCCAGTTGAAGGATGCGTCCGCCGAGGACATCATTCGCGCAACGAAAGCGGTTGCCGCAGGGGATGCGTGGTTGGATCCTTCGGTAACGGCACGCGTCCTCGCCGCCTATCGGAAAACCTCGTTAGGCGGGGTGTCTCCCGGTCAGGTTGACGTTCTTACCGCGCGGGAACTGGATGTGCTTCAGTTGATGGCCAGGGGCCTTAGCAATTCAGAGATTGCAAATGAGCTAACGATCAGCGAGGTCACGGTCAAGACGCACATCGGGCACATCCTGTCGAAGCTCCACCTGAGGGATCGAGCTGCCGCGATCGTGTTCGCGTTCGATCAAGGCATAGCGACACCTCAATCGGGAGCCGCTGGGTAAGGGAAGGAGTGAGGGCTTATCAGCGCTGATTGGTACAGCTTCGAGACCGCCGAGAAGATCCTCACGTCCTTCAAATCGTTCGCCGTTGTGGGTTGCTCCTCCGATCCGTCGCGGCCGAGCTTCGGGGTCGCTCGCTATCTGAAGGCGAGTGGGTTCCAGGTGATCCCGGTCAATCCGAGCTCGACCGAATGCCAGGGCATGCCCTGCTATCCGGACCTTCGCTCGATCCCCGGTGGAGATATCGAGGTCGTCGATCTCTTCCGACGCTCCGAGTTCGTTGGAGCACACGTCGACGAAGCGATCGAGGTGGGAGCCAAGGCCATCTGGATGCAACTCGGCGTCGTCGACGAAGAGGCTGCGCAGCGCGCCACCGACGCCGGTCTACTGGTTGTTATGGATCGCTGTCCTGCGATCGATCATCCGCGCCTCGTCGCGTAGTTAGCGTCCGGTAGACCCGAAGCCGCCTTCACCCCGGACCGATTCCGGAAGCTCGTCGGCCTCCTCGAGCTCGACACGAGCAACTGCTTGGATCACGAGTTGAGCGATCTTCTCGCCGCGCTTTATGTCGATCGGAGAATGGGGGTCGAGGTTCGCGCAGATGACTTTGATCTCGCCCCGATAGCCCGTGTCGATCAAACCGGGGGCATTCGCCAGAGCAAGGCCCTCCTTGAGCGCCCGGCCCGAACGCGCGTGCACGAACCCGGCGTATCCATCTGGGATCGCGACTGCGATTCCGGTCGGAACCGCGGCGCGCTCCCCCGGCTTCAACGTGACGTCTTCTGCTGCAAGAAGATCGAGCCCTGCGTCGCCCTCATGCGCGTAAGCGGGCAGAGGAAGCTCGGGATCGAGCCGTTTGACTTGGAGTCTCACGTCTTCGGAGGCGACTTCTTGAGGAGTTGCCCCAGCTCGCGCTCGAAGTCATCGAGCTCCTGGAAATCCTTATAGACCGACGCGAACCGAAGATAGGCGACCTCGTCGAGGTCCCGCAGACGCTCGAGGATCTCGCGCCCTATCTCGGCGGAAGGCACCGGACGGCGTGGATCGGCACGCATCGCCTCTTCCACATCGTCTGCCAGCGACTCGATCTCGGCCTCGGTGACGGGCCTGTTCTTACACGCCGCGAGAATGCCTTGGGTGATCTTCTCCCTGGCGAACGGCTCCTCCACCCCATTGCGTTTGAGAACGAGCAACGGCACTTCCTCGGGTCGCTCGAACGTCGTGTAGCGGCGACCGCAAGCGAGGCACTCCCGTCGGCGGCGGATGGCGCGGCCCTCTTCCGCCAGACGCGAATCGACGACCTTGTCCTCTTCTTCACTGCAGTAGGGACAGAGCACTAGAGCCCCTCCGACTCGACGTAGGACGACCACGGGCACCACTGTTCGCCCCGCCACTCTTTCAGGTGTCGTTCGACATATCTGGGAGCACCATCACAGACTTCGATGAACACCTCTCCGAGAAAGATCGAGGGTGGGTCGAGAACGAACGACCAGGCCGAGTTGTACAGGGTCTTCCGCTGCCGAACGATGCCGGCGACGATCTGGCGCTCTTCTTGGGGCTTCTCTAACTCGGCCCGCATCTGATGGACGACCTCAGGCTGGGTCGAGAAAACGGTGAAATCGGTTTTTGGCCGGCCGTCGAAACCGAGATGGAAGTAGGAACCGATCGAGAATCCCTTCGACACCTCTTTGCCGTCGACCGTAGTCACCACCCTGTACCGCCCCGGCGGGACGGGATCGCCTTGGCGCACGTTCTGGCACGCGCCGTAGCACTGTTGGCGCTGGTCCCACTCCCACGTCTTGTATTGATGAGGAGCCATGTATCGCTCGTCGTCGGTCCAGTAGAACTGCGCGACGACCGCACCATCGGCATCGACGATGTCCCATGTCTCCGAGAAGACCTTCACCGCGTTGTGATCGTCGTGTCTGAGTCGGAGGATGACCGGATCACCTTCGGCCCACTGGTTGCTGTAGAGATAGAAACGAGCATCGCCATAGGGGGCCGCCGAAACCGACGAAGCAAGGGCAAGGCATCCCAGAACGAGCAAGACCCTCGTGAACCGATTGGCCATGCATCCGATGGTACGGGCGTCAGACGGCTTCGGCTCCGTCGTCACGCAATCTCTTGAGCTCGTCCTGGAGGTCTCTGATCGCGGCCTGATAACGGTCTCGGTCGTAGACGACGGGTTTGGGCGACGTCTCCTCGCCGGGCTCGAAGCCACACAGTGGACAGCGGGCGGGACCGAGCTCTAGCTCAGCCCCGCACTCGCTGCACTTAGGTGCCTTCTTAGCTGCAGCCACTGGTGGATCCGCAGGAGGGGCAAGCGAAGCACGAGCCTGCCGGATTCATCTGCACACCACACTGGCCGCAGAACGGAAGTGAATCGTTGAGCGCACTCGCAACCGGGCCGAGGACGATCACCCCTTCGTCCTTATGAGCGCCGTTTCCGTTTCCATTTCCGTTTCCGTTCCCATTAGCCCCGTCCGAGGCCTCGAGCTGGGCCTCCATCTCGCCTTTGCGCTCGCCGGCAGTCTTGATGTTCAGAGCGTGTCGCTCCTCGGCGGGTAGGTACTCGAGCGCAAGCTCCTTGAAGACGTAGTCGATGATCGACGTCGCCAGACGGAAGTCGGGATCGTCGGTCATGCCCGAAGGCTCGAAGCGAGTGTCTTTGAACTGCTTCACGTAAGCGGACAGAGGCACTCCGTATTGCAGACCCATCGAGACCGAGATGGCGAACGCATCCATGATCCCCGACAACGTCGAGCCCTGCTTCGCAACCTTCAGGAAGATCTCGCCGACGCTTCCGTCGGGGAACTCGCCGGTCGTCAGGTAGCCCTCGGTGTCGGCCACACGGAACTTGATCGTCTTCGATACACGCTTCTTGGGCAGGCGGCGCCGAACGGGGGTCGGCAGATCCGTTACCAACTCGGCCGGCTTCTCGTCCTTCTTTGCGATGTTCAGCGGTTGTCCAACCTTGCAGTTGTCCCGGTAGATGGCGATGGCTTTGAGTCCCAGACGCCAACCTGCGATGTAGCACTGCTCGACGTCTTCGACCGTGACGTCCTCGGGCAGGTTGACGGTCTTGGAGATCGCACCAGAGATGAATGGCTGAACGGCCCCCATCATCCGGATGTGACCCATGTAGTGGATCGAGCGCTCGCCCATGGCCGTGTCGAACACCGAAAGGTGCTCCTCTGCCAGATGAGGTGCGCCGACGACGTTCGAGTTCTGGTCGATGTAAGCGACTATGTCGGCGATCTGGGCCTCGGAGTGGCCGAGCTTTCGCAACGCACGCGGAACGGTCTGGTTGACGATCGACATCGTTCCGCCGCCGACGAGCTTCTTCATCTTCTTGAGAGCAAGGTCCGGCTCGATCCCGGTCGTGTCGCAGTCCATCAGTAGACCGATCGTGCCGGTGGGGGCAAGGACGGTTGCCTGTGCATTGCGATAACCGTGCTCATTACCCAACCGAACAGCCTCGTCCCAGGCACTGCGAGCGGCCTCGACCAGCTCGTTGGGGGCCTTGTCCGTGGGGATCTCGTAAGCAGCTTCCTGGTGCTTACGCATCACTGCGAGCATCGGCTCGGAATTCTTCGGGTACTCCTCGAACACGCCCACTCGCTGTGCGATCTTCGCCGAGGTCGCGTAGCAGTGGCCGGTCATGATCGACATAAGGGTCGCCGCCCATGCACGACCCTCTTCGGAGTCGTAGGCGAGGCCCTGCGACATGAGCAGCGCGCCGATGTTGGCGTAGCCCTGGCCGAGCTGGCGCATCTTGCGCGTGTTCTCGCCGATCTTCTCGGTTGGGAAGGACCCGAAACTCACCGAGATCTCTTGGGCGAGGAACATGACCTCGACGGCGTGCTTGTAGGCCTCGATGTCGAAGGTGTCGTTCTCGTCGACGAACTTCATCAGGTTGAGAGAGGCGAGGTTGCAACTCGAGTTGTCTACGTGCATGTATTCGGAGCACGGGTTCGATGCGTTGATCCGGTCCGTGTTCGGGCAGGTGTGCCATTCGTTGATCGTGGTGTCGTACTGGAACCCGGGATCCGCACACTCCCACGCAGCCGTAGCGATCTCGCGCATCAACTCCCGCGCCTTGACCGTCTCGATCGGCTGTCCGTCGGTGACGGCTCTGAGGTGCCAGTCGGTGTCTTCGAGAACCGAGGTCATGAAGTCATCCGAGACCCGCACCGAGTCGTTCGCGTTCTGGTACTGGATCGAGTGCGAGTCCCTACCATCGAGGTCCATGTCGAAGCCGGCCTCGCGCAACGCCCTGGCCTTGTTCTCTTCCAGCGCCTTGCACCAGATGAAGTCCCTGACGTCGGGGTGATCGACGTTGAGCACGACCATCTTGGCCGCCCGCCGGGTTGCACCACCCGACTTGATCGTCCCGGCAGAGGCGTCGGCACCACGCATGAAGGACACGGGACCCGACGCGGTTCCTCCCGAACGCAGACGCTCTTTGGACGAGCGCAGCTTGGAGAGATTGAGCCCGGAGCCAGACCCGTGCTTGAAGATCAGCCCCTCTTCGACGTACCAGTTGAGGATGGACTTCATCTCGTCCTCGACCGAGAGGATGTAGCAGGCCGAGACCTGCTCACGTCCCTTGGGTCGCCATCCGACGTTGAACCACACGGGTGAGTTGAAGGCCGCTTTCTGGTTGACGAGCAGATGGGTGAGCTCGTCCTTGAAGACCTGGGCTTCGTGCTCGTCGGCGAAGTAACCGCCGGCGAGACCCTCCTCGTGATAGCGGTCCACGACCCGGCCGATCATCTGCTTCACCGAATTCTCCCGGTCGGGCGTGCCCTGGGTGCCCCGGAAGTACTTCTGGGCGGCGATATTGGTGGCGTTCTGGGACCACGTCTTAGGGATCTCGACGGCCTTCTGCTCGAAGGCGACCTCGCCGGTCTTGTAGTTCTGGATCACCGCGTCCCGCAGCTCCCACTCGATCTCGTCGAATGGATCGACGCCCTCGGTCGTGAAGAAACGCTTGATCTCGAGGGTGTCACTGGTCGTAGAAGTGCTGGCTGCGGTTCGGCTTGGCGTCACTTGGCCCCCTTTGGCTCCATCCTAGTGATTAACACTAGATATGGGGTTTGGCTTCCCCTCCAGCCCCCATATCTGGTGGAATACAGGGGATGAAATTACGCTTCTGTAACTCTCAGGTCAAGCGAATCGCGCCACATGGCCGCGCCCAATCACACTCCTGGAACACCCCTGGCGATAACAAGCCCCACAGCCTGTGGATTGCCGGTGGAGAGGCATACGGAAGCTAGGGAAGGCGCAGGCGGGTGCCGGCCTCGGGCAGGGTCGTGAGCCCGTTCCGCTCGAGGATCGCGTCGATGTAGCTGCGGACATCCATGCCGGCCGGGGCGTGCCGCCCAGCGAGCTCCCATAGCGTCTCGCCCTCGTGGAGCACGACCGCCCTGGGCGCCTTGTTGGCGGCGGGGGCGGTGCCCTCGGTTCCGGTAGCGAATAGGCCAGCGATCACGACCACGAGCCCGATCGAAGCAAGCGCCGCCCGGCGTCGCAGCATCGCCCTCCGAGCGGCCCGTCTGCGGCGCACGGCCGGGAATCGGTAGACAACGGCATCCCGCTGGTAGATCAGCTCCTCGCTACGAACTGCCATGACCCATTCCTCCTTGTCGCTTCTGTGAACCTCACGCTAGGCGGGGGGTACGACACTTTTCCCGCTACGTCCGTGGATGTCCTTGGGTGCAGCTTTTCGCGCTCTCGCAGAACGTATGTTCGCTACTATAGGCGAACAGGTGTTCGGGCGCAAGGGCGGAATCGAACAGATGTTCTTGCCATGGGCGTCTGGGGCCCGTAAGCTGGCGAACACGCGTTCGACACCCAGATCAGGCCACTTGGGCCGTTAAGGAACGGAGGATCGAGATGGTTGAGGGCCTTACCGACCGCCAGCGCCAGACTCTGGAATTCATCGCCGAGACCGTTGCCGACCGGGGCTATCCCCCATCGGTCCGGGAGACCTGCGAGGCCCTGGGCCTTGCCTCCTCCTCGACGGTTCATTCACACCTACAGGCTCTGCAGCGGAAGGGCTACATCCGCATCGACCCCACGAAGCCCCGGGCCATCGAGGTCCTCTACGACTCCGAGACCGGCTTGGCCACCGAGCGTCGACCGGCCCGCTCCGTTCCTCTCCTAGGCCGGGTCGCCGCCGGAGCACCCATCCTTGCCGAGCAGAACGTGGAAGAGATCTACCCCATGCCGTCGGACCTGGTGGGTGACGGAACAGTCTTCATGCTCGAGGTCAACGGTGACTCGATGATCGACGCCGGGATCCTCGACGGCGACTTCGTGATCATCAGGCAGCAACCCACTGCGCACTCCGGCGAGATAGTCGCGGCCATGATCCCAAGTGAGCATGGTGACGCCGAGGCAACGGTCAAGACCCTGAGGCACCGCGGCTCGGCGATCGTTCTCGAACCGGCGAACGAGCGGTTGGAGCCGTTCGAGGCCCCCGACGGGACAGAGATCCTCGGCAAGGTCGTAGCCGTCCTCCGCAAGTACTAGACGACGAAGTCTGAGAATTCCGACAAGCGCTCGCGTGGGAGGCGCGCCACTAGGTTCGTTCCTGTTTCGCTGTAGTCCTCTTTGAGCACCTCACCTTGTTCGTGGATGCGAGCGACGACGTCCCCTCGTTCGAAGGGGACCACCAGGGTCACCTCGACTTGCAAGCGGGCCAGCTGGGCACTGATCCCTTCACGGACGCCATCCATGCCTTCCTCGGCGCGCGCCGAGCAGAAGATCGCATCCGGGTAGCGGGCGCGAAGCTTGTCGGCCTCCTCGTCCGGAACGAGATCCATCTTGTTCAGGATCACCAGCGTGGGTTGTTCGGCCGCTCCGATCTCCTGGAGCACGGAGTCCACTGCCGCGATCTGACGAGCAGGGTCCCGGCTCGCGTCCACGACGTGCAGCAGCAGCGTTGCGTGCACGACCTCTTCGAGTGTCGACATGAAGGCTTGGATCAATTCGTGTGGGAGCTTGCGCACGAACCCGACCGTGTCGGTGAGGAGTATCTCGGTGCCCTGCGGGAGGTCTAGGTGCCGCGTGGTCGGGTCCAGGGTCGAGAACAGCTTGTCCTCTATGAGCACGCCGGCATCGGTCAGCGCTTTCAGCAAAGTGGACTTCCCGGCGTTCGTGTAGCCGACGAGCGCGACGACCGGGATGCCCGTCCGAGAACGGTGTTTCCGCTTGACCTCACGCGTGCGCTCGAGATCGAGGAGGTCCTTCTTGACCCGCTGGATGCGCCGAAGGATCGCCCGGCGTTCCGCTTCGAGAGCGGTCTCCCCCGGCCCCCTCGTTCCGATCCCTCCACCGCCTAGGGTCCGTCCACCTCCCATACGGGACAGAACCTCACCCCAACCCCGCAGACGCGGCAGCCCATAGTTCAACTGCGCCAGCTCGACCTGGAGCTTTCCTTCCTTGCTGCGGGCGTGCTGGGCAAAGATGTCGAGGATCAGCCCCGTTCGATCGATGATCTTGAGGCCGCGTTCGGCCAATGGGTTCACACCGGCGAGCTCCTCGAGGTTGCGTCCCTGCGCCGGCGTGAGCTCGTCGTCGAAGATCAGCATGTCGGCGTCGAGAGCGTTCGCCGCCTCGACGACCTCCTGCACCTTCCCCTTACCGATGTAGGTGGCGGGGTCCGGCGAGTCGCGTCGTTGCAGCATGCGATCCAGAGCTTCGGCCCCCGCGGTGTCGGCGAGTGCCTCCAGCTCGTCCAGGGACCATTCGGCTTCTTCGGGGTCGGCCGAACCGAACGCAGCTCCGACCAAGATGGCCTTCTCACGCTCGGGCCTGGTCGGGAAAGTGGCGCCCTTGGTCAGGAGGTGACGCTCCTCAACCGTTCCACTCCCTCTTCGAGACGGGCGTCGTCGATCGTCAACGAGAAGCGAACGTAGCCCTCTCCGCTGGGGCCGTATCCGTTGCCCGGCGCCACGACTATGTCCGCCTTATCGAGAAGGAACGTGGTG
>Ga0190275_10002403_pt1 | contig 13449 bp, 13 predicted proteins | sample Popmic550T_FD_133745 | JGI IMG/M metagenome (GOLD analysis project Ga0190275, IMG submission 133745) | Populus adjacent soil microbial communities from riparian zone of Yellowstone River, Montana, USA - 550 T | ecosystem: Environmental > Terrestrial > Soil > Riparian zone > Trees stand | place... | reverse complement strand
GGGGAGCGGCGGTGGCGAGCGGCCAAGCGGGTGGGCCTCCGGGTGATCCCGGCGCTCGTCAAGGACGTGGACGACGCCTCGTCGCTGGAGCAGGCGCTGGTCGAGAACCTCCATCGGGAGGACCTCAACGCGCTCGAGGAGGCGGCGGCCTATCAGCAGCTGATGGAGGACTTCGAGCTGACCCAGGAGGCTGTCGCCCAGAAGGTCGGACGGTCGCGCTCGGCGGTCGCCAACACCCTGCGCCTCTTCCAGCTCCCGCCGTCGATCCAGCGCCTCCTGGCCGAGAACCAGCTGGCTGCCGGTCACGCCAAGGCCCTGTTGGGCACGCCGGACCGGGTCTTCCAGGAGATGCTGGCCCGCCGGATCGTCTCCGAGGGCCTGTCGGTCCGGCAGGCCGAGGAGGCGGTGCGCGAGCACAGCGCGGAGGACGAAGAGGTCGACGAGCCCGTAGCCGAGCTGCGGCCCTCGTCGCCGTCGGCGCCGGTTCGCCGTCTGCGGGCGCCGGGCCTGCTGGAGCTGGAGGAGCTGCTGGCCGACCACCTGGCCACCCGGGTACGGGTGTCCATGGCGGGGAGCGACGGCAGGGGGAAGGTCGTGGTCGAGTTCGGAGGTCTCGAGGACCTCGAACGGATCTACCGGGCGATGACCGGAGCGAGCGAGGCCTGACCTGAGCCCGGAGCGCCCGAGACCCTCGACGGGGGATCGAGGGTCTCGGGGCTCAACGGGAGGTTTACCTTGTCCACAACCTGTGGGGAAGGCTGTGGAGAACGTCAGGCAAGGACGTCGCTCAGCTCCTCGAGGAGCTGCCCCTTGCCCTTGGCGCCGACCATGCGCTTCACCGGCTGACCGTCCTGGAAGACGATGATGGTCGGGATGCTCATGACGTCGAAGCGTCGGGCGATGTCGGGGTTGTCGTCGACGTTGAGCTTGGCGACCTTCAGCTTGGCGCCCTGCTCCTCGGCGATCTCGTCGAGGATCGGCGCGATCATCTTGCAGGGCCCGCACCACTCGGCCCAGAAGTCGACGAGGACGGGCGCGGCGGAGCCGGCGATCTCCTCATCGAAGGTGGTGTCGGTGAGCGTGGTGGGCATCTCGGTCCTTTGTTGTCGTGGTCGTACGGCTGCTCCAACCGCCGAGGCCTCACGTCCATTCCCCCATGTATACGAACAGATGTTCGATCAGACCGGTTGGGCCTCCAGCCAGCGCTCCGCGTCGATGGCGGCCTGACAGCCCGAGCCGGCCGCGGTGACGGCCTGGCGGTAGGTGTGGTCCTGGACGTCACCGCAGGCGAACACCCCTTCGACGTTGGTGGTGGAGGCGCCGCCGCCCTGGCCGGTGACCAGGTAGCCGTTGTCCTCCAGCTCCAGCTGGCCCTTCACGAGGTCCGTGTTGGGCTTGTGGCCGATGGCCACGAAGAGCCCGGTGACGGCAAGGTCAGCGCGCTCGCCGGTGTGGACGTCCTCGACCACGATGTGGTCGACCTTGGTGTCGCCCGCCACCTCCTTCACGACCGTGTTCCAGCGGATCTCGATCTTGTCGTTGGTGAAGGCGCGGTCCTGCATGATCTTGCTGGCGCGGAGCTGATCGCGTCGGACGACCAGGATCACCTTGCTGGCGAACTTGGTGAGGAAGGTGGCCTCCTCGATGGCCGAGTCGCCCCCGCCCACCACGGCGATCACCTGATCACGGAAGAAGAAGCCATCGCAGGTGGCGCACGTGCTCACGCCGTGCCCCAGCAGGCGAGCCTCGTCCTCGAGGCCGAGCATGAGCGACTGGGCGCCGGTCGAGATGATGACGGACCGACCCCGGTAGGTCGGTTCGGGGGCCTCGGGGTCATCGACCCAGACCCCGAACGGTCGCGCCGAGAGGTCGACGCGGGTGACCTTCTTGGTCTGGATGTCGGCGCCGAAGCGCAGCGCCTGCTCCCGGAAGCGGACCATGAGCTCTGGACCCATGATCCCCTCCGGGAAGCCGGGGAAGTTCTCGACCTCGGTGGTGAGCATCAGCTGCCCGCCGGGCTGGTCGGACGTCGAGGAGGGTTCACCTTCGATCACGAGCGGTGCCAGGTTGGCCCGGGCCGCGTACACCGCGGCGGTGAGCCCGGCCGGCCCGGAACCGATGATGATGACGTCGCGTACGTCGGTGGAGGTGGTGTCGCTCATCGCTGCCTCTCTGAGGGGGTCGCACCCCAGAACCGGTCCGGGGTCGGGCTTGTTCCGCTCAGCCTCGGGCGGCCGAGGGATGGCGCCGACCCAGGAGGAGCAGCCCGGCGACGGCGAGCACCGCACCGAGCAACAGGTACACGAACCAGACGTGGTCGTCGCCGACCCAGGCGTCGGGGATGTAGACGTTGAGCACTCGGACCAGGAGCACGAGCACGAGGACCAGCGCCATCGTGCCGGCGATGGCCAGGAAGGTGCCGACGACCACCCAGCGGGCGGCGTTGATGGTGGGGACGGTGGTCTTGGCCCGCACGTCCTGCACGACGCGCTCGATGGTGTCGGCCGCCTGGGCCGGCCAGTCCTGCTGATCGACGAACGGGTCGGTCGAGCGGCGGGAGCGTACGTCCGTGGCGGGGGGACGGGTGGAGGCCATGGCGGGTCAGCCTAGACGTGCCCTGCGGCGCGGTCGCTCGCTGGCTGGACTACCCGGCCACCTCGAGGAGCACCGCGCAGCTCGTCGGGTCGAGGACCAAGGCGACGGCACCGGTGGCCTCGGCCGGGCGCCTGACGACGAGGACCGGCGATCCGGCGACGGTCGCGCGCGCGAGGTCGTCCGCCGCGGCGTTGGCCCCGGTGCAGCTGCGGAGCGCCGTCTGGAAGCGGTCGACCTCGCCGGCGTCGGAATCCGCCGCCTCCGAGGAGACCGACGTCGTGGTGGGCCCCGCGCTGCCATCGGCCCGTAGCGCGCCTTCGAGGGCGCCCAGGTCGGCGAAGTCGCCGAGGTCGGTGATGGCCGCGGCATCGACCGGTGCATCTGAGGTGGCGGCCTGCTCGTCCGCGCCGCCGCCGGACTCCGTCTCTTCCTGTAGGTCGGCCGAGCTGGCGTCGTCGGCGCTCAGGTCGCCGTCGTCGGTGTCGCGCAGGAGCAGCGTCGCCACCGCCGCGATCAGCACGACGATGGCCGCCGCGGCCAGCACCGGGAGCGCGGCCGGCCGACGATCGATCCGCCGGGTGATGGCGGCCGGTCGGTCGTCGTCGAGGGCGTCGAGCGCCGCGGTGATCGCCGCTTCGCGGCGGTCGTCGTCGACCGGAGGGCCCTCCGCCAGGGCGGCCCGGACCGACCCGAGGCGGGCCACGCGACGCTGGAGCTCGGGGTCGCTGGCGATCTGCTGCTCCTCCTCAGGCGTGGTCATCCCGTCGAGGTGGGCGGAGGCGAGCTCGTCGAGCCGGTGGTCGTGGGGGTCGGTCATGGGCGGGCCTCGGTGTCCGTGCGCGGTGTCTGACGTCCCGGGTCGGTCGGCTGGTTCCGGACCTGCAGGAGGACCGCGAGCTGGGCCCGGCCGCGCGCGATCCGCGAGCGGACGGTGCCGGGCGGGAGGTCGAGCAGCGAGGCGATCTCGGCGTAGTCCAGATCGCACAGGTCCCGCAGGACCACAGGCGCGCGGAACTCCGGCGACACCTGCTCCAAGGCGACGTCGATGGCCGCCCGCTCGGGGAGGCGCTCGAGGTCGCGCTCGGGTGACGGTTCCTCGATGACCGACGCCACGTCGGCGGCGCGGCCGACGACCGGCCGGCGGCGGCGGCGTCGGAGCTCGTCGAGGCAGGCGTTGGTGGCGACCCGGTAGGCCCACGTGGAGAAGGCGGCGCGGCCGTCGAAGCTGCCGATGCCCCGCGCGATCGAGATGAGGGCCTCCTGTGTGGCATCGAGAGCGTCGGCTTCGTTGCCCATGAGACGCCGACTCAGGACGTGGAGGCGGTCGTGGTGGCGGCGAAGGAGCGCATCCAGCGCGCCGCGGTCGCCCTGTTGCGCGGCGAGGACGAGGGCGGGGTCGTCGTCGCCGCGCCGTCGCACGGTCAGGCCCGCACGCCGCGCGCGGTGGCCTCCTGGATCACCACAGGGGCCCGGCTGGGGCTGTCGCCGCGGTTGGTGATCCAGACCAGCACCGCGTCGCCGCTGGCGCCGTCGAGGTCGACCGTGACCGTGCCGGCCTCGATGCCTTCGAGGGTCGCGACCGGTGCCCCCCAGTCGTCGAAGCTCGCCGCCTCGGGGGGCGGCACGTAGAACGACGCTGACCAGCCGTTGGTGGGGCTGGTGAGGAGCAGCTCGTCGAGCTGCGTGACGCCATCGGCCCGGAGCACGAGGCCGACGCCGGGCTTGAGGGCGGTGATGTCGGGGCTGTCGTAGCCCTCGGTCCTCCACGAGGTGTCGGGGTCGCCGTCGATGGCGTTGCCCGCGTCGTCGTCGTTCTCCCCGCCGTCACCGAAGGGATCGAAGGCCCGAGCCTCCGCGAAGGTCAGGTCGGTCACCTCGGGATCAGGGGAGATGACCTCCGTCACCCCGCCGAGGAGGTCGCCGGCACCGGAGCGGCCGAAGAGCAGGCCCGCCACCCCGAGGGCCACCGCCACGCCGACGAGGAGCAGCGTCGGCACGAGCCAGCTCCGCTCGGTCTGCCGGAACGACGGTGCCGCGGTCGGCGGGGCCGGCGGCGGCGCAGGGACCCCCTGGGCGATCGGAGCCGGCGCCGGGCGGGGAGGCAGGGCCGTGACGGTCGTGGCGGAGAGGTCGGCGTCGGGGTTCGGCGTCGCGCCGGCGGCCAGCAGTGCGGCCCTCAGGTCGGCGGCGCGGTCGAAGCGGTGCTGGGGCTCGCGCGCCATGGCCCGCCCCACGATGTCCTCCAGCGGCTTGGGGACGCTCGGTCGGACCTGCCGGGGACGAAGCGGATCGCGGTGGAGCCGGGCCAGCGCCGTCGCCGCGTCGGTGCGCTCCTGGAACGGCGGTCGGCCGCACAACATCTCGTAGAGGACCACCCCGAGGCTGTAGGTGTCGGTGCGCCCGTCGACCGGCCGGCCCTCGACCTGCTCGGGGGCGAGGTACTTGGCCGTCCCGACCATCAGGCCGGGCTGGGTGAGGTCGGCCTCCTCGGCTGCCTTCGCGATGCCGAAGTCGGCCACCTTCACCCGACCGTCGCCCGGGAGCAGGATGTTGGCCGGCTTCACGTCGCGATGGACGAGTCCCGCGCCGTGAGCGGCCTCGAGCGCCTCCGCGACCTGCGCGGCCAGGCCCGCCGCCTGCCACGGGTCGATGGGGGTCTCGTCGTCGAGGCGCTCGCGCAGGGTCTGCCCCGGGACCAGCTCCATCACGATCGCCTCGACCCCGTCCTCCGAGCAGGTGTCGTAGATCGCGACGATGCCGGGGTGGGCGAGGCGGGCGGCGGCGACCGCCTCCTGGCGAAACCGCGTGACGAAGGTGTCGTCGGCGGCGAGGTGGCGGTGGAGGACCTTCACCGCGACCCGGCGGCGCAGCACCTCGTCGGTGCCCTGCCACACCTCGGCCATGCCGCCGGAGGCGACGAGCGTCTCGAGGCGATAGCGGGTGCCCAGCAGCCGCCCGGTCTGGGGACCGCTCCTCAAGGAGCTGTCGGGCGGCGGGTTCGGCGGGGACACAGCCTCACGAGGCTACCCCCGCGCCCCCGCCCGTCAGTGGGGCGCCACCCAGGTGACGCCGAGGACCCGGGGCCCGCCGTGCGTGCCGATCACCGGCCCGATGAAGCCCACCCGGATGTCGTCGCGCGGGTGGAGCGGAGCCAGGAGGTCGAGCATCTGGTCCACCTCCGGCGCCAGGCCGTGGGTGATGGAGACGTGCTCGACGGGGCCAGCGGCGGCCACCTTGTCCCGCAGCACCTCGAGCGCCTTGCGCCGGGTGCGGGCCTTGCCGGCCTCCTCCACGACGCCGCTGGAGATGTCGACGATGGGCTTGATCGACAGCAGGGAGCCGAGCAGGGCCTGGGCTCCGCCGATGCGGCCGCCCTTCTTGAGGTTCTCGAGCGTGTCGAGGGCCCCCAGGACGTGGGTGCGGGTGGCGAGATCCTCCACCAGCGCGACCACATCGTCGGCGGACGCGCCGCCGGCGGCGGCCTCGGCGGCCAGCACGACCTGGGTGCCGAGGCCCGAGGTGATCGAGCGTGAGTCGACGACGCGGACGTCGATGGTGCCCTCGGCGGCGCGCGCCGCGTTCTGGGCCGACTGCATGGTGGCCGAGAGATCCGACGAGAGGTTGATGCAGACGACGGCGTCGGCGCCGGCCTCCTGCTGGGCTCGGAACGCGGCCTCGAACTTGCCCGGCGCCGGCGCGGCGGTCTCGGGGAGGGCGTCGGATGACGCGAGCTTCTCGTAGAAGGCCTCGACGCTGAGCTCGGTGCCGTCCTCGAACTCCTCGGCGCCGAAGCGGATGGAGAGCGGCACCACGAGGATCCCATGCCGCTCCACCTCCTCGGGGGTGAGATCTGCGCTGCTGTCGGTGACGATGCGGACGGCCATGGGGGGTCTCCCGGGTCGAGGGCCTGGCGGGCCGCGAACCTAGTGGTCGGTCGGATGCTCGGATGCGCTGGGGCGGAGGCGGGCGTCGGCGGCGACGAGCTTGGCGCTGCGCCGGGTGCGGTGCCAGTGGCGCGCCCACCACACCACGAGGAACGTGCCTGCGCCGATCGAGAGCACGAGACCGGCGCCCGAGACCGCGGTGGAGCGGATGGTGTAGCGACTGGCGGCGAGGGTGGAGAGGCCGTCCGGGGATGTCACCTCGATCTCGAGCGGGAAGGCTCCGGACGCGAGGGCTCGGACCTGGATGTCGACCCGCTGGGTGGGCTCGGTCAGCACGACCGCGACCGTGTCGCCGTCGGGGAAGTCGAGCTTCTGGCTGCGCAGGTGGACGGTGGCGTGGACGGGCAGCCCGGTGTTGTTGTCGATGGTGAGTGGGATGGTGCCGTCGCGTGCCGTGAGGGTGAGGGTGAAGGCAGAAGGCATCGACACGCCGTCGGCCACCGGGCCGGTCGTGGTGTGGACCTGGTCGACGTGGGCTCGGCGCTGCTCCCGTGTCAGATCGGACGCCGACGCGACGAGGAGGTGCTGCGCCAGGGGCGTGGTCAGCGAGGGGTCGTCGGCCACGATGCCCGCGTAGGTCTGGAGGTCGGTGCGCGCCTGTCGCATCGCCTCGGTGTCATCGTCCCGGACCGGTGGGGGGCTGGTCGGAAGGAGGTGCTGCACGACCGGGTTGTCGCCTGGATCGAGAAGGGGCTCGGCGAAGGTGAAGGCGTCGTCCAGCGTGATGGGCGCGAAGGGCCGGCCCCGGCCGAGCCCCTGCAGCACGAGTCGCACGACGTCGGCGGAGGTGCCGGTGGGCAAGGGGACGACCACGGCGCGGCTGAGGCTCGGCTGCTCGAGCCGGATGAACGCGAGCTCGGTGAGGAGCCGGCTGGCCACGAGCCCGGGCGTCCCCGGGGTCTCGAGCCGTTCGAGCAGGATGTGGTCGGTGACCAGCGCCGGCAGGCGGGTGGAGTCCTCCGGCGGGGTGTCCACGGGCGGCTCGACCTGCACGGGCTGGGCGAGCGAGTAGGGGATGGTGCCGGGCTCCAGGGGCTCGAGCTGCGTGTCCGCCACGACGATCCCGGTGACGCCGACCGCGGCGAGCGCCCGCATCCCGCCGGCCCCGAGCGTGGGCGATGCCACCGCCATCCCCACCGCGGGGTCCATGCCCAGGTGGGTGGAGACGGCCTGGGCGGCCCCGCGCTGCTGGTTGGACAGCTCGTCGGTCAACCCCGCGGCCTCCAGCGCATCAGGGTCCACGACGACGTACGAGGGGCTCACCACGGAGCGGTCCTCGGTGGCGGCCTGGATCCCCTCGAGGACGGTCGCATCCTCGGGGACGCCCGAAGCGCTCAGGGCGTCGAGGGTCTCCGGAACGAGCAGAGCGGTCGCCGGCACCTCGGGAGCGCTGGCCAGCCCCTGCGCGGTCGCGACGAGGCCGCCGACGGCGGACCGCTCGAGCACGATGGCGCCGTCCGGCTGCAGGGCGGTCGGCAGACCCAGCTCCGCGAGGACCGCCACCCCCAGGGGAGGTGACTCATCGCCCGCCGCTGGCCCCAGCACCAGGTGCGTGACGAGCGAGGCGACCTGTGTGCCGCCGGCGTCCCGGGCCTGGAGCTCCACGGGGTAGACGCCCTCCGGCCCGAGGGCGATGCCCCCTGCGGCCGGCGCCACGGTGGTCGCCCAGCGGCGCGCGCCGTTGCCGTCAGGGGGCAGACCGTCGAGAGGCTGGACCTCCGCCAGCACGTCGGTGCGCAGCCCGCTGCCCTCCATCGACTGGGCCAGCTCGGATCGGGAGCGCACGCGCTGGTGGATGACGATGCGGAGGCTGCCGTCGTCGGGCACGCCTGGTGTCCGGAAGCGCACGGCGTAGGTGCCCCCTGGCGGGACGACCGCCGTCTGCTCGACCAGCTCGATGGCGGGGGCAGCCTGCGACGAGGCGGCGGGCGCGCTCGGCGCCAGCGGGAGCAGCAGCGCCACGGCCACCGTGGCGAGCAGCGCGCTCGCGCCCGTTGGTCGACGGCTCACCGTGGAGGCTCGCCGACGCGACGGTGGAGCACGGCCAGTCCGGTGGGCTGCAGCTCGAAGCCGACCCGCTCGTAGAGCTCCACCGCAGCCCGGTTGGCCTCCTGCGTGTTGACGAGCACCTCCTTGGCGCCCCAGCGTCGCAGCCAGCGCAGACCATCGACGACGAGCGCGGTGCCGATGCCTTGACCCTGGGCCGGCGGATCGACGGCGAGGCGCTGGAGGTAGCCACGCGTGCCCGCTCGACCGGTGATCGCGTAGCCGCACACCCCGTCGCCCTGGCTGGCCACCCGCAGGCGCGCGCTGGGGGTGGCCGTGAGGGCGTCGGCGAGGCCGGCGGCGTCGAGCTGCCAGAACGGCGGGAACCCGGCCTGGTCGACGGTGAGGATCGCCGGCCGGTCGCGGTGCCGCCCTCGGCGGAGCTCGGCGCTGATCGCGGGTGCGGGGGGAAGGTCGTCGAGCCCCCGGACGAGCAGGTGGAGGCGCTGGTGCACCTCGAAGCCCGCGTCCAGGAACGGCTGCTGCTCGCTGTCGGCGAGCGCGGGGGTGAGCGCCGCTCGGAACGGGCCCTCGTCGAGCTCGGCGAGGGCGCGCCGCACCGCGCCGGCGGTGGGCCGGCCGCGGGCCGGCGTGAGGTGGGCAGTGGTGGGATCGCCTCGCCAGGGTGCGATCCGAAGCCGCGGATCTGCTCCTGGCAACAGGCGGTGCCCGGTCATGTCGGCCACGGTACTTGCGGCTTGTAGCGTGCCGAGGGCGTGTCCGTCCTGCTCCTGACCCACGAGCGGTACCTCCACCACGACCTCGGTCGTGGGCACCCCGAGCGTCCCGATCGGCTCCGGGCCGTCCTCGAGGGGGTGCGCCTCCTGGACCTCGACGACGAGGTGACGGTGGACGTGCCCCGGCCGGCCACCTCGGCCGAGCTCGAGCGGGTCCACGACCCTGCGCTCGTGAAGGCGCTCGACGTCCTGAGCGAAGCGGGCGGAGGGTGGATCGACGCCGACACCGCCGTCAACGACGCGTCCTACGACGCCGCGGTGCTCGCGGCGGGGGCCGGGCTCACCGCGGTGGAGCGTCTCCGGGCCGGCGACGCCACGAGCGCGTTCTGCGCCGTGCGGCCCCCCGGCCACCACGCCACGCCCACGCGGTCGATGGGCTTCTGCCTGTTCAACAACGTCGCCGTCACCGCCGCAGCCCTGGTCGACCAGGGTGAGCGGGTGCTGATCGTCGACTACGACGCCCACCACGGCAACGGCACGCAGGACGCGTTCTGGCGCCACGGGAACGTCCTCTACGTCTCCCTGCACCAGTACCCCCTCTACCCCGGGACCGGCGGGCCGCGGGAGGTGGGGGAGGGCGCGGGACGGGGCACGACCGTCAACATCCCGCTGCCCCCCGGATCGACCGGCGACTCCTTCCGTGCCGCGGTCGACGAGGTGGTGGCCCCGGCGTCCGCGTCCTTCGCCCCCACCTGGCTGCTCCTGTCGGCCGGCTTCGATGCCCACCGGGCTGACCCCATCACCGACCTCGGCCTGTCCTCGGGCGACTACGCCGACCTGACCTCGACGCTGCTCGCCCTCGTCCCTCCCGGACGCCGGGTGGTGTTCCTCGAAGGCGGCTACGACCTCGAGGCCCTGCGCGACTCCGCCGCCGCGTGCGTGGCGGCCATGGCGGGCGAGCGTCGCGTGCCGGAGCCACCCACCAGCGGTGGCCCCGGGCGGGACGCCGTCGCGGCTGCCGTCCTGCTCCGAGCCCACGTCACCGGCGGCGGCTGAGGTTCCCAGCCTGCCCCCATCGGGTTCGGAGGCCGTCGCCGAGAGGCCGTAGCCTCGACGCGTGATCCCCGAGCGACTGGCTCCTGTCCTGTCCGAGGTGCGACCCCTCGCGGCCCGGTTCGAGGCGGCCGGGCACCGGGTCTACCTCGTCGGCGGCATCGTGCGCGACCTCGTGCTGGGCCGATCGCTCGGCGGTGACATCGACCTCACCACCGATGCTCGCCCGGAGGAGACGACTGCTGTGGTGGCCGGCTGGGCCGACGCCGTCTGGGACCAGGGCGCCCGCTTCGGCACGGTGGGGCTCAAGCGGGCCGACACCGTGTTCGAGATCACGACCCATCGGGGCGAGGCGTACGCACCCGACTCCCGCAAGCCGAAGGTCGCCTTCGCCGACGACGTCGAGGCCGACCTGGCCCGGCGGGACTTCACCGTCAACGCCATGGCCCTCCGGGTCACCGGCGACGACGGGCAGGATCCGCAGCTGATCGACCCTCACGGCGGCGTCGCCGACCTCGCCGCCGGCGTCCTCCGCACGCCCCTCTCGCCGGAGGAGTCCTTCAGCGACGATCCGCTCCGGATGCTGCGGGCGGCGCGGTTCATCGCCGGCTACGGGCTCACGCCGGCCCCCGAGCTGGTGGCGGCCGTCCCCGTCCTCCTGGACCGGCTCGAGATCGTGAGCGCGGAGCGCGTGCGCGACGAGCTGACCAAGCTGATGGTGGTCGACGATCCGTCGGCCGGGCTGTGGTTCCTCGTCGACACCGGGGTCGCCGACGTCATCCTTCCGGAGCTGCCCGCCATGCGGGTGGAGCAGGACCCGATCCACCGCCACAAGGACGTGCTGGCCCACACGATCGCGGTGGTGGCCAAGACCAGCCCCTCGCTGATCGTCCGCATGGCCGCGCTGCTCCACGACGTCGGCAAGCCCAAGACGCGCTCCATCGGGCCCCGTGGGGTGTCGTTCCACCACCACGAGGTGGTGGGCGCCCGGATGGCGCGCGACCGATTGCGCGCGCTGCGCTTCCCGAACGACGAGGTCGAGGCGATCAGCCAGCTCGTGTACCTGCACCTGCGGTTCCACGGCTACGGCGACGACGTCTGGACCGACGCCGCGGTCCGGCGCTACGTCCGGGACGCCGGCGATCTCCTCGAAGAGCTCAACGAGCTGACCCGCTGCGACTGCACGACCCGCAACGAGCGAAAGGCCCGGATGCTGGCGCAGCGCATGGACGCGCTGGAGGCTCGCATCGCGGAGCTGCGAGAGCGGGAGGAGCTGGCGGCGATCCGTCCCGACCTCGACGGCGCGCAGGTGATGGCGCACCTCGGCATCCCGCCGGGCCGGGAGGTCGGCGAGGCGCTGGCCATGCTCCTGGAGGCTCGCCTGGAGGACGGCCCCCTCGGCGAGGAGGAGGCGCGCCGACGGCTCGACGAGTGGTGGACCGCGCGCTCGTCGGCCTGAGGGGCCGGTTCGATCAGCTCCCCTGCTTGCGGGCCCGCAGGATCAGTGTGGCCGGGAGCACGGCCATCGCCGGGCTCCACGAGAAGCTGCGAGGCGAGGTGGCGAGCGGCTCGGGCTCGATCAGCGCGTCGACGCGGAAGTTGGCGCGCCCGAGGCTCGTGAAGATCTCGGCGATGGTGCGGGGCAGGTCCCCGTCCTGTGGCGTCCGCTCCCAGTAGGACCGCCGGACCCGCAGCTCCGGGTCGTCGCCGTCGACGACCGCGAACGCCGGATGGGGGAGCGACAGCACGAAGCTGTGCTCCGGCTTGAGCACCCGGTCGACCTGACGGAAGACCCGATCGAGGTCGTCGACCTGGGCCAACCCGAAGGCCGACACGCAGGCGTCGACGGTGTCGGCGCGCACGAAGGCCAGCTCGGCCAGCGGGGCGTGGTGGAGCTCGAGGCGCAGGCCCTCGCGCTCGGCCGCGGCGCGCGCCGCGGCGATCTGCTCGGCGTCCGCGTCGACCCCGATGACCTTCGCGCCGCTCCGAGCCAGCGCGATCGCGTTGTGCCCGCCCCCACAGCCGAGGTCGAGGACGCGCCGCCCCTCGAGCGGGCCGAGGAGCCGGAGCGTGTCCTCGCGAGCCACGTCGGCGCCGTAGCTGACCACGTCGGTCGGGAGCTGATGGCCCTCGGGAGCGGTGAGCGTGAAGCGCGCCATGCGCAGCAGTCTGGCGCGGGCGCGAGGCTGCCGGGGTGCGTGTCGTGTCGGCCAACCTCCAGCACGGCGTGCCCGACCCGGTCGGTCCCCCCGACCTGTCGCTCGCGGTCGGCCCGCTCCGCGACCTGGCCGCCGACGTCTACGCGTTCCAGGAGCTCGATCAGCTGCGGTGGCGGACCAGCCTCGCCCACCAGGGGCGTGCCCTGGCCGCCGCCCTCGACGGAGACCTCCTGTGGGCCCGGGCCAAGCACTGGCTGTGGGCGGCCCAGGGCAACGCCCTGGTCGTGCGGGGGGAGCTGGTCGCACGCGAGGTGCGGCCCCTCCCCGGCCCCGACGAGCTGCGCTCCGTGGCGATCGCGGAGGTCGTGGTCGCGGGCGGGCGCTGGTCGGTGGCCGGCACCCACCTGTCGCTCGACCGCACGGCCGCGACCGCCCAGCTGCGGGCGGTGGTCGAGGCGCTGGCCGACCGCCCGGCGCCCCGCGTCGTCCTCGGCGACCTCAACCTGCGGCCCGAGCGGGTCGCTCCGGTCGCCGAGGAGCTCGGCTACCAGCTGGTCGACGGCCCGTTCACCATCAACGCCCGCACCGGCCTGAACCGCCGCCTCGACCACGTGCTGGTCGACGGCGCGTCGATCGATGCCTCAGGGGTCGAGAAGCTGCCGGTCAGCGACCACCTGGCCGTCTGGGCCGACCTCTCCTGACGCGAGCTGGCCCGCTCCGGGCCAGCACCCGTCATCGGTCCGGTCAGCGCAGGTCCTGGTCGCCCCGGGCGTAGGCCTCGACGAGGCGGTGGGCCTCTTCGTCGCGGTGCTGGGTGGGCGGGCTCTTCATGAAGTAGGCGCTCGGCCCCTCCAGCGGGCCTCCCATCCCACGGTCGAGACCGATCTTGGCGCAGCGGACAGCGTCGATGATCACGCCGGCCGAGTTGGGGGAGTCGTGGACCTCGAGCTTGAGCTCGACCATCAGCGGGACGTC
>Ga0190275_10002402_pt1 | contig 13461 bp, 9 predicted proteins | sample Popmic550T_FD_133745 | JGI IMG/M metagenome (GOLD analysis project Ga0190275, IMG submission 133745) | Populus adjacent soil microbial communities from riparian zone of Yellowstone River, Montana, USA - 550 T | ecosystem: Environmental > Terrestrial > Soil > Riparian zone > Trees stand | place... | reverse complement strand
GCACCTGCGCCATCCGCTCCTCGTCCCAGAAGCCGTGGCACTCTCCGCGCACCTCCAGGTGGACCTCCCGATCCTTGTGGGCCAGCTCCAGCTCGCCGATGACGCGGCGGCACACCTCGTCCAGGGCCACGTCGCTCGGACGCAGCGGGATTCCGCCGGCCATGCGCGCCCGCGTGAAGTCCAGCAGCTGCCTCACCAGCCTCGCCATCCGCTCCGCGCTGTTGTCGATGCGCTGGAGCATGCGCCGCACCTCCGGCGTCAGTGTCTCCCTGGCCAACAGGGCCGCGGAGGAGAAGCGGATGGCGGCCAGCGGATTGCCCAGATCGTGGCCCAGCACACCGATGAAGCGCTCGCGGAAGCGCCCCTCCTGCTCCCTGTCCTCCTCTTGCCGCCGCCGCTGGGTGATGTCCCGGCTGATGCCGAACAGTCCGTACACGGTCCCGTCCGGCTGGCGGAGCACGCCCTTGATGGACTGCCAGATGGCGCCGAATCCCGGCCCCCCGTCCGAGTCCTCATAGGTGGCCGTCTGCCCTGACTCGAACACCGTCCGATCGTGCGCCACCGTTGGCGCGGCGGCCTGCGGTCCCATCAGCTCCGAGTCCGTCCGGCCCAGGATCTCCTCGACCGGACGGCCGAACGCCCGGGACGCCGCCGTGTTGAGCAGGACATAGCGCCCCATCAGATCCTTCACGAAGACGGCGTCCGTGGTGCTCTCGATGACGGCCTGGAGCAGATCCCGATCCCGACGCAGGGCCCCCTCGGAGGTGGTCCGCTGCGTGAAGTCCTCCAGGAAGAGCGTGAGGCCGCCCTCCCCGGGGGCCAGCCTCGCCTGCACCCAGGTGATGCCCGCCGGCGTCGTCCGGCTGAAACGTTCCATCTCCGGCACCTGCCGCTCCGCGACCCGGACACACGTGTCAAAGAGGCTGCACTCGCCCGCCCAGGGTGACTCATCCAACAGTCGCTGCCCTGCGCGGGGCAGCAGCCCCAACACGCCTTGCCGCACCCGGCCCGGCGAGCTGTCCACGCACTCGAAGTCGATGATGCGCCCTTCGGGCGAACGCAGAGCCCGGAGCCGCACCCAGATGTCGGGTGCCGGTGCTTCAGCGTTGGCCGCCAATGGCTTGCTCTCGCTCCAGGATTTCATGCGCTCGCCTCTCGGCGCCCCCGCTTGACGTGCCAATACACTAACGCTTTCCCCGTTCTCCTGGGAAATCGCCATGCCCTCCAAGTCGGCGAGCGGTGCCGGGTGGCCGACACAAGGGACACACCAAACGTTTCATGGACGTCACGCTCAAGGTGCGGACTTCGTTGACCCGCCTCGGGCCGGCCCCTATGACGCGGAGCCTCGGGACCACGATGGACACGCCCTTCGGTCAAAGACTTGGTGTGGAGGCGCTGCGCGGCCTCACTCCCGCCGTCGGAGATCCCTTCGCTCAGGCGCTGGAGCGACTCCAACCCGGGCGCCGGGTGCGGACTCAAGGCGTCCATGGCGCGGCGCGAGGTCACGTGCTCGCCCGCCTCTCGCACGGCATGGAGGCACCGCTCGTCTGCGTGGCGGCGGACGAGGAGGCAGCCGACGCGCTGGCCAGCGATCTGGCCTTCTTTCTGGGAGGCACCGGCACGCTGCTGGAGCCTCGGGTGCTGCGCCTGCCCGCGGACGAAGTCCTGCCCTATGATGAGCTCTCACCCGAGCCGACCGCCGTCAGCGAGCGCCTGGGCACCCTCTTCCACCTGAGCCAGGGCACGCGCTTCCCCGCGCTGGTGCTCTCCCTGCGGGCCCTGCTGCGCAAGGTGCTGCCGCCGCCGGTGATGCGCGAGCTATCGGACCTCATCAAGGTCGGCCAGGACTTCGACCGTGACTCGCTGGCTCGCAAGCTCGCCTCCATGGGCTACCAGTCCAGCCCGCTGGTGGAGGACCCTGGAACTTTCTCCGTGCGCGGCGGCATCCTGGACGTCTTCAGCCCGCTCTATGAGCGCCCCGTCCGGCTCGAGTTCTTCGGGGACACCATCGAGTCCCTCCGCGCGTTCGATCCGGACACCCAGCGCACGGTGGACTCGCTCAAGGAGGTGTACCTGGTTCCGGCGCGCGAGGTGATGCTCACCGAGCAGACGCGCCCCCGCGCCGAGGCCGCCGCCCGCGCCGTGGCGGACCGCATGAACCTGCCCACCATCAAGCTGCGCGAGCGGCTCGAGGCCCTGCGCGAGGGCCTGCCCGGCTTCGGCCTGGAGGGCCTGATGCCCGGCTTCTTCGAGGGCGGGCTGGGCACCGTCTTCGACTACCTGCGCCTGTGGGCCCGGGAGCCGCTCTTCTACTTCGATGACCCGGTGGGCCTGGACCGCGCCGCGAGTGACTTGTGGGAGGAGCTGGCGCGCTCCTTCCAGGCGGCGGAGGAGCGGAAGGACCTCACGCTCCCGCCCTCGGAGCACTTCCTCACCCGTGAGCAGGCGGACGCGCAGCTCTCGCAGGCGCGCATCCTGGAGGGCGGCGGGCTGGCGCTCACCCCGAGCGAGCAGCCGCCCGTGCTGTTCTCCTTCGGCACCACCCAGGATCTGCGCGAGGCCATCCTGGCGCACCACGGTGAGGAGGGCGCCCTCACCCCGCTGGTGGAGCGGCTGCAGCGCTGGCGGGACATGCGCGTCGCCGCCGCGATCGCTTGCGGCACACTGAGCCAGGCCGACCGGCTCAAGCGCCTGCTGCTGGATCGCAACGTGATGGTCCGCATCCACCAGGAGCCCCTCACGGACGTGGCCAGGCTCTATGAGCCCTCCGTCTCCGCGCACCTCTTCACCGGCGAGGTGAGCCAGGGCTTCGTGGACGGTGTGAGTGGCCTGGCCCTGCTCGCGGACGAGGAGATCTTCGGCGTGCGGGCGCGGCGCCGCGTGCGCCGCTCCAAGAAGGCGGATGCGTTCGGCGCGGGCTTCCAGGATCTGAAGGAAGGAGACCTCATCGTCCACACCGACTTCGGCATTGGCCGCTACGCGGGCCTGACGAAGATGCAGGTGCAGGGCGTGCCGGGAGACTTCCTCGTCCTCGAGTACGCGGGGAAGGACAAGATCTACCTGCCCGTGAGCCGCATGCGGCTCATCCAGAAGTTCACCGGCGGGGATCCGGCGAACGTCCAGCTGGACAAGCTGGGCACCGCGAGCTGGGAGAAGACGAAGAAGCGCGTCAAGGAGCAGCTGCTCAAGATGGCGGCGGAGCTCCTGCAGATCGCCGCCGCGCGCAAGGCGCACCCAGGCCATGCCTTCTCGCCGCCGGATCGGTACTTCCACCAGTTCGAGGCGGACTTCGAGTTCGAGGAGACACCGGACCAGGCCAAGGCCATCGAGGACGTGCTGGCGGACATGCAGAAGGCGATGCCGATGGATCGGCTCGTCTGCGGCGACGTGGGCTACGGCAAGACGGAGGTGGCCATGCGCGCCGCCTTCAAGGCCACGCTGGACCGCAAGCAGGTGGCAGTGCTGGTGCCCACCACGGTGCTGGCGCAGCAGCACTTCCTGTCCTTTCGGAAGCGCTTCAAGGACTACCCCGTCAACGTGGAGGTCATCTCCGGGATGAAGAAGGCGCCCGAGGTGCGGGAGGTCCTCAGGCGCTCCAAGGAAGGCAAGGTCGACATCCTCATTGGCACGCACAAGCTGCTGGCCGGGGATGTGGCCTTCAAGGATCTGGGGCTGCTCGTGGTGGACGAGGAGCAGCGCTTCGGCGTGAAGCAGAAAGAGCAGCTCAAGCGGCTGCGCACCCAGGTAGACGTGCTCACGCTGACGGCCACGCCCATCCCCCGCACGCTGCACATGTCCATGTCCGGGGTGCGGGACATGAGCATCATCGCCACGCCGCCGGAGGATCGGCGCGCCATCCGCACTTTCGTGATGAAGTTCGATCCGCAGGTCATCAAGGAGGCCATCGAGCGCGAGGTAGCCCGCGGCGGGCAGGTGTTCTTCGTCCACAACCGGGTCCAGTCCATCGCCTCGATGGAGCGGCTCCTGCGGGAGCTGTTGCCGAAGGTCACCATCGGCGTGGCGCACGGGCAGATGGGCGAGGGCCAGCTCGAGAAGGTGATGCTGGAGTTCACCGAGAAGAAGCACCAGGTACTCCTGTGCACCTCCATCATCGAGAGTGGCATCGACATCTCCAGCGCCAACACGATGATCGTCAACCGGGCGGATGCCTTCGGCCTCGCGCAGCTCTACCAGCTCCGGGGGCGCGTGGGCCGCTCCAAGGAACGCGCGTACGCGTACCTCCTGGTGCCCGCGAGGAGGACCATCACCCGGGACGCGCAGCGGCGCCTGGAGGTGCTGCAGAACTTCACGGAGCTGGGCGCGGGCTTCTCCATCGCCAGCCACGACTTGGAGATCCGCGGCGCGGGCAACCTGCTGGGCGAGAAGCAGTCGGGCGCCATTGCGGAGATCGGCTTCGACATGTACGCGCAGCTGCTGGAAGAGGCGGTGGCGGAGCTGCAGGGCCAGCCGCTGCGTGCGCAGATCGAGCCGGAGATCACCCTCTCCCTGGCCGCGCTCATCCCGGACGACTACGTGCCGGACGTGCACCAGCGGCTCGTCTTCTACAAGCGCTTCAGCCAGGCCAGCCACCCGGACGAGGTGACGGACCTGCGCGCCGAGCTGGTGGACCGCTACGGCGAGGCGCCCGACGAGGTGGACAACCTCTCGGAGCTGACGCTGCTGAAGATCGACATGAGGGACATGAGGCTTCGAGCGCTGGAGTCTGGCGCCGGGCGGCTGGTGGTGATTCTGGGGGCGGATGCGCTGCTGGACGGGCACAAGCTGGCCGCGCTGGTGCAGCGCTCGAAGGGCCTCTACCGGCTCACCCCCGACCTGAAGCTCATCGCCAAGGTGCAGGAGGGAACCAAGGGCCAGCCCCTGGTGGTGGAGGCCAAGAAGGTGCTGCGCGATCTGAGCACCTGCGCGCTGCCGCAGGCGTGAGCCTCTCGCTCAGTTCGAGGGAGCGAGCCTCCACAGCTTCCCATCCGAGCGATCCCGGCCGACGAGACCCAGGATCTCCAGCTCCTTCAACCACTGCTCGATCGATCGCTCGTCATCCATGAGGAATTCCCGGGCTCCGACTCGCATGGTGCTCACGTTGAGGGACTCGAGGTAGAGCATCAGGCGCCACGTGTCGAACACCTCCGGGGTGCCCAGGGCCCGGTGCACGTCCACCACGCGGCGCGACTCCTCACCCTGGAAGTCCACCCCCACGCCCTGGCGGTGGAAGAACCAGCGCTCTCCCCGCACGAAGATCTCCCCATGGCGGGGGAGGCGCCGCGCGGCCCACGGGTCCAGGGCATCGGGGTGGCTCAGGAGCCACGCCTTCACCAGCTCGGACTGGAGCACGACGAACCGGCGCAGCAGCGTCAGGCATCCCGCTTCGGCTGTGCCCTCGGCCACGGCGCGCTCCTTCCTTCACCCTGCGCTCAGTGTAGCGGCGAAAAGGGGCGCTGGAACCCCTCCGGGAGCCGAAGGAGCGCCCGTTACCGCGTCGGCGGCGGCGCGGGTAGGAAGCCGGGGACCGGACCCGAGGAGTCCGCCTGCTGTGCCTGGAGATCCACCTGGAGCTTCTGGAGGGCGGCCTCGTCCGTCTGGAAGCGGGCGCGCTCCTGGAGCTCCTCGGTGAACTTCGCCACGCGAGCATCGCGCCGCTCCCGGGCGATGCGGGTGCGCAGCAGGGAGGTGACGGCGTCCAGGGACTGGTTCTTCTCGGGCCTCACATCCGTGAGCTTGAGCAGGTGAAAGCCCTTGCCCGACTCCACCACGCCCGAGACATCTCCTGGCTGCTTCAGCTTGCCTGCCGCGGTGGCCACCTCCTCCCCGAGCCGGGCCTTCAGCTCGTCGGAGGTGACGAGCTGGGTGTCCGCCTCGGCAGACTTCGCGGCCGGGTTGCCCGAGGCTTCCACCACGAGCGCATCGAAGGCATCAAAGTCCAGCGGCTGGAGCTTGCGCACCTTCTCCAGCAGCGCCTGGGCCAGCTTCTTCTTCGCGGCCCGCTCAGGGCTGCCCTGAGGCGCGGGCACCAGCAAGTGCGAGTAGCGCGCGCGCGCCGGCTGGACGAACTCGGCCTTGTGTGACTCGTAGTAGGCGGCGATCTCCTCCGGAGTGACGGGCGGCGCCTTCTCGTCGAACTCTTTGAAGAGCAGCTGCTGCACCATGGCGCGCTTCATCGCCTCCTGCACCTCGGGGTCGCTCTCCAGCCCCCGGCGCCGCGCCTCGAGGGCGAAGAGCTCGAAGCGCGCCAGGCCCTCCGCGTACTCACGCCGCTTCTCCGGAGTCTCCAGCCGGGTGCGCGAGGACGGGTTCATCTGCGCAATGTAGTTCTGGAGCTGCTCGAGGGTGACGGCGCCTCCCTCGAAGGTCACCACCGGCGTGCCCTTCCCCGCGGGCGCCTGCGCACCAGCGGCCGGAGTGGCGGGCTTCGCGACTGGGTCCTTGCCCTCCCTGTCGCAGCCGGAGAGCAGGAGGAACGAAAGGGTCGACAGGCAGAGGAGGCGAGAGAGGCGCATAGGGAGGACGCCTCGCTAGCACCCTCTCGCCCGGAGCAGCAAGGAGGGATGACAGCCTGTCTGCCAGCAGGGCGCCCGTGTCCGCTGAGGGCGCCAGGGCCTCAGCGCCGATCCCGGCCGCTGCCGCCGTACCCCTCGGCCTGCCCGCGTAGCTGCTCCCACTGCGCACGCGCCTGCCGTGCCCTCTGCGTCTGCACATCCGCGTCGCGCCGGGCCTCCAGTGCCTTGCGCTTGGCGTCCGCGAGAATGGAGAGGAAGTCCCCCTCGGTGAGCGACTGAGCTCGGATGTCTCCGTTCTCCTTCAGGGCCCGGTATTGGGCGTAGTGGAACTCGGCATCGGCCAGCTCGAACTCACGCTCCCGAAGTTCCTTCTGTGCCTTCCACGCCTCGACACTCTCCTTGCGCCAGTCCACCTGCGCCCGGGCTGCCCCGAGCTCCATCTCCGCCACCTGGAACTGGATCTCCGCCGCCTGGATGGTGGGCAGCTGGCCCGTCTCCTTGGCCGCCTCCACCTGCGCCTTCTCCGCATCCTTGCGAAGCTTCGCCGCCTCCGCGCTGCGGCGAGCGACCTCCAGCGCACGCTCCGCGTCGCCAATGGCCACGTTGGCGCGCTTCACCTCATCCGAGGTCTGTTGTCTGTTTGCCTGAGCCTCGCGCACGTTCCCCATGCCCTCCTCGGGGACACGCGCCATCCAAGAGTCCTCAATCTCCGTGTTCCGGCTCGTGCCGCACCCGCCCAGGATCATCAGGGACGTCCCGAGCACCGCCACGAATGCACGCCGCCAGCTTGCTTGAACCATGGGCCTCTCCTCCACGTTGCCTACGGGACACGGTAGACACGCAGTGAAGGGGCGGCAGGCAGTCCACACCTCGGCATTTCCACCGGCGGGAGTGTCGCCCTCACGGCAGGCAGGCAGAGCCCGCTCGCCCCCCTGGCTATTGCCCACTCGAGAGAGCACGGGCCAAGCGAGCCCGTCCGGGCCTCAGCCCCCGCTGCAGAAGTGCACGATGGCCTTCGAGAGCACCGCCTCGCAGCGCACCAGATCCTCGATGGGCACGTACTCGCCCGTCTGGTGAGCCACGCGGATGTCCCCCGGGCCGAACACCACCGCCTCCGCCCCCAGCGCCGTGAGCTGCGGTGCCTCCGTGCCGAAGGACACGGTGGCCGGTGCGTTCCCCGTGGCGTCGGCGAGGAAGCGCACCACCTCCGCGTCCGGCGCCGTGCTCACCCCCGTGTCCGTCCGCAGCACGCGGACCTGCGCCTCGAAGGCCGGCTCGTCCCGGACCAGCTCCTGGCGGATGGACTCCATCAGCTCCACCACCCGCTGGGGCGACTGCCCGGGGATGGGGCGCCACTCCACCGTGAAGCGACACAGGCCTGGGATGATGTTCTTCGCCTTGCCGCCCTGGATGACGCCGACGTTCACCGTGGTGAAGGGGGGCTCGAAGCTCTCATCCCGCTCCTCGCGCAGCACCGTGCGGGCCACCTCCTCCAGCCGGTGCAGGAAGCGGGCGGCCCGGAAGATGGCCGAGGCGCCCCTGTCCGGGTACGCGCTGTGCCCCTCCTTGCCATGCACCTCCACCTCGCCCAGGCAGTAGCCCTTGTTGGCACGCACCGGCACCAGGGAGGTGGGCTCCCCCACGATGGCGTGCCGCGCCCGCCCCTTCCCCGCCTCCACCAGCTTCTTGGCCCCCACCAGCCCAATCTCTTCATCCGCGGTGAGCACCACCAGCAGCGGCGCCTTCAGCCGCTCGGCCCGAGTGGCCGCGTGCAGCGCGCAGGCGATGAAGCCCTTGGTGTCACACGCGCCGCGCCCGTAGAGCCGCCCCTCCCGCTCCGTCAGCCGCAGCGCGTCCGTCCACGCCGCGTCATACGGCACGCAGTCCGAGTGCCCCACCAGCGCCAGCGCCGCGCGGCCCTCGTCCCCGCCCTTCACCGCCAGCAGGTTCACCTTCTCCACGCCCGCCTCGTCCGTGTAACGCAAGCGCTCGGCCACGAACCCCGCCGCCTCCAGCCGCGCCTGCGCATAGTCTATGAGGGGCGCGTTGGGGAGCACCGAGGTGGTGTCCAGCGCGACCAGCTCCGCCAGGGTGGCCCGCAGCGCGGGCAGCGTATCGTTCACGAGTACAGCCTCCGAGCGAGGGCATGGAAGTCGCGGCCGGACTCCTCCGTGCGCGGGTGCTGACCGTCCCGCACCACGAGCCGCCCGTCCACTGCCACGTCGCGTACCGCCGCCTTGTCCGCGCCGAACACGAGGCCCGCCAGCAGCGACGAGGGGCTCGCCCCCACCAGCGAGGGGTGGTTCAGGTCCACCGTGAAGAAGTCCGCGGGCGCACCCGGCTCCAGCGCCCCCGTGGGCAGCCCCAGGCACCGCGCGCCATTCACCGTGGCCATCTCGAACAGCCGCGCCGCCAGCCCCTCCACCGCGCCACCGCCTGGATCCAGCACCGCGCGCCGCAACCGGGAGAGCCGCAGGTGGCCCTCGAGCTGCCGCGCCTCCTCCAGCAGATCCACCGTGGCCTGGCTGTCCGAGCCCAGGCTCAGCCGCACGCCCGCGCTCGCCAGCCGGTCCGCCGGGACGATGCCATCGCCCAGGTTGCGCTCGGTGGACGGGCACGCGCACACCCCCGCGGACACCTCCCCCAGCATCCGCGCCTCGGCCTCCGTCACGTGCACCGCGTGCACCGCGGTGAAGCGGGACTCCAGCAGCCCCAGCTCCTCGAGCAGCTCCACCGGCCGCAGGCCATGCTCGGCCACGCAGGCCTCCAGCTCCTTCGGCTGCTCGGCCACGTGCATGTGCACCGGCATGTCCCCGCGGAGTCCCGCGAGCACGGTGAGCCACTCACGCGGCACCGCGCGCACGCTGTGGGGTGCCAGGCCCACGCTCACTCCTGGCTGTCTCTCCGTCTCCCGGACAAGCTCCTCCACGGAGGCGAGGAAGGTGTCCACGTCCTTGTCGATGAACCGCCGCTGCCGCGGGTTCTCCGGCACGCGGAAGCCCGCGCGCGCGTAGCCCACGCGCAGCAGCACGATGCGCAGCCCCACATCCCGCGCGGCGCGAATCACCTCATAGGCCAGTGCGTTGCGCTCCACATAGGGCGTGCCGTCCGCCTGGTGGTGCAGGTAGTGGAACTCGCCGACGGAGGTGATGCCGGCCAGCACCATCTCCAGGAAGGCCTGCCGCGAGGCGGTATACACCTCCTCGGGGTCCAGAGCCTCGGCGGCGCGGTACATGGCCTCGCGCCAGCTCCAGAAGTCATCCGTGCCATGGCCCGCCGCCACATACTCGGTGCGCCCGCGGATGAGGCGCTGGAAGGCGTGCGAGTGCCCGTTGACGAGCCCTGGCAGCAGCGCGCGCCCGGGCATCCGGACGACACGCGCCCCCTCCGGCACGGGCCCCTCCGGGAGGATGCGGCCATCGGCTCCCACGTGCAGGGTGCTCCCTGCATGGAACCGGCCATACCGATAGAGAAACTCCGGCTGATAGACGGTGAGGTCGCTCACGCGCGGCAGCCTATGCCACCGCTCCGGGACTCGCAGCAACGCCGCGAGCCCCGGGTGCACCGGTCAACGGCTCGAGTACCGGGGAGTCTTCGGGTCCTTGTACGGGTGGACGGAGTTGTCATCCGCCCCAGGGCGCCCCAACCCACGGCGCACCGCTGGCAGCGAGGCCGTCACCGGGCCCACGTAGAAGACACCATGGAAGCCGTTGTCGTCCTCGTCACTCCAGAGGTGCACGAAGTAGCGGTCCCCATTGTCCTTGCCCTGGGTGTCCTTCACCCCGCACTCGAGCTTCTCGCCCCTGGAGCCCACCGCGCAGATCCAGGCTGTGCCGCTGTTGTAGGCCATGTCCAGCGCGATCGTCTCGTCTACCTCCTCGGCGATCTGCATCCCCATGGGCCGGTACTTCTTGTCCCACGGCACGCCCTGGGCGGTGCGCGGGTGGACGTTGCCAGCCACCACCATGAAGAAGCGATCCGGGCCCTTGCGCACGTAGGAGAGCACCGTGGCGGCCATGGCGTTCTCGCGCTCCTGCCCGGCCAGCTTCGGGTGATCGAACACGAAGGCGTCCACCTCCAGCCCCTGGATGCGCAGCCGGCGCAGCTGCTCCAGCAGGTTGGCCATGCCCTCGCTGCTGCGCCCGTCCGGGAAGGGGCTGCGCCAGAAGGGCGCCTCCATCAGCTTCAACCAGTCCTCATCCGTGCCAGCGCTGCGGATGAAGGTGCTCACCCGCTCCTGGTTCTCCACCGGCAGCTCCAGGCCCACCGTCATCGGCGTGCCCGCGGACGCCACCTGGCAGGCGCTCTGCGCCACGAAGCGGGGCACCTCCTGGGTACCGTGCAGCTCGCCCAGCATCATCACCCCGCCGCGCTTCGCCTGGGGAGTGAGGCCGATGATGGGCATGCCGCACTCGATGGCCACCAGGGAGACGGGCGCGCTCCGCAGCTTCGGCGCCTGGACCACCATCTGCCCCGGCGAGGACTCCTTCAGCAGGTGCTCCTCCCGGATCTTCGCGAGCTGGGGAGCAATGCCGTGGAACACCTTCCACTCCATCACCAGATCCCGCTGCCCCTGCGCCGAGCCGGCCACGATGGCGTTCTCCCCTTGTGGCTGGGCCATGAACGCGGACATGTCCTCGATGCTGTTGTTCGCAAGCCCTCCCTCGCCCTCGACCACCCCTCCCCCTCCACCCGACTCCGCGCCATCCGCTCCCCCCAGCGAGCGGCTCGTGCCCCAGTCGAGCTGATCGCCGGGATCCTGCAACGTCTTGTTGGCGCTGCGGGTGATGCGGATGATCCACAGCTTGCTGTCGGTAGGCGTGTCACGCTTGCCCAGCACCATGTAGCGGTGCCAGAAGCCGGACACCCTCGAGCCGCCGAACTCCTCGCGCCACTCCGTCTCCAGCACGAAGCTGCCCTTGTCCTCACGGAAGGGCAGCCCGTTGTCGGTGAAAAACTGGCGCACCGAGGGCCAGACCTCCTCCAGGGGCAAGTCGTAGGTGGCCTCTTCGTCGGGAATTCCTGTTCCCCCGCGGCCGGTGACACAGCCCGCAAGCAAAATTCCAGCGACACCCACAGTGAAGACGGCCAGTCGCATCCGAGCCCCTCCCGGGAAAATGGACGGAAAATCCCGGAAGCTTAACGCCCAAGGGGGCCCGGCATATCGGCGGGCGCCTGAAAAGGCCCTCAGGCCTGCAGCTCGGAGCCCTCGGCAGCGGTGGCGCCCTCCTTCAACCAGGGGCGGGTGCGGACCGCATCGCGGATCCACGTCACGTGTCTGTATTCGTCCTCGCGGTTCTTCTGGATGAGCGCGCGCACCTCGGGGCGCCAGTCGAACTGGAGGGCCAGCTCATAGGCCCGGTTGGTGAACTCCTCGTTGCCGAGCATGGCCACCAGGGCGGCCTCGGTGCCCATCATGCTCGTAATTGCCGTGAGGCCCTTCATCGCCGTGCCCTTGAGGTCCAGCCTCAGCTCCACGGGCTCACCGCCGAAGCGCTGAATGAGGGCGTTCAGGTCCTGCACGTGCCGCACGTGGTCCACGCGGAAGTCGTTGAGCCGCTCGCGCACCAGGGGCTCATTCACCCGGGCGATGGCCGCGTCGTAGGCCCCCACCGCATCCGCATCGAGCTGAGCCAGGCTCCGCAGCTTTCCTACCTCGGACTTCTCCGCCATCTCCAACCCTCCTCGCAGATCTCCGGCAATGTGCGCGGGGTGCTGGCCGACGCCAACCCATGCTGGAGCCCGTGGGCCCCTCTGCTCCCGAGGCTGCCAGCGGGGCAGGCAAACAGGCATGGGATGACAGCGATCGCGTCATGCGCACCTTTGCCCTACACCATCACCTCCAGGAGGACGGAAAATGAAGAACGAAGATGTGGCGACCTCAAGCATCGAGCAGGTGACCAAGCGCGTGCCCTCGGTGGGTTTCCTCGGGCTGGCAATCGGCTCGATCGCGGTGAGCGCTACCCTGATGCTGCTAGGCAAGAAGACGTGGGCCAACTTCGTGGGCCAGTGGGCGCCGACGATCCTGATCCTCGGCACCTACAACAAGCTGGTGAAGACGTTCTCCGCGCCCATCAACGAGGAGCAGCGCCTCCAGCACGGCGGCCACCCCTCTATCCTCAAGGGATCGGAGGACATGAACCGTCAGCCGCGTCCGCTGATCTAAGCCGGACTGGGTCGCCCCGCCCTTCCATCTCTGGGAGAGGGCGGGGCGCCTGGGCTGTCCGCGCGAGCGACGACAGGTTCGGATCGTGCCTCCAGAAGTCCATTCCCATCTCGGCGGCCTTGTCCACCGAGCACACCACCAGCCGCACCTGCAGGCAGGACGATCCCCGCCCGCCGCGCCGTGTCCGTCGAGCACAAGAGGAGCTGCAGCCCCAAGTAGACGAGGTCCACATCCGCCACCGACAGCACGATGTCACCGCGCAGCGCCACGCCCTTGTGGAGCACCCAGTCGAGCGCTTCACAGAGAGAGATTGAGCTGGACGGTTCAATCCGCGCGTCATCCACGAGACTGGCCTGCTCCATCTTCAGGTCCTCCCTCGCCATGGTCGCCTGTGCCAGCGACTGTCGCACGTGCCCCCGACACCTCCGCGGGCGCCACGCGCTCCTCAGGCGGACCGTCTCCGCCCAAGCGTTGGACAGCTCACACAAAGGCTCTCAGGCATGCGCAGCGTGTGCGGGAGGGCTCTCCACTCCACGGCCTGCACTTCGACGCTCCGCACGCCGGTGCTTCAGCACAACGAGTCCGCCCACGATGGCGCTCAACAGCATCAAGGCGTTGGTCACCACGAACACCCAGTTGCGCACCAGGATGCTGTAGAGCGTGAAGCCTATGGACGCGGTGATCTGCCCCAGGAAGAGCCACTTGGATACGCCCTCGCTGGAGCCCGACTTCCACTGCTTGTGCACCTGCTTGCCGATGGTCAGCACGAGGATGAAGGAGCTG
>Ga0190275_10002401_pt1 | contig 13462 bp, 16 predicted proteins | sample Popmic550T_FD_133745 | JGI IMG/M metagenome (GOLD analysis project Ga0190275, IMG submission 133745) | Populus adjacent soil microbial communities from riparian zone of Yellowstone River, Montana, USA - 550 T | ecosystem: Environmental > Terrestrial > Soil > Riparian zone > Trees stand | place... | reverse complement strand
TGGCCTATTCGTCCTTGTAGCTGTACTTATGCCCATGGACGGGGAAGTCCCTGCGCAATGGGTGGCCATCCCAGTCATCCGGCATCATGATGCGCGTCAAATTCGGGTGATTCAGAAAACGAATTCCGAACAGATCGAAGGTTTCGCGTTCGTACCAGTTTGCGCCCACCCAAAGCGATGTAACAGATTCAACTTCTGGCTTGTCGCCATGCAGACGGCATTTCAACCGCACTCGCTCGCCTCTGCGCTCCATCGAGTGCAGGAAGTACACCACTTCGAAGCGCGGCTCCATTGGGTACCAATCGACCGCCGTAATGGCGCTCAGCCGGACGTACTTCTGTTCTTCTTTAAAGAAGCGGCAAACGTCGAGAATCTGCGCCGGTTCAATCTCCAGCGTCAACTCGTTCAAACGGTTGTTCCCGCCTTTAATCGCATCGGTATACCGCGCGAGCAGGGCTGAGACCACAGGGATTTCGCGGACCTGATCGGAGATCATTTTTCAGAGTTACTTTTCGATTAACTGCACCGGCCGTTCTTCTGTCAACGAATAGCCGCCCAGAGAAGTCGGCAGCTTTTTCGGCCCGCGATCCTCATCGCCCTCGCGGAATGCCTGCATCGCCTCATGAGACCAGTCGAGCACACCTTTCTTCCATATATAGAAGAACCCGGCCAGAACCAACACGATGAACAACAACATCTCGACAAACGGGAACCACCGTGAAACCTTGGCAAGCTCCCGATAAACCACCGCCCACGGATAGAGAAAGATGGCTTCAATGTCGAACAGAATGAACACCATCGCGACCAAAAAGAACTTAACGCTAAACCTCTCCCGCGCCGAGCCGATCGGCTGCATCCCGGACTCGTAAGGCGTGTCCTTCTGGGAATTCCGTACCCGTTTCCCGAGCAGCAGTCCGCCACCGACCAACCCTGCAGCGACCGCCGCCGCCAGAATCACCTGGACCAGAACGGGGAAGTACAACTCGTAATAGTTAGAAGGCATTGAAAAGGAGTGCGAAGACGCGTGCCGAGCCTATATATTAGATAGTATGACGGTGCAGGAAGGGTGTCAAACCATCGAGATCTCGGTAAATGGAACGAAACATACAATCCCCGCCCAACTCACCATCCTAACCCTACTCGAACACCTCGAGATCGCCCCCGATCGAGTAGCCGTCGAACTCAACCGCCAAATCGTCCGCCAACCCAATTGGGCCACTACGGAAATCACTCAGGGATCGACACTGGAGATTGTCCAGTTCGTAGGCGGGGGCTAGCCGAAGATGGCCGATAAAGATCTCTCCCGAATTGTTGTGGTGCCCGGCCATCGCTCTGGCCAGCCGTGCATCCGTGGACTCCGCGTGACCGTTTGGGACGTGCTCGATATGCTGGCGTCCGGAATGACCCAAGATGAGGTCCTGCACGATTACCCGTATCTCGAAAAAGCCGATTTCCCAGCCGTGTACTCCTACGCTTCACAGGCAGGAAAACGCGCACATCACTTTGAAACTGCGGTTCGACGCAATTCATCCCGTCATCCCTAACTACTCCCTTGCCGAAATCGAACCCGATCACGCTGTACGATCCATAACTCTCGTTCAGGGCTTCGTTCTCCCAGGATCGGGATAACCTTACGCAGCAATTCCACTACCTCCGCTCTATCCTGCGTCTTCGGTCTAAGCACTATGATTCCGGCATTCTGATCGGGAGGATAAGCCTGAATATTCGCGAAATCCAGATCCAACGTGATCAGCACTCGACCTTCAGTCCGCACCCGTGCCGCGACAATCTCGTCACTAGCGCCCGACAGATCCTCATCCCAGACGGTATCGACATCGAAGCCAGCATCTCGTACCGTCAATGCAGCTTCGAGCGGAAGATTCTCGTCGGTCTTGAACTTCACGCGCTCAGTTCAAGCGGAAGATCGATAGTGCCTTCTCGCGATAGCTCAGCAGCATACGCGAGCGCCGCCTTGATGTCTGTAGGCTTTAGCGACGGATAGCTGGCAAGAATCTCATCTTGGTTGATTCCGGAAGCGATGTTGTCAAGGATGACCGAAACCATGATTCTTGTTCCGCGGATACATGCTTTGCCGTGGCAAACAGAAGGATCCACGCTTATACGCTCTCTCCAGTTCTCCATTTATCCAGTTTACGCCCCGAGGAACATCCGAGGAAGACGCAGCGTCGGATATGCCGCTAGCAATCCTTGCTCGGTGACGCGTGATCTTCGCGCTTGCTCAAGAGCCAAACTGGTATGCGGGTCCGAACGATGCACGCTTCCCCTCCGCTTACGTCCGGACGAGAATTAATTCCCGGGAAGGCGTCGCCAAGTTCCCTGACAATCCACTTTAGGATCTGCGCCCTCTCACCGGGCGACAACGTGGGAAGAAGCTTCTCAAAATTGCTCAGATTGGCTATGACGTTTACCGCCACGCTCACTCCAAATCCACATCATTAATAAGCCACCATCCCCTTTCCCTCAGGATTCGGCCACTCATTCCAACCTTTCCAAGCTCCATCAACCTTCGGCTGACTCCGCGTATGCACCCGAGCCTTCGTCAAACCCCTCTCAATCTCAAGCAAGTTATACAGCCGTGGTGTCGACTCCGGTCGAGTCGCCTCCCCAGCCCCAAAGCTCCCCGATCCCACAATATGCACGCGCTTGTCATTAACCCAATACGCCACCAGATCACGCCGCATCTCGTGAACATCCCCATGCAGTCCCAGCCGGACACCATTATTCTGCAGATGTCCAAGAAACTCGACATCCCTCATCTGCTCCGGACCGCTCACCGCATGATGCCAAACCGCAATCCGCAGAAGCTTCTTATCCTCCCCAAGTTGTCCCGACGCCCGGCCATTCCGCTCCTGCTCCTGAGCCTGCTTCAACACATGCGCGACAGCCTCCGGATGGAACCCCGAGCGTTTGCGATGAAACTGATCGATCTGCCAGCATGAATTCAGTGTCAGAAACTGCAGGCCCGTCTCCCAAAATGGAATCGCGGCCCCCTGCTGCGCATAAGGCCTCTGCAGAAACTTATGGTAGAAACCATCCGAGAAGGCCTTGAATCGCAGAGGATACTTCTCAGTATTACGAGCAAGGACAATCTTTCCCTGCTTCACCCACTCACCGTCTTTGAGACCATCTGACTTGAGCCGCCATTCATACACTTCATTCAAATCGCGAACGTCATGATTGCCGGGAACGAAGACGAATCGTTCCGCAGACCGACCGAACTCCTGCCGCAACCCGGAAACAAATTCATATGCCTTTTCAAATCCCTCAACGGCGCCACGCTCCGTAAGGTCACCCGAAACCACTACGTAATCGAGTTCAGTGACTTTCAACTCGCGCCGAAGATCATCCATCAGCCACTGCAATCGTGCTGACGCCGGTGTATCCGCCGTAAAGTGAAGGTCGCTCAAGTGCAGTATTCGAATGGATCCAACAACCCGATCTACCGCCTTCTCGATAACCTCGATGGCGCGCTCCGTGCTCTTCTGCCGCCGCTTCTCGATTTCCGTCTTTAGCGCCCAAGTCTTCTGTGCTAACTCAGGAGTACGGCGGCGCGCCTCAGTGGCGCCGTCAGCCAGATTATGCCGCGTCTCGCACACAGGACACCCGACATCCTTATCGCCACGAGCGATACGCTTCCGTAATGTCTCCTCATCGAACTGATGACCGCAGGAACAGGTAACCACCACGTGCTCGCGAATATCGACATCGTGTTGCCGCAAGTGTTCCTCGACAAAGCTAATGAAAAGGTCCTGCTTGTTCTTAGGAGTTTCTGTCTCAAAGTACACATCCACGTGCGCAAATCCGCCAGAACGTCCGACCTTTCGAAGCCCACAGAGCCCACCATCGGCCAGTTCGAACTCAGCACGATCCGGCCACAGCCGGACGCGTCCGAAATTACGCGCTAGCACGAGCCACGCGACAAGCGAAGCATAGATATTGTCGATCGCCCCGGCAAAGTCGTAGTACAGCGATACTGCCTGGGAAATTTCATACCCATCGTGGTAATCGCCGAGGCGAACAAGGATGGGAACACGAGTAAGCCTTCCTGCTGAAAACATACCGTGTTCCAACAAGAGTTGGACGGTGCATTCCATCACCGTACGTTCTTGATCCCGTGGCAGTCGTTCTTCGGCCGTGATACCGGGCAATTGAAAATTAGGCTGCGCCAAAGCGAGCAGTTCCAGCGCCGGAACGCCACGCGCGTTGTTACGAGCCGCGAGGATAAGAGATCCCGCGTAGCGCTCGATTTCCTGAACCTGCAACACCAGCACAGCCTCTCCTGTTGACACGTGGGAACGAGCAATCACACCTTGTGTCGCAAGCTGTTCTGTAACTGCGTCAATAGCTTGTTCCGCTTCTTCCTTGCCGATTGCGCGCCGAAGGTCGGAAAGATGCAGCACGACCTGTCCACGCTTCCGGCGATCTTCAATCTCATCGCGAATGCGCTGGAAGAGTTCCGGGCGGCTAGTCTTCGCCAGTTGTTTCCAATCAATTGCCTCGGCGATCGCTTCACAGGTCACTGACACCTCGCCCCGTAACCGCGCTGGTTTCCCAATAGGTCAGAAATCCACACTCCTGTTTAAGGCGTTCGATTGCCTGACGATCGATTGTTTCGGAGGGCCGGTCAACTTTACTTCCGACCAGTAACTTGATAGCTGACCGTCCGCGCAGTTGCTTTTCGAGGCATGTGTTCCAGGTCTCCACCTCCGCAAATGCGCTGCGCCCGCGCGTTGGATCCATCAGTACGAGCGCCAGTGTGGTGTCGTGGAGGAACAACTGATGCACGAGCCGGTACTCGTCCTGACCTCCCATGTCCCACAGAACAATATCGCGGCGATCTCCGGGCTGCGCTGCTGCTGCAGGGCTAAGTTTTTCTGGCTCTATCGGCCAGAACTTCATGCCGTGAGTGCTTTTAATTGTGTTGTCGTGAGGAGCCTCGCCCGTGGCAATTCGATGCGCCAAATATGACTTGCCCACATTGCTTTCGCCTACCAGCACTACCTTGGCACTCGTGTACTTTGCGGTACGACTCACTGTGTTGGAACGAAGAAACTGTAGATCAAGCTCCAGGATGTAGATATCACGACCTTGTTGACTTTTGGGTGTTGCCGGGAGCGAGCCGACTAACGCGAGAAGTGGCAAGCTCGGGTGGAAAGCGAGACCTGAATCCCTAATGCTTTCGTTCGGATTGCGCAACTGTGCGACACACTCCCACGTGTCGGACCGCCAGAAACGAACTTCTTCAATCGAGCGCGATACAAGAATTCGGCCTTCATCTCCGTACCTAAGAGAGACAGTCTGCGAAGGAAGTTCCATGAGTTGCCACAATCCTGCGGATCGCAGGCTCCAGACCCCCATCAATGACCCAGCAGCGGCAGCGAGCCATTGGCCACTGGGATCAAAATCGAAATCACGTACCGAGGAACTAAAGAAAGAGGATCGTCTCTCGCTATTTGCAGCGAGATCGTAGAACACAAGGCCGTCATGCGCCTAACAGACCAATGTGTCACCCACGGGGGAAATACCGAAGCTACACGCATCGCTCACGGACGGGAAGGATCGAAGCCGTTTTCCGGTTTTGTAATTCCAGAATGCGATTTCCCAAGGACTTGCCGTCACAAAAGTCGCTTGATCCGGCTGGAAAGCGATACCGTTTATTTTGTATTCACCATAAGGCGAAAACACTCGTTTAAATTAAAGTCTTTCCCAGAGTTAGGATCGAAGATTTCAGCACCATCACCACAGACAGCAATCAGATTGCTAGTCCTATCGAACTTCACCGCTATTCCCGACGTTCCCGTCCCCGTCTCCCTGAAACTCCCTGCCCTCCAATTCCAGAGGCGAAGCTTGTTCTTAACTGGAGCGGCCAACATTCGCCCATCCGGCGACCATGCAATCCGTCCAACCACATCGTCATGCTCCAACGTCCGAACCAACTTCACGCCCGGCGGTAATTCCAACGCATCTTTACCCATAAATCCGTCCAGCCATAATACCCCGTCCACGCGTCTCAAAAACTTATATCTTCCTGCATTTTCAACAAAACCAACCCAAAATCGACCCAAACTCACCAACCCGCATGCCAAGCTAAAAACAAGGAGACACCAATGTCCAACGCCGCCACATCACGAGCCAACGGAGCCAAATCCAACGGCCCCACCACCCCCGAGGGCAAAGCCATTTCCGCACTGAACGCGACAAAGCACGGCCTGACCAGTAGCCGCGTCGTCCTTCCGCACGAATCGCAGGAAGCCTACGACAAGCTCGAAGCCTCGCTCATCAACCGCTTCAAGCCAACCGACGATCTCGAAAGCGAGCTCGTCCAGGAAATGGCCGCTGCCCGCTGGCGCCTCCGCCGCATCGAATCCATGGAAGCCGCGCTCTTCAAGAAGGCGATCAAGCAGCACGAAGAAGCCGGCACGCCCGACGCCCTCGACACCGCCTACGCCGAGGTCGCCGAATCGAAGTCCTATCGCATGCTGGTCCGCCATGCCTCGCAACTCCGCCGAGCCTACGAAAAAGCCTGGAAAGAGATCCAACTCCTTCAGAGCCAACAAGAAATGGACGAAGAAAACGAACTGCAAAACGAACCCAGCGCCGCCTTCTTCAAACGCCAACTCGACGCCGTCATGAACGGGCCCATACCCGGCGCACACCTCGCCACATCCATACACAGTCCGCAACTCCGTCCGTAACCCGCTGCTATCATGTGACCGACATGGAAGTCAACACGCGCAAACATCAGCCGTTTGTTCCTGACCATATCCAAATGAAGGAGTTCACCGTCCGAGCCGTATTAATCGGACTACTGCTCAGCGTCATCCTGGGCGCCGCCAACGCATATCTCGGACTCCGCGCCGGCGTAACCATCGCCGCCACCTATCCGGCTGCTGTCATCAGCATGGCCGTCCTCCGAGTCCTCGGCAAAGGCAGCATCCTTGAAGAGAACCTCGCGCGAACCGCCGGCTCCATCGGCGAATCCATCGCAGCCGGCGCCATCTTCACTCTCCCGGCCTTCATGATCGCCGGAGCTTGGCCGTCCTTCGACTCGCCCGACGCCTACTGGAAATCGACCGTGCTGATGTTGGTCGGTGGCGTCCTCGGTGTCTTATTCGTTTCACTGATGCGACGCGTGATGGTCGAAGATCCCGAGCTGCCATTCCCCGAATCCACCGCTGCAGCCGAGATCCACAAAGCTGGACAAGCCGGAGCCACGGCTGCCAAGTATCTCTTCTATTGCATGGGCTTCGGAGCCGCTATCCAATTGCTCGCCGACTTCAGCGCCTTTCTTAAAGACAAGGACTTCCTCCTGCGCATAGGCTCACTCGGCGCAAGCGCCGTTCGCCTCGGACCACCCGGCACAGCCAACACCGTGCCCGCCGGAGGAGCCACCATCTTAGCGGCGCCCACAGTGAGCCCCGCGTACATCGGCGTCGGCTACATCATCGGCCCACGACTCGCCTCTCTCAACTTCGCAGGTGGAGTCTTCGCATGGGGAATGATGGTCCCGCTTCTCATCTATTTCCTCGGACCACAACTTCAAGCTTTCCTCCCCCCAGGCGCCTCCGAAGAAGCTGGCTGGACCGGCCAAGCCAATACCGTATGGCGCTTCATCGTCAGGCCAATCGCGGTTGGCGGCATGCTCGTCGGCGCCGCCTACACGTTGTTTCGCATGCGCAACAGTCTGTCGGCAGGCCTCGGTCGAGCGTTCTCCGAACTCAAGCAAACCGGAGCCCCCAAGAACCTCGGCCGCACCGAGCAGTACATGAGCTCCAAAGTAGTCTTCTCATGGATCGCCGTCACCACCGTGTTGATGAGCTTCCTCTACATCTATTTCACGGGCGAGATCCTCGCAGGCATCGTAGCCACGCTCGTGATGCTAATCGCAGGCTTCTTCTTCGCGACCGTTTCCGGCAGCCTCGTCGGATTCATCGGCTCGTCCAATAACCCGATCTCAGGATTAACTCTTTCCACCGTCATCATCGCCGCCTTGTTAATGGTCGGACTCGGCGTATCGGGAACGTCCGGAGTCGTCGCGATTCTCGGCGTAGCAGCAGTAGTATGCGTGTCATCCGCTGTGGCCGGTGAATTATTACAGGACTTCAAAGTCGGCTACATCCTCGGCGGTACACCAAGAACTATCCAACTCGTCGAACTCGTCGCTGTGATCGTCTCAGCGTTAGTGATGTACTTCCCTCTGCTCGTCCTGCATGTCGGCAATCTCAAGGCAGGCGGCACAGGATTTGGCGATCGTCAACTCCCTGCCCCGCAAGCGGGCCTGATGGCGTCAATCGCGCAAGGCATAGTTGGCGGCGACATGCCGTGGCCGCTAGTGGTCACCGGCATGGCGCTCGGCCTCGCGCTCATCATGGTTCAGGTGAAAAGCCCGATGTTGTTCGCCGTCGGCATGTACTTGCCGTTCCCGACAACGTTCGCGATCTTCGTCGGCGGCATCGCCAAGTGGGCGATGGAAACACTTCGCAACCGCGGCAACTTCAACGAAGCGCAACGAGCCCGTATGGAGAACATCGGCGTACTCTGCGCATCCGGCATGATCGCCGGCGAAGCGCTAGTCGGCTTGGTTATCGCCACCTTCCGCTTCTTCGATTGGCCGGTACCCGTCATTCTTCCGAACCCGTCTTTCCTGGTCGGACTCGGAGTGTTAGCGCTAATCTTATTCATCCTGATCCGTACGCCGCTCGCCAATCCCGGCGATCCCAGTGAGCCGGCGCCTCCAACGGCGATGATGTAGTCATGTCCTTGATGCAAGATATCCGCGCCTTTCCGGTAGAAAAGGGCTCGGTCGGCGTTTGGTGGTTCGGCCAGAATGGCTATATCTTCAAGTCGCCCGAAGGCACATTGCTTGGCGTGGATCTCTATCTAACAGATAGCTGCACGAAACTTCCCGAGAACATCGACTTGCGTCGCCGCGTTCCGGTGCTCATCGAACCCGAAGACCTTGACGTTGACGTCTTCTCCTGCACTCACAACCATCAGGACCACACCGATCCTGAAACCATCCGGCATCTCCGTCACAAAGACACGATGCGATTCATCGGACCACATCCGACGTGCCAAACCTACGTGCAGGAGGGTGTCGAATCCGGTCGCATCACACCATCCTGGCCCGATTGCTTCATTGAGCACAATGACATTCAGATCCACGGAACATTCGCCTTACCGACCGACACGAGCGACATCAACCACATGGGCTTTGTCGTTCAGTTTGGGAAAGGCCCAAAGATCTACATCACCGGAGACACCGATTACACGGATCTCCTTCTCGGAGTCACCAAGCACAAGCCCGATGCAGTGATCACCTGCATCAACGGAGGATTCAACAACCTATCGCATTGGGAAGCCGCCGATCTAGTCGGCAAGATCAAACCGAAGGTCGCAGTGCCGTGTCATTACGATATGTTCGCAGACAACTCCGCAGACCCTCGCCAATTCCGAGCGTCGATGCAACTCAAAGCCCAAGACGTCGCCTATCACGAGCTCAAACACGGCGAACCTTGGGTACTTTGAACAGCTATCGCGTGTAGTTCAGCTTGTAGAAGTCCTGGTATTCCCCAGACTTCACCCGCGCAACCCAATCGCGATTACGTCGATACCAGTCAACGGTCGACTGCAACCCTTCCTCGAACGGAACCTGAGCGCTCCATCCCGTCTCTTTCTCGAGCTTCTCGCTTGTCAAAGCATAGCGGCGGTCATGACCCGGTCGATCGGTGACGGTCGTCATCAGGCTAGCCGGCTTGCCGGTCGCCTTCAGAATCATCTGCACGACCTCACGATTCGGTAGCGAGCGACTGCCGCCCACGTTGTAAACTTCGCCAACGCGGCCCTTCTCGAGCACAGCGAGAATCGCGCGGCAATGATCATCAACATAAAGCCAATCCCGGACCTGCATTCCATCTCCGTAGATCGGCAGGTTTTTGTCCTCGAGCGCGTTCGAGATCATCAGCGGAATCAGCTTCTCGGGAAACTGGTACGGTCCGTAGTTATTCGAAGCTCGCGTGACAAGCACAGGAGACTTGAACGTTGTGAAGTAGGACAGCGCAAGAAGGTCCGAGCCCGCCTTCGATGCGGAGTAAGGACTGCTCGGCTTCAAAGGGTAGCTCTCGTCAGCTTCGAACGGTTCTTCAAGGCTCCCGTAGACTTCATCCGTTGAAACGTGGACATATCGCGGAACCTTACGGTTGCGGACCGCCTCCAGCAGCGTAAAGGTTCCGCGAAGATTGGTCTCAAAGGACGCGGCAGGACTCAAGATGCTTCGATCGACATGCGATTCCGCCGCAAAGTGGATGATGGCGTCAGGGCTCTCATCTTCGATGAGCGTGTTGATCAACTCCGCGTCAACGATATCGCCGCGAACAAAGCGGTAGTTGGGATTACCCGCGATCGGCTCCAGATTGTCCAGGTTGCCCGCATACGTCAGTTTGTCGAGATTGACCACTCGATGACGTCCCGTGGAAACGAGCATGCGGACGAATGCCGACCCAATAAAACCGGCTCCCCCGGTGACGATGAGCTTCATGAGTAACCCTCATGATACAATGCCCGCGCCATGAAACTGCACCGATGGAGTGAGATTCCAGTCGAGTCATTGAACCCGCTTGTTGATCGACAGGCGCTCCATTGCGACCAGATGACCATGTCGCGATTGACCTTGAAGAAGGGCGCTGTCGTGCCGCGTCACCATCACGTAAACGAACAGGTCACTACGATGGAGAAGGGCCGCCTGCGCTTCATCTTCGATGACAGCGAACTCATCGTAGAAGCGGGCGACTCGCTGCAGATCCCTTCGAACGTCCCCCACTCGGTCGAGGCCCTCGAGGACAGCGTCGCGCTCGATCTGTTCTCGCCCGTCAGGGAAGACTGGCAGCGCGGTGACGACGCTTATTTACGTCGATAGCGCCACAGAACCAGCTCATGCGGGCCCACCGACAAAACTCCACGTTTTACATCCTCAAATCGCAACGTATCGACACCCTCCAAAATCTTTACGGGAACGCCGCCGCGCACAACAAACGTACGCGAAGCAGCGCCGTTGTTCTCGGCAACGAACAGAGTCTTATCCACGACCGCTACCGCATGGACACGATGAAGAGGCACGCCGATCCTCTCCTCCGTCCACAAGAGCTTCGTGTCTGCCGGTCGCCGGAAAAGCGCTGCACGAGCGTCGGCCATATGGGCCTGCGCAACAAAAAGATCGTCCCCTAGGAAGGCGTGCGCGAGGGTAGCCGAGAACGGCTCTTCGAACCACGTGTTAATCGCGAAGATGTGCCAGGCAAGGTCAAAGCGCTCCGGACTCTGAATCCAGTAATTGCCACACACGATGTCGATGCGGCCGTCTCGATCGATATCGCGCAGTAACAGCCCCGTTTGCCGCGACGGAGTGTAGATCGAATAGATCTCGCGGAACGGCCACGGCGACTTGTCTCCACGTTCATAGAAGCGAACCTGCATATGCCGCTGAATGACGAGAACTCCCCGGCGCCCGAACAGCGTCGCCTCGATGCAGTTATGCGTGTCGAACTCGTCGTCGATTACAACCGGCGTCTGGAATGGGGGCTTGCGCCAAGTGAACTTCCCAAGTTCTTGCCCACCTTCCTTTCCGACGAACTCCTGCGCTCCATCGCCGTCTAGATCCACGAGACAACCACCTTCTCCAAAGGCTCCGGAAGCCACCTCGCTGCGCTTCAAATCCGGGAGCGTCCAAGCGTAAAGACCGTCACCCCAAGTCAATACACGCCCATCGCCGAGAAGCGCGGCGCCGCTGATCTTCTGCGGCGACGAGACGCGATTTAAGATCTCCGCCGTCTGCGCTTGCGCGGGTCCACAAGCCAGCGCCACAAAGCACGCAAGTCCTCGCATTCGGTGCTATTCTAAGCCCTTAATGCAGGAGCTTCGAGAGTTACTGCAAGGCGGCCCGGGGGACCCGGCGTTGGATTTGGCAGTGCTGCAAATTGCCACCATCGAATACCCGGAGCTCGCCCCCGAATCCTTGGTGGAGATCCTGGACTCCTATGGCCGGGAGTTGAGCCAGCGCCTCAACCCGTCCGCGGACGGCGAAGAGTTCATTCACTCAATGAATGAGTACCTCTTCGAAGAGCTCGGCTTCCAAGGCAATCAGCAGGAGTACTATCATCCTGCCAATAGCTGCCTCAACGAAGTTCTGACGAAGCGCATTGGCATCCCGATCACGCTATCTGTCGTATATATGGAGATCGCCCGGCGCGTCGGTCGCACCGTTCACGGCATCGGCCTGCCCGGCCACTTCATCGTCCAGTATGAGGATGCCGAAGTAACGGCGTTCATAGATCCTTTTCATTCCGGACGCTTGCTCTTCGACACCGAGTGTTACGATCTCGCCAAAGAGATCACTGGGCTCGACATCGCCGCCGACGCTAACGTCTTGCGGCCCGTATCGAAGCGTCACATCGTCATCCGCATGTTGAACAATCTTCGGTCGGTATACTTCCAGCGCCACGAACCGCTAAAGGCGATCGAGGTACTGAATTTGTTAATCGAAGCCGACCCCGGTTCACCGGACGAGTACAAGCAGCGTGGAGTCTGTCTCGCGCAGGCGAACCGCTTCGATCAGGCGCGTGCCGACCTCGAAATGTATCTAAGGCTATCGCCGGATGCCCCGGATCGCGGCCCAGTCGCTCAGCAGATCGAGCGCATCACGAAATATCTTGCAGCGAAGGCTTAGCAGACATAGCCGGCTCGAAGCGCCTCCCTGGAAGCGTGAACCATTCTTAATCCCCAAGTCTCCCGAAATCTGTAGCTTACGCGTAACGCCGGTATCGTCGCAGGCGTCGTTTCTGGTGTCTACAGGCTCGACGCGGTTTGCAGGAACAGGCGCTTTGGCGAAAAGTATGATGGGGTTTGCCTGCACGAATTGCTAGACTAACAGGTACTGGGTTTACAGGAGCATAATCGGGAATGAAAAAGACTTTAACCTTGGTTTTCGCCACGGTGACCACGGCAGCGTTGCTCACGGCGCAGGACGACAAGGCCGGCGACGCGGCGAAAGGCAAAGAGACTTTCGAGCAGTGCGGCGCCTGCCATAACACCGATACCGACGAAAAGAAAATGGGTCCTTCTTTGAAGGGTCTTTACAAAAGAGGAAAGCTGACGAACGGCAAGAAGGTGACCGACGCCTCTGTGCTGGACATTATTAACAAGGGCGGAAACGGCATGCCCCCGTACGAGGAATTGCTGAGCGCCGAAGAAAAAGCCAACGTTATCGCCTACGTGAAGACCCTCTAAATCTTCCGGAAAGTTGACGACTGTCCGGTGGGACGATACAGTGGTTACTGTTGTCCCGCCGGTAGCCCGGTCAGCCTCCCAATCGTCCCCATCGTCTAGAGGCCTAGGACATCGCCCTTTCACGGCGGTAACGGGGGTTCGAATCCCCCTGGGGACGCCATCT
>Ga0190275_10002400_pt1 | contig 13469 bp, 15 predicted proteins | sample Popmic550T_FD_133745 | JGI IMG/M metagenome (GOLD analysis project Ga0190275, IMG submission 133745) | Populus adjacent soil microbial communities from riparian zone of Yellowstone River, Montana, USA - 550 T | ecosystem: Environmental > Terrestrial > Soil > Riparian zone > Trees stand | place... | reverse complement strand
CCTCGCCAACCCCTACATCGCGGCCGAGCGCGGCTACATCGACGCCGTGATCAAGCCGAGCGAGACCCGCGCCGAGATCGTCCGCGCCCTCCGCCTGCTGCGTACCAAGCGCGACACCCTCCCGCCCAAGAAGCACGGCAACATCCCGCTGTGATCGGAGCCCGCCATGACTGACCCCGTACTACGCATCGTCAAGGGCGACCCGACCCCCGAGGAGCTGGCCGCCCTCCTCGCCGTCGTCTCCGCCCGCGCAGCCGCCACCCCGGCCCCGCCGACAGACACCGACCGCGCCAGCAACTGGGCGACCTACTGGCGCAACCGCACCCGCCCCCTCCACCCGGGCCCCAACGCCTGGCGCGCGAGCGCCCACCCGTAAACCCTCAGTTGGCCGAGCGGCGGAAGCGGATCAGCGGGTAGATCGGTACTGCGGTGTTGCCGCGGGGTGGGCCGGGGAAGGTTGTGGCGCCATCCAGGTAGAGGCCGTACTGCGCTGCCCGCGCGACCAGCAGGGCCAGGGCGTCTTGTGAGCGCTGGTCGCCGGCAGTGCGGCCGGCGGCGTAGCGGCTCGACTCGGGCTTCTCCGTGGTGGTGATGAAAACGCCGTCGGGGCGTAGTACTCGGGAGACCTCGGCCAGGACCTTGTCGCTGTCTTCGACGAGGTGGAGGAGCCAGATCGCCAGTACCGCGTCGCAGCGGCGGTCGGCGATGGGGAGCTGGGTGGCGTCCGCGGTGGCTAGATGGCCGGGGAGGCGGATGCGGGCGTGGTGGAGCATCGCGGGCGAGAGGTCGAGGCCGTGCACTAGGTTGCCTTGGGCAACCAGCTCGGCGGAGACCAGGCCGGTCCCGACGCCCAGCTCGAGGACTCGGCCGCCCTTGGGGAGCAGCTCTTGGATCGCCTCGGCCGCGGCTTGGGCGCGCTGGGAGCCACCGCGCGTTTCGTCGTACTGGGCCGCTTCGGCTTCGTCGTAACGGTACTGGCGCCTGGCCGGCCACAAGGACGGCCAGGCGATGCCGACCTCGGCGAGCATCCGGCGGACCAACGGGAGCGAGATGCCGACGACGTTGTGGTAGTCGCCTTCGAGGCCGGCCACGAACGGGCCGCCGAGACCGTCGACGGTGAACGAGCCGGCCACGACCAGCGGTTCACCGGTCGCGACGTACGCGTCGATCTCGGCGTCGGTGAGGTCAGCGAAGTGGACCGTGGTGGAGGCGAGTTCGCGGATCTCCTGCCGGGTCCGGGTGTCGAACAGGCAGTGGCCGGTGTGCAGGATGCCGGAGCGGCCGCTCATCATCCGGAGCCGCTCGCGGGCGATCTCCGGCGTACCGGGTTTGCCGTAAGCGATGCCGTCGAGCTCCAGTACCGAGTCGCAGCCGAGCACGGTCGCGTGATCGGTGAGGGTGGCAACGACCGCCCGGGCCTTGAGCGTCGCCAGCGTGCGGGCCAGCTCGCCAGGGCTTTCGGCGGTGATGTCGTCCTCGTCGACGCCGGAGACGATCACCTCGGGCTCGACACCTGCGTTGCGCAGGGTCTTCAGCCGGGCCGGTGATGCCGACGCGAGGACAAAACGAGGAGTCTCCACAGTGACATTCACGGGGGCGCTCACAGCTTGGCGAGGGCGCGGCGGAGCGGGTCCAGACCGATCGAGCCCAGGTTCAGCGCGGCGGTGTGGAACTCCCGCAGGTCGAAGGCACCACCCAGGCGCAGCTTGGCCTCGTCCCGCGCCTGCAGCCAGATCCGCTCGCCGACCTTGTACGACGGCGCCTGCCCGGGCCAACCGAGGTACCGGTTCAGCTCGGCGCGGAGGAACTCGGTCTCCATCCGCGAGTGCGCCCGCAGGAACTCGAATCCGAGCTCGGCGTTCCACCGCTCGCCCGGCCGCCAGCCGAACGGGTTGTCAGCCGGGATCTCCAGCTCCAGGTGCATCCCGATGTCGATGATCACCCGGGCCGCGCGGAAGGCCTGCGCGTCGAGCATGCCGAGCCGGGCGCCGGGCTCCTCGAGGTACCCGAGCTCCTCCATCAGGCGTTCGGCGTACAGGGCCCAGCCTTCGCCGTGGCCGGAGACCCAGCAGCCGACGCGCTGCCAGCGGTTCAGCAGGTCGGTACGGAGCATCGTCTGGGCGACCTGGAGGTGATGTCCGGGCACGCCTTCGTGGTAGACGGTGGTGACCTCGCGCCAGGTGGCGAAGTCCTCGACACCGGCGGGCACGGCCCACCACATCTGTCCCGGCCGGGTGATCAGGTCCTCGCTCGGCGGCGTGTAGTAGATCGAGCCGTCCGAGGTCGGTGCGATCTCGCAGTCGATTCGCCGGATGGAGTCCGGGATCTCGAAGTGCCGGCCGGCCAGCTCCCCGACCGCGGCGTCGGCGAGCTGCTGCATCCAGTCCCGGAACGCCTCTTTGCCGTGGATCATCCGCGCCGGGTCGTTGTCGAGCAGTTCGGCGACGGCCTCGATACTGCGGTCGCCGCCGTTGAGCGCGGCCGCGATGGTCTGCATCTCGCTCTCGATCCGGCCCAGCTCGTACCAGCCCCAGGCGTAGGTCTCTTCGAGGTCGACGGTGGCGCCGAGGAAGTCACGCGAGGCGAGCTCGTAAACCTCCCGGCCGCATGCGTCCCGACTCGGGGCCTGCGGCAACAGGTCGGAGGTCAGCCACTGGCCGAGCTGGTCATACGCCTTGCGCGCCGAAGCGGCAGCCGCCTCGACCGCGGCCTTGACGGGACTCTCGGGAGCCCTCGCGGCCAGCCCGGCGAAGAAGTCGTCGCCCTCGGCACCGGTCCAGCTGGCGATCCGCTCGGCCAGCACGCTGACCTGGCGCGCCGCGGACACGCGCCCGGCGGCTGCCTGCTCGACCAGGCTTTCGCGGATGCCGTCGAGCGTCGTACCGACCAGGTTCAGCCGGATCGCGATGGTCTCCCAGTCGTCCTGCGTTGCGGTCGGCATCAGATCGAAGACCTGGCGGATGTCGGTCGGCACGGAGGCGACCGCGTTCAGCTGGCTCTGCGGTACGCCGGCCTCGTACGCCTCGAGTTCGAGCCCGAGGCGCTCCAGCAGCGCCTCCCGGGCGACCTCTTCACGCGGCGAGGAGACCTGTACTGCGGACGCTTCCGCGATCGTCCGGCGGTTCAGCTCCATCAGCGCCTCGTACCCAGCGGGTGACAGGTCCGGCAACCGGTGGTCGTGGCCCTGGATCCCCATGAAGGTCGCCGAGGCCGGCGACAGCTCGACATAGGCCTCCAGGAACGCCTCGGAGATCTGGTCGATCGGGCTGTTCGGTGGGGTCGCGTCCGTCACCAGGCCGACACTACCTCGCGGCTGATCCCCAGAGGCCGGTACTGTGGCGCTCTCTCGCCAGTAAAGACTCTGGCGTCGGTGAAAAGGACACGGGGTTGACGCAGCCGCCATACGGTCAGCAGCCGAGCGGGCCCTACCCGCCAAACCAGCAGCAGCCATACCAGCCGCAGTACCAGCCACCCCAGCAGCCGCAGTACCAGCAGCAGCCGCCGCATCAGCCGCCCTATCAGTACGGGCCGCCGTCGATGGCGCCGCAGCAGGGGCCGGGGTTCGGCTGGGGACCGCAGTTCGCCCCGCCGCCTGGTCCTGGTGGGCCGCAGGGGTATCCGCCCGGGCCTGGTGGGTATCCGCCCGGGCCGGGCTGGCAGCAGCAACTCCCGCCGCGGAAGAAGTCCAAGGCGCCGCTGTTCGCGATCCTGGGCCTCGTCTTCGTCGCCGTGGCCGGCCTCTGGGTCTTCGGCGTGATCAAGAAGAACGCCGACAACAACTACACCCGGCCGTCGACGACCGAGCCGTCCAACCGGGCGACCCAGCCGACCACCGAGCCGACCGGATCGACGCAGCCCACCGAGGTACCGACGACGACCGAGCCGACCAGTACGGCGACGTCCAAGCCGACGCAGTCCGGGGCGTCGGACCTCAACATCCTGGCCAAGAACCCTCTCTACAAGACCGGCCAGATGCGCTCGGTGGGCTGTAAGGAGCCGACCGTCAAGCCGAACACGGCTGCCAACGCCGCCCGGTACTGGGCCGCGGTCAAGCCCTGCCTGGAGCGCTCGTGGGCGCGCCAGATCGCGCTGGCCGGCTACAAGTTCAGGGCGCCGGGGATGCTCTACTGGTCCGGCGTCAGCGTGAGCAACCCGTGTGGCGCCGGCGCCGTCAATGTCCCGTTCTACTGCTCGACCAACCACATGATGTACATGAAGGTCGACAACTTCGTGAAGGTGTACAACCAGTACCCGGGCGCGGAGGACAAGGCCTACGCGCGGATGTGGTACTCCCGGTCGATCGCCCACGAGTACGGGCACGCCATGCAGTCCGTGACCGGCATCCTCGAGGCGTCGTACCGGGTCAAGTACGAACTGCCCGACTCCGAGTCGCGGTTGCGCCAGACCCGGCGGATGGAATTGCAGGCCAACTGTCTGGCCGGCGTCTTCCTGGGCGCCAACAAGAACAGCTACCCGGTCAACGGACTGATGCTGAAGGTCTGGAACAAGTGGGTCGTCACGTCCGGTGACAAGCCGGAGCAGGGCACCCACGGCAGCAAGGCGAGTCAGGCGTTCTTCATGGGCCGCTCATTCGTCACCGCCAACCCGGCGAGCTGCAACACCTTCGCGGCATCCCCACGCAACGTCAGTTAGGGCTCGCGGCGAGCCACCGGTACGTCGTACAGTGCGTCGAACAACCCGGTGGGTGTGCTGCTGCTGCGGCACCGGAATACGCAGCAGCGGTGCACCCGTCGCTAGGCCGTCTTGGCGTCCAGCAACTGCAGTAGGTCGTGGGCGGCCAGCTCGATCTCCTTGTGCCGCCACTCGGACGCGCGATAGACGCAGGCGATCAGCCCGGTCCGGTGCAGCCGCCGCAGATCGCCGTACACGAAGCCGAAGCGGGCCTTGGTCTCATCGCCGGGCCCGACGGTCAGCCCGAGATGCCACTGCCCGTACTCGTCCCACGAGTGCGACTCGAGATACTTGTTCTGCTCCTCGGCCCGCGGCTGGACCTCGCCCCAGTCGCTGTCCAGCACGTACTGGCGGCTCTCGATCAGCCGCTTCGCATACTCCACCGCCTGCTTGTTGACCTCGTACTTCGCCATGCCACTCAAGTGCCCAGAACGAGGATCTCGACGCGCTAGGAGCGGGATTCGGGCGCGACCTGGCGCCAGGAGTCGAGCAGGATGTCGTGGAGTTCGGCGGCGTCTTCGAGAGCGGACAGGCGGGCGCGGACCCAGCTGGAGCCGGCTTCGTGGGGTGGTACCCAGAACTTCTCTGGTTCGGCGGCGATCAGTTCGGTGCGCTCGTGGCGGGGGCAACGGACGGCGAACGAGGCCTGGTCGTCGGGAATGGTGAGAAACATCCGGCCCGCGACATCGAAGGTCGGATGCCCCCAGCGCTCCTTCTCCACCACGTCAGGGAAGGACAGCGCGATCCTGCGTACCTCGTCTGCGTCAAGCACGACGACACACTAATGGCCACGGCGGCCAGGGAGCAGCAGTGCGAGTACTGCGCCGACAGCCACGATCGCGGCGCCTACCCAGACAGCCGGTACCAGGCCGTCGACGTACTCCGTGGGGCTGGCGTAGGAGCCGGCGGAGGCGAAGACGGACGCCAGGACGGCGACTCCCATCGCTACGCCCACCTCGCGGATCGTACTGTTCGTGCCGGACGCGACACCCCGGTCGGCGTCACTGAAGCTCGCCATCACGATGCTGGCCGAGGGAGCGAAAGTGAGCCCCATCCCGATCCCGGCGAGGACGAACGGAGCGACGTACGAGGTGTAGCCGACGTCAACCGTGGTGATCAGCGCGATCCACCCCAGTGCCGTGGCCAGGAGGACCTGGCCGGTGGCGATCAGGGCCCTGGCACCGACGCGGTCGAGGACCAGGCCGGCCAGCGGAGCGATCACCATCGGCGCCAACGTCCAGGGCAGGGTCCTCAGGCCCGACTGCAGCGGCGTGTAGCCCTGTACGACCTGGAAGAACTGCGCCAGCAGGAAGACCGAGCCGAAGACGCCGACAGAGAAGGTGAAGGCGGTGAAGTTGACGACACTGAAGGCCCTGGTCCGGAACAACCGCAGCGGAAGCATCGGAGCCGGCGCCCGGTGTTCCCAGACGATGAAGGCGACCAGCAGCGCGCCACCACCGATCAGCGCGGTCAGGATCCGGCCTGACGCCCAGCCGTCGTCAGCGCCGTGCACCACGCCCCAGACGATGGCGAGCACACTGCTCGCGGACAGCACCAGGCCGAGCAGGTCGAGTTTCGGGCTGCCACCGCGAGACTCGGTCAGTACTCGCGCGGCGAGCGGGATCGCGATCAGGCCGATCGGCACGTTCAGCCAGAAGATCCACTGCCAGTTGATGCCGTCGACCACCGCTCCACCAACGACCGGGCCGACCGCGACCCCGAGGCCGGAGATCCCGCCCCAGATACCGATCGCGGCGCTGCGCTGACGAGCCGGGACCGCCGCCGCGAGCAACGTGAGCGACAGCGGCATCACCGCGGCGGCCCCGATGCCCTGGATCGTCCGGGCGCCGATCAGCATCCATGGTTCGGTGGCCAGCGCGCAGGCCGCCGAGGCGAGCGTGAACAGCGCGATACCGGCCAGGAAGATCCGGCGCCGGCCGAGCCGGTCACCGATCGCCGACGCGGTCAGCAGCAGCGCGGCGAAGGACAGCGTGTAGGCGTTGATGAACCACTGCAGGTCGGTCAGCGAGGCGCCCAGCTCGGCCTTGATCACCGGCAGCGCGTTCGTCACCACCAGGTTGTCCAGCGTCACCATGAAGACCGGAATGCCCGCCACGGCGAGCAGGGTCCCCAGCGAGCGCCGGACGGCGGGCTCGTCGGCGGGCTTGTCTTCAGGCGCCCGGCCGGCCGGGTCGAGGGCGGTCGTGGTCATGCCAACTCCTTGTTGTTATCGACTGATAACTTACGTTGCGAACAAGGTATGCATTGACTGATAATATGTCAATCGATCAAGGAGAGGGACCGATGACAAAAACCAGGCTGACCGCGGCGGAGCGCAGTGAAGAGGTCCTGCAGGCCGCGGTGGTGGCATTCGGCGCCAACGGCTACGCCGGGACGAAGACCGACGAGATCGCCCGCCTGGCCGGGGTGTCCCAGCCCTATGTCATCCGGCTGTTCGGTACCAAGCAGCAGCTGTTCCTGGCCGCCACCAATCGGGTCAGCGACCGGATCGAGGAGTCCTTCCGGCGGGCGGGCGCACGGGAAGGCACGCTGGCGAGCCTCGGCGAGTCCTACAACGAGCTGATCCCCGAGCGCGAGCTGCTGGTGGTCCTGCTGCACGGCTTCGCGGCCAGCAACGACCCGGTGATCGGCGAGACCGTCCGGGAGCGCTTCGGCCGGATCCACCGGCTTGTCGGCGAACTCAGCGGCGCGACCCCGGAGGAGGTCACCCAGTTCATGGCGACCGGCATGCTGCTCACCGTGATGGCCGCGATGCAGGTGACCGGCCCCAACCCGGTCTCCTGCACCTGGGCCACGGAACTGCTCGGCAGCCTCAGCCCCGGGGACTAGTCGGACTGCCCTATCGACTGGCCGGAGGCGAACCAGATCGCTGCCGTCGCAGCGGTCAGCGCGGCGACCGTGATCACGAGCGAGCCCGGCACTTCGGCATCCCGTACCAGCGCGGCGGCCACCGCGGCCACTGGACCGAGCAACCCTGCGATCGTTGCTGGAAGCAACCACCGGCGCAGTGCCTGGCGCCCGGCCACGGCATAGGACGGCAGCTGGCCGGCGAAGGCCGACGCCAGATGCACCACCAGCAAGGCGATTCCGGTCAGTACGAGGGTCACACTCAGGTCATTGGGAGCCCGCATCAGCCAGCCCAGGCAGACGACGACCAGGAACAGCACCGCGGCCAAGGAGTCGGGCAGCATCACGCAGGCGACCAGCAGGAACGCCCCGGCGACCGCGATCGCGTCCATCTGATCCCAAGGCTGTAGACCGGGCAGCACTAGGGCCACCACTCCGGCCACGGCGATCGCCGATCGCGCGGCCCAGTGCGCGGAACTCATCGCCTGGAGCTGCGCCAGCCATTGGCTGATCTTGTCCGAGGTGCTCATGACCGCATCCTCGGCGCAGCGGACACGCGCGCGGCGTCCCGCAGTACTTCGTCCAGCGTCCCCGCACCACGCCAGCCGACGGTCGGTACGCCGAGGTCGCCGAGCCGGTCGAGTTCCGCGCGCCGTTCGAGCAGCCGGAGCCGCCAGGCCAGCGGCCAGGCCTTCGCGTCGTGCAGCTCGAGATCGATGATGTCGGCAACGTCCGGCGGCAGTGTGTCGACGGCGATCACCGTGCAGCCCGAGTGGACCAGCGTGACGATGTAGCCGAGGATCCCCTGGTGCAGCAGGGGGCTCAGCACGAGCACCAGGCTGTCCGAGCGGATGCGGTGCCGTCTGGCGAGCTGGCTCTCGTCCTGCTGGCGGCCCCGGCGATCGGCGTGCACCAGTACGTCGAGGATCCGGCGCAGATGGGCCCGGCCGCTCCCGGCCCGCACGCCGCCGGCCGCAGTACCGGTGTCGATCAGGCGGACCCGGTCGCCGTGTCGCAGGTAGTGCTCGGCAATGGAGGCTGCGGCGCGGACTGCTGTGTCCAGGCTGCTCGACCGGCCGTCGATGCCTTCACTGATGCCGACCTCCGTGCCCGTGTCGAGCAGGATGACGACCTCGGTGTCGCGGTCGGACCAGGTCGACGTGACGTGCAGTTCGCGGGTCCGGGCCGACACCTTCCAGTTGATCCGGCGCAACCTGTCGCCGGTACGGAATGGTCTGACCCCTGCCAGCTCAGTACCCTCGCCAGGCCGCCTGGACCTGTGCAGCCCGACCAGGCCGGCCGGACGCGGTACTGCGTCAACTGCCTCGAAGCCGTCGCGCAGTGGCAGGGTGCTGACGGCTAGAGCCTCCGCAGACGTGACCTTGGCCCGGTAGCCGCCCAGGACGGAGGTGGCGATCACTGTCGGGTGTTCTAGTTGCCTGAGGCCCCAGCGCTCAGAGCGCACGCCGACCTCGACAGTCACAGCGCCGTTGGCCACCGACTCGGCTACAGCGGCCTGCGGCGGGTCGTAGCGGAACCACGGCGTCCGGACCAGGGACGCGACCACTAGATCGATGTCTGGGTCCAGTGCCTCCGACACCGTCAGCCGGTAGGTCGTTGCCTGGCCTTCGAACAGTACGTCGGCATCCAGCTCGGTCTTGAGCACTGGCTTCTCACGGGGACGCAGGTAGCGTCCCCAGGCCGCCACGAAGGCCAGCGGGAGGCCGAGCACCGCCATGTCTGGCCTGCGAGCCAGCACAGCGATCAGCAGCAGAGCGGCAGCTACGGAGACCGCTCTGACCTGCGCGTGTGTCGGCCGCCAAGTCACTGCCGGGCGCCCGCGACGGTCGGCGGCGCAGGGACCGAGCCCAGCACAGTACGGACGACAGTGGCACCAGTCACCTCGTGCAGCCACAGCTCAGGCCGCACAGTGATCCGGTGAGCCAGTGCAGGGATCGCAACCGCCTTCACGTCCTCCGGTACTACGTAGTCGCGCCCCTGGATGACGGCGTACGAGCGAGCCGAGAGCAGTAGGGCCAGCGAGCCACGAGGTGAGGCGCCTACGAGTACCTGGGAGTCGCGGCGGGTCGCAGCGGCGAGCTCCACGCAGTACCGGCCGACAGTGTCGTCGACAGTGACGGTCTCGATCGCCTGTTGTGCAGCGAGCAGCCCGGCTGCGTCTGTGACCGCCTCGACCGTCTGGTCCTCCGAACGGCGACTCATCCTGCGCTGCAGCACCTCCCACTCCTCGGCGGCAGTCGGGTAGCCGAAAGCGATCCGGAGCATGAACCGGTCGAGCTGCGCCTCGGGAAGCGGGTAGGTGCCTTCGTACTCGACCGGGTTCGCCGTCGCGAGCACGTGGAACGGTACGGGCAGTGGGAAGGTCTCGCCCTCGACCGTCACCTGGTGCTCCTGCATGGACTCCAGCAGCGCGGCCTGGGTCTTCGGTGGCGTCCGGTTGATCTCGTCGGCCAGCAGCAGTCCGGTGAAGATCGGGCCGGGCCGGAACACGAACTGCGAGTCACGCTGGTCGTACACGAAGGCACCGGTGACATCGGAGGGCAGCAGGTCCGGGGTGAACTGGACCCGGCGGAACTCCAGCCCGAGCGCCTGCGCGAACGACCGCGCCGCCAGCGTCTTGGCCAGGCCCGGGTAGTCCTCCAGCAGGACGTGGCCGCCCGCCAGGATCCCGGCCAGGACCAGCTCCAGCGCGTCGCCCTTGCCGACCACCGCCTCGCCGACCCGGTCCAGCACCTTCCGGCTCAACGCCGACACCTCGCCGAGGCTCAGCTCATCAGTCACGGGTTCCTCACAGCTTCTCGATGGTCTGGACAGCCAACTCGATCTCCGCGAACGTCGCGGTCCGTGGTTCCGTACCGGTGATCAGTTCCCAGAGCTGCTCGCCGGCCACCTCCCGGGCCCGCTCGGGTTCCAGCTCCGGGTCGTTGCCGTGCCGGTGTACCAGCCTGTCCCGGGTCAGCTCCAGCAGCAGCGGCCGGATCCGGCGGGTGAACGTCATCGATCCCTGGCCGGCTCTGCGCTCCCGATCGGACTCCTGCACCCAGGTCGCGAGGAACTGGGTCCGGTTGTCGCTGTTGCGGCCGCGCAGGGCCGTCAGCCTCTCGTCGTACCGGGAGGGCCAGTCAGTCTCCAGTACCTGCGGGGTGATCAGCCGGACCGCCACCGACCCGAAGGCGATCGCGAGGCCCATCGCGACGAACCACAGCGGCCGCGGCTGGGTCCCGGCGAGCCCGAAGCCCGCTACTAGCAACAGGCTGCCGACGACCGCTAGCAGCAGGTGCTGGACGACCAACCTGTTCACCGACCTCATGGGGCGTCCTTTTCCGGCTGGGCAGGCTGGGCTGGCTGGGCGCGCGCCATTGCCGCCATCAGCTCGTCCCGGAGCCGGACCAGGGCGGCCCGCGCCTGAGTACGGGCCGCTTCGCTCGAGCCATGCGTGCTGTACCGCGCCTCGCGGTACAGCTGCGCCAGCCGGAGCAGCTCGGACTCGGAGATGCCGCCGACACCGAGCACCCGGACCGTGAACTCGGCTGGAGTCTCGGATGCTTGCCGAGGGACTCCTGCCGATGCTGCCGCGTCCTCTAGCGCCACCCAGCAGGCGATGACGCCATCGGTCGCCGTACCGGAGTCGACTGCTGCCAGGCCCGACTCGACCGCGTCGGCGAGCCGGTCGACCTTCATCCGCTCCCAGCCGTCGTCACCACGCTCGGGCACCGGCAGCTCGACCCGATTGAGCATCCGGTAGAGCGCCCGGAGCAGCAACAGCACGAGGAGCGTCGCTACGGTCCAGAACAAGGCCTGCCACAGCGCCTGGACCCAGTCCGGCAGCTCGAACGGTTCGCCTTCTCTCAGCCGCGAGGGCGGCGTCCCCATCGAAGGCGCGATCTCGGTCGGCGTCGGGGTAACAACCTCCCGCGGCGACGCCGAGGCCGTGCTCTCGCTGTACGGCCGGACACTGCCGCCCGCGGACGCCAGCACCACTAGGGCGACCGCGGAGACTCCCAGCATCAAGACAACAGCCACCGCCAACGCACTACGACGCCTCGGCTGCATCCGGGAAGACTAGCTCGGTACTGGATCAGAACCCTGTGTCTAGCCAGGGCACTCGGTGCGAGAGGAAGGCCCTTGAGGTCGCGGCCAGCGCTCCTTCGGTCCGCTCGTCGACCAGACCGGCCGCGCCTAGGAGTGCGAGGGACGGGCGGCCCAGGTACGCCGTACCGAGTTCGCGAACGCCGAGCACGAGGTCCGGCGTACGGTCGGTCTTCTCGCAGGTTGCACCTTGAGGACCACCGGCCAGGTGCCAGGAGCCGGCGTTCCAGGGGAGGAAGTCATCTTCGATGCCCAGGACAACGTCGAGCTCCTCGGCGTACGTCCGCGCCGCCAGCGCCTTGCCGACGTCGGCCAGCCGGGCCCACAACCCGTCCAGCGTTGTCGCGCGGGCGGCGCGCGGGTCCACCAGGAGGGACAGCAGCGGGTCATCGGACGGCAGATGCTCGTACTTCGTTTCGCCGAGCAGGTCCGGGTCGAGCAGCAGTTGCCAGAGCGCGGCATGGGCAGCTAGGTCCCGCGAGTGGACCCGCGCGACGTCGACGAACCCCTTGTCGGTACGCCGAGTGCGGTAGTGCGCGTAGCCGACCAGCTCCCCGTCTCGCTCGGCCAGCACGCAGCGCAACGGCGAGGCGCCCTGGAGAGCGGTCGTCACGTTGTCGTGCGTCACGTAGTACTGGAAACCCTCGCCGTGGTGAATCATCCCGGGGCGGCTCAGCGCCTCCTCGTTGTGGAGGGCGGTGGTGCGCGCGAGCGACTCCTGCGGGTCGGCGAACCGGACCTGTACGTCCTCGATGCCGGCGACCTTGCGCAGCTCCCGCGAGGCCCGCGCGATAGTGACTTGCTGATGATCCGAGGCCAGCCCGTAGCCGAACCGCCCGTAGATCACGGGCTCGCTGGCGGTCAGTACGGCGAGTGGCTCGGTGCCACCTTCGTACAGATCGGTCAGCTGCCGCCGCATCAGGTCCCGCAGAATCCCCCGCCGCCGATGCGTCGAAACCACTCCCACCAGCGTCACGCCAGCGGCCGGCACCTGGCCACCCGGCACCGACAGCAAATGCCCGAACGCGCCCGTATGCCCGACCACGTCCTTGCCGTCGAGAGCAACAATGCTCCGCTCCGGCTCCCAAACCCTGCGCTCAGTCTCCAACTGAGCCTCACTCCAAGGCGCGGAGAACGCCAACTCCACCATCCCCCGCAGTTCATCCCACTCCCCAGCAAACCGCCCAATCCCGATCGTCGTCATACCCCTTACCTACCAGAGCCCCTGGCTCGGCTGCTGAGGTTTTCCTCCCCCACGCGGCTCCTCCGTCGCCGCTCCCGCCCAGCGCCGGCCGGCTGTCCCCTGGCCGGCCGGCGCTTCCAGCTACCCGAGCAGGCGTCGGGTAGTGGTGTGGAGGGAGCGGAACTGTCAGAGGGTGATTGACCAGTTGGTGAGGGTTCCGGTGTCGCCGGGGCCGTTGTCGCCGATGCGTAGGGTCCAGGTGCCGGCGGCGTTCTCTGTACTCGTCGGGGTGACGTTGTAGATCTTGCTGGCCGGCAACGGGTGGCAGGTGGCGCCGCCGTAGCGCTGCAGGTAGTACCAGCGGCCGCTCGGTGAGACCAGGCTGATGTTCAGATCCTCGAGGCAGGTGTGGTTGCCCTCCACGGTCACCTTGATCGGATTCGCGGGCCGGCCGGGTGCCGTCGAGCGGATCGGGCTGATCGTGGTCTGGAAGTCGCGGATCGGATAGTCGGTGCCGTTGGCAAACGTCCGGGTACCACCCGGGTCACCCGGCTGAGTCCGCGCAGTCACGGCCGGGCTGGCCTTCGACTGGTTGCCTGCGGCATCTTTCGCCTGG
>Ga0190275_10002399_pt1 | contig 13470 bp, 13 predicted proteins | sample Popmic550T_FD_133745 | JGI IMG/M metagenome (GOLD analysis project Ga0190275, IMG submission 133745) | Populus adjacent soil microbial communities from riparian zone of Yellowstone River, Montana, USA - 550 T | ecosystem: Environmental > Terrestrial > Soil > Riparian zone > Trees stand | place... | reverse complement strand
TCCAGGTTGTCAGGCATCACGCACTTGTAGACCCAGGCACTTGCGTAGTCTCGCCTTAGCCTTAGCGCCTCCTCGTAGGCAACTAGCGCCTCCTCATAGCGACCCAGGTTGCCCAGCGCCAGGCCCTTACTGTACCAGACCGTCGGATTGGTCGCTTCCATCCTGAGTGCTTTCTCGAAAAGGTCTATCGCCTCCTCAAAGTGACCTAATCTGCCCAACGCCCTGCCCTTGTTGGACAAGGCCTCTGGGTAGTCTTGCCTTAGCCTTAGCGCCTCCTCGAAGGCGCCTAGCGCCTCCTCGTAGCGGGCCGATTCGCCCGAGGAATCGCCAAGGTTGCCCAGCGCCAGGCCCTTGTTGAACCAGGCCTCTGGGTAGTCTTGCCTTAGCCTTAGCGCCTCCTCGTAGGCACCTAGCGCTTCCTCATACGAGCCCTCTGCAGCTAGTATGGTACCCTTTTCATTTAGGGCCTCGCTTATGGTACGGTTGTACGCTTCTATCACCTAGGTCTCCTCATTGCCTGCTGCTAATAAACGCTCCAGATTGATATTTCTAAAACAGCGCATCCCTCTTAAACGCCTCGTTGAAAGCTGCCCGCGCCTCGTCGCGATCTTTCCACGTAATTAGCAATATTAGACCCTTGCTGTACCAAGCTAGAGGATAATCGGACCTGAGCCTCAGTGCTTCTTCGAAGGCTTCTAGCGCTTCCTCGAAGCGACCCACGCTGCTCAACACCACGCCCTTGTTGAACCAGGCCTCAGGGAAATCGGGTCTTAGCCCGAGCGCCTCCTCATAAGCCCCTATCGCTTCCTCACACGAGCCTTCCATAGCTAAGTAGTTACCCCTCTGCTTTTGGGCGTCGATTATCGTCTGGTTAAGGGTCTGGATTGTTTCTGTGTGCTGGCCTGAGTCGGCCCGACCGTTCTCGTTGCGATCTTCTCCTTCAAGCTCAAACTGTGGATCACGCTGATCACCTAGCGATCGCGAAGCCGCGTCTTTCGTATATCGGCCACTCGCCTCCGAAGCCTTTACCGTGCTCTTCGAGCTTGTCTCGCCTGCTTGCTTTTCAGCTACACCTCTCTCTTCCGCACGTGCAGGCTCTCGTTCACGTTCGCTCAATAGGCTATCAACCGAAGTCGCAATGCCTTTGGCTACATCATACCAAGCATAATCTTCGGAATCCCAAGCGGAGCTGCCGACTGGCTCACCTTTCGAGGGAAGCGCTTGGAGTTTTCCGAAGGGTGTGTCTTCCCAACCATAGATAGGACGAACGATAACAGGGATAACACGTGCTTCGTCTTGATCATGCCTTTTTATTGCTCGTTCCATCTCTTTCCTATAAGCATAATCTGAAGCCATGAAATCGGGACTGACGAGAAGAAGGATTATGTCAGAGCCATCAAGGTTCTCATAGATCTGTTTCTCCCACTCCTGGCCAGGAACAATCTTGCCATCATACCAAGCCTGGATAGTTTTCTTTTGCGTGAGAGTGCTCAAGCTACTCCTCAATTTTTCGAGGTATGGCTTGTCTTTCTGTGAGTAGCTAACAAACACCTTTACCGATTTTTGAGTTGTTCTCGGCATCTCTGCGACCTAACAGTCGAGGTAATTCCACCGAGTGTTATCCGGCAAAAGGCTAGACGTCTCCATCCTGTGCTCCCTACACCCGATTAGGCGATCTTACTGTGCGACGATTCCGTCCTAACCGATATTATCACAAGCGGACATCCTACCTCTATACCGTTATCGCAAATCCAGTGTCATCTAAATGTCGATGAATCCTCACCGGACTAAGTCCGTAAGGTGTCACACTGCTGCACCAACGCGCTCACGTAGCTCAATAAGAACCTGTACCTCAACCTGGCAGCGAGCCTATAATGCAGCTGGCTATTGACAACACGAAGGACACTCGTATGTCAGACTCAGCGCGCTTAGAAGTACTGCACGACCATTACAAGGAAAGCTTCTCGTATATTCGGGAGAAAGAACGGGAACGAGATAGGCTGTTTCTGATCCTGATCGCGCTCTTCGCGCTACTGGCGCTCGAGATCCAGTACCCCATCAACTTCAGGGGCGCCGTGGGTACGCTATCTTTCCTGGGCATCGAGCTGAACGTGGATGCCTTGCCCTTGCCCGCATTCTTGACCGCGACGTGGGTAATTGTCTTGGTGATCACGCTAAGATACTGTCAGGCGTCTACCAATGTGGGCAGAAAGTACAAGTACCTACATATGCTCGAGAACAAGATTTCGGCGGACCTCAAGGACGATGAACTGTACCACCGTGAAGGCAGTGCATACAGGGCGCAATATCCCCTCTTGTCATGGTGGGCCGAGCGATTCTATCGAGACATACTTCCGATTATCGCTATTATCGCCACAGGTGCGCTAATTTATCAAGAGTTGGTGAGGTTAGAGTATCCGCTCTTAAGTAGGATCATCGACTTAGTTAGCGCGAGTGGCGTGATGGTATCTTTCGCCCTCTACCGCATCGTCCCGTTGGCATCAGCAGCAGTCAAGAAGCAAGAAAAGGATCGAGTAGATGACGAAGAAGCAGCCAGCTAAGGATCTCGGGCCAGGGTAGCCTGCAGCTTCCCCAAGATCGACACGCTGGGTCTAACCCGACCCCTCAAGACCCGGTTTAGGTTGCCCGGATCTATGCCCGCCTGCCTAGCGAATCGACGCAAACCCTTGAGCTTGCAGTGCCTCCTCACTTCCTCGAGCACGCTCCTCATTTGTTCCGCCTCGTCACGCTCCGACCTGCGCAGGCGCGATACTGCCATGCACAGCTTGGCGAGTGTCGAAGAGCTGGGACAGCGCTTGCCGAGAAGCACAGTCGACAGCTCGCTGAGAGACACGCCTGCAGCTGCCGCCAGCTGGCGCTGCCCAAAGATATCGGCGACTCCTCGCGCGGCATCCAGGGCGCGTTCTCGCCCTTCTGGGGATAATCCATACTCGATCTGCGCCTTGAGATCCAGCCCGAGGTGGAGTTGCTCTTCCCACCTGTTGGCCTCTTTGCCGATGTACCCGGTGGCCGTGGCACGTATGTGACGCCTGCGAGTGAACCCTCGATGCGTGTAGTCGCCGTTGTGGAACTTGCTCTCAGGGTGCAGGTGGTACTGGGCCAACGCCTCATGGTAGCTCTTCAGTTGGTCCTGGGATACTGGCTCGCCGGTCTCGCGATCGAAGCAGCCTTCTGACGCCTTACGTAGATCGCCGTCGTAGGCGGATACGGGTCTGGGAAGATGGTCTCCGGCGAAGGGCAACGCTCCCGTCTGGTAGGAGAGCAAGAAGCCGAAGGGTTTGACTCGTTCCCCGTAGGACTTGCCTTCATTGTGCCGATTGAACCATCGAAGTAGTTTGGGAGTGGTGGCTGCGTAGCGGCTCACGGCGGGCCTCTCGAAACCTGGCAGATCGACCAAACGTACCTGTTCCGGTGTGTCTCCAAATGCAGCTTCGATGATCCGATACCAGAGGTCGTGCTGCCACCTCTCCGCCTCCAGTTCCGCGAGGGGCACTATAGGGTCGGGGATCGCCGACGGGGCCTGATCCTCTCCGTAAGGAGGGAGAAGGTGCCCCAGCCCGTGCGCCGAGATCTTGCGCAGCAACGGGCGACCTCTCTTGTCCAGGTTGAAGAGAGCGTAGCGTTTGGTCGAGATGGCGAGGACGTAGAGAGGCTCGGGCTTGTCCGTGAGCTTACCGTCCTCGATCCGATAATTCGCGTCCTCGAGCTCGAACAGGGAGGCTTTCTTGTCGTAGGGGTTGAGAGCACTAAACCACTCTCGTACCGTTCGGGCTCTCTCGAGAAAATCCCTTCGTCCCATCCCCTTGGGCTTCGCGAGCGCCATGCTGTCGGTGTCGCAGAAGGCCCAACTAATCCCCGAGTCCTCAGCGAGTCGCTCCGCTATGGCGAGCATCAGTCGTGCCGCTCCGGTGATAAGCGTGGCAAGCAACGGGTGGAAGTACCGACCGGGCTCCTCCACGTTGCGTACCCTCACGGTGAAGTCTTCGTCGCCCCCGTGGCACGCCGCTTCTTGGGTCGCGGCCCGTGCCGAGACGTTGAGCTCGACGAATATGCCGTAGCTGGTGGCGTTGGCCAGCAGCTTGAGCGCCTTCTGCTCGGCATCGAGCCTGAACTCCTCCGGCTCATTCCCAGATTCCTTAGCCTCCTTCTTTCGCTCCTTGACCTCGGAGCGCAGGTCGATGACCCGCCTGTAGAGGTCGTCCGTGTGAGGATCGACGCAGTAGTCTGGGTTGCCAGCGATGTCTATGGGCGTGAGGTCCGCTTGCGTACCGACTGGCTCGAAGCGCAAGGCATCGAGCACCTTCGGAGTCTTGCCGGTGAAGAGCTTGGAGGTCACGCAGTCGGCCAGCGTGAACCACATAGGTTCCTCCGAGGAAAGGTAGTTGAGCCCTATGGTGTGCTGGTCTCCCTCCTCGTACCTGGCGCGAACCGGGAATACATCGGCATCGGGCTGCACCTTTACCAGCACACGCAGTTGCCTCCAGGTTTCGGGATCCTGCAGGTCCTCGATCTTGATGTCATTGAGGAACCTACGCACCTGAGTAGTAGCTCGCCGCCACCACATGCAGTCTGCCACCACGAACTCCCACAACCCCATAAGCGTGCACACGGTCGGGTACATCGAGAGGAAGTCGCAATAGAGTACCTGGGTCACCTCTCGGCGGATATGAACCTCCGACCGACCGCCGTAGTAGCTACCCATGATGGCTCCCAGGAGCCTGGGCGGGAAGCCCGGCTGCTGCTCTTGCCAGGGGTGGATATTCATCTGCTTGAGGTAAGCCTTACCGAGGCTCGCCTCGCTGTAGATCTTGTTGAGAGGGGTCTCCGTAAGGCCGTAGCTCTCGTACTGTTTCTTCAGCTGCTTGTAGCACTCCCAGGTGGCTTGCACGTCTTGCCTGGCATACTCGAGATACTCTGGGGTGAGACGCTCTCCGTGTTCTTCAGTACGGAACTTCTGGTGCTCTACCTCAAGGTGCTTGGACAGGCTCCCAAGGGACCAGGAGCCTCCGAGCAGGGCTCCGGCGAGGGTGCGTACGTCCACGAAGTACCCGCGCCGAGTCGGAACCGTCCACTGATCCTTGCGCATTCCTCGCGGCGTGAACTGTTTGGCCGGAGCGGTGAAGTCAATCAGAGAGGTGCGGCTATCCAGATGCTTGACACGCACCCGTGGTCTGCGCTTGTCCTTGCTCAACTCGAAGGAGAAGCCGCCGCGCATCGAGCCTTTGGCACGACCGTGGCGGAAAGCGATACGGGAGAGGTCGAATGGCAGGTTCAGCCCGGTGCAGGTGCCCCGAAGATCGTAGGCGTAGGGGAAGAAGAGCTCTTCCACGAAGTCCTCTTGCGTACGTACTGCCAGGCCATGATCTGAGCCGTAGGTCTCGAGAGTTGCCAACTCGGCGGCCTCTAGGGACTCGGGATCGTAGAACCATCCTGCCTCGTACAGCTCATCAGCCTTGCGAATCTGGTAGGAACCGATTCTGAGCTGCTGGGCCGAATCGGTGGTCGTCTCGGTGTCGAAAATCAGCGTCCACTCGGAAGGACCTAAGTCTTTCCGCTTCAATGCACCCTTGCCGCTCCGTTTCTTGCGCGAGGGTTCCGCGTAAGCTCTGACAGCGACCGGCAGCAATTCGAGATCCGATATCCTCGTCATGACGAGTCCCCATCTGCTGGCTCTAACACCCCGTACGGTTGCGGGCAGTGCTTCGCGGCCTCGATCAGCTGCCCGCCATACCCGCGCATCAATGCGACGAGCATCTCGAGCAGGTCGGCGAGTCCAAGGAGGAAATGACCCACACGCTCCAGCAAACCCGACTGTGCGCTTGTCAGGGCAGGCGGATGGTCCTTCTGCGGGTCACTCAGCTTGCGGTGGCAATTGCGGCACACGACGGCACCTTCCTCGCCGAACTTCTGGCCTGCCAAGTGGTGAAACTCCAGGCAACGCCAGTCCTCCTCACCGCAGCAGAGGCATCTCGGGTCGTTGCTACCCAGGCGCTCTAGAGCTCTCTGCTTGCGCATGTCCCGCTTGAGTTCGTCTCTCATGGCTTAGTTCCTTTCTCTAGCCGAGGATCCTGTAGATCTCGTGGAAGGGCTCGACGCCCGAGGCGTGCAGGCGGTAGAGGGTGTTGGGGCGCGTCTCGAACGGGTAAGGATCGCCGCTTATGTCGCTGACCCACTCCCCTATGTAAGGCCAGAGGTAAGACGCATCGTTGGTGCTCAGGAACTCCCCCACGGCGGCCATGTAGCTGCCCACCAGCTCGGCCTCCGCATAGCCCGCCACGATGATCTCGTGCGCCCACCCTCCGCTGAAGACTTGCACCAGGCGCGGTATGTGATCCTCGGTCAACATCTAGCGCCTACCCTTCTTGTGGACAACACCTGTCTGAATGGTGTCGTAGGTGCGCAACCGCTCTGGAGCGACGTGAACGGACCTGGCCGCAGCTGTGAGTGACTTGCCTCTACGCATCTCCTCGAGCCCCATCTCAAGCCTTCTGTCGTAGCGCGGTGTGGATATGTGTGCGGAGGAGTGCCTCTCACCCGGGCGCGGATGGCCTCTGGTCTGGCTCTTGGAGAGCCCCTTGGCAAGGCCCCGCTCGATGCGTCGGCGATACTCGGCTTTGTAGTCTCGCTTCTTCCAGGTCATTGTCGTCTACCCTTCCGCCCTGTCGTAGCCGAGACCATTGGCCACCTGGAGCACGTTGTAAGTACCGGTGCTGAGTTCTTGGACCAGTTCGGACGCCCTCGGCGAGGAGAGGGTGGCCTTCACTTCCGCGATAGTCTCCATTTTCGGGCCCCTTTCCTCTCTTGCTGCGATTACATGATTATTCGCGCGTTCAGGATAGACGCGCGTATCCTGCCCTCGTGCACCATTTCGCGTAGGGCTGTAAAATATCGGCATGGGCACAAACGGATGGATGACTCGAGAGGATTTGCTTGATCTGGTCGAAGATCGAGGTTATGCGGTCACGGAGCCCCAACTGGCACGCTGGCATCGTGCAGGCCTTATTTCTCGACCCAAGCAGCGCTCCCTTGGCAGAGGGCACGGCACCCAGACCCTCTATCCGCCAGGCACCGGAGAGCAGCTCCTGAGGCTGTGCGAGATCCACTTCGGAGACGGAGTGAAGCGGTTGCCTCGCGTCGGCTGGCTACTGTGGTGGGAAGGCTACGCCGTCTCCTTCGATCTCGTGCGTGCCTTTCTGAGACACATTGCAACGACCGTAGACGAACAGCTCAAGGATCTGCTAGATCCCGAAACGAACACCATTTCTGACGAGAAGTGGAAAGAGCTTGTGGAAGGTAGCCGCACAGCGAGGTTGGATAAGCCCGTGAGAGGTATGCGCGGGAGGGTGGGTCGTGATCGTATGCCTACGCTCATGAGCATAATGCTCGAGGTCAATACGGGATTGTACGAAGCCTTCCAGGTTGGTGCCGTAGAGGGGCTAGAGGAGGACGACAGCGATGCACAGCTCGTGCTGCGGGCAGTCGGACTTGATCGAGGTGGTAGAGATTGGCAGGCAGGCGAAGGATCAAGTATCGGCGAAGGTCTTGAGATAACCCTCGAAAAGGCAAGCAAGGTTCTTCGCGAGCACACCCTAAGCGAGGTTGCGGATGTAGCGACGGACAGCGAACTCTTGCGAAGCCGAGGTCAAATGCGTCTGATACTCCAAGCCGTACAGCAGCTCGGCTCGCTCGCCGAGGAGATGCCCCATACCGAAGCCGTAGCCTTTCGCGATGTGAACAAAGAGATGCGAGATATGGGACCTCCGGAGCAGGCACTACTAGTGCTTGGGTGGACGATGTGGGGTCTTTGGGGCCCACCGGGTATGCGAGAGGTGCAGGACTCTCATCACGAGCTGCTGAAGCAAGCACTGAACGTGATACGAGGACTAGGCTGGATTTTGGTCAATGCCAAGGAATGAAAAAAAGCCCCCGCGACGGATGCCGCCGTCCGGGGGCACGACATGCAGAAAGGATGATTCCGCATGCAGAACGAGTCTACATCAACACCTGAGCCCGAGGAGCAAGCCGAGGAGCCGAAGCAGCGGGGAAACAAACGAAAGAGAGGCAATGAGAAGAAGCCGCGAAAGAGGCGGAGTGACGCGCCTCCACCTCGGTATCCGACAGGCACATCCGTAGACGAGGAAACTCGCGAAGAAGCAGAGTGGGCTAGGCGAGGACAACACTGGCAAAGGGAAGCGGCCGAGAAGCCACGCCCTCCGAGTCCATATAGGCGGCGCAAGATCGAGCGCAAGCCGCTTGTGCTCGTCGGACACGGCGTGCGCTTACGAGTTCACAAGGGAACCCTCCAGGTCCAGAACGGCTTCACCCACTACCCTCAAGAGCGAGAGGAGTTGCGTCTGTTCCCAGGTGACAGCAGGCTGCCGTCGCGCATAATCGCCCTCGACAGCGACGGTTCGATCTCGCTGGACGTCATCAAGTGGCTCTCACAGCAGGGCATACCCCTAGTTCTGTTGAGTTGGCAAGGGGAGGTGGTCAGCGTAATCGGCAGTGAGGCAGCCTACGACCCGGAGCTGCGAGCAGCACAACTGATGGCACAGAAAAGCCGGACAGGGCTGCGGATTGCCACCGAGCTGATCAAAGAGAAAATCGCGAACTCCTGCGAAACTCTGAGGTCTTTGCCTACCTCTACGGTGATGGACACGGCGATCGACAAGCTGGAGTTCATGCTGGAAGGGCTGCGTTCGACCCCTCCAGAGAAAATCGATGAGCTGTTGCTGCTCGAAGCCCAAGCGGCCTACACCTACTTCTCCTCTTGGCAGATGCTGCCGCTGCGCTGGAAGGGAACTGGACGAAGACCGATCCCGACCGAGTGGTGGCATATCGTAGCCAGGCCCTCAATGGTGAGCGGTCGGAATCGTCACGCCTCACACCCGGTGAACGCCATACTCAACTACGCCTACGCTGTGCTGGAGAGCCAGGTGCGCATCGCCACTATCTCTGAGGGGCTGGATCCGACCATCGGTTATCTACACTCGTGCAGACCGGGACGGGTTGCGCTGATGTACGATCTTATGGAACCACTTCGTCCCTCCGTAGATCGCTCGGTGCTAAGCTTCATACGCACACACACTTTTACCCCGGCTGATTTCGCATTAAGTACCAGTGGCGTGTGTCGACTGCACCCACAGCTGGCTCGGCGGGTAGCTACCCTGACTAACAATGATTCGGTAATTCGAGAGATACCGATGTGGTTAACAGCACGACTCGAACAATGGTAGTCCGGTTACTTGCTATTGCTGCTGCGAGGCGGAAGCTTCGCGTAACTCACCATCATCGCTCCTGAGGGTATGCGGGACATCGTGAAGGACCTAGAAAGGAACGTCGTCCGCTTCTCGTTCTTCGCTTTGCAACAGCATAGCTCTAATTACTCTTTGGGTTTTCGGAGCTCGGAAGATGTTGGCGAGCATTTCCTCCAGATCCTCCTGATTGTAAGCGAAAGTAACCTGCTCTTTAGTACTCTCCTCGGTTTCCTGACTCCAATACAGAGTAACTGGATAAAGTTCGATATTGTTGCCGATAGTAAAGAGCCGGTAACGATAATGGTCGAGAGCAGGAGCTATTAGGTAGAAGATGTACCTAAACTCTTCCTCAGGCTCGGCGTCTGGCGGCATGAAGGGATCGTTCTGAGCCTTTCCAATTTGTCTGCCTAAAGGTTTTACTTCCGCTGTAACTAAGTTATTGGTTTTCTCTCCTAGAAGGGACGCTTGCTCCCTGAGCACAGCTACGGGAGCTTTAGGCTGGCTGGGATCTACGAAAGTGTCGGGCCACAAGTCTTTCATCTCAACGCTCCTCAAAGGTTCAGAGTGAACAAAATCGGCAGGTGATCCGAAGCAACGGTAGAATCGGGCAGACCGTTAGCAGTCAACAACGTAGTTCTCCCGTCTGTGTCCAGGATCCTTAGGTCCCGGTTGTTGAAGCGGTCAAGTAGATCGGGCCTGATCAAAACCTGATCGAACATATTCCAGAATAACTCTCTATGAGATGACCTACTATAGTAATGTGTGCCAGGTGGACCGTCAGAAGCGTCGCCTAGCAAACTCCACATCGGATTGTAGAAGTAGTGATAGCTTTTGCCCTGAACCGTGCGGGAACCATTGAGTGCAATATTCTTGCTCATAACGGCGTGTAGGCCTGCTGCGTTCACTACTCCAGGTTCGAAGGGGTTCATATTGAGATCACCTACAAGAACTGTTCGCTGATGTCCCACATCTATTTCAGCCTGCGCAATCTCTTGAGCTAGCATGACAGATTCTGCAGCCTGACTATGTTCATCCCAATTTACTTTGCTTGGGAAGTGACTCACTACAAGCAGTAATTCCGCCATCGCTGGTAGGGTTAAATGTCTGATTGTATATCTCGGCCCGTCAAGGACACTAGTTACAAATCTCGCGGGAAATTTGGTATAGATCTGGATCTTTTCTTGTCCTATATTCCTGACGTAGTGGTAAAGGCTGGAACCATTAGTGTTCAGATCGCTCAAAAGTTGGCTCGGTCCCATGCTACATTCGGCCAGCAAAAAGACATCCACATCGTACGTAGCAGCCAAGTTGGCAATCATGTGTCCTAGCTGCTGATTGTGCAAATTCCAGAAAGCAAATACAGTCATGGTTGCAGCACATCATAGACGACAGGGATCCCCGTCACCAGAAGGAAAGCAACGCAAAAATCTTAAGAGACTCATACTGAAGTTTGAATCACGAACAAGCGTACAAGGTCTATGTTGGCGAAGTTGCAGTCGCTTCTGGCGGAGGAACCTTAGCTCTTCGCTTTCCACTGTGTCTTGACGTTACAATGTGCGCTCTCTATCATGCTTGCGGCTGGGGAGAGGAAGGTGCTGGTACTCCCCAGGAGAATTTTCCATTCAAGGGAGGCACCATCCAATACTTATGCAGCTGTGCGGCTTGTAGGCGCTTAGAGATCGGCTGTGGCTAGTGCCGCTGTTCTCCGAGCACTTTCAAATTGATAAGACGCAGGCGGAGCTAGATTTCGTTAACGTGCCCGTAAACGGTGACATTCCTCTGTTTGTAGACCCGTTTGCGATCTCGCGGAGGGAAGATCGATGGTCTCAGAATTGCTTCCGCACCATCGTGTCGTTCTTCGACAGGGCGATTGCTGCAATCCGAGCGGAAGATTGGGAAACAGCGCGTGACCTATTCGGTCACTTAAACGAACCTAATGAAACGAGGTTCGGTTTCTGTAAAGAACGTCCACGAGGGGCCGGGATAGGCCCCAATCAGGCAGGCAAGTTGCTCTACGCACTGTCGCAATCTTCTGCGGTACGCACTGGATTCTTACGGTCTTTGGAAGAGGCCGAACTGATGGTTAGGGACATTGGTCGCGACAAAATCTCCGATCTGACGACTAACGTCATCAGAAGGCACCTCGCCGATTATACGAAGGATCAGTGCGACCTACACGAGATAGCAACCCAAGCTGTGCCGCTAGGTCCTTACTACTCTGTTGAGCGAGGGCATTGGGTGAGTGACTATTTCGATCTACCAGTAGCCAATGGCCAACCGATTGTACTTGTCCCTAAGGTAATAGCACGTTTCGATCCCGCTTATGAGCAAAAGAAGTACTATAGAAATTTTGTGTTGTCCTTCTTGCAGGCGGAACACCTCGATGCAAACTCCAGTCTAGTACGAATGTTAAAGAACGGCCGAAGAGTCGTCTATAAGAAGGATCTAGAGGCCATATTTCCTGGCACGAAGGAAAACCTATTCCAGTTCTCTCGAGATCACCCTGAGGTCTTGGACCGATATAAGGAGCAACTTGAACAGCTAGAGCGTATCAAGAAAGCTAGCGTAGTCGATCCAGTAGACGAAACGCTGATCGCAGAAGCGTTGTCAACTGCGCTGTCTAGCATAGAGACAGGAGGCGATAGAGCAAGCGACTACCATCAACTTATGATCGGCATCCTGGAATTTCTCTTCTTTCCGAACCTCATTTTGCCCCGCAAAGAGCACGAGATTCACCAGGGCCGGAAACGCATCGACATTCTCATGGAGAACGGAGCACGAACAGGTATCTTGTCTCGACTCAACGAAGTACGTGGGTTTCCTTGCGCCTATGTAGCCATCGAATGCAAGAACTACGGCACGGAAATAGGAAACCCGGAGTTAGACCAACTTGCTGGACGTTTCTCAGCCAACAGGGGCCAACTCGGCATTCTCGCGTGCCGTGCATTCACAGACCGAGCGCTTTTTATTGAACGCTGCCGCGATACCTTTACAGACGGCAGAGGGCTTATCGTGCCACTCGATGACGCCACAGTCACACGGTGGCTCTCGTTAATCGCTAACGGTGAGCGGAGGGAGATAGACACGGAGATGACACGCCTTATAGACGAGGTATGGGCGAGCTAGAAACCAAGATATGCTGATAGTTGTGTTCAGAGCGCCAGAGGAGAACGGGTAAATGAAGAAGATCGTGAACGGGAAACTTTACGATACGGGGACTGCTGAATCCTTAGATCAATGGAAGCACAGTTTGGATACACACTCTCTATACCGGACGAAAAAAGGTGCGTACTTCGTAGTGACAACCACGGATTTAACTGACGCGAACATTTGGCTCCCGGTGCCCGAAGATGAGCTATTTGGTTGGCTTATAGAAAATGGCGGCGACGAGCAAGCAGCAAATCTCTTTCCTGACAGAATAGAAGAAGCCTAGTAGTCGACTGCCAAACTGGTCCGTCCTGCAAGACGGAAATGTATCGATCTGGACGTTGCCCGAGCACTTTGCAGATCACGGCTGCAGCCCTTAGCCCGATCCGAACGAGACAAGCCCATCGGATGAGTGTGGTCAAAGAGCAGAGTGATCTCCGGGGTGCCTTGGCCCTCCGCATTTCGGAGAAGTGCGGCTGGCTCCCGTAGACCTATAGCGACTACCCATGAAGGGGTGTGGTCGAAACTGTAGTGGTTTGCGGACGGTCTCTATACCCCCACGCCGCCTGTTACAGTCGTGGCAACGTTGCCGATAGTTAAGGAATGTTTACTATATGCTCTACCGTTTTGCGAAAAGTGCTGATAAAATCGCGCGCATGTTGCGGCAACGTAGCAGCGACGAGAACCGAGTACAGCTTTTGCGCACGTGATAAGACTGGAGAGGGTACATGGGCAAAAGGTCTGATCGACGCAAGTTCAGGAGGCGCCGGCGGTGGGCCGGCTTCACCTTGCTCGTGTCGTTCGCCCTGCTCGTCTTCGGTGCGCAGTTCCTTGTGGGGATAGGCTCACCTGACTGGCAACCGGCCGCCTCCCGCACCGCCGAGAAGGCTGGCGTGCAGAGGGTAAAGTCCCCTGACGTGGCTGACGCCCCCAGGGCCGTAGGCAAGCAGACCGCGGACGAGGTGGCCTTGCTTGCCTCCGAGGAAGAGGACGTAAAGACCCAGGCCGAGAAGCAGGAAGTCGACAAGGAGGCCGCGCAGAAGGC
>Ga0190275_10002398_pt1 | contig 13471 bp, 13 predicted proteins | sample Popmic550T_FD_133745 | JGI IMG/M metagenome (GOLD analysis project Ga0190275, IMG submission 133745) | Populus adjacent soil microbial communities from riparian zone of Yellowstone River, Montana, USA - 550 T | ecosystem: Environmental > Terrestrial > Soil > Riparian zone > Trees stand | place... | reverse complement strand
AGCGCCACGGGCGACGACCTCCTCTCCTGCGACGACCGGCGACTCTCCTACAACATAGGGCCAGCCGCCGACATGGAGCGGCGGCGGACCCCTCAGGGATCCGCCGCCGATGCTCCCCCGCCGCCGCGGCTACTTGTCGAAGATGCTGACCCCTCCCGGCCCGACCAGCAGGCCGAGGATGATCAGGACAACTCCCCAGAGCACGCCCCCGCGGATCAGCGTCACGATGCCGCTGACGACGAGGATCACAGCGATGATCCAGAGCAGTAACGTCATGGTTCCTCCTTGGCGGACGCACGGTCGGCGACCGGCCGTCGTTCAACCTCTCATCGGCATCCGGTGCCGCCAACACCCGAACAGGTGAACCCGCAGGTCAGCCCGTGCCCACTACGCTCCGGGCATGGCACGGCAGGACCAGGAGGATGACCGCGACGAGACCGAGCAGGAGCGGCTCGACCGCAAGTGGGAGGACCAGCTCCAGGAGCTGCGGGTCATGCAGACCGGCGTCCAGCTGCTCGCCGGCTTTCTGCTCACGCTGCCGTTCCAGGCGAAGTTCGCCGACCTGGACACCTTCCAGCGGAGCCTGTTCCTCGCGTTGATGGTCGTGGCGGCCCTGACGACGTTGTGCGTCATGACTCCGGTGTCGGTGCACCGGCACCTGTCCGGGCAGCACATCAAGCACCGGGTCGTCGAGTCCGCGCAGATCGCGATGTTGTCGGCGCTGGTCGGCGTCGCGCTGCTGGTCGTCGGCATGCTCACGCTGATCTTCGACGTGGTGGTCGCCCGGACGCCCGCCCTGGTCGTCGGCGGATCGGCCGCTGTGGTGGCGGTCGTGCTGCTCGCCGTCGTACCCCGGGTGCTCGAGCGCCGGGACTGAGGCCCCTGTCCCTCGCGAATCGGGCTGTGTACGGTTCCGGGAACGACGCAGCGCTCGGCCGGGCCGGCCGGGGCGGAGAGGTGGGGCGAGATGGCGGACGTCGACGGGGCACTGGACGCGGCGGGACTCACCAACCGGGCCGTGCGCGAGTACGTCCAGCACTGGGCCGAGGTCCTCGGGCCGGAGCGGATCGAGGTCGTCAGCGCCGCCGACGACGCCCGCCTGATCCAGGAGGCGCTCGCGGCCGGCGAGATCCAGCCCGCGGGCGAGGGCCGCTACTACTCCCGCAGCTACTTCAAGGACACCGCGCGCTCGGAAGAGCGCACCATCGTCGCCACCAGCAAGCCGACCGACGCCGGGGTCTACAACAACTGGCGGCCGGCGGAGGAGATGAAGCCGCTGCTCGTGGAGCGGATGCGGGGCCAGTTCGCCGGCAAGACGATGTACGTCATCCCCTACCTCATGTCGCCACCCGGGTCGCCGCTGGAGAAGTACGCCGCGGGTGTGGAGCTGACCGACAACCGCACCGTCGTGCTCCACATGATCCGGATGGCACGGGTCGGGATCGGCATCATCAACGACCTCGCGGACCCGGACACCTTCGTGCGAGCGGTGCACGTGACCGGCGACCTCGAGAACCTCGGTCAGGGCACGCCGGACGACCAGCGCTACTTCGTGACCGTCGCCGACGAGCGGACCATCCTCCACTTCGGCTCGTCATACGGCGGCAACGCGCTGCTCGGCAAGATCGCGCACGGACTGCGGCAGGCGGCGTACGACGGCTGGGCATCTCGCGAGTTCCTCTCCGAGCAGTTCATGCTGATCGGCATCACCGACAAGGAGACCGGGAAGACCTGGCACGTCTGCGGCGGCTTCCCGAGCGCGTCGGGCAAGACCAACCTGGCGATGATGCTGGCGCCCGACGGGCTCGGCGACCGGTACCACGTGTCGTTCTACGGCGACGACATCGCGTGGTTGTGGGTCAAGCCCGACGGCCGGCTCTACGGCATGAACCCGGAGTTCGGCGTGTTCGGCGTCGCCAAGGACACCAACGAGTCGACGAACCCGACGGCGCTGGAGTCCGTCGCCGAGGACACGCAGGTGCTGTTCACGAACGTCGCGTGGAACGCCGACACCTACGAGGTCTGGTGGGAGGGCAAGACCCCGGCACCGCCGGCCGACACCCGGGGCTGGCACGACTGGAAGGGGGACAAGATCTCCGACCGGTCCGAGCGCGACGACTCGCCGTGGGCCCACCCCAACAGCCGCTTCACGACGACCTTGGCGAACGTGCCGAACGTCGCCGCAGACTTCGAGGATCCCGCCGGCGTCCCGATCGACGGCATCATCTTCGGCGGCCGCACCTCTGACCGGGAGCCGTTGATCCGTGCGATCACCGACCTCGCGGAGGGTGTCTACGACGGTCTCACGCTCGGCGCCGAGGCGACCTTCGCCGCCGAGGGAGTCGAGGGGCAGCTGCGCTACGACCCGATGTCGATGCGGCCGTTTATGTCGTACGCCGAGGGCGACTACGCCGCCCACTGGCTCCGGATCGTGGGTGCCGCCGCCGAGCAGCCGATCTTCGCCCACGTCAACTGGTTCCAGAAGGACCCGGACGACGGCCACTTCCTGTGGCCGGGCTACCGCGACAACCTGCGGCCGCTGCTCTGGCTGATGCGACTCAAGGACGGCGAGGTCACCGGCCGCCAGACCCCGGTCGGCATCATCCCGACCGAGGAGGAGCTCGCGCTCGACGGCTGCGGGGTCGAGCCGGACGACCTGGCCACGCTGCTCGACATCGACGTACCCCGCTGGCGCGAGGAGATGGGCTTCCGCGAGGAGCACCTCAAGCAGTTCCACGACCTACCCGAAGAGATCTGGGAGGCCCACCGCCGCGTGGCGGCTGCCCTCGACGAGGACTGAAAGCGGTCACGCGCTCAGGGCCGGCGCGGCTCGCGCCTGACCAGCTGTACGACGTGGTCGGGGTTCAGCTCGTCCAGCGTGCTCACCCCGAGCAGCCGCATGGTGCGCTCGACCTGGCCTCGCAGGATGTCGATGACCCGGTCGACGCCGTCGCGGCCGCCGGCCATCAGGCCGTAGAGGTAGGCGCGCCCGATCAGGGTGAAGCGCGCACCGTGGGCCACGGCCGCGACGACGTCCTGGCCGGACATGATCCCCGTGTCGAGATGGACCTCGACGTCCTCACCCACGGCCGCGACCACCTCGGGCAGCAGGTGGAACGGCACCGGCGCCCGGTCGAGCTGTCGGCCGCCGTGGTTGGACAGCAGCACGGCGTCGACCCCGAGATCGGCGCACCGGCGGGCGTCGTCGACGGTCTGCACACCCTTCACCACGACCTTTCCCGGCCACTGGTCGCGGATCCACACGAGGTCGTCGTAGGTGACGGACGGGTCGAACATCGTGTCGAGCAGCTCGGCCACCGTGCCGGACCACGAGTCGAGCGAGGCGAAGGCGAGTGGCTCGGTGGTGAGGAAGTTGATCCACCACGCCGGTCGCGGTAGTGCGTTGGCGACCGTCCGGGGCGTCAGGGTCGGCGGGATGGTCATCCCGTTGCGGACGTCCCGGAGCCGAGCCCCGGCCACCGGGACGTCGACCGTCACGAGCAGCGTGTCGTAACCGGCCTTCGCCGCCCGGTCGACCAGAGCCATCGAGCGCTCTCGGTCCTTCCACATGTAGAGCTGGAACCAGTGCCGGCCGCCGGGTGCCGCCGCGGCCACGTCCTCGATCGAGGTGGTACCCATCGTCGAGAGCGAGTACGGGATGCCGGCGGCCTCGGCCGCGGTGGCTCCCGCGATCTCGCCCTCGGTCTGCATCATCCGGGTGAACCCGGTCGGCGCGATCCCGAAGGGCAATGCCACCCGCTGCCCCAGCACCTCGCGGGAAGTGTCGACCGCCGACACGTCACGCAGGATCGCTGGCCGGAACTCGACGTCGGCGAACGCCTCGCGAGCACGCGCGAGCGACACCTCGCTGTCTGCGGCGCCGTCGGTGTAGTCGAAGGCGGCCCGCGGTGTCCGGCGCTTCGCGACCCGGCGCAGGTCCTCGACCGTCAGCGATCGTTCGAGACGTCGCTCCTTCGGGGACCAGGTCGGCTGCTTGAACCGCAGCAGCGGCGCGAGGTCGCGGGCCCGAGGGGTACGACGGTGCATGCCGGTCACGGTACCTAGGCGCGAGCGCTGGTCGGCAGCAGCGGCGTCAGCCGGACCATCGCGATCGATCCCAGCAGTGGCCCGGCACCGAGCATCGCGACCGCCAGCGGCCAGCCCGCGGCGGCGGCAACCACCGGCACCAGCTGGATCGTCACGACGGTCAGCAGGAATCCGAGCGCCGTCTGCAGGGTGAGCGCGGTGCCGACGTACCGCTGGTCGACGACGGTTCCCAGACAAGCGGAGAACATCGCCGAGTCGGCGATCACCGACGCTCCCCACACCAGGAGCAGCACGACGACCAGCCAGGTGGGTCCGCCGAACGCGACGGCTGCGAGCAGGCAGCAGCAACCACTGATCACCATCGCCCCGGCCGCGGCCCGGGCCCGACCGAACCGGTCCCCGAGCCAGCCGGCGACCAGGCAGCCCAGCGCGCCGCAGAGCCCGAGCGCGACGAACGCGACCACGCCGACCGACGTCCGCGACAGCGGGTCGCCAGCGGCCGCTGCGCTCGCGGCGAGGAACGTCGGCGCCCACGCCCACACGGCATAGAGCTCCCACATGTGGCCGAGGTACCCGAGGTTGGCGAGCCGGGGCGCCCGCTGCCGCCAGACGTCCAGCGCGGCGGAAGGCTGGAAGCCAGCCGACCTCGTCACGAGCGGCCCGACCACGATCCAGCGCTGGAGCATCGCCGCCACCAGTGCCAGCGCGGCCGAGACGACCAGCGCCTCGCGCCACGCTGACCCGAGCGAGCCTGCGATCAGCTGCGGCAGCAGGCTCCCCAGGGTCAGTGCCCCGACCATGGTGCTGACCGCGAGCCCGCGCCGGTCGGCGAACCAGCTCACCACCACCTTCATGCCCACGGGGTAGACGAGGGCCAGCGCGGCGCCGGTGACGAGGCGCAACACCACCGCCCACACGACGCCGTCGACCAGGGTCGCGGTCGCGAAGGTCGCGGCGGCCGCGACCAGCGCACCGAGCCCCATCAGGCGCGGCGGATGGACGCGATCGGGCAGGTTCGTGGCGGCCGAGGCAAGGGCTCCGGCCACGAACCCGAGCTGGACGCCGATCGTCAGCATCGCCTCGCCCACGCGGCCGATCTCCCACTGGTCGCGCAGCGCGGGCGCAGCCGCTGACGCGGCGAACCAGGTAGCGATCGCCAGCACCTGCACCGCCGAAACCAGCAGCAGCTTCCGGACGGCGACCCGCCCGTCGGGGAGGGCAGCGGTAGGGGGGTCGGTCACAGACCCGGCCGGGGCGGCATCGGGTCCGGCGGTGGGAGGGGTGCGGTCTGATCGTGGTCGCGGACGGCCTGCTTGATCTGGTCCAGGTTGTGGCGGATGAGATCGCTGATCAGCTCGTCGGTGCGCGGGTCGTCGAGCATCTCGACCAGCACCCGGAGCGTCGTCTCCGTGACCTGGCCCACGATCGCGTCGTACCCGGGCAGCCGCCCGATCAGCCGCACGCTGGGGTCCTGCTTGACCTTCTCGGCGACCAACGCCTTCAGGGCGTCGTGATTCTCCGCGAGGGCGGCGGAGATGTTCTTCGTGTAGTGGCCGGTCTGGAGCACCGCCGCCACCTCGTCGAGCACCACGATCGTGAGCGGCCGCTTCACCAGACCCAGGACCCGCTCCGCGAGCCCGGAGGCCCATTCGACCACGGCCGGCCGGCGCATCCCCATGCGCACCAGCAGCGCGCCGAGCAGCGCGGCGACGACCGACAGCCCGAAGATCACGGCGAGAACGAAGAACAGCAGCTGGAGCGTGCTGAGCCCCTCCAGCCACTCCGACAGTCCGGACATGGGGGTCATCCTGCCCGAGTCGCCGGTCTAGCCGTTCCAGCCGTGTCGACTTGACCTCGCGAACGTGCCTCATGCACTATGTCTACTTGTTCAATGAACTTTGCTGAACAGATAGATAAGGGTCATCATGCGTAAGCTCATCGTCCTAGGCGTCGTGGGCCTTCTAGCCCAGCTCGTCGACGGCTCGCTCGGCATGGCGTACGGCGTCACATCGTCCACGCTGCTGCTCGCCGTCGGCGTTGCACCCGCTGCCGCCTCCGCTGCCGTCCACTTCTCCGAGATCGGCACGTCGCTGGTCTCAGGCTTCTCCCACCACAAGCTCGGCAACGTCGACTGGAAGACGGTGAGCATCCTCGCCGTCCCCGGCTTCGTCGGCGCGTTCGCAGGGGCGACGTTCCTGGCCAGCCTGCCGGCCGACACGGCCAAACCGTGGGTCGCCGGCCTCTTGTTGGCACTCGGCCTCTACGTCATCTACCGGTTCCTCGTCCTCGGCGGCCGCCGTCCCACGTTCAAGTCCCGCCCGGGCGCAAAGTTCCTGGTGCCGATGGGCCTGGTCGGCGGCACGCTCGACTCGATCGGTGGCGGTGGCTGGGGCCCGGTCGGCACCACCACGCTGCTGTCCTCGGGCCGCCTCGAGCCCCGCAAGGTGGTCGGTTCGATCGACACCTCGGAGTTCGTCGTCGCGGTCGGCGGCTCGCTGGGCTTCCTGATCGCACTGAGCAGCCAGGGCATCCCGTGGGACTACGCGCTGGCGCTCCTCATCGGTGGTGTCATCGCCGCGCCGATCGCCGCCTGGCTGGTCAAGCACCTCCCGGCCCGCGTCCTAGGTGTCGCGGCCGGTGGCCTGATCGTGCTCACCAACACCAAGACCATTGCCGAGGCGCTGGGCGCCACCGGCATCACGGTCGGCCTCCTCGCCGCGGTTGTCGCGGTGCTGTGGATCACCGGGATCGCCTGGGCCGTGGCCCAGGAGCGGAAGTCCCGAGCGATCGCGCAGCGCGAGGAGGTCCTCGCCGAGGCCTGACCCTCCTCGGCGATCACCGGCGGCCGGCAGAACACGCTTCTGCCGGCCGCCGTCGTGTGCGCTCCCGCACCGGCCCGCAGGAAACTCGGGTGCCCGGCGGCGCCACCGATGAGTCCGCAGGCGCGTCCCGGTCTGTCACACCACGCGCCCGCCGTACCAAGGAGGAACCATGACCGACCTGGTCGTCACTGCCAAACAGCTCCTGGCCACGAACCGGTACGCGGTGCTCGGCACCGTCGACGGCAACGAGCCGTGGGCGAATCCCGTGTGGTTCGCCCATCGCGAGATCGACACCCTCGTGTGGGTCTCCAGACCCGACTCCCGCCACTCGCGGGCGATCGCCACGGTGCCGCGGGTGGCCGTCACCGTGTTCGACAGCACCGTCGTCCCCGGGCACGGCACCGCGTTCTACGGCCGGGGCGCGGCGGGAGAGTGCCGCGCGGACGAACTCCCCGAACTGCTGGCGCTGTACACGGCCGAGTCGGAGCGGCAAGGCATCGGCTCGTGGGGCGCAGAACGGGTCTCGGGCGCGGCAGGTTTCCGGCTGTACGTCGCGCGGCTCGAGGAGGTCTCCTTGCTGCTCGACGACGGCGGTCCGGACCTCCGGGTGCCGGTCGACCTCCCGCCCCGCTGAGCCCGCTGCGCTCAACCCGGCCGCTTCATGTAGAGCTCGGTGAACTCCTGGCACCGGCCCTCGTCGTCGAATCGGATCAGGAAGCAGTTGTCGTACGTGGTGGTGACCGGACCGTCCGGTCGGTCGCGGTAGACCGACGTCCCGGTGGCCACGACGGTGTCGCCATCCACGGCGAACGGGGTGTAGTGCGCCTCGTAGGTGTCCGGCGCGTCACGCGTCGAGGTCCCATCGACATCGCCCTCACCCAGCCACGACGCGACCACGGCGTCCCGGCCCAGCACCGGCTCGTCGTACGGGTGGTAGCGGTAGGCGACGTGCTCGGCGAACAGCGCCGCGATGTCGTCGCGATCGTAGGTCTTCCAAGCAGCCACGTATCGGTTCAGCCAGGCCAGGGCGGTGTCGCTGTCCATGACTCAGATTCTCACGCCACACCGTGCGCCGGCAGTGTCGCCGTCAGTGCCTTACTCGGAACCACCGGTGGCCGTAGCCCTCGAGCGCCAGCTCGACGCTGCCGTCGGCACCGGCCTCGAGCTCCTCGTGGGCGAGCAGGTCCTCGAGCCGGACCGGCTCGTCGCCAGTGAGGTCGTCGGGGTCGAGGTCCAACGCCGTGCTGACCGGTTGCGACGACAGGTTGTGAACGGCGACGACCGAGGAGCCCTTCCAGTGACAGCGGTGCGCCAGGACCTCCCGGTGCGGCTGCGACAACACCCGGAAGTCACCCCAGCCGAGCTCCGGGCACTCGCGATAGGTCTGGATGAGACTCCGCAGGAAGTTCCAGAGCGAGTCGGGTTCGCGCTTCTGGTCTGCCACGTTCACATGCTCGGGCCCGTAACCACCCGTCACCACCGCTTGTACGAGGCGGCGCGGCGGCGCCGTCGAGAAGCCACCGTTGGGCGAGTGCTCCCACTGCATCGGCGTACGCACCGCCATCCGGCCCTCGGCCGCCAGGTCCTCGCCCATTCCGATCTCCTCGCCGTAGTACAGCGTCGGAGTGCCGGGGAGGCTGAAGAGCAGGCTGTAGGCCATGCGGATCCGGCGCGGGTCCCCGCCCATCATCGGCGGGAGCCGTCGCTTGAGCCCGCGACCGTAGATCTGCATCTCGGGCTCCGGGCCGAACGCCGCGAAGACCTCCTGGCGCTCCTCGTCGGTGAGCTTGTCGAGGATGAGCTCGTCGTGGTTGCGGACGAACGTCGCCCACTGGCAGTCGGGATGGATGGACGGTCTCGACCGAATCGCCTTCGCCAGGGGGCGGGCGTCCTCCCTGGCGAGGGCGAGGTACATCGCCTCCATGCCGATGAAGTCGAACATCATCGTCAGCTCGTCGCCGTCGGAGCCGCCGAAGTAGGCCAGCTGCTCTGCGTGGGGGAGGTTGACCTCGCCCAACAGGATCGCGTCGCCGCGGCGCCGTCCGAGGAAGGAACGCAACGCCTTCAGGTACGCGTGCGGGTCACCCGGGACGTCGTCCCCCACCGTGTCGATGTCGCTGATGAGGAACGGCACGGCGTCCACCCGGAACCCGGCGAGGCCGATCTGGAGCCAGAACCCGATGGACTTCGCGATGTGCTCGCGCACCGCCGGGTTGGCGAAGTTCAGGTCTGGCTGGTGGGAGTAGAAGTGGTGGAGGTACCACTCGCCCGTACGCTCGTCGAGCTCCCAGATGCTGTCCTCCTTGTCCGGGAAGACGACCTTCGACGACGTGTCGGGCGGCGGGTCCGAACGCCAGACGTAGTAGTCGCGGTATGGGTTGCTCTTGCTGCGACGGGCGGCCTTGAACCACGGGTGGTCCGCCGAGGTGTGGTTGACGACAAGGTCGGCGATCACCCGGATCCCCCGGTCGCTCGCGGCGCGGACCAGCTCGACGACGTCGCCGTGCGTACCGAGTCTGCTGTCCACCCCGAACAGGTCCGTGACGTCGTAGCCGTCGTCCCGGTCGGGGGTCGGGTAGAAGGGCATCAGCCACAAGCACGTCACCCCCAGCTCGGCGAGGTAGTCGACCTGCTGGGTGAGCCCGCTCAGATCGCCGATGCCGTCGCCGTCGGAGTCGTAGAAGGTCTCGACGTCGACGCAGTAGATGACGGCGTTCTTCCACCACAGGTCGCCGGTGCTCACGCTGCGCGCCACGACTCAGGCCTCCCGGAGGGCGGGCAGCACGTGCTCCCCGAAGGTGTCGATGAAGCGTTCCTGCGACTGCCCGACGTGATGAAGGTAGATCTCGTCGAAGCCGATCGCGGCGTACTCGGCGAGCCGGTCCTGGTGCCAGCCCAGCTCGGAGGAGACGTCAACCACCGTACGGACCTTCTCCGTTGTCACGTCCTGCGACAGCAGGTCGAATGCCTCGACCGTCTCGGTGTCCCACGACACCGGCTCGGCGAAGACGTTGCTTCGCCACTGCTCGTGGGCGATCTGCTCGGCCTCTGCCTCGGTCGGCGCCCACGACAGGTGTACCTGCAGGGCCAGCGCGCCGGTGCCACCGGCGCCACGGTGTGCCTCGACCATCTCGCGCAGCCGGTCGGGGTGCTGGTTGACCGTCACCATTCCCTCGCTCCACGCAGCGACCCGCGCCGCGCTGTCTGGCGAGACCGCCGGGCCGACCAGCCTCGGACGCGGCTCGGGCACCTCCCAGAGCCGGGCACGGTCGACGGTCACGAGCCCGTCGTGGCTGACCTCCTCGCCTTCCAGCAGCCGGCGGATGACGTCCACGCACTCCTCCAGCCGGCGCGTCCTCAGCTCCTTGCGGGGCCACCCGTCGCCGGTGATGTGCTCGTTGCTGGCCTCCCCGCTGCCCAGCGCCACCCAGAAGCGACCGGGGAACATCACCCCGAGCGTTGCCACCGCCTGGGCGATGACCGCAGGGTGGTAGCGCTGACCGGGTGCGTTGACAACGCCGAAAGGAAGGTTGGTCGTCGCCAGCGCCGCTCCCAGCCAGGCCCAGGCGAATCCCGAGTGCCCCTGCCGGTGGCTCCAGGGCGAGAAATGGTCCGAGCACATCGCGAGGTCGAAGCCGACGGACTCGGCCCGCTGCACGTCCGACAACAGCCGACGCGGTGACACCTGCTCGTGGCTGGCGTGGAACCCGAAGCGTGTCATGGGCCGATCCGCAGGGCCGTGGTGCCCGAGGGGGGCCGGTCGCGTTCGTCGTCCCCCGGGTCGCCGCCAGTCATGGTTCATTGTGCCCAGGATGCGCCGGTTCATGCGCGCGGGTCGCCCTGCCGTCTCGGTGGCAGGCGACGGCGGGGACTCAGTCGGCCAGCTCCGCCGGCTGGGCCACCGCGTCGACCAGCGCCCCGTTGCGGAGCACGGTGATCTCGACGCGCGACCCGATGGCGTCCTCGCGCAGCACCCGCTGCAGCGACTGCGCGTCACCCAGCGCCGCGCCGTTCACCGCGAGGACGAAGTCCCCGCGCCGCAGCCCGGATCCGGCCGCAGGGCTCCCCTCGACCACCTCGACCACACGCAGCGCCGCGCGGCGGCCGGTGCGCTCCTGCCACCGGGCCGGCAGCGGTGCTGGGCCGGTGACCAGTCCGAGGTAGGCGCGGCGTACGGCCTCGCCTCGTACGAGCTGCCCGATGATCTGGTGCGTGGTTGCGTTGACGGGCACCGCCAGCCCCAGACCGATGCCGGCAACCGCTGTGTTGACGCCGACGACGCGCCCCTTGGCGTCGGCGAGCGCGCCCCCGGAGTTCCCCGGGTTGAGTGCGGCGTCGGTCTGGATGACGTCCTCGATGATCCGCACGGACCTTCGTCCTCGCGCGGGCATGCTGCGCCCCAGCGCGCTGACGACGCCGGCCGTCACCGAACCCGCGAGGCCCAGCGGGTTGCCGACGGCGACCACCAGCTCGCCGACCCGGAGGTCGTCGGCGTCGCCGTACTCGGGCGGGTTCGGCAGCTCGCGGTCCGCCCGCAGGACGGCGAGGTCGGAGAGCGCGTCGCGGCCCAGCAGTGTGACGGCAGCGACGGTGCCGTCGGCGAAGGCCGCCTCACCGGTTGTGGCGTCGCCCATGACGTGCGCGTTCGTGAGGAGGTGACCCTCGTCGGTCAGGACGACCGCGGATCCGGCCGACTCTCCGCGCCGGCCCGACACCCGCAGCGCCGCGACGCGGGGCGCGAGCATCTCGGCCACGCCGACGACAGTTGCGGAGTAGGCGTCGAGCGGCGACTCGTCGGTCATGTCACGTCAAACGTCACCCATCGGGCCGCGCATCCCACGTTCACCCAGGGCGTAACCGGAACACAGCGCGGAGGGTGCCCCCTTCGGTCACCGAGAAATGCCGACGGCGGCCACGATGCGTGATCGTGGCCGCCGTTAGACGGATCGTGCGTCGTGACTACAGGCCGCGGACGTTCTCTGCCTGCGGGCCCTTGGGGCCCTGCGTGACGTCGAACTCGACCTTCTGGTTCTCAGCGAGCGACTTGAAGCCGGTGCCCTGGATAGCGGTGTGGTGGACGAACACGTCCGCTCCGCCACCGTCCTGGGCGATGAAGCCGAAGCCCTTGTCGTCGTTGAACCACTTCACGGTGCCTTGTGCCATTGGGGTAAACCTCATTCGGTTGATCAACACGGTGGACACTGTGCCCACCGCGGAGCTGAACCATCTGCCCTGCGCCTGATGTCCAGCTAACCGAAGACCAAGAAAACGTGTGACCGATGCGCCGACGACCCGATGTGCGAGCGCCGGAAGGCCGGAGCCTTTTCAACAGTCCCCACCCTACCCCCGATCCGGCCGGAGGTCTCATCGGCGGGGGTTCAGTGATCGTCCAGAGCATGTGGGCAGCGCCGCTGGCTGGGTCAGCTGGTGGCCCCGGCGTGACGGTCGCCCGGACCTATGGAGCTGAATGAACGAAGCCGCAGATCGATGACTCTGACCTGCGGCTTCGGTGTCCTGCGCGCCTGTAGGGATTCGAACCCCAAACCTTCTGATCCGTAGTCAGATGCTCTATCCGTTGAGCTACAGGCGCTCGTCGTACGGCGGGCCGAACGACTGGTCGAGGATAGCCGACGGGTCAGGGGGCCACCGAATTGGTGGGGCGGCCGAAGCCGACCCGACGGATCAACCGTGCGAGGGGGCCGCGGTCACCGACGACACGCATCCGATCGGCCCACCAGACGGTGGCGAGGTGCGGCGGTCGTGGCGCCGAGGGCGCCCGACCGGTCGAGCGCTCTGGTCATGGCGGGGTGACTTTGGGCGGGATCTCGGCGTATGACGCAGGCCACAGCGCGTAGATCGATCCAATATGTCCCCACGTCGGACGTGGATAGCCTCCCGGCAACCAGTCGCCGCGCTCGCACCTCAACCACCGGAGGAGGTGGCATGACCGCCACCATCACGACCACCCACCAGGGCGTCCTCGACTTCGTCGCCGAGGTCGCCTCGATGACCCAGCCGGACCGGGTCCACTGGTGCACCGGGTCCGACGAGGAGTGGGACGAGCTGACCCGCGCGCTGGAGGCGACCGGCACCTTCACGCGGCTCAACCCCCAGATCAAGCCGAACTCCTTCTACGCCGCCTCCGACCCGACCGACGTCGCGCGGGTCGAGGACCGCACCTACATCTGCTCGGTCGACGAGAAGGACTGCGGGCCCACCAACAACTGGATGGAGCCGGAGGAGATGAAGGACCTCATGCGCGGGCTGTACGCCGGCTGCATGAAGGGCCGCACCATGTACGTGATCCCGTTCGTGATGGGCCACCTCGAGGCCGAGAAGCCGATGTTCGGCATCGAGCTCACCGACTCGGCGTACGTCACCGCGAGCATGAGCGTCATGGCCCGCATGGGGGCGAACGTGCTCGAGCGGATGACCGAGCTCGAGGCCGAGTTCGTCCCGGCGATCCACTCGGTCGGCATGCCGCTCGAAGAGGGCCAGGCCGATGTCGCGTGGCCGTGCAACGACACGAAGTACATCGTGCAGTTCCCCGAGGAGCGCGCGATCTGGTCGTTCGGGTCCGGCTACGGCGGCAACGCGCTGCT
>Ga0190275_10002397_pt1 | contig 13471 bp, 14 predicted proteins | sample Popmic550T_FD_133745 | JGI IMG/M metagenome (GOLD analysis project Ga0190275, IMG submission 133745) | Populus adjacent soil microbial communities from riparian zone of Yellowstone River, Montana, USA - 550 T | ecosystem: Environmental > Terrestrial > Soil > Riparian zone > Trees stand | place... | reverse complement strand
TGCCTATGGCGCCCGTCGCCACTAGCAGGAGGGGCACCAGAATCACGCCGGCGATCACGCCGGCGACGATGGCCGCCGTGGAGTAGCCCGTGGCGGCCAGGGCTATCGTCGGTATGAACAGTATGAGGCCCACGATCAGGAGCGCCAGGAAGAAGGCTATGGCGATCCCGATGGAGAGCCCGAACTGGATGAGCAGGATCAGGAGGCTCCTCCCCATGTTGCGGCGGAAGATGGCGTATCCGCTTCCCACGGAGCCGAGGACGCGCTCGCCGCGTACCACTACCTCCCGCAGCGCGTACTGGCCGATGACGGAGAAGGGCACGAACACGACGATCAGGGCGAGGACGCCCAGGATACCCACCACCACGGAGACGGCGATCCTCGCCCCCACGGACTGGGTGGCGGCGAAGGTGCCCCCGATCAGGAGCGCCACCGGGATGCCGATCACCAGCATGAGCCCGATCGCGATGAGGAACAGCAAGATGAAGTAGCCGAGAACGCGCCAGAGGTTGCCCATCCCCGACCGGAAGGCCACCCCGAAACTGCGCCTGTCGCCCCTGTCGATGGCCGCGACGCTGTCTGCCAACGCCCCCTGGGAGACCAGGAACATGAAGATGAAAAACAAGGCGATGATGATCGCCACGACCACGATGCCGGCTATGAGTACCCCTGTGCCAAGCCCCTGTCCCAACTGGAGGGCCGAGAGCATCGAGCTCGAGGACTGGAAGTCGTCGGAGTCGAAACTACCACCCCCCATGGGGATGTTGGTCGGCACGTTGAAGCCGGTGCTGCCCCCGACGAAGAAGCCGAAGAACCAGAGGTAGCGGTTGCGAAGCGTGATCCTGAAGGCATCCTTTATGAGCTCCCCGTAGTTCATGATTCGAGCACCCAGGTGTCTTTCATCTTGCCTCCACTCGAGATGTTGACGACGTGCTTTCCGGGGGCGGCGACCCGGCTGAGCGACCCCGGTATGGCCTCGACTACGTAGGGGTCCTCCGGGTCGGGGGAGAGAACCAGCACCCGGTAATCCGCGTAGGAGTCGCGCAGGAGGAACCCGCTCTCGTCGGTCTCGCATAGGACGTGGGTGGAGAAGTCTATGGTCTCCTGGGCCACGTACTCGATCGGGTTTTGCTCCACCATCCTGCGGAACTTCTCGACGCCCTCTTTCGACTCCTCGGGCCCGATCATGACCTCCTTGCCCCCGTATCCGCCCCTGCTCTTGATGACCAGCTCGCCGAAGTGGTCCATGACGTAGCGCCTCTCCTCCTCGACCGCGAGCGACCAGGTCCTGGCGTTCTGTATGAGGGGCTCTTCACCCAGGTAGCGGCGCACCATCTCGGGAACGAAGACGCCAACGCCCTTGTCGTCGATTATCTCCGAGTTGGGGGCGAAGAGCACGTGCGTCTTCCCCTCGACGTGGGACTCCAGCAGCCCGGGCACCTCGGCGTAGAGCCTGTCCTCGTCGACGCGCTCGTAGATCACGTCTATCCGCCTCCCGGTGGGACGGTGGATGAGATGCCCGTCCCCGTCGACCTGCAGTTCCTCCGTCTCGGCGAGAACGGCGTCCATCTCTTCGGCGTAGATGTGGTGGTCCAGGTAGAACTGGTCCTCGGGACCGCTGGAGACGACGGCGAGCGTCGCTTCCGGTCCTTTCGGGGAGGAGGCCCTCAGGGCGTCGCCGAGGCGCCCGAGCCAACCGTCCAGGGGGAAGACGGGAAGCTCCGCCAGGGACTCGGGGAAGAAGACCTCGCTGCTCATCCTGCGCCTGCGGGTCATGGCGGCGAGCCCGACCGGCATCTTGGCGTTCTCTTCGAGGACGAGGTACTCCCATCCGCCGGCCCGGCCCTCCACGGCGACGACGTCGAAGGCGATCTGGCGCACGGGTACGGGGCCGAAGCGGTCTTTCCAACCCGTGTCGTAGAGGATGCTCGTCTCGACGACCTCCCTCGGGACGACCTCTTCCGTGCCTTCCTCCAACCGCCGCAAGAACACGTTGATGGCGCGCAGGCGTTGGGTCAGGCCGGCCTCCAGCCGTCCCCAGTCTGAGGCTGGGATCACGCGGGGGATCCAATCCGTCGGGTGGGTCTTGTCGCCCTCTTTTATGCCGAAGGCGTACTGCTCCTGGAGCAACAGCCTGTGCGCCCAGCGAAGCCTCTCTTCCCACCGCCCCGGCCCCGTGCGACCCAGCTCGCCGAGAACCGCCTCGTAGACCGGCCGCGGCGTCCCGCCGGGTAGAAAGACCTCGTTTGTGCCGGGGAGTGCGCGCTCGAACCTCACAGAAAGGGCATTATACTAGGCCGTCGGTAGGCGGTTAGCGAACGGGAGAGGCTATCGTGACGGAAGGAGACGCGGCACCCGACAGGGGAGGGAGGGCGAGATCTCTCGCGGGAGGGATCTCCTGCGTGGTCGGCCTTCTCCTCGCCGCGGGCCAGGTCCTGTATACGCTCGTCTTCGAGGGCGGCGCCGACACCTCCGCCGGCATCCTCGGTATCGGCTTCTGCATCCTCGGCTATTACCTGGGCGCCAGAAAACCGGCGACGGCGATCATCCCCCTCTGCACCGCCTCCGTCCTCCTCGGGTTGGCCATTAGCCAGGGCATCCTGTAGTGAGGACAGCGGTTTGCGATGTACCCGGACCACCTGCGGAAGGTTTCAGGTTACGGGTTTCAGGCTTCAGCAAGAGAGAAATCCTGATGCCTGATGCCTGACGCCTGATGCCTCTTTCGAAAAGCCGACCTAGAGAGCCTGGCTCCCGACCGTTATACTTGCCGCAGGATGGAGAGAGTCCGGCTTACACCCCCCGGGGAGAAGCGGGCGCGGGGAAGCCGTGCCCGGCTCTACGTGCGCTGGATGCCGCACCTCGGGGCCGAGGCGGTCGCCCTCTACGAGTTGCTCCGCGTTCTTCCCGACCTTGGAGATGATGAGGTGGAGGTCGAAGAGCTGGCCGAGCTCCTGCGCACCACGCCTGAGGGCGTGGGTGAGGCCCTCGAGGCCCTCGCAGAGGCCGGGTTCGTCACCGACAGGGAGGGCTGGCTGGAGGTCGCCGAGCATCCGCCTTCGGCGAAAGGCCGGTCCCACGACCACCAGATCGGCGCGCAGAATGACGAGCTTCCGGCCCGCGACGTGGAGGTGATCAGGGCCGAGCCCGAGGGGGTTTCGGCGGAGGACTACTTCCGTTACATGGGGACCCTGCCGGCGCCGCACATCCTGGAGTTCCTGAACGGCTACTGCGAGCGGGACGGGGTGACCCCCGACGCGGTGAGGGAGGCCCTCAAGATAGCCAGCGAGCGTGACGCACGCAGGGTCGGCTACGTGAGGAGCATCCTGGAGCGGTGGGTCGAGCGGGGCGTCAAGAGCGTCGAGGACGTGGAGCGCTTCGAGAAGGACCGCAAGCTCAGGCTCGTCGAGCAGAGCGGGGCCGTCAAGGGCGGTGCGCTCAGGGTAAGAGAGTCCGGAGGGGGGGTGAGTGGTGGACAGGATCGACAATCTGCTGCCAGACGCAGGGAGGGCTATGAGTGGCTCTTCGGGGAAACGGAGTAAGGCCGAGGTACTGAGGCTCGACGATCAGGTCTGCCCCCACTGCGGGCGCGAGCTGCAGGCTGAGTGGGACGAGTTCCCGCCAGCGCTGCAGAAGAAATACGGCAAACCAGGCGAGTGGTACTATCACCCCTGCACGCCCGAGTGCGAGAAGAAGAACGAGAGGCGCGAGTGGGAGCTCATGCGCCGCAACGCGCGCGTTGCGAGCCTCAAGGAGCGCAGCGGCCTGTCCAAGCGCATGAAGAGCTACGCGCTGGACAACTTCGATCCCACGCTCAGCAAGAACACCCAGAAGGCCTTCTTCAAGGTCATGGACTACATAAGGGGCTGGAAGGACAATCAGGAGGAGGGGCGGGGCCTGTACTTCTGCGGTCCCGTGGGTGTAGGCAAAACGCATCTCGCGGTCGCGGTGATGAACGAGATCATCACCAAGAAGCGGGTGCCGGCGCTCTTCGTCACGGTCCCCGAGCTCCTGGACAACATGAGGGGCACCTACAACGCACCCGGTAGGGACATCGACCAGTGGATGGACTCCGTAAAGAACGCCGAGCTTCTGCTGCTCGACGACCTCGGGGCCGAGAGGGCCAACGACTGGGTGCGCGAGCGCATCTTCGTGATCGTCAACCACCGCTACAGGGAGGAGTTGCCCACCATCTTCACCTCCAACATAGGACCCAGAGACCTCGCCGCGCAGCTGGGCGAGAGGACGGCGAGCAGGATCATCGCCATGTGCGATTGGATCTCCCTGGAGGGCGAGGACTACCGAGAAGCCGAAGTGAGGCGTGGCCTGTGAGAGATGAGTTCATGATTACCCGGCAGGGAAAGCAATACGTCCTCTTTGCAGGGCTTCTAGACGAGGCCCACAGCCTGGGGCTCAAGGGGATCGACACGGACCTGCTCCAGATCCCCGACGAGTCGAACGGGAACGTGGCAATCGTGAAAGCAACGGCCGAGATGGACGACGAGAGGCGCTTCTCGGGAATCGGCGACGCGAGCCCGGACAACGTGGGCCGCAACATCGCGCCGCACCTGATCCGGATGGCAGAGACGCGGGCGAAGGCCCGCGCCCTGCGCGACGCCGTGAACGTTGGCGCGACGGCCATGGAGGAGCTCTCCGACGGCGATGACGCCCCGCCGGCCTCGTCCCAGCCGCGCGGAACGAGGCCAACCCCCATCCGGGGCGGCAAATCGAACTCCGGCCCCCCCCCACAGGATGCTCCCGCGGAGGCAGAGGAGGCCCCACCCAACGGGCAGGCGCAGAAGCCCGCCGCCAAGAGGGGTGGCAAGGCGCGCAAGAGCCAGGTGGACCTCCTCAAGACGCTGGCCGTCGAGTGGCGGGGTGAGAACGGCGTCGAGCGGCTCGAGACCCGCCTCGGCAAGCCGCTAACAGACCTCACCCGCACGGAGGCCGACGAGTGGATAGACCGCCTTACCCCGGAAGGACGTGAGTAGCCTATGCGTTCCACGGTCGGGCTGGTACTCGGAGCCCTCGGCGTTGTATGCGCGCTCATCGGCCTCGCCCTGATCAACGGCATCTCCATCGAGTTTCCCGGGATCATCCTCGGCGCTCTGGGGTACTACTTCTGCCTGCCGAACGGGGACCGGGTCAGCAGCCGGCCCGGGCAGATCCTGGGTATCGTCGCGGTGGTCCTCAGCGTCGTATCAATCGTCCTGAGCGGCCTCGCGGGACCGCCGCAGTGACCCTGTCCAGGGAAGACCAGGCGCTGGTCGAGCAGGCCAAGGCGATCCTGGCCCTCAACTGGACCGGCGAGTACACCCAACCGGGCCCTAGGCTCTACCCGCATCAGTGGTCCTGGGATTCGGCCTTCGTCGCCCTGGCCTACGCCCACTACGATCACGCCCGTGCCGAGAAGGAACTCAGGCACCTCTTCGAGGCCCAGTGGTCAAACGGCCTCCTGCCCCAGATCGTCTTCAACCCGCACTTCCGCGACTACTTCCCCGGGCCCAGCTTCTGGAACGCCGACGAGAGCCCGCACGCCCCCAGGGACGCGGAGACCTCGGGCGTGGTGATGCCGCCCGTCCACGCGAGCGCCGTGCTGGCCGTCTACAAGGGCGGGGGAACCAAAAAGTTCCTGGAGTACGCCTTCCACAAGCTCGAGGCCTGGCACGGATACCTCTACCGTGAGAGGGACCCGGGCGAAGAGGGGCTGGTCTACATCCGTCATCCCTGGGAATCGGGGATGGACAACTCCCCGATGTGGGGCCCCATCCTGCTGCGGTTGCACCTTCGGGCTGAGCAGATCCCCAGTTACAAGCGGGCCGACACCCACGTCGTGAGCGCGCAGGATCGCCCGGTAGACGCCGTCTACGACCGGTTTGCCTACCTGGTCAAGTTCTTCGCCAACAGGGATTACGACGAGGCCAGGATCAGGGAAGACTGTCCCTTCCTGGTCCAGGATGTTCTCTTCAACTCGCTCCTGTGCCGGGCGGAACACGACATGGCCGAGATGGCTCGCATCCTTGGCAAGGACCCGGCGCCTTTCGAGCAGAGGTCGCAGAAGACGGCGCAGGCTATCGAGGAGAAGCTCTGGGACGAGGAGCGCGGCGTCTACTTCGACTACGACCTGGTCTCAGAGAGCTCTATAGAGGTGTTTTTCGCCGCGAATTTCTCGCCCCTGTTCGCCGGCATCCCGGACGAGAAGAGGGCCAGACGCCTGGTCGATGCGCTGGAGAACGACGGGTTCTGCCTCTCTGACGAAAGCATAACGCCGGTACCGAGCTACGATATGCATGGCTTCGGGTTCTCACCCGTCACGTACTGGCGGGGGCCGGTGTGGCTGAACATCAACTGGCTTCTCATGCACGGGCTTGAGGATTACGGCTACCGTGAGCACGCCGACCGCCTGCGGAAGAGCATCGTCGAGCTCTGCCGGGAGGAAGGTTTCCACGAGTACTTCAACCCCATCACCGGCGAGGGACACGGCTCCGACCTCTTCTCCTGGTCGGCGGCCCTCCTCATAGACGTGCTGGCGAAAGATAAAGGATAGGAGACCGCCCATGCGGCTCGAAAATAAGGTGGCTGTGGTTACCGGGTCGTCTTCTGGTATAGGGGCGTCCATAGCGCAGGCCTTCGCCGCCGAGGGAGCGGCCGTGGTCGTCAACTACTCCAGGCACGAGGACCCCGCCCAGAAGGTTCTTGCCCAGATAGAAGGGGCCGGTGGCAGGGGCATCGTGGTCGGGGCAGACGTCTCCGACCCGAAGGAGGTCGAGGCCATGGTCCAGCAGGCCGTTACCGCCTTCGGCCGCCTCGATATCATGGTCAACAACGCCGGCATGGAGCACAAGATGCCCTTCCTCCAGACGCCTTTCGAGGTGTGGCAGGAGACCATCGCCGTCAACCTGACGGGGGCCTGGCTCGGCTGCCAGGCCGCCGCGAAGCAGATGGCCGCCCAGGGAGACCCCGGCCGCATCATCAACGTCTCCTCGGTGCACGAAGACCTCGCCATGCCGACCAACTCCCCCTACTGCGCGACCAAGGGCGGGGTAAGGATGCTGATGCGCACGCTGGCCGTCGAGCTCGCGCCGCACCAGATAACCGTAAACAACATAGCCCCAGGCGCCATCGACACCCCAATGGACGCCCCGCTGAAGCAGAACCCGGATCTCATGACGGAGCTTCTCTCGGAGATCCCCCTCGGCCGCATGGGCAAACCAGAGGACGTGGCGAACATGGCCATCTTCCTCGCCTCGGAAGACTCCTCATACGTAACGGGCAGCACCTTCTTCGTGGACGGAGGCATGATCCGCCACGCAGGAACGCTCTAGAGCAGACCCCGAAACGGATTACCGCCCTGCCGGAGCGAGGTACCGGGTAACCTCCCCGTAGGTGGTCGTTGCTCACGACGGGGGACCCAAACCGTCCGGCGAGGGTTTTTTCGGAGACGTCCGGGTTTGCCCCTGGCCGTAATAGAATCGGCCCCAGGGACCGCCGCACCTCACAGCCATTTACGCAAGCATCATCTCTACAGCGGCGGTCCTTCTCGCTGGCGCCTTTCTCGATCCTCCCGCGTTCGCAGGCAGGGACTCGCATCTCTCCCCAACCCTCGGGCTTGCGATGCCCGGGTAGGATCGCTATGATGTGCCAAAGCGCTTTGGCAACCTGTCGAAGAGGGTGTAATGGTCTCCATAGACGCTGTAGCGGAGATGGCCGGGGTCAGTCCGACGACGGTATCGCATGCGTTGAGCGGCAAACGCAAGGTGAGCGGCGAGGTCAAGGCCCGGGTATTTGCGGCGATGTCCAAGCTCGACTACGTACCGAGCCGATCTGCGCAGAGCCTGGCGCTCGGCGTAACCAGGACCCTAGCGTTGATGGTGCCCGACATCGGCAACGGCTACTTTGCGGAGCTTGCCAAGGGTGTCGAGCGCGCCGCAGCCGACCGCGGCTACAACGTGATCCTGTGCACCACGGGTTTCGACCACGCCCGCGAGCGGCGGTATCTGGAGATGATCAACTCCCGCGCCGTGGACGGGGTCGTCTACGCGGCGGGCGTCTACCCTGCTGACTCGCCGCCCACGGACAAGGAGTTAAGGGGGTTGCTCAGCGGGATGCCGATGGTGTTCGTCGACGAGGAGATCGCCGGCACGCAGTTTACGGCGGTAGTCTCGGACAACGAGGCGGGTGGCCGCCTTGCGGCAGAGCATCTACTCGAGCTCGGACATCGGTGTGCGCTTGTGATCAGCGTCGCCGGGGAACCCGTCTCGAGCGTGCTTCGCACCCGGGGGTTCATCGAGGCCTGGACGGCCGCGGGTGGACGATACGTGCTGAACGACCGCGGCGACTTCACGGAGCAGAGTGGGCGGATCATCGCCGAGCAGCACCTGGGAGATCTGGGAAGGGGAGACCTGACTGCGGTCTTCGCCCAGAACGACCTCATGGCGCTCGGGCTCATCGACGTGCTGCGCAGCCGGGGGGTCAGGATCCCTGAGGATGTTTCTGTCGTCGGCTTCGACGACATATCTGCGGCGCGTTACAGCTACCCTGCCCTGACTACCGTTCGTCAGGACCCGTTCGCCCTTGGGACGAGGGCGACCGCCATGATCATCGAGGCGCTCGAGAGGAAGAGGCCCGTGGACGGGCAGCACACGCTACATCCCGTAGAGCTCGTCAGACGGGACTCGACCGCCAGGATGGCGTAGCGCTGATGGGCGGGCGGAAGGCCTCCGTCTTCTTCGGTGATGTCGCGCTCGATTCGTACTACGCTGCGCCGCACTTCCCCGCCGCGGGTGACAAGATCATCGTCGAGGCTTTGCCCGCGCAATTCGGGGGTATGGTCGCCAACGCGGCCGCCATCTACGCCCACTACGGGATGCCCACATCCTTCATGAGTCAGTTGAACTCAGGTCCCCTCACCCGGAAGCTCCTGGCCCAGCTTCGTGAGCTCGGCCTCAACACGGATTACGTGATCTTCGACGAAGACGTTCCGGATTCGCGGTGTATCGTCCTCCTCTCTGGCGACCAGCACGTCGTGATCATCCCGAAGCTGGGCATCAGTCACACCGAGATCACACCGGAAGCGTTCGAGCATATCGCTGGGGCCGAGTTCCTGGTCACCACCCTTACCGACGCCAGGCCGTTTCGGATGGGTGAGTTGAGAGCGCCCGGGGTGCTGCAGGCGCTCCGCGAGCGCGGCGTGAAGATCGTCATGGACCTCGACGTCTACAATCTGGAGAATCATCCTTCAGGGCTGATCGAGTACTGTGACATCCTGTTCATGAACTCGCTCGGGGAACGCCGGTTCACCGAGAGCGGCAACGACATCGAGTCCTGCCTTGCCGGCGGTACTATCGCCGTTGTCGTTACGAGAGACAGCAAGGGCTGTGAGCTCCACACGGCAGAAGGGGTGGTCACCATCCCTGGAATCCCGACCGAAGTGGTTGACGTGACCGGGGCAGGGGACACCTTCAGCAGCTCGTTCCTCTACGCGTATTCCACCACGGGGAGCCTCCGGGAGGCCGCCGAGTTCGCAAACGCCGCGGCCGCAATCTCGGTCGCGCAGGTTGGGGCGAGAGGAGGGATGACCACACCAGAGCACGTACGCGCCTACATGGCGGCCCATGGGATCTACGAGAAGCCATGGGCCTGAAGTAATTGCCGAGCCACACGCAGAGAGGTCACGTTATGGCTACAGATAACAGCTTCGCCCGCCTCATGAAGAGCTACGGGAGGCTAACGATATTCCTGATCCCGATAGGTATCGCGGTAAACTTCGTGGGCGGGCAGATAGCCCTCCTGCTGAAGCTGCCGCTCTATCTCGACAGCATTGGCACCATTCTCGTGGGCGCGACGTGCGGGGCTCTGCCGGGCGCGCTGGTCGGCCTCCTCTCGAACGCGATCAACTCGATCACGTCGCCCCCCACGTTCGCTTTCGCCATCCTGAACGTGCTGTTCGGCCTCCTGGCCGGGTTGCTTGGTAGGTACGGCGTTTTCAAGAGCTGGTGGAAGACGCTCTTGAGCGCGATCCCGTTCGCGTTCATAGGTGGTTTCGGCGGCGCTTTGATCACGATCTGGGTGCTCGGCGGGGCCGCCGTGGGCGGCACGGGCCTCGTCGTCGGCAGCCTCGTCGCCGCCGGCATGCCGGTCAACACGGCGAACTTCGTGGCGCAGCTGCCCATAGACCTAGTGGACAAGGTGCCGACCGTGCTGATCGTCTTCGCGATCATTAGCGGGATTCCAAGGCGGCTGATGGTCAAGTTGCCCCTCGGCTACGTCTACCTCTCCCCGAGCGGTGGAGGACCGGGCACCGGTGCCACGGGAGCCAGCCGCGTCCGATGAGCGCCGACCAGGACCGGGGGGGCGCGGCCATCCGCGCCGAGGACTTCATCGACGGTTTCCGCCGCCCGGCGACCCAGGGAAACCGGGTCAGGGACATGAACCCGATCAGCGTCTTCCTGGTCCTCGGGTCTCTGGCGGTGATCGCCGTGGCGGTACCCGGTATCGTCGCGCCTTCCACGGTGTGCGTGGTCCTGGTGCTCATCTCGCTCGCTGGCGGGGTTGGCAGGCCGTTCATCGGCAACTTTTCGAGGCTATTCGTCGCGATCGGTCTACTCCTCTTCGTGCTGAGGTCGGCGTTCGCCGGTGGGACCCCCGTGCTCTTCACGATCGGGGCGATTACGGTCAGCATGGAGGGCGTGTTGGAGGGGCTTCGGTTCGCCCTGGTCGTCATGGCGATCAGCGGCACGGTCACGCTGTACTTCGCCCTCATCCCGATCAAGTACTCGATGCTGGCCCTCGAGTTGAAGGGGGTAACACCGAGGGCGACCTACGTGCTACTTGCCGCGTTCCAGGCCATCACCGACCTGGGCAAGAACGCCCGCGTCATCATGGACGCCCAGAAAGCGCGCGGGATCGAGACCGAGGGGAACTTCGTCCAGCGGGTCAGGGCTTTCGTTCCGGTGCTGGCGCCGGTCTTCCTGTCGGCCATAGCGGCGACCGAGGAGAAGGCGATAGCGCTCGACGCCAGGGCGTTCAATTCGCGCGTGAACCACAGCCACCTGGTGACCCTGCGCCCGACGCCCGCGTGGGAGGTTGTGTTCGTGGCGATCGCCATCCTCTGTGCGGTCGTCGCGTGCGCCGGTGCGGTGGTGCCGTGGTACTAGTCTCCCTGCACGACGTGCGCTTTACGTACGCGTTCACCGAGGGCCCAGCGCTAGACGGGGTCACGCTCGAGCTAGAGCCCGGCCTCCTGCACGGCGTCGTCGGCATGAACGCAAGCGGGAAGAGCACCCTGTGTGCCCTGATCCGCGGCGTGGTACCACACTTCCACGAGGGCACGCTGGAGGGCGATGTGCAGGTTCTCGGCAGGGACCTCTCGGACTGGGACCCGGCTGACCTTTCACAGACCATCGGATGCGTGTTCGACAACCCGTTCACCCAGATCAGCGGCATCAAAGACACGGTCTTCGAAGAGATCGCCATAGGCCTAGAGAACCTCGGGGTGCCGAGAGAGGCGATGATCCAGCGTGTCAAGGAGGTCGTGGAGCGTCTCGGGTTGCAGGCGCTGATCCGCAAGAACCCCAACGAGCTTTCGGGGGGACAGCGGCAGAAGGTGGCCTTCGCGTCCATCATCGCGATGGACACCGACTTTATCGTGATCGACGAGCCAACCTCGCAGCTGGATCCGGAGGCTTCCGAGGAGATCTTCGGGGTCATCGACCAGCTCAGGCGCCACGGCAAATCCGTGGTGCTGGTAGAGCACAAGATCGACCTGCTGGCCCGGTACGCGGACAGCATCGTGGTCATGAAGGAGGGCAGGGTGGTGATGCACGGGCCGACCAGGGACGTCCTTACGTCTGACGCGCTACTCGATGCGAACGTTCCTCCGCCCGAGGTTACGGCGCTGGCCCGAGACCTTGCGGACGCGGGGAAGGAGCTTCCTTTCATGCCGATCACGAGGTCCGAGGCGTATCAGGCTATCTCCAGGCGTATGGAGGGGAGGCCCCGTGGCCATCATACTGCGTGAAGCGGGGTACACCTATCCCGACGGCTCCGAAGCGGTGCGCTCGGTCGACCTGCACGTCGATGATGGCGAACGGCTCGCGATAGTCGGCCAGAACGGCGCTGGCAAGACGACCATGGTAAAGATGATGAATGGCCTGCTCGAGCCGACCCGCGGTGAGGTGCTGGTGGACGGATCCACGACCAGGGGAAGGACCACCGCAAGCATCGCGAAGACGGTGGGCTACGTGTTTCAGAACCCGGACGATCAGGTCTTCAACCGCGACGTCAGGACCGAACTGGAGTTCATGCCGCGCTACCACGGCTGGGACGAACGGAAGCGCGCGGAGCGGGTCGAGCGCGCGGCGGCGCTCGCCGGCATCTCGCGCCATCTCGACACGAACCCCAAAGACCTGCCTTTCGCCACCAGGAAGTTCGTCGCCATCGCCGCCGTGCTCGTTGGAGAGTGCGGTTACGTGATCCTCGACGAGCCGACGGCGGGACTCGACGTGGTCGGGCTCTCGTTGCTCAACCGCATGATCGACCAGCTGGAGGCCGACGGCGTGGCGGTCGTTACGATCACGCACGACATGCGGTTCGTCGTCGAGTCGTTCTCCCGGGTCGTGGCCATGGCCGATGGAAACGTGGTCGCAGACGGGGGCTGCGCCGAGGTGTTCTCCGACGACGCGGTGCTCGCCGAGGCGCGCATCAAGCGCCCTGAGGTCGCGCAGCTGGCCCGCGATCTGGGGCTGAGCTCGACGGCGCTAACCATCCGCGACGTGGCGCCCCTGATCCCCTAGCATGAACCCGGCAGGCTTCCTGAGCACCATGGGCCACGCCAACCCGGTACTGGCCATGCTCCACCTGAAAGGAACCTCGCCCGCCGACCGGCTCGACAGGGCCAGGCGGGAGATCGACACGCTGTGGGAGGGCGGCGTGGACGCGGTGATCGTGGAGAATTACTTTGGAGACAGGGACGACATCGTCGCCGTGTGTGACTATCTCCGCTCTGATGCCAGAGGCGTGGTATTCGGCGTCAACGTGCTCGAGGACGACTGGCGTGCGTTCTCGATCGCCAACGAGTTCGGGGCCCGGTTCATCCAACTCGATTCTGTAGCAGGCCACCTGCCCGAGGGGCAGGACCGTGATTTCGCGGCCAGGCTGGCCGAGGAGCGCTCCGCCACGGGCGCCTACGTCCTCGGGGGCGTGCGCTTCAAGTACCACCCGCACCTCTCGGGCAGGTCTCTGGAGGAGGACTTGCGGCTCGGGGTCGCGCGTTGCGATGGTATCGTCGTCACGGGCCAAGGCACGGGGCAGGTGACGCCGCTCTCCAAACTGGAGAGATTTCGAAGCATAGTCGGGCCCACGACGCCCCTGATCGTGGGGGCTGGTGTTACCCCGCAGAATTGCGCACAGCAGTTGAAGGTGGCCGACGCGGCTATCGTCGGATCTTCCCTGAAAGATACCCTTACCGCCGAGG
>Ga0190275_10002396_pt1 | contig 13474 bp, 14 predicted proteins | sample Popmic550T_FD_133745 | JGI IMG/M metagenome (GOLD analysis project Ga0190275, IMG submission 133745) | Populus adjacent soil microbial communities from riparian zone of Yellowstone River, Montana, USA - 550 T | ecosystem: Environmental > Terrestrial > Soil > Riparian zone > Trees stand | place... | reverse complement strand
TTTTTAGAATTCACCTTCCTAATTCTCTGATATAACATGACTAATCAAATCCATTAATTGTATTGCAGCTAGATTTAATAAGATATAATGTAATAAATTAAGCATAAATTGTTTAAAATAGAAACTCTAAAGAAGAAAAAATTGATGGAACTAAATTAAAATGCCATGCAAGGGAATATGTGCTCGTCATAAAGCATTAAAACCTAAAAGTGGACAACGTTACATAGTCGGACAGAAACGTTGTCAAGTATGTCAAATTTTTATAAAATGGGAAGGTTTATGGTGTCCTTGCTGTGGATATCGTCTACGCACCAGACCTAGGAGCAGAAAATATAAAATACAGTTTAATGAACGGATATTTCAAAATTTAATAACCAATGTTTCGGTCAGGAAATAGATTTAATCTGTTATATCAAAACTGAAATTCTAATTGTTTTACCTTCTCGCGAATTGTGTTTATCCATGGAGGAAAAATTGTTATTTTTTAAGATTACTAATATTACAATATCCTAATAATTCGTGTGTTTAATATTGAGACTCTTTTATTATATTATAATTTCAATACTTTGCCAAGAATTATAGAGATATGTTCACATTCTGACATAATCATATATAATTTATCTTAAGGTTGTTGGAAATTATAATCTTTTTTTATTAGTATAATGGTTATATTAAATTAAATCGGAATTATATAATTTAAGTCATGATGCATTGTGTAATGTATTTTCAACTGGACAAAAATATAAATCCAACACTAAATCAGATGTATATGATATTATCATGACTATTCAATAAACCATACTGCATCTGTACAAGACACAACAAATACGTTATTTACTTCAATTGACTTTTAATCGTTTTTTAGTGACTGAAATAACTAAATTTAATATTGTCATTTTCACATTAAAAAGAGATAAATATTTCTAGTTATAGTTGCTAGGGTATTCGGTACTTACAATTTTATAAAATCTTTGCCAATAAATTATCTAATGTTTGATATTTTCATCAAGAATGATAAACAAATGTAGTACATATAAAATTTTTAATCGGAATAGTTGTTAATTCGTTTGAATTAGCAGATATTCCTATCTAATTTAATGATTTATATATTTTATTAAAAAAACATAGCCATTTATCAGTATGATTAGTGTTATTTTTTACAATATTATAATTACTTGATGAAAAGTTCTGATGGATAAGACCAGCCATCAAAATTGATAATGAAAAAGTAGAGAAATATATAAACTTATAGCCTTAATCCTTTTTATTATAAAATAGAAAATTTGAAAAAAACCAAGACTTCTTAAACAAGATCAGCCTTTGCAAATCTATTACCAATGCTGGTAATTTTGATTTTTACATCGTTTCCTACTTTACCATCTTTAACGAAGATCACAAAACCTTGAACTCTTGCAACACCGTCGCCCTTATAACTTGTTTCAGTTATTTGTACGTTGTATTCCTTTCCTAATTCTACCGGTTTATTAGTAAAATTTCGTTGATCATTATTTTCCCCATACTGTTCATTACTAGTATTACTCATATAATCAAGTGAAATTTAAGATAATATGAATGAATGCATTTCCTTTGTTAAATAATTTTTTTTATAAAATAATTTAATATATATAATATATTTAATATAACTAACAGGTTTCTAAAATATTCGCAAAAAAATGTTTTAAAATAAAAATATGTATGTAACTTATATTAATGAAATCATAGTATTATTATTTAAACTTAAGCAGAGTCGACAAAATAATTGATTGGCTGTTTTTAGTTCATGCATCGTGATCGTCTAAGCTTTCTTTCAAAAGAATGGTCTCATATTAATATTAATAGAAATCAGCAAAGATACACTAACAAATTCGGTTATTTATCTGATTACCAGATTAATTAATCAAGGAGGGAATATTTCATTATTTCTTGATACATTGATTATTTATTACAGTTTTGCATTTGTTACTATGCCTCCAACTACCATTCATAAAAAATTCTAAATGTTTATTGTTATTATTGTCAATTATAACACGCTCATCTGTATTTTTGGCAGTGTTTGATTTTCTTATCGTCTCAATTACTTTTCTCATAATATATAATCTCCTGATTCTTATAAGAATGTTGGGCTTACGATTTCATTGAATTTTACATATAGATATAATAATAAGTTATTTAATGTTCAATTAAAATATATACGTTTTAAAGAGTCATAGTAATTTCAATTAAGTGGAAAGAATGTTATCTTAGAGATAAAAGGAACAGAACAAATTGAGATTATCTTTATAGAAATATATTAGTTATTGTTTTCTATTGTTGGATGATGATGCTTTAATTGGAAATGGATTCAGATACATTTGTTAAATGTTTAAGATGTAAGCACCAAAAAATTGATCATGATAAGGATGCTAAAATTGATAAAATGAAATGTCTAATCGAAAATTGTACTTGTAAAAAATTTAAACCAGATAGAAAATATTACAGGTCAAGTAAGAAATAAACTTGATACTAATCATAATTTTTATCGTTTACTAGGTTTTTTATTTTGCATAACAACGTGATATTTTTGTGAAGCTACCTTATACATTTTTAAAACCTGGATTTGGTTTTTCTTTTAGTATCCACAAGAATTACATTTTTCGCTAATAGATAATTAGAAAGAGAAATTTTATTTATAATAGCTAAAGAAGTTAATGATTTAATAATCCAATATTATGGTTTTCATATGGACAGTGTTTCATCAATAACACCTGTTATTATTATTTCATATCCTCACAATATCTTTGATCAGCATTAATTCGTTGATATACATGTCTATTAAATTATCAAGAATATGTATTTAGCTATAAGTAAAAATTTTTTACCTGCATTTTTACAGTCACTCATCAAGTTATAGGTTTACTAAAATTTGAAACTGCACTTTTCTCCATTTTTAAGAATTCTTTTATTATTTGACTTCTAATAGATCACCTAAAAAAAGTTTAAAAATAGTCACGTTTTCTAATTCTTTACTAATAATTGTATTTATAATATTTACAGGAAAGAATTAAAATGATCAGAAATTCAATTTATTAGTAGTATGATTCAGAATTCTTGTATGTAAATATAAGTATTTTATGCATTAATTCACATAAGCTGAGTTTGTTTGGCATACTTGTGCAATGCATAAACTTCAGGATTTAACTGGTTATCAGCATAATCTAGAAGTTAGAATTCATAAAGTAATTATTGATTATTAAATTAGATATTAAATGTATCTTCGAGTTTTATGCTTTTCGAGTTGTGCCTACCAAATCAATAAAAATGCTTTATCTATTAATTTTAATATAAAGTGTATGGAAGAGATATACAACAGAATCGAATTAGGCTTACGAAATCATGTTATTGGTAAACGAATTTATCATTATAAAAAATTAAAATCAACCCAGCTACTCGCTATATCACTAGCTGAAAACAATATTAAGAATGAAGAGGGAACCGTCATAATTGCTGATCAACAAGATGAAGGAAGAGGACGAGGTAAGAAAAAATGGAGTTCTCCAATAGGCGGATTATGGATGTCATTAATTATTAAACCTAGAATTGAATTTACTAAATTTAACATGATATCGGTAATCTCAGCAATTTCTGTTTGTGAATCAATTAATAGAATTTCCCAGTTAAAAACCTCTATACTATGGCCTAATGATGTTTTATTCAACAACAAAAAACTCGCAGGAATTTTAATAGATTCGAGTATCAATAATAGTATTAATGACTATGTGGTAATTGGAATAGGAATTAATATTGACATTGATATTTCAAAAATTAACTTATCCCATGCTTCTAACAGTATATTGTCTAGGAAAGTAACATCTATTCAAAACGAAATTAAAGGAAGAGCAATTGACCGTTTCATTCTTATGAAACAAATATTAGAAAAAATAGAATTATATTTATCATTACTAGAAAATGATAAATATAATTCAATAATTATTAGCATTTACAAACAGCTTTTTGATACACTTGGGAAAAAAATAATTGTTTACCAAGATGGTTTGAGAAAATATAGTGCTACTGTGAGGGATATAGATACCTATGGTGGTTTAATACTCGAAAGAGATGATAATTCACTAGAGAAAATATATACTGGACAAATATCTATAAGAGAGAATAATTGATACATGAAAATTAAATTGTGAATCATTTACTATCAGGTTTTTCATCAAATCTAAAAATAATTTTTTTGGTGCTCTACTAATTTAATTAAAAAATTTTAATAGAATAATAATTATTTACTCTTATTATTTATTTAATTGAATGATTTAACAGATCTCTGGAATATTAATGCTTATTATTATATAGTCTCTAAATAATACGTTATATTTTACAAATTATTGCTATATCATTGACATTTGTACCAGTTCTACCGGTAATTATACTGGAATTAACTTTTTTTAGTAAAGTTTCACTGTCATGATTATTCAAAAAGAAATTTATATTAATTTTTGATCTTCTTATAGATTCTAGTGTTGAAGGAGATACTAACCCTCCAGCAGATTCAGAATTCCCATCTATTCCATCGGTACCAGAACAGATTATCGTGAAATCATCTAGATTTTTAATATCGTTAAGATAATTGATAGCTGAAATTATTGCTTCTTGATTTCTTCCCCCTCTTCCCTCAACGTTATGCATCGACTTATTCGATAAAGAAAGATTTACCACAGTCTCTCCTCCCATCACGTATGCGAAAGACTGCTTTCCCTCATTATGATTAAAGGGTTTGGTTTGAGGTGAAGTGAGCAATTTTGCTAATTCCTTTCCAAAAATTTTTGCTTCAGAATTTATGCAGGAGCCTAAATAGCTTGTTTTTATTCCAAATTTGAGTAATTCATTTATCGCGCTTTTACACGCAACTTCATTATTTCCAATCACAATATTATTTACTTCTTGGTAAATTTTATTATGAAGCGATGGTGTTTCTTCAATAATCCCTTTTTTTCCATCTTTTAATACTTTCTTGACATTTGAAATCTCTACAGCATTTTCATGATTATGCTTATTCCAAATCTCATACTTTTTCAATATGTCTATAGAATTTGAAAAAGTTGAATTATCTCCAACTGTAGGCCCTGAGCCTATAATACTAATGTCATCACCTACAACATCTGATAAAATGAGGGTTATTATTTTCCCTTTCCCATCAACATATTTTGGAAGTCTACCTCCTTTGATTTTTGATAAATGTTTTCTAACCGTATTAATTTCATTTATCGATGCTCCAGACTTTAACAATAGCTTTGTTATCACTTGTTTTGATTTAAGATCTAATCCATCTAACGGAGAACAGAGTAATGAAGAGGACCCTCCAGATATAAGCACAAATATTAAGGATTTAGTCTGAAGCTTTCTCAATAGCTCAATTATCAATTTGGTTCCAAGTAGGCTATTTTCATCAGGAAGTGGATGACCACCTTCTATTACTATTAGGTTTTTAGGCAATATCTTTTCATTATATGGTACAACTATCGCTCCAGAGGAGATTTCTATATTTAAGTTTTCCATTAAAGATTTAGCCATTCTTGCTGTTGCTTTGCCTGCACCAAAAATATGAAAAGAATCATAGTCATTTAAATCATAAAAGTATCGGGTATCATTAACATCTTTAATCATTAGTACTTTGTTATCTTTGATATTAACAGCTCTTTTTATTAATAAATAGGGATCAACAGATTTTATGGCCTTTTTCAACGCAGATATTGAAATATTAAATGAGCTAAATTGAGCATGATGTTGAAATAAATCTCTTTCATTTTGAATAATCTGCATTGATTGATAAATACTATCGATATATTTTATTATATTGAATTGTATATTTATATATGTAAATAAAGATACAATTTAAGATGATATGTTATTTACTATATTTTCAAATCATATGTTAAAAGCTTTCTAAAATACGCCACAAATGTATATTTTGGATGCATTTATTAGAATAATATATGTGTTATTCATTAACTATCTCAAGTCAGCAAAATCATCAACATATTCGAAACCTTCTTGAGGAATAGGTTTTCTCCCCATAAAACCCTCCTCTTTTCCATGCCAAAATTTTACTTGATTTTCTCCAAATTTCCAACATAACCATATTTCCTCATCATAACGGATTGATGGAAAATCGAGTAAACCTTCATCTACACTTTTTATCATTACTCCCATATCTTCTAACTTCTGGATCATGCTATATAGAGATGTAACAGCATGATTAAGTTCTTGTTTTTTTGTTATGAATTTCTCAAATGAACAATTAGAGTCTGAAAGATTCTGTAACTCCTCTTGAATATCAATTACATTATTTTTACAGAATAATATCTCATCAAATCGTTTTTTCACTTTTGGTAAAATAGTATTTGCTTGATCTATTGTAAAGAGTATAGACATAAATTATGTGTGAGATCGACACAAGATAATTTATATATTTTCACTATTTTTTTACATTAACAGCCGCAACTGCAGTCATAACCCTCTTTTATTGAGATGGCTCTGTTAATTTAAGACTATTTCATCTCCAATTCTGAATAGAATTGTATTTCTGATTTTTGCAATATAAACAAATAATTTTATCCAATTGTATACGTGTTGTAGATCACAATTTTGTTTATTACTATTAAAAGGATAGTAATCATCAAAAGATTCAGTTCTGTCTTTGAAATACTGCATTATTCTTTCAATCATATTTTTCTCTAGTGGTGAATGTAATCTATGTTTTAGATGTAGAAAAGTACAGGTTTGAGGATACTATATACCTCCATCTGCAAACTGTATGCTTTCCATATTTATCTACCAAAATGAATAAAGTACTGCTACAAACATATTTCTTTCTTCAGAAACGTAAATAACAAGTACATTTGTGAACTCGTTCAATTGCAATTCATATCCTTACATGTTTGCAACCTATCTGAACCATAGTCTCATCAAAGATAAATTCAGAATTTCTTTTTCTTAGGTAAAACTGGCTAGACTCAAATCTTTGGATCCAGTTTCATACAGACAGGTAGCTTCTCTACCCATCTCTAAGAACTGTTAGTGCTATAGATGTATTTCGCAGGCTGAGACCAAGAAAATACAAATACAGAGAAGTACATAACTATAATTGTGGATGTTCTGTTTCTATATAATCGTAACAACATATACTAGAATAGGGCAAGCAGCCAATACTGTTTAGTTTAATTAACACAAATACTGAGATATTCATTATTAATAGTTATTAATTACTACTAAGTAAATTGTTTAATTATACGTAGTTATAACGCATATTACTATTAATATAAACAATTAATAGAAAACTTGATGTTAGCTTTTAGATGAGAGTTATAGTCTGGCTAAGAATTATAAGAATTAAATTTCTTTTGGCCTCAATTATAGCTATTACCAATGGTATTCTATATAGCTACCTAACTTACAACATTTTCAATATAATTGATGCATTACTGACATATGTTGGCGTTATATTTTTACATGCTAGCGTAGATATATTTAATGATTATTGGGATTATAAAAGAGGAATTGATACAACCACTAAAAGAACTAATTTTAGTGGAGGAACAGGAGTACTTCCTGAAAAAAAACTTGACCCGAATATAGTCTACAAAGCAGGGTTTCTTTGTATGGTAATAGGATTAGCGATAGGTGGATACTTTATTTTCCAAATCGGATTACTAATTGCAATTATATTAGCAGTAGCTACTTTATCGATTTATTTTTACTCTACTACTATTGTAAATATTGGTTTAGGAGAAACATTGGTTGCAGTCAAAGGTACAATGATTGTAATTGGTACGTCTTTCGTACAATCTGGCATTGTCGATTTACCAATTGTTTATCTAGGAATAATAATTGGAATATTATCTTCTATTGTTTTATATATAGCAGCCTTCCCCGATTTTGACGCTGACAAAGAAAAAGGAAGAAAAACCTTAGTTATCTTAATAGGTAAAAATAAATCGGCACAAATATTTCCGTTACTCATTATCTTAATTTATTCTTTAATATCGATTGGAATAATAATTCAATATTTACCTATATATTCAATCTTAACTTTTAGCTCATTAATTTTTGCTATTCGATCGTCTAAAAAATTGAAAAATTACGACAATATTGAAGATTTAGTTAAAGCAATTTCATACACAATAACCTTCTCGAGAATAGTAGGTATTTGTCTTATTTTAAGTTACTTAATTTCAATAATTAATAAATGAAATCATCATAATTCTTAAATGTGTAATATATAAAAAAAAGTTTTTTAATGGGTGATTTTTAGGATAAAAAATAAATGAGATATCTCAACAAATTGTTATTGTTTTACAGTATTCAATGAGAAATCAGTTGGGTTTAGTGAAATTCCACATTTATTGCATCTTCCACTGGAAGGACGAATACTATCTCTTATTGATTTTAGATTTATCATTCGATTAATGGTCGTCCCGCAATTACCACAAACAACTTCTAAACAAGGATAAGACATTACTCATATCACTTCTATAGTAGAATAATATATTTCTTGTAAAAGTTTCTTAACAATATTGACAAAATTAATGTTTTTTGGATAGCAAGAAAATTTTTCACGAAGCAATTTTTTAAGATCGACTCAAATATACAAACAGGTTTTGTTCGCATTCAACAAACTAAAATAATCTAAAATAACGATTAACTATTGCTAATATGGATATATGTTAGAGATAATCATTGAAATTATATGAAGCTTGGAATAAAATTTGGTAGACTGATTCTTGAAAACAAATAACTATAACTCTAATCTATTTATTTATTTATATTTATTCTCAGTAATTGGCATTCTATTATTAGATATATTATCGGATCACTTTTATTTACTTCATATTTAAAATATTTGCTTTATACTGTCTCTATTTAAAAGGTGATGATTGTTATACAATTTATATTAAAGTATTATTTTTAAGTATCAATTCTATTAATTGATTGATAAATGTCAATCCAAGTATCAACTAAAATATTGAATCAGTACTAAATATATTTACCACGTTGTAGTATCGGATACTCCCTCTAAAATAAGATTAGGTATTGTAAAAGTAAAAAGTGTCTTATTTTAGACATCTATATTACCAAATTAATCGATACGATTTGAGAGCTACAGAAGCTAAAAAGATATTTTTAGCCTTAATAATAGATTCATGGGATGATCGAGGCTTAAAGTTCCAGTGGAAAGAAATTTTTTTAAAACGTTTGTTCTTCACTATATAATGACTCATTATGACATATAGATAATAAAATATCATATATTAAAGTAGAACCAAATCTGTCATAATTGTATTAAAAATTAATCTCCACTTAAGAAAAATAATAATTAAATTAATAATAATAACATGTGACAAAAATTTTTAATACAAAAATTTAAAAAATTGGATAAACTACTGAATAATATTGATAAAAAGTAGTAATCATCATATTATTTATATACAGAAATACATAAATAATTATTAAAAAAACATTGGTGTACTAATATGCCAATTGATCCGGTTTGTGGAATAGAAATGGATGAAGAGTTAGCCATTTCCCTAGAGTATGATAAGAAAAAATATTATTTTTGTTGTGAAGGATGTAAAGGTATATTCAAAAGAAAACCAAAAAAATATCAGTACAAGTAATATATTTTATTATCCTTTATAAATAATTGTTTCTGTGAAATCAGTAAGAATAGTATCGCAAGGAGTAGTTCAAGTTTACAATCTAAATGATAATGAGTTAGAATTCAAATCGGAGGGTGATATTCTCGTTGGAATGAAAGCTTGTGGTATTTGTGGTTCCGATTTAGAAAAGGTCTATGGTAAATACGGAATGGCCTCTGCGAGGCTAGGTCACGAACCAGCGGGAGAAGTTTTGTCAATCGGAAAAGACGTCAAAGGTATATCTATAGGAGATCGAGTATTTGTTCATCATCATGTTAGTTGTAATTCTTGTCATTATTGTAGACATGGAAATAATACTATGTGTGAATATTATCAAAAAAGCAATATCGATCCTTGCGGATTGGCAGATAAATTTATTGTCCCAGCATGGAATGTTGAGCGAGGAGGTGTATTAAAGTTGCCAAATAACCTAACTTATGAGCAGGCGTCGTTAATCGAGCCTTTAGCATGTTGTATAAGAGCTCTTAATAAGATACCTTTTCAAAAAGGAGACGATTTAGTAATATTCGGAGCTGGGCCAGCAGGAATTATGCTACTCAACCTAGCCCAGCTCTATGGAGCAGGTAAAATATTTGTTATCGATATTAATAATTTTAGATTAGAGTTTTCTCAAAAGTATATACCTGATGCAATTTTTATCAATTCGTTAAAGGAAGATTTTCACAAAATTATTAAAGACAATACCAAAAATAGAGGAGGAGACATATCTATAATTGCAACCAGCAGCTTAACAGCACTATCTAATGCATTTGAAATTACTAGAAAAGGAGGATATATCATTTTGTTTGGAGTACCATCTAAAGATTCACAATTCTCCTTGAAAGCCAGCAAACTTTATTCTAATGAATTTTCTATTGTACCGAGTTATGCAGCCTCTGAAATTGAAACTAATCAAGCATTGAAATTACTAGCAGATGGAAGACTTAATTTAGATTTTCTTATTACACACAAATATGCCTTACAGGACTCTCCTAATGCGGTTATTTGTGCGCATAAAGCTTTAGACTGTATGAAAGTAATTATTACGACATCCTAATAGAAGATGAAAAAAACATAAATAGATCAAGGAATTTACCAAGTTTTGGTTAATATAAGATATGGATTGGGGTATGAAAAATAGATTATCAAGAATAATAAAACCAAAAAATGGACGATGTGTCATGTTAGCTGTTGATCATGGATATTTTTTGGGTCCAACAGAAAAACTTGAAGTGCCTCAAAGGACCATAGAACCATTACTTCCTTACGTTGATTCAATCATGCTAACAAGGGGAGTTTTACGCACTTCTGTCAACCCTATTTCTAATGTTCCTATTGTTCTGAGAGTATCAGGAGGGACCAGTATAATCGGAGAAGATTTATCAAAAGAAACAATTGTTACATCAATAGAAGATTCAATCAGGCTAAACGTGGCATGTTTAGCATTATCTATATTCGTAGGATCCAAGTATGAGCATCAAACATTAGTTAATCTCTCAACTTTAGTAGATAATGGAGAAAGGTATGGTATCCCTATTTTAGCTGTTACTGCAGTTGGAAAAGAACTGGTAAGAGATGCTCGCTATTTAGGATTAGCGTGTAGAATAGCAGGGGAATTGGGTGCACATGTTGTTAAAACTTATTACTGTGAAAAATTTGAAAAAGTAATTGAAGGATGTCCTGTCCCAGTGATTATCGCAGGAGGCAAAAAACTTCAAAAAGAAGTAGAAGTATTGGAATTAACTTTTAATGCCATCAGAGATGGTGCTTCTGGTGTTGATATGGGAAGAAATATTTGGCAATCAGACAATCCAATCGCAATGGTAAAGGCTGTCAAATCTATTGTCCACGAAAATTTTTCGATTAAAGAAGCTTCAGACCTCTTAGAGATGGAGAAAAAAATAGAAGATAAAAGTACTGTTGTTATTAGATGATATAAAATATATAATTTTACTTATTGTCCATTAGTTTCAGCCAGTCAATTATAGATATTCTAAACAAATTTAGTTCAACAAGAAGTTTTTTTTTGGATATTTTAGAAAGCCTCTTACATAAGTACTATTGTTCAACAATTCTAGCAATTAATGTACTAGAATTATTAGGCCACACCTTTACGAAAGATGGACGTAAATTCATAAGAATATATTTATATTTTTGAGTAGATTTTTAGAATGTAATAAATGAAAACAAATTTGATTGTTTTTTCTGTAATTGGACTTTCTCTTCTTATTATGGGTTTAATTAATCCTGATAATTTGATACCTGTATTTGCTGCCATTCTTGTTGGAACAGATGAAGAAGATGAAATAAAAGGAACGAGCAAAAAGGATAGCATATTTGGGTTGGAGGAAAAGGACAAACTATGGGGGAGAGATGCGGCAGATTATATTAATGGGGGCGAAGGACGAGATAAGATAGAAGGAAATAGTGGTAAAGATAAACTATATGGTGAATCTGGAAGTGACAGAATAGAGGGAAATAAAGGAAGTGATTATATTGACGGATATACAGGCAATGATCTGATTCAAGGTAATTCTGGTAAAGATCAAATATTGGGATATAATGGAGATGATATCATTCAAGGAAACAAAGATGATGATATCATGTATGGTGAAAAACACAATGACAGAATAGAAGGAAATAGTGGTAATGACTGGATCAATGGAGGACAAGGACGAGATTTACTAATGGGAGGGTCTGGTGATGACGTTCTCTGGGGGAAATCAGGAAAAGATGTTTTGATAGGTGGAACTGGTGCTGATGAATTTCATTGCGGTCAGGGATTTGATATTATTTTAGATTTTGATAAGTTTGAAGGGGATACTAAATCAAAAAACTGTGAAATATTTTAATATAAACTCCGACATTTTATTGAATTTTTTACTCTTATAAATTGTCTTCTCAGATACTTAATCCATTTCTTCAGGTATTATTTATATTAATGATATGTTTGTTATTGATCAGTTAGACAATGATAATGAAATTCTTGCTTATAGCGGCAATAATTGCTACATTAATGATACCCTTAAATTTGCAAAGTTTTCCAATCGCTTTTGCTCAAACTTCTGATAAATCTTTCAAAGGTAACGAGCCACCATTTATACCCCCCCCTGAATCTCAAAGAATACCAAAAGCTCCTCCTAGCGATGCTGTTTCTATAAAAGATAGTCCTCCTGTTGGGATAACGGATACTGAAGAAGAAGAAGAAGAGGTAGAAACAGATAAAGATAAACTTCCTCCATTAACTGCACGTGAAATTAAAGAATTACCATTTGATACAATTAATGATTCTGAATTAAAAGACATAAAGATTATTTCTAATGAAACATCATCTTCAGATCCTATAAAGAGTATTCTAGAAGAAATAATAAAAAATGATAGTATCATTTCAAACGATAATGATATTGATTCATTTAACTTATCTAAGATAAAAAATAAATTTAATGATACACAATTAGAACAAATTTTTATAGCTCAAAACATGTCTAGGGACTCAGTTTCCGTAGAAGAAAATAATACTAACATTACATCCAATACAACTGCAGACCAAGATAATGATGACAACATACTGTCTGAGACAGATTTACCAACTCTAGATATTTTGAACCTTGTAAATAATACAAAAGTCAATTCCAATGTTACTGAAACAAAAGAACAACCAGCTATAACTGATGAGCTGTCAACAGAAGGCAATGTTACTGAAACAGAAGGCAATGTTACTGAAACAGAAGGCAATGTTACTGAAACAGAAGGCAATGTTACTGAAACAGAAGGCAATGTTACTGAAACAGAAG